>JACCDK010509375.1_pt1 | contig 29196 bp, 26 predicted proteins | sample 7445871 | NCBI WGS metagenome assembly JACCDK01 (sample SAMN15323436, study PRJNA562643) | freshwater metagenome | isolation source: river surface water | place: USA:Blue River Watershed | collected 2017-08-15 | reverse complement strand
GCCACCGCCATGGATACTGCCAAAATCGCATTCGCACCCAAGCGCGATTTGTTTTCGGTACCGTCCAGATCGAGCAGTGCATGATCAAGAAACGCTTGTTCACTAGCATCCAGACCCATCACGGTTTCGGAAATTTCCGTGTTGATGTGTTCGCAGGCTCTCAATACGCCCTTGCCGAGGTAACGCGTATTGTCGCTGTCGCGCAGCTCAACGGCCTCACGCGAACCGGTCGAAGCCCCCGATGGTACGGCAGCACGACCCATCACGCCGGACTCCAGCAGCACATCGCACTCCACAGTGGGATTGCCACGCGAATCAAGAATTTCACGGCCGACGATGTCAACAATTGCACTCATTCAGACTCTCCACAAATAACAGACAGGATTCAGGCAGGGTTCAAACCAGTTTTACCAAAGATGTGCTGGCGGGCACTCAGGAAAAATCATTTTCAAGAAAAGGCTGTTGTTTAACCACGCGATCAAGCGCTGCCAGGCTCGCCAGCAATTCACGCATGCGATGCAAAGGCACGGCATTAGGGCCGTCGGATTTCGCATTGGCCGGATCGGGATGCGTTTCCATGAACAGGCCGGCAATGCCAACCGCAATCGCCGCACGCGCCAGCACTGGAACGAATTCACGCTGCCCACCAGAGGTCGTGCCCTGACCACCGGGCAGCTGTACCGAGTGCGTCGCATCAAACACGACCGGACAACCGGTGTTGCGCATGATGGCCAGCGAGCGCATGTCGGATACTAGATTGTTATAGCCAAACGACACACCACGTTCGCACGCCATGAATACATCGGTGGGCAGATTGGCTTCACTTGCTGCCTCGCGCGCCTTGTCGATAACATTTTTCATGTCATTCGGCGCGAGGAACTGGCCCTTCTTGATATTGACTGGTTTACCTGATTGCGCACACGCACGAATGAAATCCGTCTGTCGACACAGGAAGGCCGGTGTTTGCAGCACATCGACCACAGCGGCCACGGGTTTGATCTCATCGATCTCATGGATATCGGTCAGCACCGGTACGCCAATCTGTTTACGGACTTCAGCGAGGATATCCAAACCTTTTTCCATGCCCAGGCCGCGGAAAGAACTGCCCGAAGAACGATTGGCCTTGTCGAACGAGGATTTGTAGATAAAGGGAATGCCGAGGCTATCCGTGATTTCTTTGAGCTGGCCAGCGGTATCGATTGCCATCTCGAGGGATTCAATGACACAAGGGCCGGCGATGAGAAAAAAAGGCTGATCAAGACCTGCATTGAAATGACAAAGCTTCATGCCGCCTTCCTTTGGCTAATAGCCTCTTTGTGCGCTAGTGCGGCCTTGATGAAAGAAATGAACAACGGATGACCATCGCGCGGCGTCGATTTGAATTCCGGGTGGTACTGCACACCCATGTACCAGGGATGCGCGGTGTCGCCCGAACGCGGCAATTCCATGATTTCACAGAGGGATTCGGACGGGGTGCGTGCTGAAACGATCAGACCCGCTTGCTCTACACGATCAAGATAATGATTATTGGCCTCGTAACGATGGCGATGACGCTCGGTGACCTGCGCACCATAGATCTCGGCCGCCAGCGTACCAGGCTTGACATCGCAAGTCTGCGCACCCAGCCGCATAGTGCCGCCCAGATCGGAGTTTGCATCGCGCCGCTCGATCACACCATCATGGTTCTGCCACTCAGTAATCAGCGCGACAACGGGATTTTCCGTTGAGGGGTCGAATTCAGTGGAATTGGCGTTCTTCAGACCAGCAACATGGCGTGCATATTCAATTAATGCGACCTGCATACCGAGGCAGATGCCAAGATACGGCGTCTTGCTCTCGCGCGCATAGCGCGCAGCTGCAATTTTTCCTTCGACCCCGCGCTTGCCGAAACCGCCGGGCACGAGGATCGCGTCGAACTTGGACAGGCTGGCCGCACCCTGACTTTCGATATCTTCAGAATCCACATATTCGATATTCACACGCGACTCTGTGTGTATGCCGGCGTGACGCAGCGCTTCGGTGAGTGACTTGTAGGATTCAGTCAGATCGACATACTTGCCCACCATGGCAATGTTGATCTCGTACTTGGGATTCTCGAGGGAATCCACCAAACGCGTCCACATGGACAAGTCGGCCGGTTTGGGCGTGAGCGCCAGTTTTTCGCAAACGATGCGATCCAGTCCCTGATCATGCAGCATCTGCGGAATCTTGTAGATCGTGTCGGCATCCCAGACGGAAATGACCGCGTCTTCTTCTACATTGGAGAACAGTGAAATTTTTGCGCGCTCATCATCCGGGATACGGCGATCCGCACGGCACAACAAGGCATCTGGCGATATGCCGATTTCGCGCAGTTTTTGCACGCTGTGCTGCGTCGGCTTTGTTTTAAGCTCGCCGGCTGACACAAGATATGGCACTAGCGTTAGATGAACGAAGGCGGCGTGATGGCGTCCGCCACGCAGCGACAATTGCCGTGCCGCCTCCAGAAAAGGCAGCGATTCAATATCACCCACGGTACCGCCGATTTCAACGATGGCAACGTCAAAACCTTCTGCGCCGCGATGAATGAAATCCTGAATTTCGTTGGTGATGTGCGGGATAACCTGCACCGTCTTGCCCAGATACTCACCGCGCCGTTCCTTGCGGATGACGGATTCGTAGATCTGACCAGTCGTGAAATTATTGACCTTCTTCATGCGCGCGCTGATAAAGCGCTCGTAATGACCCAAATCGAGATCGGTTTCCGCGCCATCATCGGTAACAAATACTTCACCATGCTGAAACGGACTCATGGTTCCAGGATCAACGTTGATGTAAGGATCTAACTTGAGGAGAGTGACTTTAAGACCGCGCGACTCAAGAATCGCGGCGAGAGAAGCGGCAGCAATCCCTTTACCAAGGGATGAGACAACGCCGCCAGTGACAAATACAAACTTGGTCATTGCAGGATATGCCGAACGGCACTCGCGGGAAATTCGAATTATACCGCAAAGAACCCCGGCCTTTCCCCAATGTGGCCTGCCATTTGCCTTGGTCTGCTCGTCATTAAGGGAAATAGCTGATCGACAAGCGCAGAAAATCCTGCCGACCCAGTGACTCCGGCAGCCCGGAAATTTCATTGCCGCGCCTGACGAGCGACAGCCGCCATGCCCATGAGCGCTGGTACCACTGCAATCCCAGTTCCCATTCGCCGGTCATGCGCCGGGGTTTGACCGTCCGAACCTGATCCTCCGAGAACATGCCACCTTCCAGCGTGGCATCGTAGGCCACCGCCCGCAGCGCCCCTCGCGCAAAGACATACAGGCCCGCCGCCTCAACTGAGGACTCCAGGCGTCCAGCGCGCAGCGTGACGTCGGCAGTGAGGTCGGTGAAAATATTGCCCAGCCTCAGAGCCACACCGGGACGCAGGTCTGCATGACGATTCAATCGCCAGTAAGGTGCCCGCGCACCCGCACGCAACACCACACCAGCCTCATTGCGAATCTGCGTACTCCAACCGCGCGGCTCGGGTTGATCAAACACTTTGTGAACAAAGGTCTGGGTCGCTCGGCCGCCGGCGCAGGGACCAACGCAACCAACATCCAGCCCGAATGCCAGTTCACTGCCATCGAAATCCACGACGTTGTAAAAAAATCCGCCGTGTAACCAGCCAGCATACGGCCGGTCGAGCGGATTCAGATTGCCCGCTCGGACACGCACATCCAAGGGGGTAAAGATCTGCTGGCCGAGACGCCATCCGGCAGATCGCCACCCCTCGGTCGAGCCGAGACGGTAGCTACGCGAGAAGCGCACGCCGCTGGTATACAAACCATCATCGCGTCGCAGAAGCAATGAATCATTGTCGATTTCCAGCGTGCTAATGGGGCGTCCATCTTTGATGAACGTCTGCAATGACTCTTGGGCACCAAGACCCTGACAACGCAAACTCAGCATTGCACCAGCGATCAGCAGCGAAATTATTGTCGCGTCTCGGATCACGAATCCCACGCATCCCTGAAACGCTTGATGCTGACACAGATACGGCTTATGAATCCCTGCGCAATCGCAAGTAAAATTCCTTTACGTACAATCACGCTCAAGCCAATAGCGACGACGTTCGCAACGATAGGTACTGAACGTGATGTTATCGCCTACCGTGATCCGCACTGCCCCATCCCGGTCGCTGCGCAAGGTTCTGATTCCTCGCTGCAGGTAACGCTCCAGCACTTCGGCTTTGGGATGACGGTAGCGATTGCGATAACCCACCTGAAACAAGGCCAGCTGCGGGGAGACGGCTGTGAGAAATTCGGGCGTCGATGACGTACCGCTGCCATGATGCGGCGCCAACAGCACGCTGGCAGACAACTGATCATAGGCACGCGCCAGCAGCGCGCGTTCCTGCGGCGCTTCGATATCACCGGTCAACAGTACCGCATGCTCGCGGTAACGAATGCGCAAGGTACAGCTGCGTGCATTGGGATGGTCAGCGTTGCCGTAGTGCTCATCGGGATGAAGCATCTCAAATTGCACACCATCCCAATTCCAGCGTTGTCCGGCGCGACACGCGGTATGCGAAGGCATTTGCCTTAGCAAGGCATGATCCTCGGGGAGCGAGGAGCTTGCCCAGTGAATCGGAATACCCCCGATCACAGAAGCGGCACCACCGGCATGATCGTTGTCGCTGTGGGAGATGATGAGACCATCGAGCTGAGCGATGCCGCGCGCGCGCAAAAAAGGCAGCAATACACGAGTGGCACCGTCAGAATCGCCTGAATACGCTGGCCCTGTGTCATACAGCAAGCGATGATTTGCGGTTTCTATCAGCAGCGCATTGCCCTGCCCAATATCGAATGCGGTAAGCCAAAATCCTTGTGTCGGTGTCGCGGGTCTGGCCAATACCATGGGCAGCCAGGCCAGCACGCCCACCCATCGCAAAGGCCAGCCGCGCGGCGCAAGTAACCAAAGCGTGCCTGCCATCGCCAAACCCACACTCATCGCATCCGGACGCGGCGCCTGCCAGACAGCGAACGAAGTCTCGCTAAGCCATTGCAAGCATTGCGCCAGTGCGCTCACCAGCGCATGCGCAAACTGCAGGCACCAGACCGATAAAGGCGCAGGCGCAATACTACCGACCAGCGACAAGGGCGTGATCACAAAGCTGACCAGCGGAATCGCAATCGCATTAGCCAGCGGCCCAATCAGTGAAACCTGCCCAAACAAGGCCATCGTCAGGGGCACCAGACCCAGTGTGACTGCATATTGCGTGCGGGTTGCTGCCGCTAATGATTGTCCGAGCCACGAACGAAAGCCGGTCGCAGAACCAGTCGCTGTTTCAGTGATATTCCATTCGCCCTTCTCTGCCGTGGTACGACCCACTGATGCATACAGAATGCAGGCAATTGCCACAAATGAGAGCCAGAAACCGGGCCACAGTACCGCCCAGGGATCACACAGCAGAACCACCGAAATCGAAAGACACAGCACATGCGATACCGAAGCAATTCGGCTCAGCCAGAGCGCAACCGACACCACGGCCAGCATCAGCAGGGTGCGCTGCGCCGGTATGCCAAATCCGGCGAGTGCCACATACACCAGTGCAGCGAGCAAACCCGCAGCGGCCCCGACTTTTTGTGCAGGCAATATCAATGGCAGATTCGCGCGCGTAAAAAAAGAATGGCGCCACAGCCAGCGCGCAAGGCCACCAAACAGCGCAGCGATCATGGTGATGTGCAATCCGGAAATGGAGACCAGATGTCCAATGCCTGTGCGATTGAACACTTCCCAATCCGACTGACTGACGCTGCGCTGGTCGCCAATGACCAGCGCAATGATCACGCCGGCGTACTCAGCATCGGGCAAGGCATGTTGCAAGCGCGCTCGCAAGGTATCCCGTGCGCGTCCTATGGAATTAGCGAGTCCAGGTACGAACTCGTCCCGCATTTTTTGCGCGCCGGGGCGCACGTAACCGGTAGCGCGCACGCCTTCGGTGAGCAACCAGGCCTCGTAATCAAATCCGTCCGGGTTCGCATGGCCATGCGGCAGACGTAGCCTCAGTGTGAATTCCCAGCGCTGACCTGGACGCACCGTGGGTGGATTCTGCGCATCATCTGCGTACCATCCCACCGACAGTAATTCGGGAATGTTGACCTTCTCGCCGTCAGGAAGGTGCGCGCTGTCCACACGCAGACGGAACCGGACCCCGCTTGCCACTGCGTCCGGTAAGCTATCAACGACGCCAACGACCTGAAGATCCCGGCCTTCGAGTGCAGCGGGTAATGTTTCGCTCATTCGAACCTGAGCGAATAGCCCCGCCCAGCCAATACCAATGGCGATACCCAGAGCAATACCTGCCACGGTGCGCAATGACACTGAAGACATCGTAATTTGATTTTGGGCTCGTCGACCCAGACGATGCGCAAGCAGCAGACCAATGAGCCCAATCAGCACCAAGCCTGCGCAAGCTTTCGCATCGGGCAGCGTGGCCTGCGATTGCAGCCAGAACACGCCCGCAAGCAGCCCAAGTGCAAACGCGCGCAATCAGGCCATCATGAGGCTGCCAAGGCGGGGCAGAACGCGCGCGACATTCTGAGTGGTCTGTTGCGCGATATCTGACAATGATTGGCCACGCAGCTCGGCCAATACCGCAGCGATAAGAGGTGTCTGCGCCGGCGAATTCATCACCGGATGCAGCCATGCGGGGGATATATCCGGAGCATCCGTCTCCAGCACCAGCGCCGACGGCGGCAGCGAGGTCGCGAGACGACGTATCTGCAAGGCTCGGGTAAAGGTCATTGCACCGCCAAAACCCAACACAAAACCCAGATCAATGAAAGCCTGCGCCTGTTGCGCGCTGCCGTTGAAGGCATGCGCAATACCGCCTTTTACCCGGATGCGTCTAAGATACTTGAGCAACGTATCCTGCGAACGACGCACATGCAAAATGACAGGCAATTCAAAATCGCGCGCGATCTTCAACTGTTCACTGTAAAAAAATTCCTGCTTTGCGCGCATCGGTGCGGTGGTCAGCTCGGGAATGAAAAAATCCAGACCGATTTCACCCACCGCCACAAAATGGTCATCACTGATGGCATGCTGTACGCGTTCGCGTAGTACACCCAGATCCTCTTCGGAGGCATCGGGTACATACATTGGATGTATGCCCAAGGCATAAACGCAAGAAGGCAGTGTTGCCGACAGATTCGCTACTTTATCGAAATTGGCACACTCGACTGCTGGAACAATAATCCACGACACACCCGCTGTTCGGGCTTGCTCTGCTATTTGAGCTGCCGTATCACCGAACTCACTAGCATCCAAATGACAATGACTGTCGATAAACATAGCGCTCTTGCGTCAGCCAGCGTCCTGCCGCAAGCCCTGATCCGATAGCTGCATCTTGCGGTCGCAACGCTGCGCCAGCTCAGCATCATGCGTGACGATAACGAAGGCCGTACCCATCGTCTGTGCAAGCTCGAGCATCAGCGCAAATACCTGCTGGGCAGTGTGCCTGTCCAGATTGCCCGTGGGCTCATCTGCCAGCACGCACGCAGGCTGGGTCACCAGCGCACGCGCCAGTGCCACACGCTGGCGTTCTCCGCCGGACAGCTCGCCCGGCAAATGCGACAGCCTGGCCGAGAGGCCTACACGCTCGAGCAGCGCAGCCGCCGCTGCCCGCGCTTCGAGACGCGATTGACGGCGGATCAGCAAGGGCATGGCCACATTGTCGAGCGCAGAAAACTCGGGCAGTAAATGATGGAACTGATAAACGAACCCTAGCGATTGATTGCGCAAATCGCCGCGCGCGCTTTCCGAGAGCGTGGCCAGATCACGACCCAGCAGATGCACGCTGCCTGAAGTCGGCATATCCAAACCACCCAGCAAATGAAGTAGGGTCGATTTGCCAGAGCCTGATACGCCCACAATCGCCACCCGCTCTCCCTTGCTGACAGAAAAATCGATGTTCTCCAGCACCGTTAGTTTGTCGCGCCCCTGCGTGAAATGCTTGCCCAGTCCCTCGCAGGACAGCACCAGATCGGTCGCAGAAAGATTCGGATTATTCATAGCGCAGCGCATCTGCTGGCCGCACGCGTGCGGCGCGCCAGCTGGGATAAAGCGTTGCAAGGAAAGCCAGCGTCAGCGCCATACCGCCGATACGCCAAACGTCTGGCCAGCGCAAATCAGAAGGCAGCGCGCTGATCAGATAAATATCGCGCGGCAGGAATTGCACACCAAACAGCGACTCAATGAAAGGTACGATCACGTCCACATTGAGGGCGACCAAGACACCTAGACCTACACCAATCGCAGTGCCGATAAAGCCGACCAACGCACCCTGAATGATGAAGATTTTCATGATCGATGCGGGGGATGCACCCAGTGTTCGTAGGATGGCGATGTCGGCTTGCTTGTCCGTGACGGTCATCACGAGCGTGGAGACCAAGTTGAAAGCGGCTACCGCAATGATCAAGGTGAGGATGATGAACATCATCCGCTTTTCTGTTTGGACAGCAGCAAACCAATTACGATTTTGCTGAGACCAGTCGCGGAGATACAAACTGCCGGTCAGCGATACCGATAAATCGATGGCCACCTCGGGCGCTCGCTGCATATCAGCGACTTTCAAGCGCAGCCCGGTGGGTCCGGCCTGACGAAACATGCGCTCGGCGTCCTGCAGATCAATGAAAGCCAGCGACGCGTCATATTCATAATGCCCCGCTTCAAAAATACCGACCACATTAAACTGCTTGAGTCGCGGCAGCACGCCTGCCGGCGTCACCTGACCTTGCGGCGCAATCAGCGTGAGCTTGTCACCGATTTTCAAACGCAGGCTGCGCGCCAGTTCGCTACCCAGAACAGCATTGAATTCACCGGGTCTCAAATCGGACAAACTGCCCGCGACGACCTGGGATGCGACATCGGAGACCTTGGGCTCTTCCGAAGGCAGAATGCCGCGCACCATGATGCCGCGCACCGTGTCGTCCCGAATCACCATCGCCTGCGCTTCGACATAGGGCGCTGCGCCACGCACCTCCGGATGTTTCAGGGCCTGGGCTGCGGTCGCCTGCCAATCGGGCAAACTGCCCGAGGCATCGAAGACTTCGATGTGCGAGAGCACCGACAGCATGCGATCGCGCACTTCTTTCTGAAAACCATTCATCACCGAAAGCACGACGATCAGCGCTGCGACACCCAAGGCGATGCCGGCCATGGAGATCAGGGAAATGAAAGATATAAAGCTGTCACGCGAACTGCGCCGGCTGGCGCGCGTATAGCGCAGGCCTATCATCCATTCAAACGGCAGGTTCTTGAAAAGGCCCAAAAATGGCTCCGGAACGCGGGTATCCGCAAACAAGGCGGCAGTTTGCCATAGTCGAGGCCTTGCGACAAAACACGCGCAGCAATCTGCAGCCTTTAGAATGACATCATGCTTCATCCAAACTTGATTATTCCCTTCGCGCTGCTACCGGCCGAACACGCCAGAGACCTGCTGGCCGCGCTGCACGCACCTTCGCTGGCGCAACTACTCTCGCACGCCAGTGCTGCCCGTCGTGAAGCTTTTGAGCCTTATGCGCCGCTACTGCCGCATGAGCAATGGCTTGCCGCAAGCCAGCAAGACAACAGCCCCGCGATCACCCATGCGCTCATGCAGCAGCTTGGACTGAGCGCCGAGCCGGGATATTGGTTCGTGCTCCAGCCTGCGCATTTCCATGTCGCACGCGATCATCTGGTACTGACCGACCGCCGTCAGCTCACCCTGGACGATGCCACGTCGCGCACGCTATTTGACGCTACCCATTCATTATTCGACGAACTCGGCTATACCCTGCGCTACGGTGATGCGCGCCACTGGTTACTGCGTGCGGATGCGTGGTCCGAGTTGCGCACCTGCAGTCCTGATGCAGCATGCGGACACAATATTGATGTCTGGCTGCCACGCGGTCCGGGGGAGCGCGACTGGCGGCGCCTGCACAACGAAGTGCAGATGCTGTGGCACACCCACGCCATCAATGACGCCCGTGAACAGCGCGGCGAGCGACGCGTCAATGCCTTGTGGCTCTGGGGTGGTTCAGTCGGGCTGAGCGGACAGGCCGTGCAACAGGCTGGTCTAAGAGAGCTGGCCCGCTGCAGCCTCGGTCTACCTGCAGCGCCTATGTGCAATGAGGAATCACCCCTTGTACTCGACACGTTAATGGCGGCGGCACTCGCCGGCGACTGGTCTGGTTGGCTTGCGGCGATGGCCGAACTCGATGCCAACCAATTCAGACCCCTGCTGACACAACTAAGACAGGGCGCGATTGACGGCATCACACTGGTATTAACCGACAGCACCCGTGCAAACCATTGGCAGCTTCGACGTTCATCCATGAGAAAATTCTGGATCCGCGCTTCGCTCGCTCGCCTCGCTCCATGACCCGCATCGTTTCCCGCAATTACGCCGTTCGTCAGGCGGCCTTGCTTGCCGAGCAAGGCCTGCATCCGGTCATGGCGCGCCTGATGGCTGCACGCGGACTCACCGAAGCGCGGCAACTGTCCACCAAACTGGATGCTCTGATCGCACCGTTAGATTTGCTGCACATGGACAAAGCAGCGAAATTTCTCGCCGATGCCATCGACGCGCGAAAAAAAATCGTCATCGTGGCCGATTATGATTGCGATGGTGCTACCGCTTGTGCGGTTGCGATCCGCGGTTTGCGCGTAATGGGTGCCATTGTCGATTACATCGTACCCAACCGCTTTGAATACGGTTATGGCCTGACTCCAGAAATCGTCGCGCTCACCGCGCAAGCCAAGTCCCCGGACATCATCGTCACTGTGGACAACGGTATCGCCAGCATCGACGGTGTGGCCGAGGCAAAGCGGCGCGGTATCGATGTGCTCATCACCGATCATCACCTGCCTGCCGACACCCTTCCCGATGCCGCTGTGATCGTCAACCCGAATCAGCCTGGCTGCGGCTTCCCCAGCAAGCATCTGGCGGGCGTGGGCGTGATGTTTTACACACTGCTCGCGTTGCGCGCTGAATTACGCCAGCGCGGTCGCTTTGATGTCAGCAATCAACCCCGACTGGATAACTTGCTGGATCTCGTCGCACTGGGTACCGTCGCCGATGTGGTGCGACTAGATGCGAACAACCGAATTCTGGTCGCGCAGGGCCTCTCACGCATCCGATCGGGACGCGCCCACCCCGGCATTGCGGCATTGTTTTCGGTCGCTAGCCGCGACGTGCGCAAGGCCACACCATTCGATCTGGGCTTTGCCGCCGGCCCTCGGCTCAATGCCGCCGGGCGCCTTGCCGATATGTCGCTCGGTATTGAATGCCTGCTCACCGATGATACCGACCGCGCCTGGGAAATTGCACATCAACTCGACCAGATCAATCGCGAGCGGCGCGATATCGAAGCCGGCATGCAGGAAGCCGCGCTCGCCGCGCTGGAACATATCGAAGTTCATGACAATGCCACGCTCTGTCTGTTCAACCCGGATTGGCATCAGGGAGTCATCGGTATCGTGGCATCACGACTGAAAGAAAAATTTTATCGACCCACCATTACCTTCGCCCCAGCTGACGAAGGCATGATCAAAGGCTCGGGACGTTCGATACAAGATTTTCATCTGCGGGATGCGCTCGATCTGGTATCCAAGCGCGTCCCCAAACTCATCGACAAATTTGGTGGCCATGCGATGGCCGCCGGACTGTCTCTGCGTGAAGAAAACTTTGCCGAATTTGTAGCGGCTTTCGAGACAGTGGGGCGCGAATGGCTCTCCAGCGCAGCGCTGGAACAAATTATTGAAACCGATGGCTCTCTCGAATCTGCCTACTTCAGTTTGGATTTCATCAGGCTACTGGAGACACAGGTCTGGGGTCAGGGCTTCGCGCACCCAGTGTTTTGCGATGAGTTTCGAGTAATGAACCAGCGCGTGCTCAAAGAACGCCATCTCAAACTGCAACTCGAACGCGAAGGACGTCAGTTTGATGCGATCTGGTTCAACCATGCCGATAGCCTGCCGCCACGGGCACGCGTCGCCTACCGACTGGATGCAAATGAATTCAACGGCCGCACGCAAGTGCAGCTGATGGTGGAGTTTGCCGAACCGCTGACCTGACGGCCCTTTCCGGCAAAGGTATAATCTTAGGCTTTACCGAAAGCCCCGCCCGCCATGGAAGCCGAACGCCTCAATGCTCTGACCGCACTGCTCACTGACCTCGACGCACGTGAGCAAGATTTACGGAGGTATCTTTGACTTCGATCTGAAGTCAGAGAAACTCGAACAAGTCAACGCTGAACTCGAAGATCCCAAGGTCTGGGACGATCCCAAGCGCGCCCAGGACCTGGGCAAAGAAAAAAAATCCCTCGAAAATATTGTCGATTCGCTTACGAGCATTCGCAGCGGCTTACGTGATGCCACCGATTTGCTGGAGATGGCGCGCGAAGAAAATGACGAAGACACGCTAGTCGCCGTAGAAACCGACGCCCATGAACTGCAAAAGCAGGTCGAAGGCATGGAATTTCGGCGCATGTTTTCCAACCCGCTCGACAAGAACAGCTGCTTCATTGATATTCAGGCTGGCGCCGGCGGCACCGAAGCCCAGGACTGGGCATCGATGCTGCTGCGGCAGTATCTTCGCTACTGCGAGCGCAAGGGATTCAAGGCTGAAATTCTTGAACAGTCCGATGGCGAAGTCGCCGGCATCAAGACCGCCACCATCAAAGTTGAAGGCGATCATGCCTACGGGTTCCTGCGCACCGAAACGGGTGTGCATCGTCTGGTACGCAAATCCCCTTTCGATTCCGCTAATGGTCGGCACACGTCGTTTTCCAGTTTGTTCGTTTATCCAGAAGTAGACGACTCGATCAGCATCGAAGTCAACCCGGCGGATGTGCGCGTCGATACCTACCGTGCTTCAGGCGCCGGTGGTCAGCACATCAACAAAACCGATTCCGCAGTTCGTCTTACACACACGCCCACTGGCATCGTGGTGCAGTGTCAGAATGACCGCAGCCAGCACCGTAATCGCGATGAAGCCTGGGCGATGCTGAAATCTCGTCTGTATGAGCTTGAGCTGCGCAAGCGCATGAGCGAACAGCAAAAGCTGGAAGACTCCAAAACTGATATCGGCTGGGGCCACCAAATCCGTTCGTATGTGCTGGATCAGTCACGCATCAAGGACTTGCGGACGAATGTAGAAACCGGTAACACCAAAGCCGTCCTTGACGGCGACCTGGATGAATTCATCGCAGCATCACTGAAACAGGGCGTATAAAAATGATGAACAATAAACACGAAGCCTTGACCGAGGAACGGGACGAGAACACGATCATCGCCGAGCGGCGCTCCAAGCTGTCAGCGATCCGCGAAAAAGGCGTGGCTTTCCCGAATGATTTCAGCCCACAACACAAGGCTGCTGATCTGCATATCTCACATGGCGAAATCGAGCGTGAAGCACTAGAAGAACAGCCGGTACACGTAGTTGTCGCCGGTCGCATGATGCTTAAGCGCGTGATGGGCAAAGCCTCGTTCGCGACACTTCAGGACGCCTCCGGTATTCGTGCCGATGGACGGATTCAGCTTTACATCTCCAACGAAGGCGTCGGCGAAGAGGTACACGAGGCTTTCAAGCACTATGACATCGGTGACATACTTGGCGCCGAAGGCACCCTGTTCAAGACCAAGACAGGCGAACTGTCGGTCAAGGTGAGCCAACTTCGATTGCTGACCAAATCCCTGCGACCGCTGCCTGACAAATTCCATGGCCTGTCGGATCAGGAAACCAAATATCGTCAGCGCTATGTTGATCTGATCATGAATGAAGAAACGCGTCGCACCTTCAAGGCGCGTACGGCCGGTATCGCCTCCATACGACGCTTCATGGATAGTCATGGCTTCATGGAAGTGGAAACGCCGATGTTGCATGTGATTCCGGGTGGCGCTGCAGCCAAACCGTTTATGACCCATCACAATGCGCTGGACATGCAGATGTACCTGCGCATTGCACCTGAGCTGTACCTCAAGCGACTGGTCGTCGGTGGATTTGACCGCGTGTTCGAAGTGAACCGGAATTTCCGTAATGAGGGCGTGTCACCTCGACACAATCCAGAATTCACCATGATGGAATTCTATGCGGCCTATGTGGACTATCAATGGCTGATGGATTTCACTGAATCGCTGATTCGTCAGGCTGCAATAGACGCACACGGCACTGCCAAGCTGACTTATGACGGTCGCGAGCTCGATCTCTCGCAACCTTTCCAGCGCATGAGCGTACTCGGTGCGATCAAGCATTTCGCACCGTATTACAAAGACAGCCAACTCAATGACGCGGAGTTTCTGCGCAAAGAACTCATGCGTCTCGGCGCCAAACAACCCGCTTCAGTCGGCCTGGGTGGCATGCAGCTCGCACTGTTTGAAGAAACGGCAGAGCCCCACTTGTGGGAGCCCACCTACATCACCGATTACCCGGTTGAAGTCTCGCCACTGGCACGTGCCTCGGATAAAACGCCTGATATTACCGAACGATTCGAGCTATTCATCACAGGCCGAGAAATTGCGAATGGTTTCTCTGAACTCAATGACGCCGAAGATCAGGCCGCGCGCTTCCATGCGCAGGTGGCCGCCAAAAAGGCCGGCGACGATGAGGCTATGTATTACGACGCAGACTATATTCGTGCGCTGGAATACGGCATGCCCCCCACCGGTGGTTGCGGTATTGGTATTGATCGACTGATGATGTTAATTACCGATTCGCCGAATATTCGTGATGTGATTCTATTCCCGCACCTGCGGCGGGAAGAATAAAAAAACGATTAGTTCCTTACTACCCTGAAGCCCCGGAAAACCTCCGGGGCTTTTTTTGTTCAAATGCAAAACCGTCATGGAAGTGTCACAAATAGGTAACAAAAAATAGCCACACCCCTCTGGAACGCTAAATTAAATGAGGTTACTCAAACGGCATTAATTTACCTTCTACCGGAACCGGAGATGACTCCAAAACAAAAAATAAAATTGAATCTAGCTACACATGAACGTATATCCAATGATCACGTAAATACGTCGATACGAACGAACCTAGAAATCACGATCAACAACCCGCCCGTCGGAACACGATCGGGTCAGGCCGATTCTTATATCGCCGATGCACCCCGACTTGTCTCCCGTCCTGTGTCTGAGAACACACAGATTCCACTCTGGAAAACTTCGGGCACTCAGGTCTTGCGAGAATTCATCTCACAATCGTTGGGACGATTAGGTGGCGCAGCAACGTTCACAGGACTGAGTAATTCGAAAATGCCGCCAGCACCTGTCGCCTTCCTTGGTGCTGTCAGCACAGGCTTTTGCGCAGGACAGTTACTTCAGCACCAAATCGGTACCGCCACTCGGGCACGAAAGATAGGCGTCGGTCTGGCGTCAGTCGCAGCCATGGTGGCGGGGGGTGTAATCACGGGTTATGCATCAATGCCAATGGTCTGCATGATTGCCAGCGGTTCGATCGTCGCCGCCATTGCATCGAGCGCAGTTAGAAATGCCAATGCTTCGAATACCCAAATCAATCCAGAAGTCGAGTCCAACTCAGGAACACACTCAGATTCCGAAACGGATTCAGAGCCGGGACACCATCGCTACTCCGACGAAAATCTTAGCCTGGGAATCAAAATTCTGGGATTTACGGCAGCTTCTGCGCCCTTCCTTATTGGATTTCTGGCGAACCCTTCTCATTGGCTAATCCATGATGCCAACATCAGCACGCGAAATTTTAGTGTCTTGGTTGAAGCACTGACTGTTGAACTCACCAAAGCCACGATCAGCACTGTAGGCATTTCCGTGAACAAGGACGCGTTGATTTTTGAAGAAAAATTCAAAACCGCCATGATGGGTTTGTTACCTTATGTTATTGCCAGTGTCTTGTTCAATAGTGTCGCAGGTGGGTTACTACAGGCCGAACTGCGGTCAGACCAATTCACGAATCTGGTCGTACCTGCACTCGTGGGTGCTCTGGCCAATTGTGTCAAAGGTGCAGCCAATGCAGCAGCGTCCCGATACATTAGCGACTCAAATGCAAGCTTTCGACAGGCAAGCGAGTGGACCACCCGCCCCCACCAAGGTTTTCAATGGCCTATCAGTGAACAGCTCGCACCGAAAGTCATGCTGCGTTATCTAATGATTTCTTGTCGGGACAGCTTGTTTTTTGGCTTGAAGAAAGCTGGAGTACATCCTGATCTGGCAAATGCATGCGCAATGGCGGTCTATGCCAGCTTTGCCCAATTTCGGGACATAAGCTTCGATCTAATGCAGGGTGAAGGCTGGAGTGAGACAGGGATCAAACCGGGAACCCCGGACGTCGTTTGATGAAGCTCAAAGCAATATCAAAATTGTAATTTTCAATGTCATAAGCGGGTATAAAAGCGGTCAGGAGGACAACATGACCACGAACAAAACTAGGCAACACCTGCTCGCACCCCACGACGCACTGATACAAACCGAAGAACGAGTTCTGAAGTACAACAAAAAACCTGAAACCGACCCGTTCCATCCCTTGGAGATCGTCGGCTTCGCCATGGCTGGATTCACCGCCATCGTCCTGATCTCTGTTTTAGTCGGACGCTGGTATTTTAATGATCCCCACAAAACACCGGCGAAGTGGCTGCAACAACCGGCTCTGCAGCAACCGGTCAAGGTGGCGCCTCGGTAACGGAGCGCTATTTCGCTTCGTCGATCCAGGCCATCTGTATGGCCTCGAGAATTTTTTCTCCGGACCTATCAGGCGCGTCATCAAAGCCGTCCAAGGCCATGACCCATTGGCGAAGGTCGGTGAAGCGTACGGCCAGTGGGTCAATATCTGGATGGGCATCGCACAAAGCCTCGGCAATGCGTATGGTGTCTGTCCATTTCATCAGTGATTCTCGCGTGCGTGATTGATTGTGTATTTCGGAATCTCGATGACCAGATCCTCGGTGCCCACCACCGCCTGGCAAGAGAGCCGCGAATTGGCTTCCAGACCCCAAGCCATATCGAGCAGATCTTCTTCTCTTTCCTCAGCTTCATTCAGGGAGGAGAAGCCTTCCCTCACTACTACATGACAAGTGGTGCAGGCGCAGGACTTCTCACAGGCGTGTTCGATTTCAATGTCTTGTCCCAGCAAGGCATCGCACACCGATGTGCCGGTGGGCGCATCAAAAACAGCACCTTCAGGGCACAAAACTTCATGAGGTAAAACGACAATCTGAGGCACGTTGAATTTCCTGAATTAAAAATTATTACCCAAGTTGCGGCATTCGCGAGATCGACGGTCAACCATAGACCAAAAATTCCTCAAACGATTTCGTCCAGTTTTTTTCCTGTCAGTGCAGCACGCACATTACGATCCATACGTCTTGCAGCAAAATCCTCGGTGGTCTTTGCCAGCGCATCAACGGCGGCCTTGATCGCTTGATGATCGCTCCCTTGCGCGCTGGCTCTTAGATGCGCCATAGAGGCATCAATCTCGGCACGCTCCGCAGCACTGAGCAAATCAGCATCTTGCGCCAGTGCCGAATCCGTCGCCAGCAGAATTCGCTCCGCCTCAACCTGCTCTTCTCGCAAGGCGCGTAGTTTCATGTCGCCTTCCGCCTCTGTAAACGAATCCTGCAACATGCGCGCGATCTCGTCATCGCCAAGTCCATAGGAAGGTTTCACGACGATCGATGCCTCAACGCCTGAGTGCATCTCGCGCGCCGCGACGGACAATAAACCATCGGCATCTACCTGATAGGTCACCCGAATCCGTGCAGCACCCGCGGCCATGGGCGGAATACCGCACAATTCAAAGCGGGCCAGCGATCGGCAATCCGATACCAGCTCGCGCTCGCCCTGCACCACATGCACCGACATCGCTGTCTGACCATCTTTGAACGTCGTGAACTCCTGTGCGCGCGCACAAGGAATTGTGGAATTACGGGGAATGACTTTCTCTGCCAGACCGCCCATGGTCTCAATACCCAGCGACAAAGGAATCACATCCAGCAGCAACCAGTCGTCACCAGAGGCACGATTGCCAGCCAGCAGATTGGCTTGCACTGCCGCACCCAGCGCAACCACTTTGTCGGGATCGATATTAGCCAGTGGCAGTGTCTGAAAGTAATCAGCGACGGCCTTGCGTACGTGCGGCATGCGTGTTGCACCACCGACCAGTACCACACCATCAATCTCATCGACGTTCAGCCCCGCATCACGTACCGCCTTGCGGCAAGGGCTCAGGGTCTTGGCTACCAAATGCTGGGTCAGCGACACAAATTCGGTCGCGGTGATGGTCAGGTGGACTTCCTCACCTGACTTCAAGACAGCATCGATATGCGTCTCGGCATGCGCGGAAAGAATTTCCTTGGCCTCGCGCGCCTTGACCATCAATAAGCGCGTATCTTCATCCGACAGCGGTGCCAGATGCGACTGCTCGATGATCCAGCAAAACAGCCGATGGTCGAAATCGTCGCCACCCAGCGCCGAATCGCCGCCGGTTGCCAAAACTTCGAATACACCCTTGGACAGCTTGAGAATGGAAATGTCGAAGGTGCCGCCACCCAGATCGTAAACCGCATAAACGCCTTGCGAGCCATTATCTAGTCCATAGGCAATCGCAGCCGCCGTCGGTTCATTCAGCAGACGCAGCACATTCAAGCCAGCGAGCTTTGCAGCATCCTTGGTCGCCTGGCGCTGCGCATCATCGAAATACGCAGGCACGGTAATAACCGCACCTACCAGTTCATCGCCCAGCGCATCTTCGGCACGCTGACGCAGCGTCGCAAGAATCTCTGCCGAGATTTCAACCGGACTTTTAGTGCCCGCAGCCGTTCGAATCTGCACCATGCCTGGCGCATCAATGAAGTCATAGGGCATGTTTTCCGCATGCACGATATCTTTCAAGCCGCGTCCCATGAAACGCTTGGCGGACACGATGGTATTTCTGGGATCGACCGTCTGCATGGCCTGGGCACTGTAGCCAATATTCGCGTGACCCGTCGGCAGATAGCGAACGATGGAAGGCAGCAGCGCACGACCATCTTCATCATCAAGTACTTCGGGAATGCCATGGCGAACCGTCGCCACCAGAGAATTGGTCGTACCAAGATCGATACCTACCGCAAGCCGATGCTGGTGCGGTGCGGTCGACATGCCGGGTTCGGCGATTTGCAAAAGTGCCATGGTGAGATAAATTCAGGAATCAGTTAGCGATGGGTTCAGGCTTCCAGCGCCTCAAAGGTACTGGCGACTTCATCGCCGAATTTTTCAACGAACATCAGCTCGCGCACCTGCTCGCCGGCTTCGCTGAACTTCGATTGCTCCAGCAATTCAGCTATACGCGCAATCGCCTGACGGCGCGCCTCGTTCAACGCTTGCTCCAGCACTTCGAGCCGGGCCGTATCGCGTTCGCTGCGGGCTTCGTCGAGTGATTCACGCCACTCCATTTGCTGCACCAGAAACGCGGGTGGCATGGTGGTGTTCGATTCGATACCCAGATCGACCCCATGCAACTCGCAAAGGTAGGCCGCACGATGGAGTGGATTTTTCAGTGTCTTGTAGGCTTCATTAGCACGCGTTGCCCATTGCATGGCGACGCGCTTCTCGGCATCACTGGCAGCCGCAAACTTGTCCGGATGCACACGGCCTTGCAGTTCGCGATAGGCAGCATCAAGCTGCGCGGCATCAATCGCGAAACGGGCGGGCATCTGAAACAGGTCAAAATGATTATCCATGCGCTTCTAAAAAGAAAAGCCTGTCATGCTGCAACAGGCCTCTTGAACATCGGTATTACTGATCAAATAGTGAAGCTTTCACCACAACCGCATTCATTTTTTACATTCGGGTTGTAGAACTTGAAGCCTTCATTCAGACCTTCGCGCGCAAAATCAAGTTCGGTACCGTCGATGTAGGGCAGGCTTTTTGGATCAACAAATACCTTGATACCGTGCGACTCAAAAATCTGATCTTCCGCTTCGCTCTCATCCACATATTCGAGCTTGTAGGCGAGGCCAGAGCAACCAGTGGTACGCACACCAAAGCGCAAACCTATACCCTTACCCCGCTTTTCGATATAGCGAGAGACATGCTTCGCTGCTTTTTCAGTCAGAGTGATCATGATAATTCTCTTCCTAATTCGATACGTGATCCCGGCGAATGCCGAGATTCAGCGTCAACTCAGACCACCTTTTGTTCTTCACCGTGACGCGCCTTATAGTCCGCAACAGCGGCCTTGATCGCGTCTTCGGCAAGGATGGAGCAGTGAATCTTCACCGGCGGCAGCGCAAGCTCTTCTGCAATCTGCGTATTCTTGATGGACAGTGCCTGATCCAGCGTCTTGCCCTTAACCCACTCGGTCACCAGCGACGATGACGCAATCGCTGATCCGCAGCCATAGGTCTTGAACTTGGCATCTTCGATAACGCCGTCAGCGCCGACCTTGATCTGCAGTTTCATCACGTCGCCACAAGCGGGCGCACCGACCATACCGGTGCCGATCGTCTCGTCGCCCTTGTCAAAAGCGCCGACATTGCGGGGATTTTCGTAGTGATCGAGTACTTTGTCTGAATAGGCCATGATCTGACTCCTGAAAAAAATTTAGTGTGCTGCCCATTGGATCGAGCTGATGTCGATCCCATCTTTATACATATCCCACAGCGGCGAAAGTTCGCGCAGCTTGTGTACCTTTTTAGTCAGCAGATCAATCGCAAAATCCACATCTTCTTCCGTTGTAAAACGTCCGAAAGTGAAACGAATCGAGCTGTGTGCCAACTCATCGCTGCGACCCAGAGCCCGCAGGACATATGATGGCTCCAGACTGGCTGAGGTACACGCGGACCCGGATGACACGGCAATATCCTTGATTGCCATAATCAGCGACTCACCTTCGACATAATTAAAGCTGATGTTCAGGTTATGCGGCACGCGGTGTGCCATGTCGCCATTCACATACACTTCTTCGATCTTGCCCAGACCGGCAGCGAGCCGATCGCGCAGCGCGCGTATGCGTGGGATCTCGGTAGCCATCTCTTCACGGGCAATACGGAAAGCTTCACCCATGCCTACGATCTGATGCGTGGCCAGTGTGCCGGACCGCAGACCACGTTCATGACCGCCGCCATGCATCTGCGCTTCAATACGCACACGCGGCTTGCGGCGCACATACATCGCTCCAACGCCCTTGGGGCCGTAAGTTTTGTGCGCAGTAAAAGTCACCAGATCAACCTTGGTTTTTTCCAGATCAATCGGCGTCTTGCCCGTTGCCTGCGCAGCATCCGAATGAAAAATAATGCCCTTGCTGCGGCAGAGTTCACCGATTTCGTCGATCGGCTGAATCACACCAATTTCATTGTTGACCCACATCACCGACACGAGAATCGTATCGGGGCGAATCGCCTCTTCCAGTTGCTGCACTGTGATCAAACCATCATCGCCCGGCTGCAGATAGGTCGCTTCGAAGCCCTGGCGCTCCAGCTCGCGCACGGTATCGAGCACAGCCTTGTGCTCGGTCTTTACCGTGATGATGTGCTTGCCTTTGGTTTGGTAGAAATGTGCAGCACCTTTGATGGCGAGGTTGTTACCCTCAGTCGCGCCAGAGGGCCAGATGATTTCGCGTGGGTCGGCGTTGACCAGCTTGGCCACTTCTTCACGCGCTTCTTCAACGGCTTTTTCGGCCGACCAGCCGTACATGTGGCTGCGCGAAGCGGGATTACCGAACTGCTCGCGCAGATAGGGAATCATTTTGTCAGCCACGCGCGGATCCACCGGCGTAGTCGCCGAGTAATCCATATAGATAGGGAAATGCGGTGCCTTCAGGGTTTCCAACAACGATTGATCCAGTGGTGCGTTCATCTGCTTACTCCGGTAAATCAGGCTGCCTGATGCGAGCGCTGCATCACGACGACGGGTTTTTGTTCTACTGCCTTCTCTTTTTGCTGGTCGACTAGATCCTTGAGCGAAACCGAATCAAGGTAGTCCACCATCTTCGCGTTCAAAGTCGCCCACAAATCATGGGTCATGCAACGTGCGCCAGACGCTTCGCGTTCACCGTGGCAGTTTTCCTTGCCACCACATTGCGTCGCATCCAGCGGTTCATCGACCGCAATAATGATGTCAGCCACCGTGATATCTTCAGAACGACGCGCAAGGTTGTAACCCCCACCCGGACCACGTACCGACTCCACGATTTCATGGCGACGGAGTTGGCCGAACAGTTGCTCCAGATATGACAGCGAAATCTCCTGCCGCTGGCTGATGCCGGCGAGCGTCACCGGACCGTGATGCTGGCGCATGGCCAGATCAATCATCGCCGTGACGGCAAAACGACCTTTGGTAGTCAGACGCATGAACCTACTCCAAATCAGGTGCTGCGAAGGGATGTCCGGGATTCCCGAACAATTTGGTCGAGTATAGCAAAGCCGACTGGAATTGTCAGGTATTGGCTTTCGAGGGAACCAAACAGGAAATTGCGTTAATTGAAATTTTTGGAGCGCAGCAAGTGCATGGGGCCGAACAGGCTCTGCATCGATTGGTTCTGTATGAAGGAAAGGTTGTACGGATGTTCGGCAATCGACTTGGGGAAACGGCTGAGGGCTGGCAGATCCTCCAGCCACTGCGCAATCCTGCCCCACAGCACGAGGGTCGGTGGCGAAACGCCGGGGCGATCTGCCAATGCTTCCAGTACCGTTTCCAGAAACGGCCGCCATACCTTCGCCTCTTTGACCGGCGGCACATGCGCGCGAAACACCAGCGCCGCATTCAGCAACAGAAAACCGTGGTCCGTCAGATTCTGCTGCAGCTCGGGCAGGGTCTGGATTAAACCTGAGCCGGGTTGCCTCGCTTTGGCCGCTACCGGCGCTACCGCTTCACCGCCGGTGGCATCGGGTTGCAGCAAGCCGTCAGCCACCAACAACATCTTCATGAAATTTCGCAATGAGGTCGCCCGATTAACTGGCTTGGACAATCCTTGCTCAGACCAAAGCTTGTCGACCGCGCCATCCATAAAACACACACCGGTTGCGCTTTCCTCGCGCGGGTAAGGTCCCTCTCCGACCAGCACGTAACGAACTTTGTCCAAAGGCTGAGTGAAGGCAGCAAATACTCGCCCCTGTGTGGGCAGGAAACTGTCATTTGCCAGCGCTAGCATATAACCGGGAAAGGCGGCACTTGAGGCATCCAGCCCCTGAAGGAGCACGGCTTGCCATGAAGGTGCTGATTGGTCGACAGCGTCAGTGAATAAATGAGGAATCATCGAAGGCCGGCAAATGACAGATTTTATCGTGGACGCGTTAGCCCACAGGTGCCTCATGAATAAATTGATTCGTCGGGCTGCCAGCGAGGGGAAACCTCAACACCATGATAACCGGATGGTAAGCCATCAATAATACAACTGCAGCCCAAGTTTTTAGCACAGGAACTTTCGTTGATCAGGAGGCACTCATGAACGTTTTCTGACAACCCCCTACCTTCAATTGGAGCCGCCTCGATGTTATCCAACTCATCAGCCACACAAATTCAATCGAATACAAACAAAGCCTATGCCGCGCTCGAATATGCGCGCCTATCCAATACGGACCAGATACCCCTGCCTGGTGTAGTCAATACCCGCCGCCCCAAAATGACCAGTAAGCAGATCGCTGGCCGGTATCTGGCGTCAGTCAAAGACAATCCCGACATCGACATCAACAAAATGAAACTGCGAGGCGATGCCCCAACCGACTCCGGAATCATCACCGGCAAGCGCAATGTTGCTCAGAGCAGAGAATTTGCAACGAAATTTAGCGCCGCATTTATAAAAGAATGGCAAGAAATAAAATGCGACCAAATTCGCACTTTCGATTTCCGCGACAACGGATTCAAACGCGCATGCAACCTACTCAGCGTTCACGAGGAAGAGAATTTTATTGGAAACCATACGCTGAGCATAGCGATAACCGCCCTGGCGGCTTCTGTGAGTGATCATGACTACACAATAGGCATTACTCATGGTGACAAGCCTCTTTTTTTGGAATCGTATATAGCCGACCCGATCCTCATCGGCACAGAAAATTTTTCCAAAAAAAAATTATTTCCGAATTAATCGTACCGGGAGTAACTCTAGTCATGGCGCCGGCGCAATATTGCGACAAACTTAAAGAATACAAGCCAAAACAATGTGTAACTTTAGAACTGGGTGATCAGATAGCGCAAATTGATAATTTTATAAAAAATAGTTTTCATACTTTGGGCGCCCCATATTTTTCAGAAAATTATTATAGTTGTTTGATACTTACGGATCGCGACACGATCGATAACTGGGCAATAAAAAATGCCGAGAAGCAAGACCGGATAACTGAGGCAATCGCAATTCGCCGAAATTTCACTATTAATCCATGGTTTGTTGCTGGTTCACTTCTTGGAACTGGACTTACCGCCATAGGCCTGATCGCCTGGCGCAAAAGGATAGCCGCCGGCTGCGAAAGCCTGAAATCAGCTATTTACTCAACCAAAAAAGAAAAATCGGAAGAAAAAACTTATCCCTTGTCCGAAATTAAGGACACAGAAAACGACGAAGGAAAAAATTCGACTGCAAAACAAAACGCAGAAAACCAAAGCAATCAGGAAAAAGAGAAGCGCATCGAACAACAAACCAATCACGCAATGAAAATCGATGGGCAAGAAACGAGCAGCGATGAAAAATCGCAATTCAAAGCAACCTCTGCCGATGAAAATCACAGCATCCTTGAGGAAATTTCCAGCTCCAGCGAAGATGTGGAATCCGACAAATAACTCGTTTTAGACACTGAAAAATGAACAGTTCGACATACACTCGACCTGTTCATTTTCCAGAAATAGAAACAATATTATCCGCACCTGACGCGCCAAAGAGCTGACTCTTGAGCAGGTGTAACTGATCCCGTACCTGCGCCGCCTTCTCGAACTCCAGATTTTTTGAGTGATCCATCATCAGTTTCTCAAGTCGCTTGATCTCTTTTGCCACCTGTTTCTCACTCATCGCCTCGTACTTCGCCTGCTCCTGCGCTGCCATCAGTTCCTGGCGTGCGTCATCGATTTTGTAGACGCCGTCAATCAGGTCCCGAATCTGCTTCTTGATACCCATCGGGGTAATGTTATTTTGGGTATTAAAGGCAATTTGCTTGTTGCGGCGGCGTTTGGTTTCATCCATAGCTCGACGCATGGAATCGGTGATCTTGTCGCCATACAGAATGGCCGTACCGTTGATGTTTCGGGCGGCGCGGCCGATGGTCTGGATCAAACTGCGCTCGGAACGCAGAAAGCCCTCTTTATCCGCATCCAGAATCGCGACCAGCGATACCTCAGGAATATCCAGACCTTCTCGCAACAGGTTAATACCCACCAGCACATCGAAGGTACCGAGCCGCAGATCGCGAATGATCTCTACACGCTCAACGGTATCAATATCACTGTGCAAGTAGCGAACCGCAACACCGTTATCACTTAAAAATTCCGTCAATTGTTCGGCCATGCGCTTGGTCAACGTGGTGACCAATACGCGCTCGCTCTTGGCGACTCGATCTGCAATTTCGTTCATCAGATCATCCACCTGCGTACTCGCAGGTCGAACAATGACTTGAGGATCGACCAGGCCAGTTGGACGCACCACTTGCTCAACGATTTGCCCCGAATGCTTTCGCTCATAATCCGCCGGCGTCGCCGAGACAAACATGGTCTGCCGCATCTTGGATTCGAATTCATCAAACCGTAGCGGGCGATTATCCAGTGCCGAGGGTAGACGGAAGCCGTAATCCACCAGGTTCGTCTTGCGCGCCCGGTCGCCGTTGTACATGCCGTTGAGTTGCCCCATCAGCACATGGGATTCATCCAGAAACATCAGAGCATCGTCAGGCAGATAATCGACCAGCGTCGGCGGAGGCTCGCCAGGCTTGGCGCCCGACAAATGACGCGAGTAATTCTCGATGCCTTTGGTGAAACCGATTTCTTGCATCATCTCCAGATCAAAGCGCGTGCGCTGCTCGAGGCGCTGTTCCTCTACCAGTTTGTTCTCTTTACGGAAAAAATCCAGTCGCTCGCGCAGCTCTTCCTTGATAGTCTCGATCGCCCGCAATACCGTCGAGCGTGGCGTCACATAATGCGAGCCCGGGTAGACAGTGAAGCGCGGAATTTTCTGTCGCACACGACCGGTGAGCGGATCAAAGAGTTGAATGCTGTCGACTTCGTCATCGAACAATTCCACGCGCACGGCCAGCTCAGCATGCTCGGCGGGGAAAATATCCAGCGTATCACCACGCACCCGAAAGGTACCGCGCCCGAAATCGATATCGTTGCGGGTGTACTGCATCTGAATCAGACGGGCGATAACGTCGCGCTGAGAGAGCTTGTCTTTCGTTCGGAGCGTGAGCACCATCTGGTGGTATTCGGCAGGATTACCGATACCGTAAATGGCAGACACTGTGGCGACGATCACGACATCGCGTCGCTCCATTAATGATTTGGTACAGGAGAGCCGCATCTGTTCAATGTGCTCGTTAATCGCAGAATCTTTTTCAATGAACAAATCACGCTGCGGTACATAGGCCTCAGGCTGATAGTAGTCGTAATAGCTGACGAAATACTCCACCGCATTCTTCGGAAAAAAATCCCGAAACTCACTGTAGAGTTGCGCGGCGAGTGTCTTGTTGGGTGCGAACACAATGGCGGGACGCCCCATTCGGGCGATAACATTGGCCATCGTAAAGGTCTTCCCGGAGCCGGTCACACCCAGCAAAGTCTGGAAAGACAGGCCATCCTGCACACCCTCAACCAGCTTTTCGATTGCAGCAGGCTGATCACCCGCCGGTTCAAAGGGCTGATACAACTGAAATGGCGAATCCGGAAAACGCACGAATCGCGACTCATCAAGCGGAGTATCGACCTGGGAGATTTCAGCCATCTGATTTTGACCTTTGGTAAAATGCGGGGTTTCGCAGTTTTTGCAGCACTTGTCGTCTTTTTACGTGCAATTGAGGCACGTAAGAGCAAAACCCAATACAACTTTTCATGGTAACACGATGAACGCTCCGTTATCCGCACCCTTGTTCGCTGCTATTCAGATGGCACCCCGCGATCCCATTCTCGGGATCACCGAAGCTTTTAACGCCGACCAGAACCCCGACAAGACCAATCTTGGCGTCGGGGTTTATTACGATGACAATGGCAAAGTGCCGCTGCTGCAATGCGTGCAGCAGGCCGAAGCTACGCTGATGCAAAAATCTGCGCCGCGCACCTACCTCCCCATTGAAGGTCTTGCCGCTTACGACAAAGCAGTCCAGGAGCTGGTGTTTGGCGCCGACAGCGAAGTCATCGCTTCAAAACGCGCGATCACTGCGCAGGCACTGGGTGGCACGGGCGCGCTGAAACTAGGCGCCGATTTTCTCAAGCGCTTCGCGCCAGATGCGCAGGTGTATATCAGCGACCCGAGCTGGGAGAATCACCGCGCCCTCTTCGAATCCGCCGGTTTCGTCGTCAATAATTACGCGTATTACGATGCGAGCACGCGCGGCGTGAATTTCGCAGGCATGCTGGATGCCCTCAAATCCATGCCAGCAGGATCGATCGTCGTCCTGCATGCATGCTGCCACAACCCAACCGGGGCCGATCTGACCGATGCCCAATGGGCGCAAGTCATCGAAGTCGTGACACAACGTGGCCTGGTACCGTTTCTGGACATGGCCTATCAGGGATTTGGTGACGGCATCGCCGAAGACGGCAAGGTGGTTCGCCAGTTCACCGCCGCGGGTGGGCCGCTGCTGGTGTCGAACTCCTTTTCGAAGTCATTCTCTCTGTATGGTGAGCGCGTAGGCGCACTGTCCATCGTCGCTGCCAGCGCCGAAGAGGCCGCCCGTCTGATGTCCCAGCTCAAGCGCGTCATCCGCACCAACTACTCAAACCCGCCAATCCACGGCGGTCAAGTCGTCGCCACCGTGCTCGCGACGCCTGAACTGCGCCAGATGTGGGAAGAAGAGCTGGCTGGCATGCGCGTACGCATTCGCGCCATGCGCGGCGAGATGGTGGCCAAACTCAAGGCAAAAGCACCGGGCCATGACTTTGACTTTGTGGTCCAGCAGCGCGGCATGTTCTCCTACTCGGGCCTGACCAAAGCACAGGTGGAACGTCTGAAGACGGAATTCTCGATTTACGCCGTTGATACCGGCCGAATCTGCGTGGCAGCGCTGAATTCCCGAAATATCGACCGCGTGGTCGATGCGATTGCCAAGGTGCTGTAAGCGTTTTACCCGCCGGCCTTGATCTTGCTCTTGATTGTGGGGTGTTTTGACAAGGACATGGCCTTCGGGCATAATCTCGCGTCTGTTCCCTGATAGCTCAGTCGGTAGAGCGACGGACTGTTAACTCCGCAGAGTTTGGGAGTTTTGCTAGTCAAGCAACATAAAAAGCCTTTGTAATCAATGTGTTACAAAGGCTTTATTATTTAATTAGCAATTACACGGTTATTACACGATTACACCGTAGGCTATTGCTATTTTGATAACTTTCGGACATCATGTCCGATTTCCACAAGCAACAAAACACCCTTGTGCAGGCAATCCACAGATCGCCTTGACTCTCCAAGACCGTCCCTAGCCTGACCGCTTCAAGCACCACCCTCTGTCGGAACTTTCCGCTGCCCGTAGTTACTCACCGATCTCCACCACCTTTCCCGCCGCTGCGGGTCACTGGAGATCGACATGAACAAATCAACACGGACCGCCGCACAGTACGTGCGGATGTCCACTGAACTGCAGCAATATTCCACCGCCAACCAAATGGCGAGAATTGCTGAGTATGCCGAAGCTCACGACCTTACCATCGTTAAAACCTATCTTGACGAGGGCAAGACCGGACTCAAAATCCAAGGACGTAAAGGCCTACAGCAACTACTGGCCGATGTCATCGCTAATCAGGCGCCGTTTGAGGTCATTTTGGTCTATGACATCTCACGCTGGGGTCGATTTCAAGACAATGATGAAAGCGCCCATTACGAGTTTCTATGCCGACGGGCCGGCAAACAAGTCGTCTATTGCGCCGAGATGTTTTCCAATGATGGCTCTCCCATGGCCAATATCGTCAAGGGCCTAAAACGTGCCATGGCCAGCGAGTACAGCCGGGAGCTCTCGGATAAAGTGTTTCGCGGTCAGTCAAACTTGGCACGATTAGGTTGGCATGTGGGCGCACGCAGCCCGTATGGCATGCGACGCATGATGGTCGGGCCGT
>JACCDK010949393.1_pt1 | contig 29215 bp, 23 predicted proteins | sample 7445871 | NCBI WGS metagenome assembly JACCDK01 (sample SAMN15323436, study PRJNA562643) | freshwater metagenome | isolation source: river surface water | place: USA:Blue River Watershed | collected 2017-08-15 | reverse complement strand
TCGACACCGGCAGCTGAGAGTAGTGACAAAGCACGGGAAAAGGCGTACGCGACCTGCGTGTCCATATCATCGAGTACCACATCAAGCGGCACCGCTAGCCGCAGCCCGGCGAGCGTGATGCGCTCTGGCTGCAAGGGCGTATTGGCGATCACGCTATCGATCAGCAGACAATCCTCAACCGTGTGCGCAATGGGCCCAAGCGTATCCAGCGAAGGCGATAGCGGCACAATGCCTGCCACAGGCACCCGACGCATGGTGGGTTTGAATCCGACCAGTCCACACAGCGCGGCAGGAATACGAATTGAGCCGCCGGTGTCCGAACCTATCGCTGCAACGCAGCTGCCACCGGCCACGGAGACTGCCGCGCCCGAGGACGACCCGCCGGGTATGCGTGTCGGGTCGGCAGGATTGCCGGGCGTGCCGTAATGGGGGTTGATGCCGACCCCGGAAAATGCGAATTCGGTCATGTTGGTCTTGCCCAGCAGCGCCGCGCCTGCAGCACGCAGGCGGTTCACTACGGGAGCATCCTGCTGGGCTGGTGCGCGGTCGCGCAAAACGACGGAGCCGGCCTGCGTCACCTCGCCTTCGGTGTCGAACAAATCTTTGATAGATATCGGCAGGCCAGCCAGCGCGGAGCGAGGGCGGCCGGTCTGGCGGGCGGTATCGGCGGTGCTGGCTGCCGCCAGTGCTTCAGATGCATAGAGCGTCGTGAACACAGCCTGTTGGGTCTCAGCGAGCGACAGGCTTGATGCCACGAGATCGCTGCGAGGTGTGCTGTCCAATGAACGTATGCGGGAATGGCTTTGCTTCATCATCATGCAAGCATTGGCGAGGGAAGAATGCGTCAGACCATAGCACATGGCTGAGCAGGCCGGCACTTCATCGGAGAGTTGAAAGAGGGCGGCGGGTTATAATCGCAACCTTGAATTCTGCCGCGCCAGCTCTTGCGCGTAACCCACTTCAAGCTGCCTTCGCCATGCTCATTTTGCCGGGTTCCAATGCCCTGTCTGCCTTCCGTATCCAGCGTTTATTGTCACAACTGAAAGAGATCCATCCTGCGGTCACGGAGATCAGCGGCCGCTACTGCCACTTCGTTGATAGCAAGACGCCGATGAATGACAGCGATTGCCAGAAACTCGAGGCAATGCTCTCCTACGGCGAACCTCTGGTGTCCGATCTCAGTGGCGAGCGATTCGTGGTGATACCTCGGTTTGGCACCATCTCACCTTGGGCCAGTAAAGCGACGGATATCGCGCACAACTGCGGCATGTCTCATATACATCGCATTGAGCGCGGTGTGATCTACACGGTGGCACTTAAATCTGGACTGCTGGGCAAGTCACCCGTGATGAATGCGGAGCAGATATCGCTGGTCGTGAGCCTTCTGCACGACCGCATGACCGAGACCGTCATTCGCGCACCCGAAGAGGCTGCCGCGCTCTTCGACGAATTGCCTGCGCAGCCATTGGCTTACATTGATGTAAAAACTGGTGGTCGTCAGGCGCTTTTGAACGCAAATGTTGAGCTCGGACTTGCGCTCTCTGATGACGAGATCGACTATCTCGATGCGGCGTTTAGCAGTGCGGGTCGCAATCCTACTGATGTCGAACTCATGATGTTCGCGCAAGCCAACAGTGAACATTGCCGGCACAAGATTTTCAATGCCGACTGGACCATTGATGGCGAGACGCAGGATCGTTCGCTATTCGCCATGATTCGCAATACGCATCAGCTACATCCGCAGGGTACGGTGGTTGCTTACTCGGATAATTCTTCGGTGATTGAAGGCGCGGTGGTATCGCGGTTTTACCCTCGCGCGGCGCAGGGTCAGCAATATCTGCCCTCTGAGGAAGCGACGCATATTCTGATGAAGGTCGAAACCCACAACCACCCGACAGCGATTTCGCCTTTCCCCGGCGCCTCCACGGGTGCGGGTGGAGAAATTCGTGATGAGGGTGCCACAGGCCGAGGTGCCAAACCCAAGGCAGGCCTGGCTGGCTTTAGCGTGTCCAATCTCATGCTCACTCATGCCGTGCGCTCTTGGGAAAACGCGCGCGATGTGAATCAAGCAGCGGCGACACGCAACGATGTGGGTATGTCCGAGATCACCGGCAAGCCCGAGCGCATTGCTTCACCTTTGCAGATCATGATCGATGGTCCCCTCGGTGGCGCAGCATTCAACAATGAATTCGGTCGGCCGAATCTCGCGGGCTATTTCCGCACCTATGAACAAAATATCGGTGGCACCGTTTACGGTTATCACAAGCCGATCATGATCGCCGGCGGTATGGGCAATATCGCTGCGATTCATACGAAGAAAGAAGGTCTGCCGCCGGGCAGCTTGCTGATACAACTCGGTGGCCCTGGTATGCGCATCGGTATGGGCGGTGGTGCCGCCTCATCGATGGCCACCGGCGCGAATACTGCGGATCTGGATTTCGATTCGGTCCAGCGTGGTAATCCCGAAATGGAGCGACGCGCACAGGAAGTCATCAACGCCTGCTGGGCACTGGGTGAAGATAATCCCATTCTCTCGATACATGATGTGGGTGCCGGTGGTTTGTCGAATGCCTTTCCCGAGCTGACCAATGATGCCGGTCGTGGTGCGGTCTTTGACTTGCGCAAAGTGCCTCTCGAAGAAAGTGGACTCGCGCCCAAAGAGATCTGGAGCAATGAATCTCAGGAGCGCTACGTACTTGGCATAGCGCCGTCCAGCCTCGCTTTGTTCCGCGAGTTGTGCGAGCGTGAGCGTAGTCCGTTTGCCGTCGTTGGTATTGCCACCGAGGAGCGGCAGCTGCGGGTGCTCGACCCCGAGCATGACAATTACCCGGTTGACATGCCCATGGATGTCTTGCTCGGCAAGCCACCGAAAATGCATCGTGATGTGCAGCGTCAATCGCTGCAACGTACGCCGATAGACCTGACTGACATCAGCCTGGACGATGCCGCATTACGTGTGTTGCGTCTGCCTACAGTGGCTGACAAATCCTTCCTGATCACCATTGGTGACCGTTTCGTCGGTGGGCACACGGCGCGCGATCAGATGGTCGGTCCGTGGCAAGTCCCCGTTGCGGATTGTGCAGTCACGACCATGAGCTACGAAGGCTATTTGGGTGAAGCTATGGCCATGGGCGAGCGCACGCCGCTGGCTGTCATTAATGCGCCCGCATCGGGCCGCATGGCCGTGGGTGAGGCCATCACCAATATCGCTGCGGCATCGATACGTCAGCTGTCCGATATCAAGCTGTCTGCCAACTGGATGGCCGCGTGCGGACAACCGGGGCAGGATGCCGCCCTGTTTGATACCGTCAAAGCGGTGGGTATGGAGTTATGTCCGGCGTTGGGTATCAGTATCCCGGTCGGTAAGGATTCTTTATCGATGCGCACGACTTGGCAAGATGCGTCGGGAAGTAAATCAGTGATGTCACCGGTTTCATTAATTGTGTCTGCATTTAGCCCGGTGGCAGATGTGCGCCTGACCATGACGCCGCAGCTTAGAACCGATGCGGGCGAGACAGCCTTGATTCTGATTGATCTTGGGCGGGGCAAAAACCGCATGGGCGCCTCTGCGCTTGCACAAGTGATACAGCAAATTGGTGACACGGTGCCCGACGTCGACAGTGCAGAGGACCTCAAGGCTTTTTTCAAGGCGATTCAGTCGCTCAACCGTGAACAGCTATTGCTGGCCTACCATGATCGTTCTGACGGCGGTTTGTACGCAACGCTGTGTGAAATGGCCTTTGCCGGTCGCACGGGACTGTCGGTCAATGTTGACATTCTGGTCACTGAAGGCGAACACGCCAGTGACTGGGGCGATTCCAAGAACTGGGCGAGTCAGGTGGGAGAGCGACGCAATGACCTCACCTTGCGCGCGCTGTTCAACGAAGAGCTGGGCGCTGTGATTCAGGTACGTGCCGATCAGAAATCCGATGTCATGAATGTCTTGCGCGAGCATGGCCTGGGTGCCTGCAGTCATATCATTGGCAAGCTCAATGATAAGGGTGTGATCGAATTCACTCGAGATGCCAAAGTCATTTACAGTGCCAAGCACGTTGAACTACACCGTGCCTGGAGTGAGACCAGCTGGCGGATTGCCCGCTTGCGCGATAACCCGGCTTGCGCGGATGCAGAATACGACCGTCTGCTTGATGAAGCCGATCCCGGCATTCGTCCCAAATTGAGCTTTGATCCCGCAGAGGATATTACTGCACCGTTCATCAACACGGGGGCGCGTCCGCGGGTGGCTATCTTGCGGGAACAAGGTGTGAATTCGCATGTAGAAACTGCCTGGGTCATGCACAAGGCGGGCTTCGATGCCATTGATATTCACATGAGTGACCTGATTGCCGGTCGCACCAGTCTGGCTGATGTCAAAGGCTTGATTGCCGTGGGTGGGTTTTCTTATGGTGATGTGCTCGGTGCTGGAGAAGGTTGGTCGAAAACGATTTTATTCAACGAGACGCTCTCATCGCAGTTTCAGACCTTCTTTCAGCGTGCGGATACCTTCGCACTCGGTATCTGCAATGGTTGTCAAATGATGAGCAGCCTCAAATCCATTATCCCTGGTGCAGGCCACTGGCCGAAGTTCACGCGTAACCAGTCTGAGCAGTTCGAGGCTCGATTCGCCATGATAGAAGTGACCGAATCACCTTCTATCTTCTTTGCCAGCATGGCCGGGACTCAGGCACCGATTGCGGTGGCCCACGGTGAGGGCTTTGCCAATTTTTCAGCAACAGGTCTGCAGAGTGATGTTCTGGTGTCAGCGCGTTTTGTCGATAATGCTGGCGCAGTCACTGAGCGCTATCCCTTCAATCCCAATGGCTCGCCAGCAGGCATTACCTCAGTGACGACGAGCGATGGTCGATTCACGGTGATGATGCCTCACCCTGAACGCGTGTTCCGTACCGTACTCAATTCCTGGCATCCGCCTGAGTGGGGTGAGGATGCGCCCTGGATGCGGATGTTCCGCAATGCGCGCAGGTGGGTGGGCTAACCGAGCACAGTCTGATCTGAAACTCTTTGGCTGAAATAACAAAGGGCTCCGAGAGGAGCCCTTTGCGCATGAGATACAAATGATCTCGATAGTAAATACTTTAGCTTACTGAATCTTCGCTTTCTTTTTCAGGTCTTGCTGGAAAGCCTGGAGCTTTTTCTGTTGCAGCGATTCAGAGATCTGCGCTTTGACTTCTTCAAACTTGGGCACTTGAGCGTCGCGTGTTTCCTCAAGCTTGATCACGTGAAAACCAAATTCGGTTTGCACCGGAACCTGCGAAAACTCGCCGGCTTTGAGAGCGACCATCGCATCCGAGAATGGCTTTACGAATGCGTTCGCGGGTGCCCATCCAAGGTCACCGCCATTCTGCGCCGAAACCGGGTCTTTCGATCCCTTGACCAATTCTTCGAACTTGGTGCCGGATTTCAGTTTGCTGATGATGCTTTTGGCATCGTCTTCTTTGTCTACCAAAATGTGACGCGCGTGATATTCCTTGCCACCTGACTGCGCCTTGAACTTGTCATACTCAGCCTTCATCTCTTCTTCTTTGACTGGGTTTTTGGTCAGGTACTCAGTTGCAAGCGCACGAATGACGATGGATTGACGCGCCAGTTCGACTTGATTTTTGATGTCGGCACGTGTGCTTATGCCTTGACGGTCTGCCTCTTGTGTCAAGATTTCCCGATTAATTAGTTCATCTTTGATCATGGCGCGCATTTCAGGCGTGTCCTGCTGCCCCTGCTGGACCATTTGCTTGACCATGGCATCAACGCGGTTCGAAGGAACGGCTTTGCCGTTAACGACGGCCACGTTTTGCGCCATCGCGGTAAGTGAAGCGAATGCGGCCAGTGCGACCAGCGAACGAGCGGATTTCAAGTTCTTCATGTTGGGTAATGGTGAAAATGTTGGAAAAAAACCGTATCGGTTACAGAGATGGCTAGTTAGTTTTCAGCCGCCTCTGCCGGGGTCAGCAGCGTCATTGCGAGAGCGTGTATCTCTTTTTGCATCAACTCGCGCAAGCAATCATACACCAGCCGGTGGCGACCGACTTTACCCAAGCCTTCGAAACGGGCTGATACCAGCCGTAAACGGTAATGCCCGCCGCCAGAGGCTGCCCCCGCGTGACCTGCGTGCAGGGCCGACTCATCATCGACCTGGCACTCCAGAGGCGCAAAGGCCTCGCTCAGCAAGGTGTTAATGGTCTCGACGCGATTCATTCTGCCTCCTTCAGATAGCGACCCAGGTAGATGCTCTGCGCGATGATGAAAACGATCATCAAACCGAGAAAGCCGAACAATTTGAAATTTACCCAAAAGGCAAGTGGAAAGTTGAATGCCACATAGAGATTGACGGCACCCATCGCTACAAAAAATAATCCCCAAGCCAGATTAAGGCGGGTCCATACCGGGTCTGGCAGGCTCAGTTGTTTTCCCATCATCGAGCGCATGAGATTTTTGCCGAACAAAATAGGGCTGAGTAGCAGCGCCAGTGAGAAACACCAATACAGCACGGTGGGTTTAAGTTTGATGAATTGTTCATCATGAAAATAAATCGTGGCGCCACCAAACAAAACGATAATGCCCAAGGATACCCACAACATATTGTCGACGGGCTTGCGGCGTGCCAGTAACCAGCCAATCTGCGCGATCGTCGCCAGAATAGCCACTGCCGTGGCGAGCAATATCGGTGCTTGGGTAACGGTGACTTCGCCGCCCGAGACCAGCGCTGACAGGTACTGTGCTCCGAATGCCTGCGCGGCATCCGGGTTGGCGCCAGCGACTTTGAAAACAAGAAAAAAAAGAATGACCGGAAACAGGTCGAATAAAAGTTTCATGACGCGGTTGGCCTAAGGCGATGGAATAAAAGTCAATGCAGCCGAATTGATGCAATAACGCAGACCGGTGGGAGGTGGTCCGTCGGGAAATACGTGACCAAGATGAGCATCGCAGACATTGCACAGGATTTCGGTTCTGATCATTCCATAGCTGCGATCTACCCGTTCCGCCACGTGCGCTGGATCAATCGCTTTGAAATAACTGGGCCAGCCACAGCCAGAATCAAATTTGGTGTCGGATTCAAAAAGTGGTGTTTCGCAGCACACGCACCGGTAGATGCCACGCTCGTGATGATCCCAGTACTTGCCGGTGAAGGCGCGCTCGGTACTTGCTTGTCGTGTTACCTCATAAGACATAGGTTCGAGCAGCGCGCGCCACTCGGCATCGCTGCGTACAATTTTTTTAGCGTCCATTATTTTCTCCTGACCTATTAGGATGAGCAGCTGACTTCAATCCCTGCGGCCCAGTCCGGCGGCAGGGCAGCATATTTCTCGTGTTCAGGTTGTTCATCAAAGGGATTTTGCAGGATCTGCAGCAGATTTTTTACCTCGGAAAAATCCTTGTTTTGAGACTTGTCGATCGCGATCTGAGCAAGATAATTTCGCAACACATATTTGGGATTCACTTTGTTCATCGCCTCTTTGCGCCGGGTATCGTTACTATTTTCCTGTGTCAGCCTTTGGCGGTATTCCGACAGCCACACGTCAAACGCGGACCTATCGATGAAAAGATCTCGTAAGGGATGATCAGTTTGCGTATCGATCAGGCTTATCGAAGAGAGCTGGCGGAAAAAATAAGGGAAATCCACGCGACTGCCGGCCATCAGAGCAAACAGCCGCTCGACCAATGCTGCATCGCCCTCCAGCGTGCTGCTGAATCCGAACTTCTCTTGCCATAAAGTCTGCATGCTGGATTCGAAGGTGGGTTTGAATACAGATAGCGCATCGTAGACATCATCGGTCTCACCTATTAGTGGCAGCAGCGCTTGTCCCAGCGCATAGCAATTCCATTCCACGATGCGAGGCTGCATACGATAAGAGTAGCGTCCCTGGCTGTCAGTGTGGTTGCAGATGTGGGCAGGGTCATAGGCTTCCATGAAGCCAAAGGGGCCATAGTCCAGGGTCAGACCGAGAATCGACATATTGTCTGTGTTCAAAACACCGTGCATGAATCCCACAGCCTGCCATTGCGCAACCAGCGTCGCTGTTCGACGGGTCACTTCGGCCAGCAGGGCGTGATAAGGCCGTGCTTCGTCTTGCAATTCAGGGTAGCTGTTAGCGATTACGTAATCGGCCAGTGTCTGCAGCTCAGATTTGCGGTCCTTGTAGAACCAGTGCTCAAAGGATCCGAAGCGCACGAAGCTCTGCGCCATGCGTGTTACGACGGCCGTGGTCTCCGGCATTTCGCGCATGACCCGCATATCAGAGCCGATCACGCACAAAGCGCGTGAGCTTGGTATGCCGAGTGCTGCCATCGCCTCGGAGCACAAAAATTCGCGGATGGATGAGCGAAGAACCGCGCGCCCATCGCCCATGCGCGAATAGGGTGTTTTACCTGATCCTTTGAGTTGCAGCTCCAGCGTGCCCAAGGGCTCGGCAAGAGCCTCAGCCTCGCCCAGCAGGATGGCCCGGCCATCGCCAAGTTGTCCGGCCCAGACACCGAACTGATGACCCGAGTAGACGGCGGCAAGCGGGCAAGAGCCCGGCAATGTCAAATTGCCACTGAATGCAGCAATGAATTCCGGATGCGCGAACTCATTCGAATCCAGTCCGATCAACCCGGCCGCGCGCTCACTGGCACAAACCAGATACGGCGATGGCAAAGGTGTTGAGGCGAGCGAGGTATAAAAATCCCCGGGCAGCGTCGCAAAACGATTGGTTATGTGCAGGTCAGCAAGTCGCAGCAGCTGTGTCGGCAGGGTTTCAGGAGAGTTCATCCGGGCTTCTGTTACGATTGTTCGGCAAGCAGTAAAGGCATGTATTTTGACAGAGAAGAGGTGAGTGCATATGAACGCCCCGGAGCGACTTGAAATTCCATCCCTGCAGCACCGCGTTAGCCCGGAGGAGTGGCAGATGCGGCTTGATCTGGCAGCGTGTTACCGCCTTGCTGCGCAGTTCGGTTGGGGTGATCTGATTTTTACCCATATCACTGCACGTTTGCCCGGTGATGAGCACGCGTTTCTGATCAACCCCTATGGGATGATGTTTGACGAGATCACCGCGTCATCGTTGGTAAAAATCGATCTTGAGGGTAATAAGCTTGAGGACTCACCATTCCCGGTAAACCCCGCAGGTTTCACCATACACTCGGCGATTCATGCAGCGCGGGACGATGCGCAGTGCGTGCTGCATTTGCATACCGTCAATGGCGTGGCAGTGGCTGCGCAAGAGGCCGGTGTGCTACCGATATCCCAACAGTCAATATTTGTTCTGAACAGTCTCGCTTATCACGACTACGAAGGGCTTGCGCTTAGCGATGAGGAGAGACCTCGTCTGGTGGCTGACTTCGGCGACAAAACCTATTTGATGCTGCGCAATCACGGTTTGCTTACCGTGGGCAAGACGATTGCGGATGCGTTCCTCAGCATGTACGTCTTTGAGACAGCATGCGCCATACAAGTAAGAGCCATGGCCGGGGGCGTGCCTCTGAGGGCCATTGATCCGCGAATCATTGATAATGCGATGGAGCAGGCACGCACAGTGACGAAATCGCAGGGTGGCCTGCTGGCATGGCCGGCGCTGCTGCGCAAACTTGACCGGTCTGATCCAGGCTATAAAAATTAAACTAACAGGGGGCAATGATGCTGGCACATAGCAGCTTTACCGACATGCGCGAGAGTTCGGAAGAAGACTGGAAAGTGATACTCGAAGATTTTCGGGCGTATTCATCACAACTGGCAGACCGCGTGCTCAATCACCTCAAGCTCTTGCACGGTGATTTTGGCGGTTTTTCCGTGGATCGTCTGACGCACAGCCTGCAAACAGCGACGCGCGCCCACCGGGATGGCAAGGATGAGGAATACGTTGTTTGTGCACTGCTGCACGACATCGGCGACACGCTCGGCAGCTTCAACCATCCGGACATCGCGGCGGCAATACTGAAACCCTTTGTTTCAGCGGAAAATCTCGAAATGGTGGAAAAGCACGGCTTGTTTCAGGCCTATTATTTTTTCCACCATCTGGGTATGGACCGTAACCTGCGCGAACGTTTTCTGGGGCAACCCGTCTATGAGCGCACCTTGGAGTTTTGTGAAAAATATGATGCGCCCGCTTTTGATCCGGACTATGACACTTTGCCGCTGTCATTTTTCGAGCCTATGGTTCGACGCCTGATGAGCAGTCCGAAAAATACGATTTACACTAGCTGCTGATCTTTTGGGGTTGTGACTCTGATAGTTGGTGCAACGCAGCATTGCATACTGTTAGCGGAAAGGTAATTCGGCTACAATCGGGCGGTAAAAAAGCTTCACAACAAAAAATACCATCGGAGACAACATGGCGCAGTACCCCCAGAGCCCATTGATGGGCCGAATGATGAGCCAGCCCTTGCTCATTTCTAATTTGATTCAGCATGCTGACCGTTATTACAGCGGCTCAGAAATCGTCTCTCGTAGAGTGGAAGGCGATATACATCGATATACTTACACCGACTGTCATCGCAGGGCAAAGCAGCTGGCGAATGCACTAGAAAAGCTGGGCGTGAAAATGGGTGATCGCGTAGCGACGCTCGCGTGGAATGGGTATCGCCACCTAGAGACCTACTACGCCGTATCCGGATCAGGTGCCGTACTGCACACAGTGAACCCCCGACTGCATCCGGAGCAAATCGCTTACATCGCCAACCATGCTGAAGATCAGTATCTGTTCTTCGACATGAATTTTCTGCCCGTGATTGAAGCCATCGCGCCATTGGCGACGACCATCAAAGGCTATGTGATGCTGTGCGATCGTGATCGCATGCCGGCAGATAGCAAGATCGCCAATCTGTTGTGTTACGAGGATTTGATCGCTTCAAATTCTGACGAATACAAATGGCCTGTGTTTGACGAAAATTCGGCATCGAGTCTGTGTTACACCTCGGGTACAACCGGCAATCCCAAAGGTGCTCTGTACTCGCATCGCTCGACGATATTGCACTCCTTTGCGTCTGCGCTGCCTGACGCATTGAATGTGTCTGCACGCGATGTAGTCTTGCCAGTGGTGCCGATGTTCCATGTAAACGCTTGGGGTCTGCCGTATTCGGTTATGTTGACTGGCGCGAAAATGGTTTTCCCTGGCGCTGCCCTGGACGGCAAATCCATTTACGAATTGTTTGAGCAGGAAAAAGTCACTTTCTCTGCCGGCGTGCCCACCGTATGGCTTGGTTTATTGACCTATGTCGCCCAAAACAATCTGAAGTTTTCTACTTTCAAGCGCACGGTGATTGGCGGATCGGCCTGTCCGCCTGCGATGATGAAGACCTTCCGCCATGATTATGGTGTTGAGGTTGTTCACGCGTGGGGCATGACAGAAATGTCACCGCTCGGAACATGCTGCACACTGCTGAGTAAACATGAGGCATTGTCGGAAGAAGCAAAGCAGTCTGTGCTTGAAAAACAAGGCCGTGCGATTTTTGGTGTGGACATGAAAATCGTCGACGACGCTGGTGTGGAACTGCCCTGGGATGGAAAGACTTACGGCAATCTGCTAGTCAAAGGGCCTTGGATTATCGAGGGCTATTTCAAGCAAGAAGGCGGCGACGTTTTGCAGGATGGCTGGTTCCCGACCGGTGATGTCGCGGTGATTGATGAAGACGGCTATATGCAAATCACCGACAGAAGCAAAGACGTGATCAAATCCGGCGGCGAGTGGATCGGTAGTATTGATCTGGAAAATATCGCGGTTGCGCACCCTTCGGTGCTGCAGGCTGCGTGTATCGGGGTCTACCATCCGAAGTGGGATGAGCGTCCCTTGCTGGTCGTCGTGAAAAAACCTAACATGGAAGTCACCAAAGATGAGTTGCTGAAATTCTATGAAGGCAAAATCGCTAAATGGTGGACACCTGATGATGTTGTTTTCACGGATGCGCTGCCATTGGGCGCGACGGGCAAGATCTTGAAGAACAAGATTCGTGAAATGTACCGAGATCATAAGTTGCCAACCGCCTGATTTGGCTGGCAACTGATGCGTATACGCTGTTAACTATTTGCAGGAGCCTCGAGCTTGGAATTCACGCTGATTTCATTGTTGAACGGACTGAGCTATGGCCTTCTGCTATTCATGCTCTCCTCCGGACTCACGCTGATCTTCAGCATGATGGGCGTGCTTAACTTTGCCCATGCGAGTTTTTACATGATCGGAGCGTATTTTGGCTACGCTATCAGCCAGACGCTGGGCTTCTGGCCCGCACTCCTCATTGCACCTTTGGCTGTGGGATTTTTGGGTGCTGGTGTTGAGCGCTATGGATTACGCACCGTGCATAAGTACGGGCATGTATCCGAGTTGCTCTTCACTTTTGGCCTCTCGTATGTAATCGTCGAATTAGTCCAATTGATCTGGGGCAGGGCTGCCGTACCTTACCGTATCCCCGCAGAGCTAGATGGCCCTTTGTTTGTGCTGTATCGCACAGCATTTCCTATGTATCGCGGGTTCATGATGCTGGTGGCGCTGTTGATGCTGGCGGCTATTTATCTGCTTCTAAAACGCACCCGCATCGGTCTGGTCATACAGGCGGCTTTGACACATCCGGAAGCTGTCGAGGCGCTTGGCCACAATGTGCCGCGTGTATTCATGCTGGTATTTGGTGGCGGATGCGCACTCGCGGCTCTGGCGGGTGTCATTGGCGGCAATGCGTTTGTGACTGAGCCGGCGATGGCGGCCACCGTAGGCAGCATTATTTTTGTGGTGGTTGTGGTGGGCGGTATGGGTTCGCTTGCAGGCGCCCTGTTGGCTTCGATCCTGATCGGCATGATTCAAACCTTTGCCGTTGCCTTGGACTGGTCATTGCTGGGACCACTGGCTCGGGCAGGACTTCAGATTGCGCCAGACGCGCCGGTCTACCGATTGCTATCCCTGACTCTAGCGGAGATCGCGCCGATCTTGCCTTATCTGCTGCTGGTGCTGGTCTTGATTTTCCGGCCTAAAGGCCTGCTCGGCACGAGAGAATCATGATTATGAGCGCTCGTCCTTTTCACTATACCCCCTGGAATCCAGGACGCTGGCTCGTCTGGGGTGGCTTTGCGCTCTTGCTGATGATTGCGCCTCGCCTGATGAGTTCGGGTTCGGTTATCTCTTTGCTTTCGCTGATGGGCACGACCATGATTTTCGCCCTGTCCTACAACATGTTGTTGGGTCAGAGCGGGATGCTGTCATTTGGACACGCCGTCTATTCCGGCATGGGCGCATTTTTCGCCATTCATGCGATTAATCTTGCTGGCAGTGGAGCGCTGCCTGTGCCGCTGACTTTGGTGCCATTGATTGGCGGTCTCGCAGGTTTGTTGTTTGGAATACTTTTCGGCTATGTGACCACCAAACGTTCCGGTACGACTTTCTCCATGATTTCGCTAGGTATCGTTGAACTGGTGTTTGCCTGTTCGCTGATGTTCCCCGGATTTTTTGGCGGCGAAGGCGGTATCGCGGCTGATCGTGTTTTCGGTAAATCGCTGTTCGGGATCAGCTATGGACCCCAGATACAGGTGTATTACCTGATCGCTTTCTGGCTCTTCATTTGCACGGTGGCGATGTTCGCCATTTCACAAACGCCTTTGGGTCGTATCGCCAATGCCGTGAGAGATAACCCTGAGCGTGCGGAATTTATTGGTTATGACACGCAGCGCGTGCGTTATCTCATGCTGATTTTGTCTGGATTCTTTGCAGGCATCTCCGGTGCACTCACGGCCATTAATTTCGAGATCGTTAGTGCAGAGAACGTCAGTGCAGTTCGCTCTGGCGCCGTTCTTTTGTTTACCTTTATTGGCGGTATCGGCTTTTTCTTTGGACCGATGCTGGGCGCCATCGTTGGTGTGTTCCTGACTGTGATGCTGTCTGAATTTACCAAAGCCTGGCAGCTCTACTTGGGATTGTTTTTTATTCTGATTGTGATGTACGCGCCGGGCGGCTTGGCTAGTTTGATCATGATGAATATTCGCGTGGCCGTCCATGGCTATTTTCGGCGCATTCTTCCTATCGGTCTCAGCCTTTTGCTTGCCTGCGCCATAGGCTTGCTGGGTTTGGTCATTTTGATTGAGTTGCTGTACCACCGCACACTGGAGTCAGCGATGGGGATGGAGATGAACCTGTTTGGGCAGGTCGTTGACACTGCAGCGCCATCGGCTTGGTTGACAGGTGCTGCGCTCTTGTTGGTGGGTGTGTCCGGTTTTCTCCTCTTCAAGTCGCGATTCATGGCGGTCTGGGACAGCGTCAATGCCGATATCGATAAATCGGATGCGCGAGGCGGACGATGAGTCCTTATGCGCTCGAACTCAACCAAGTGCGCAAGCGCTTCGGCAACACCGAGATCATCCGAGGTGTAAATCTTCAAATTAAAAAAGGGGAACGAATTGCGATCATCGGTCCCAATGGCGCTGGAAAGTCGACATTATTCAATCTGATTTCTGGCCGCTTTGCGCCAAGTAGTGGTGAGATTTTGCTGAATGGTCAACTCATCGCCGGTTTGCCACCCTATCGAATCAATCGTTTGGGACTATCACGCAGTTTTCAGATCACGAATATTTTTCATCGTTTGTCCGTCTTTGAAAATCTGCGCTGCGCAGTTTTATGGTCTCTGGGTTACCGTTATTCTTTCTGGCACAAGCTGAGTGCGCTGAAAGATGCGCGCGACGCTGCAGAGGAGGTCATGGAATCCATCGGACTCGGCTGGCGACGGAATACATCCGCGGGCTTGTTGACCTACGCCGAGCAGCGCGCGCTTGAAATTGGCATCACTATCGCGGGCGGTGCTGATGTCATTCTGCTTGATGAGCCTACGGCGGGCATGAGCCGCTCAGAGTCGGATGCCGCAGTAGACTTGATCTCGCGTGTGACAGAAGGAAAAACTTTGCTCATGGTCGAACATGATATGAGCGTGGTGTTTGGTCTCGCAGACCGTATCGCTGTGGTGGTTTATGGCGAAGTACTGGCTTGCGATACGCCGATGGCTATCCGTGAAAACGCTCAGGTGAAGGAAGCCTATCTTGGCGGTCATGCGCCCGATGAGGTGAAGGCGTGAGCGCGTTATTGGCAATTCGAGACCTGCATGCCTTTTACGGCAAAAGTCATGTTTTGCACGGTGTGAATCTGCACGTTGAAAAAGGTGAAATCGTCAGCCTGCTTGGGCGCAATGGTGTGGGTCGGTCCACGACGGTCAAGGCGGCGATGGGCTTGGTACATGCAACAGGCTCTGTCGAATTCAAGGGCGCACAAATACTGGGGCTGCCTGCGTTCAAGGTTGCGCATTGTGGATTGGGGTATGTGCCCGAGAACCGGGATATATTCCCCACACTCAGCGTTGAGCACAACTTGCTGCTCGGCGTAAAAAAAGGCAAGGCCTCGCGCTGGCATATAGATGACATGTACCAGATGTTCCCGCGACTGAAAGAGCGCCAGCACACGCCGGCGGGTGTATTGTCCGGTGGCGAGCAGCAAATGCTGACACTCTGCCGTACACTGATGGGCGATCCTGATCTGATCATGATTGATGAGCCAACTGAAGGCCTGGCACCGAAGATTGTGGATCTGGTGGCCGATTATTTGAAGGCACTCAAGGCGCGCGGTATTTCGGTTCTACTGGTAGAGCAAAAGCTCGCCATTGCGCTGGACATATCCCAGCGCGTTTATGTGATGGGACGTGGCAGTATTGTGTTTGAAGGTTCGCCCGACGATTTACGCAATAATCCCGACATTCGCAAGGAATGGCTGGAAGTGTAGTGAGAAAAAATAATATTCAACCTCTCTCAAGGAAGAAAACATGACCAATCCGACCCGCTCACTCATCGCAGGTATAGCGCTGTCAGCAGCGATGGCCTCTCCAGCCGTCCTGGCTGACACGATCAAAGTCGCTTTTATTGATCCATTGTCCGGACCATTTGCGCCAGTAGGCCAAAATCTGCTGCGCAGCTATCAGGCTGTTGCCGAGATTGCGAATCGCGAAAAATGGGCAACTGGCCATACCTTTGAGGTTACGGGGTTTGATAACAAGGCGAGTCCGCAAGAGTCGCTCACCGTACTTAAGACCGCCATTGATCAAGGCTATCGGTATGTCGTGCAGGGTAACGGATCAGGTGCTGCGGGTGCGCTGATTGATGCGATTAACAAACATAATGAACGCAATCCCGGCAAGGAGGTGGTCTTCCTGAACTACGCTGCTGTGGATCCGGATCTGACCAACAGCAAATGCAGCTTCTGGCATTTCCGGTTGGATGCCAATTCCGACATGAAGATGGAGGCGTTGACGACTTACCTGGCCAAGGACAAGAGTATCAAGAAGGTTTACATCATCGGTCAGAATTACGCACACGGACATCAAGTGACTCGAGCTGCTAAGGAATACTTGAAGCGTAAGCGTCCTGATATCGAAATCGTTGGCGATGATTTGCATCCCATCGGCAGTGTGAAGGACTTCTCGCCGTATGTGGCAAAGATCAGCGCCAGCGGTGCTGATGTCGTCATCACCGGCAACTGGGGCTCGGATCTGGCACTGCTCGTGAAATCTGCCCGTGAAGCTGATTTGAAAGCGAACTTTTATACCTATTACGGCTACACAACTGGCGTGCCAACCGTCATGGGAGCCGCGGGTGCCAATCACGTGCGCTATGTCGGCACCTGGAACGTCAATAATGAAACTTACGCTGGCAAGGATCTGGTGGAGTCTTTCAAGAAAAAATTCAATGACGATTTTTATGCGGTGACGGTATATTCGGCCATTCAGCTGCTGGGTAGGGGGGTTTCAGCTGCCAAGTCAACGGATCCTGTGAAGGTTGCGTTCGCGATGGAAGGTCAAAAATTCAAAACACTGAATGGCGAGGTTGAAATGCGCAAGACCGACCACCAGCTGCAACAACCGCTTTACATCACCACTTGGGTAAAAGCCAACGGCAAGGATGTGAAGTTTGATCAGGAAAACACGGGATATGGCTGGAGAACAGACCAAAAAGTCGATTCCTACATTGCTTCGCAGCCAACCTCCTGCAATATGAAGCGCCCATCCTGAGTGATCGGACCCTGCGTAAAAAGCCTGCATCACGCAGGCTTTTTTGTTTTCTTTCAAGCGTTTTTACGAATAGGTGATTTATTCACCACATTTGAGACATCTTGATAGACAGTTGCTGCGAGCTGCCTAAAATCGTCCTGCCAAAACAACGACAGGAGATACACAATGACTGCAGCTCTGTTTTGTCCAGTAAGCCGCACGATTTTTTTCATGACGATGTTCTTCAGCGTGAATGTGCTGTCGGCAACGTATGAACCGATAAGAATTGGATTGTCAGGTCCATTCACTGGTGGATCTGCCCCAATGGGCGAGAGCATGCGCAATGGGGTGCGACTGGCAGTGGAAGAAATCAATGGCATCGGGGGCGTCAATGGACGCCTAATCGAACTGATTGAGCGCGATGATCAGGCAAATAATGAGCTGGGAGCTCGAATCGCAGATGAATTGACGCGAATGAAGGTCGCCGCCACCATTGGCATTGTCAACACCGGTGTTGGGCTTGCCTCGATCGACTACTATCAAAAATCAAAAATTCCTCTAATGGTCGCCGTTTCTACAGGGCCAGCACTGACCCGAAAATTTGCCCCACCTGCCTCTGTTGGCAATTTCATTTTTCGCGTAGCACCCACGTTAGATCTGGAGGCGCGAATCATCGCTGCTGACCTCAAGCGGCGTGGGCTGATGCGTGTGGCGCTGATGACCGATGTCACGCCTTATGGCGAAAGCGGGCTGCAGGCGTTTTCTGAGCAGGCACGTCTGTCGGGACTCGATGTGGTGGCGCAGCTGCGATTCAAGATTGGTGAAACCGATATGAGCAGTCTTTTGCAACGGGCTCGTACCGCAGGTGCTACTGCAGTGGTTGGTTGGGGCATCGGTCCTGAGCTGGCGCAGATCGCACGCGGAATGCATACGATGGGCTGGCGCGTACCGTTGATGGGTAGCTGGACTCTGTCCATGCGTAACTTTATTGATGCAGCAGGTCCAACCGGTGAAGGTGCACTGATGCCACAAACCTTCATACAGGACGCAGGTTCTACAGCGAAAAACAGCTTTTTGCTAGCCTACCGGCGCAGCTTCAAAACAGATCTCATTCCTTCCCCGATGAGCGCGGCCCAAGGCTATGACGGCATGCACTTGCTGGCGCTGGCAATGCGACAAGCGAAATCACTCGATGGCGACACGCTGCGACAAGCGCTGGAGTCGCTTGAATTCAGATATCAGGGGGTAGTCACCAGCTACGAAAAACCCTTCAGCACTGACGATCATGACGCCATCACCGCCAATATGATGGTGATTGGCAGGGTGACGGCAGGGCGGGTGGGCTATGCGTATCATGAGGATCAGCAGCGTGGTGCGCTCCTCAAAATCAAGCAAAAGGCGAATCCGTAAACGATCTTGCCGTGTGCCCCTAAGAGGGCTCGATGCTGGTAGCGGCACCTTGATAGAAACTGTTAGTAAATCTGAATAATACGGTCGTGCTTTTCTGAGTTATATTTGCAGGCTAGCAAGGTATACTGCTATCACTCAAAAACACAGGAGACCCCCGACATGAGCGCGACGTATCAGGAACACGGCGACATTGGCGTTATTACGCTGAACAATCCCCCGGTCAATGGCTTGGGCCATGCGACGCGAGCTGGCATTGTCGACGGTGTCGGTCGGGCGCTGGACAATCCAGCCATCAAGGCCATCGTTATCACGGGTGCAGGAAAAGGATTTTCCGGCGGTGCCGATATCCGCGAATTCAACTCGCCCAAAGCCATGCAGGAACCCTCGCTGCACACCGTCATTCGGGTCATAGAAGAAGCAGAGAAGCCTGTCATCGCGGCGATTCACGGTATTGCTATGGGCGGCGGCCTAGAGCTGGCATTGGGTTGCCACTATCGCGTCGCGACTTCGGGTGCTCAGATTGCTTTGCCTGAGGTGAAGCTAGGTATTTTGCCGGGTGCCGGTGGCACACAGCGGCTGCCTCGTGTGCTTGGCGTCGAGACGGCATTGAACATGATTGTGACGGGTAATACCGTGCTTTCGGAAAAACTCTCAACGACCAAATTGTTTGATCAGATGATCTCGGGTGATCTCATCGAAGGCGCGGTAGCTTTCGCGAAAAAAGTAGCTGATGCCCGACCACTACCGAAAGTCAGAGATATACGCCTGAATTATCCCAATGCCGATGGCTATCTGCAATTTGCGCGCAATACCGTGCGCGCAGTCGCAGGTAAATTTCCTGCGCCCCTAAAGTGCGTCGATGCAGTCGCTGCCGCAGTCACCAAGAAATTTGATGACGGCATTCGTTACGAACGAGATCTCTTTCTCGAGCTGGTTCAGACAACGGAATCCAAGGCGCTGCGCCATGCATTTTTTGGCGAGCGTGCAGCTTCCAAGGTGCCTGATGTGCCTTCCGATACCCCGTTGCGCGACATTCAATCTGCCGGTGTGATTGGTGCGGGCACGATGGGTGCAGGCATTGCGATGAACTTCGCCAATGCCGGAATTCCCGTAAAAATGCTCGAGATGAAGCAGGAAGCCTTGGACAAAGGACTGGCAACCATACGCAAGAACTACGAAAACACCATGAAGAAGGGCAAGCTCACACAAGAGCAGCTCGATAAACGAATGGGATTGATCACCGGTACCCTGTCCTATGCAGATCTCGCCCAATCAGATATCGTGGTCGAGGCGGTATTCGAAGACATGGCGGTCAAGGAAAAAGTATTTACGCAACTCGATGAGGTGATGAAACCCGGAGCCATTCTTGCTTCAAACACTTCAACGTTGGATGTGGACCAGATCGCTGCTTTTACTAAGCGCCCGCAGGATGTGATCGGCACGCACTTTTTTAGTCCCGCCAATGTCATGAAATTGCTCGAGATTGTGCGCGGAAAAAAAACAGCAAAGGATGTACTCGCTACGACGCTGGCGCTCGCGAAAAAAATTCGTAAAACTGGTGTGGTCTCTGGTGTTTGTGATGGTTTCATCGGCAACCGCATGGTCGAGCAATATATTCGCCAGGCGGGGTTCTTGCTGGAAGAGGGATGTTTGCCTGAGCAAGTCGACAAAGCCGCTGAAAAATTCGGTTTCGCGATGGGCCCTTTCCGCATGTCTGATTTGGCCGGTAATGATATCGGCTGGTACATCCGCAAGCGCCGTTACATAGAAAAGCCTGAAGTCACCTATTCGAAAGTGGCCGATCTGCTCTGCGAGAAAGGCCGCTTTGGTCAAAAAACCTCGGCCGGATGGTATGACTACAAAGCCGGTGATCGCAAAGCTTATGCTTCAGATGAAGTCAATCAGATGATCATCGCTCACTCGACGTCGCTGGGAATGACCCGGCGGAAAATCAGCGAACAGGAAATCGTGGAAAGACTAGTGTATGCACTGGTCAATGAGGGCGCGCTGATCTTGGAAGAGGGCATCGCCATGCGGGCCTCCGACATTGATATGGTCTACCTGACCGGCTACGGCTTCCCGTTGTTCCGCGGCGGCCCTATGTTCTACGCCGATACAGTGGGGCTTCCCAATGTGCTGATGTCGATTCGCAAGTATGCAAAAGGCAGCCACCCGGAAGCCTGGAAGCCAGCGCCACTGCTTGAAAAACTCGCCAGCGAAGGTAAGGCATTCAACGCCTGAGTTACACTGGAGATTACATCTCATATTTTTTCAGAGACTGCCCCGGTAATTGCCGGGGTAGATCTTTGAGTAAATCCGTTTGGCACCAGCCAGTAGGACGCTATGCTGAAATATGCCGATAGGAAAATTGTTATCGGTAAGCATGTGCGTCTACCCCAATTACGCCCCCACGACCACCCTCAGCACCTCTCAATGCTTGCTACCACAAGCAATGGTGCGCGCTACGATCATTTTTGATCAGTGTCTGCTTTGCACTAGCAAATCACCCATTTGAGCCTATGTCCTGAGGCTTGGTTTGTAGTGAGGATTTACAACGCATTCAAGTGCAAGAATTTCAAATTACAGAAATCGTTCGTCAGAAAAAATAGTGTTGTTTTTCGACAAATTCACCTTGTTTGTAAATAACAACAAATTTCGATGAAAAATATTCAAAGAAAATAATTATTAGTATTTGACAATCCACAAAATGAGGGAAAGTTATTTCAGCATACCAATTTCGAATGAATAATTACATTCCGTAATTTCATATCTCATACGAAACAAATCGTCTTTCAAGTTTCTAAAATTCAGATTCTTACGTCATTCATTTATAGGATCTGAATATGAAGAAATTCAACATCGCTGCATTTATATCCTCCCTCACTTTGCTGACATCGACAGGTTACGTTCAAGCAACCACTGCGTCAGCAGACTTTACTGTTCAGGCTACTGTCGCGGCAAGTTGCAAGATTGAAGTTGTCTCGAATATTGACTTTGGTAACTATGTTCCTGATCAAGATAAATACGGGCAAGGCACTCTCCGCGTGACTTGCATTAAAGGTGATGCGCCAACCGTATCTTTATTGGGTGGTGGAGCTACGGTCGGAGATCGTAATTTGAATAACGGTACCGAAAATATTGCCTACTCACTGTATCAGCCGACAGACGGTACTACTGCGTGTGTCGAAAGTAGTTTGTCAAAATTATGGGGAATTGGTGATCAAAAATTGACGCTGGCTGAATTCAATGGCTATGTAGGCCGGGATTACAGCGTTTGCGGAAAAATTGCCGCAGGCCAAAATACTTTAAGTAAGGGTACTTACACAGGTACTGTCACCGCTGAAGTAAGTTATTAATGAACGCCTGCCTGGTCTTCGCAATTCGATATTCCATGCTTATTGACCAGGCAGGAATTTCTCTGATTCGAATGAAGCATCTTCTACCTCTCCTCATCGTTTTTCTGATCTGGGTGCCGCAACTAGTCAATGCAGGTTCGTTCAGCGTTATGCCAACAAAGATTGATTTATCCAAAGCTGAATCGACACATGCCATTAATCTACATAATCTTGAATCCAAGCCCGTTACGGTTCAATTGCAAATTTTGGCCTGGTCGCATAAAGACGGTACCGATCAATTGACGCCGACCCGGGATGTCATTGTTACGCCCCAGGTCTTCCATTTGAAAGCTAATGGCCTGCAGATAATTCGAGCAGGTCTTTTGCGAAAGCCAGATACCAATGAAGAACTATCATATCGGCTCATTATTGAAGAGATTCCAGAGCCGCCATCTGCTGACTTTACTGGCGCGCAAATCGCGCTAAAAATCAGCCTTCCTGTATTTGTTAGGCCCGAAATAATATCGAAGCCTCAGCTTGAATTTCAGTATTTTTTACAGAATTATGAAAAAATTAAAATAAAAATACTCAACCGGGGAAAAGTCCATACGCAAATACAAAATTTTTTCATATTTGAAGAAGGAAAAGAAAAGAATATTTTGGCGAAACATGAGAAACCTCTTTATGTACTTCCCGGACAAGAGAGAAATATTTTTCTAAAAACAGAAGCCATGCTTTTGCCTATTGCTGATAAGTTAATCAGCAGAGCGAAAACCAGTGGCGAGTCAATGGATTTTTATGTCAGCGCCGGTTCGCCATGAGTATCGGCAGGGATTCGGTTTCGACTATCTTTTTCTGATTTATGTACTGACTTTATTATGGATTTCTTGTCAGGCTCATTCAGAGGAAACAGTCACCATTTCGCCATCGCATGCGATGCCCGTATTGATACGATTGAATATTAATGGTCTTCCAGTAAAAAATACGGTTATGGCTTTGCGAACGCGGGATGAAAACTGGTGGCTGCCGTCAGAGGTTCTCAGTTCAGCCAGAATAAAGATACCGAAAAAAAACCCCATACATTTCAATAAAACAGATTTTCATTCCATTTCGGAGATGGGCATAAAATCAGCGGAGTTTGATGCGAATTCACAGACTCTGGATATTCAATTTGCAGCTGAGGCCTTCCAATTGACCCGGTTGGAGCCAAATAGGTCGATGGCGTCAGATACACTCGGCGCACCTTCAGGCGTGTTCCTTAACTACGATCTGCTTGTCGAGCAAAATCCTGCGGGTCTGCGGCAAAGCATATTCTCCGAATTGGGCGCGGCTGTCGGTCCCGGTGTCGCGACTTCCAGTCATGCCTACTTGCGCTTCGGCGAGACGGATCAGCATCTTCGACTCGATACCACCTACACGATCGACCACCCTAGTGACCGTGCAAGTTGGAGATTCGGCGATACGATTTCCCGACCCGGAAGCCTGCTGGGTCGGCCGGTACGATTTGGAGGCTTGCAGTATTCAACAAATTTTCTTACCCAGCCCGGACTAATAATCACGCCGATGACTACGCTGGGCGGTCAAGCGGCGCTGCCATCCACTGTGGACTTATATGTCAATAACGTGATGCAGAGCAGCCGTCAGGTACCGCCCGGTCCATTTTCTGTAAGTACAGCCCCGATTGTGGCTGGGGACGGTGAAGTTTCCATGCGCGTTCGCGATATTGCGGGGCGTGAAGAAGTCATCAGTCAGCGCTTTTATGCGAGCACTGCTTTACTGTCTCCCGGCTTATCAGATTTTTCTTTCGAGAGTGGCTTCTTGCGGGAGAATTTTGGACGGGAGAGTAACGATTACGGTGATTTTTTTGGGTCGGCAAGTTATCGCACGGGGCTAACGTCCGCGCTAACGGCAGAAGGAAGCCTGCAGTTACAGCAGGGAGGTCTGACACTGATCAATGGCGGTGTCTCCAGCGCATTCGCCGGAATTGGTACGGTTACGATGGCGCAGGCTTATAGCCACAGCGATGCTGGAGATGGTTCTCAAACTCTGCTTGGTTTTGAACGGCGCATTGGACGGCACGGCTTTGCCATGCGTACGCAATTTGCAACAGAAAATTTTCGTCAGGTCGGTGTCGATACAGCGCAAATCATCCATCGTCTGGATACTGCTTTTTGGGGCTATCGAATAGAAGGTCTTGGTAGTTTTAGTTTTTCCTATCTTAGTCAGCAGACGTACGGCAATAGGGCCGCAGAAATCTACAGTGCCAGCTTCAGCACGCAGCGATATGCATGCGGAACGTTTGTCGTTTCTGCGATGCAGTCAAGAGGTGATAATTCGCAGAGCAGTGTTTATTTTTTATGGGTGCTGCCGTTTGAGCGCGAAGTGAGTTCCAATGTAATGCACCTGCGCGGCTCGAATCAACAGGATCAAACTATTTTTCAGGCAAATAAGAGTATGCCGCCAGGGGAGGGTGTGGGGTATCGCCTCCAGGCAGCCATCAATGCGTCCCAGCAGGCGGCCGTTTATGGCCAGAATCGCTATGGATTAGGCCGGCTTGAGGTGGCGAACTTGGACGGCCAGACCTCAGCGCGAGCAAGCGTCGCGGGTGCTGTTGCACGCCTCGATGATCAGTGGTTTCTGACGCCACGAATAAGCAGCAGCTATGGTTTGGTCAGGATGCCAGGTTTGAATAACGTTCGCGTTTATGTCGATAATCAGCTCGCGAGTCGAACCAACAGCGATGGTTATGCCTTCTTGCCAAGGCTGCATCCCTATGTTCGTAACAACGTATCTATCGATCAGATCGATTTGCCCATGGATGCCACAATCGATTCGCTTACTGTGCGTCCTGTACCGGCTTGGCGTAGTGGTGTTGTGATCGATTTTCCTGTGCGGCAGCAGGTGTCTGCAACGCTGAACCTAGTGCTGGCTGATGACAAGCCTGTGCCCGCTGGCGCGCTCATCAGGCTGAATCAGTCGGAGAACATCTTTGCAGTCGGCCGCGAAGGGCTGACATTTGTGTCCGGTCTGGAGAAGGAAAACCAACTGACCGTCTTCTGGGGTAGCAGACGATGCCAAGTGCTACTTCCTTTTACAATTACGGAAGAAAATGTGATTCCTCATCTGGGCGAATTCATTTGCAGGGAGATTGAACCATGAGAATGATTCAACTCCTCCCTTATGGGGCGCATTCACTGCACTGCGCAATACACACGATTCGCTGTGTTGGGTTTTTGATGATTTTCGTGAGTATGGTACTGTCGCGAGTGGCCTCCGCTGATTCTTGTTATCCCGTCAATTCTGCTCAAATGATTTTTGGGAACTACAGTCCAGAATTTTCTCAAGCGCTCGATATGGATACCACGATCGAAATTTACTGTGCTCCGGCATTTCAAGGACAGAAGCTGAATGTTCGAGTTAATCTGATTGACCAAACCGATCAAGGAAATCGACGTGTTTTACAGAACACGACTGGAGATGACAAGGCCTACTATATCTTGTTTCAAGATGCTGCAAGAACCATCCCACTGAGGGATGATATGGCCATACCAGTGACTGAATCGGAACCTCGTTCAAAGCTGTTTACAATTCGCTTGTATGGACGACTGCTTGCAAAACAAAATATCGGCAAAGGTACTTATATGGCCAACTTGATTGTCAATATAGATTATTAATTCGCCTGTGGTTCAGTTTGTCGCTTGCTTACCGGTGATAACGTAAGGGCTTCCACTGGCCCCAATGGTGTGCAAGTGGACTGGCCGACGCCAGATTCTACTGATGTAGTCAACGACACGTTCTGCCCGTCCGATATCCAGCCCACGACCATCGTCCTGAAATTCGTGCACCAGCTCCAAACGCCCATCCTGATGTAAATGATTTACCGCAATGCGGGGTGCACCATAATTAAATTTTGGCGCAAGTATCGATTCATGCAAAGTGTGAATATCCCGTTCGGCGATATGAATCCCCCCTTCGTGATCAGCCTCATAGATGAAGAGCTCCAGTTTCTCAGCGAGTTCGGCATCCAAATAATTTCGAATAAAACCGAAATCATCTTCTTCCCTGCAAATCTGACGTGCGTGCTCAATACCACGGCTTTCAATCAAATCTTCCCAGATGGAGAAGCCCAAGTGGTAAGGATTAATTGAAAGTGATAGTTGATTGCCCGTGGCGTAAGGGCGCACCACATCGGAATGCGCCTTGATCGCGGAGAGATAGAGATCCGAAGGGAGGAAATCCGCCTCTCGCAGTAGACGCGCATGCCAATAAGAGGCCCAGCCCTCGTTCATGATCTGGCAGGCAAATACCGGATAAAAATAAAATGATTCCTCTCGCACTGCGAGAAAAATATCCCGCTCCCAGCCTTCGAGATCAGGCGCGTAATTTGCAATAAACCACAACAGATCATATTCCCGTCTAGGTGGAATAGAGGACTTGTCTTGCAAAGTTCTGGTTTTCTGTTCATTGTCTGCTTCGCCTGGCAATCGACGAAATCGCTCGCCGAACAGGCTAACAGGCTTTACAGCAGGGTTTGGCAAATGAATGGATGGATAAGCAGTGCGATGGATAGCTTGATTGATATCGATATGGGGTTCAAGGGCGAGTGCGGTATCCAGCACTGCCTCAACGCGATCCTGTCCATAGTGCGCCAAGGCTTGTTCAATTGCATGCGCGCGCTCAGCCGCTTTTTCAAGAATGTGGCCACCTGCCATGTTCATTGATCGTGCAAACAAATGGTTATTTTTTGCAAAATCCGCGTGACCAATGACGTGGGCAACTACCAGCGTATTTTCAGCGACTGAATTGTCATTGACCAGATAAGCGTGACAAGGATCTCCGGGAAACATGACCTCAAAAATTCTGGAGTGGCCCATGCCTTGCCTGATCAATTGATGAATGTACCTGATACCAAAAGACCAATGCTGCATGCGTACCGGAAGACCGTACACTGATATCTCAGTCATGAAGTTATTGGGTACCACTTCAAAGTCGACCGGGTAATAGTCCAACCCCAATTTTGCCGCTAGCTGCTCAATTTGATTCGCATAATTTTCCAGCTGAGCATGAGTATGTGCCATCAGATGTGCTCGCTCTGTTGGATTTCATGCATGAAAAAATGCCGTATTGCTTTCCATATGTCGTCAGGATTATTTAATGTGAAACTCCTGATAGGGGCACCATTCTTTTCTATCTGATTGCAGATCATCTTCATTTCCGTCTCATTCATACGCGAATTTCCGGGTGCGGTTTCTACATAGCCGACATAATTAAGCAGCGAGCCTAGCTTTGAAAGACTTTCAGTGGCAGCTGCACGATCTTCCGTAAAATTTTCGCCATCAGAGGCGTAAAACAGATAAACGTTATATTGTGATAATTCATAATCTTCATCAATCATATGAAGTGCAAAATTGAAAGCTGAAGAGGCGCCGGTTCCGCCAGTGCCGCTCACTTGAAAAAAATCCAATTCCGGAAATTCCCACGCCTGCGTGGTGTGGGCGATGAAACGCGTTTCGACCCGGCCATATTTGCGTCGTATGCCTTGCAGTGCGAAGAAGAAGAAATTCTTTGCCAGTTTTCTTTCTGCATCTGTCATGCTAGCAGAGACATCTAATGCGAACAAAACGACCGCTTGTGTCGCAGGACGCCGACGATGTATCAGCTGCCGAAATCTGAGGTCGTCATTTGAGAAGGGAATTGGATTGTTCTGTATGGCACGTCGCTTGATGGCTTGCTTTACCGTGCGGCGGCGATCCAGTCGCGTACGTGCCCCGTGCTTGTCCCAGCCTTCCTGAAGCCAGGCATCATCACAAATCGATGTCTTTTGTTTTGGCTGCAAGTCAGGAAGATTCAGTTCGTCCCAAAGCCAGTCGACGATATCATCGACTTTCAGTTCCAGCACCAGACGAACCTCACCTTCGCTATTAGAACCTTCAGTTTCATCGCTATCGGAAGGTCTTCCCTGAGAAGGGCGGAGTACGTCGCCTGGCTTGGCATGGCCCTGACCTGCATTGCGCAGAGTTTCATTTGTCGAATCCGCCAAACGAAATCGCGCATGCTCAAGAACCTGCACGGGCAAATGCACAGTACGTTCATTCGGCGCTGTCATCAAATCAGATTTCGCAATCAGATCAGGCAGATTATTTTTTACGCTCTGTCGAATTTTTTCATTATGCCGAAGCCAATCCCGTGCCCCTCTTGAAAAAAGTGCATACCAAGGAGATCCGGTAGAAATCGTGCTGTGAATTGTCATGTATCACCTCTTTTCCCGGTAAAAACTCAAGGTGAAAGAGCGACCAACAATATAAATATCGTGAATCAGTACCTTATGCCATCTAATCTGATCATCTGAAGTAAATATCATTTTCTGGCCGTATCTCATTCTTGCGCTAACAGGGTGGTGACATAATTTAAAGCCTCGCGAGCACTATGATGATCGTATCCATATTCATCAATAAGGCGTTTTTCTACCACGGATATCTTCTCCCGAACTTCTTCATCCGGTCGGCTCGTCGAACTGACTAGGCGAAGGACGTCCCGTCTCTGCTCAAAAAGATACTGCTGTACAGCGTTATGTAATTGCGCGTGACTTTCAAGACGAAATTTTTCCCCTCGCTTATAAGCACCCATCGCTTTGCGAACCACTTCCTGACGGAAGGATTGTTTTCCTGAATCTGAAATATGAATTTTTTCTTCAACCGAACGAAGAAAGCGCTCATCCGGCTTGCGTTCTTCGTTGGTCATCGGGTCGCGGATCTGGCGATTGTCTAATGTCGCCTCAACCTCATCGAGGTACTTGTCCAGAAGATCTTGTGCTTCCTGTTCAAATGAGACAAAGAGCGCCTTATGGACATCTTCCTTAACCCAGCGGTTATAGAAGTACTTCCTTGTCAGAACTAGATAGTCGATCCATTTACGTTTTTTTTTCGGATCAATGCGCGCATCATTGTCAATGGCATCCTTCAAGGCCAGCAATACGTCCATCGTCGTGAGGCTTTTGGTATCAGCCTGGATAATGGCATTGGATAGCGCGTTAATGACAAAGCGCGGTGATACACCACCAAGTCCTTCTTCCGGTGTTTTCTGACGCACACGCTCTGCCTCATTGCGATTGACGCCTTCAACATCTTCCCTCGCATAGATACGAACTTTTTTCGCTAAATCTTGTTCCTTTTCCTCTGATTCGTGCAAGCGAGTCAAAGTCGCAAATACGGCGGCTGCATGAAGTACATGGGGATCCAGATGTACCGCGCGGAAGGCGGGTGCGGCAGAAGAGATCAGCTTTTTATAAATTCTTGCCTCGTCGTTGTAATTCAGCGCATACGGTACTTGAATGATTACCATGCGATCCAGTAAGGCTTCGTTTTCACTTTCCTGAAGAAACTTGCGGAATTCCGCAAGATTCGTATGAGCGATGATGGTCTCATCCAGATAGATCAGCGGAAAGCGCGACACCTTCACGTTTTTTTCCTGAGTCAGCG
>JACCDK010116732.1_pt1 | contig 29224 bp, 22 predicted proteins | sample 7445871 | NCBI WGS metagenome assembly JACCDK01 (sample SAMN15323436, study PRJNA562643) | freshwater metagenome | isolation source: river surface water | place: USA:Blue River Watershed | collected 2017-08-15 | reverse complement strand
CTATGCTTGACCCTGACTTGTCATTCAGATTGAATAAAAATGACTTCAAAACCTTATTTTGGCTGGCGAGTCCGCGCAGCTCTTCCTCGGTGCGCATCGAAGCCCATATTTTTAATTGTAGAGGATCCTCGCTGATCGGATAGCCATCCGGCCAGTTTGAGGATTTGATTGCATATTCCACTAGCAAGGAGAAAATGTTGTTATTTTTTGAGACTAATGCCAAATCATAAGCATTGATGGTTGGAATGGAGGTATCGGCGTATCTATTTTGATTGATGAAATTTCTTCGATTATCATCGCCATGATCAGAAAAAGAAAGGGAATCATCGCGTGTATCACTGAAATTCAATTTAAGTTTGCTGTGAGGAGAAGATTTTTCATTGGTACTCAGATCGTACAGCTTGAGACCTGTCGCTGGAAATCTGCATGCGGCATGAGGACGGGCTCCTGCATCAAGTAGCATGCGAACTTGTGCTTCGTCGCCTCGATCCACAGCAATGTAAAGTGGAGTTCGTCCGCTAGCGTCGGGTAAATTCAGATACTGTGGCGAATGCTTCGTTATCATGTTCATCAGATCGGACATGAATTCTGGTGGTGCTGATGTTTGCAGGCAGAGTGTCAACAAGTTGGCGCCGTACAGGCAGCCAGCGCCTTCGACCAGGGTTTTCGACCCCATGTCTATCGCCATCTGAAGTATCGCTTCTAGCCGGATAGAATGATGTTTGCTGGGCAGTTTTGATGCCCAAGCACCGGTCTCGGTCTGCTTCCCCTCTTTTGCGCTCAAGCGCTGCGACACAAGCGGTAGCCAGAGCAATCCGATGTCTTCGGCACAGAGCAGCTCGCTAGCGGTTTCCCAGTCGTGATTGATCACTGCAGCATGAATTTCTGGCAAGCCAATGCTTAGCCGGTAGCGATGTTGGTCTGAGCGTTTTTCCCAAAAGAAACCTGATGCTTTTGCATGCCAGCCTAAGGAGCGCGGTATTGAAGTTGGTGGAGTGGAGATCCTCTCTGGGCTGTTTTTCGTTGTGGCAGTGGTGGTGGTGGTCGTCGTTGTGTTGACTGGATGTGAATGGAGAGGATTTGAATATGTAACGCTCATGTTAGCTCCTGGTGAGTGAGTATGGAGTCCGCTTGCTAAACATTGCAACTTATTCGTTTGTCGCAGCAATTAGGCAAAAGGTTAATGTTTTTCCATATCAAAGTTCTCTGATACTGCTGATTGTTTTACGAGCGAATTTGAAACGGAGTTCCGTTATTCCGCTTTGATAAATTCAGTTGGCTGCCGAAGTACTGCTTATCTCACTTTTTTCTCCGCCAGGCAGATCATCGTTTCGGTGATATTGATATTCAATCCAGCTGCGCAACCCAACAAACCATCTGGATTGCAGTCAGCGATTAGGGGAAATCTCATTGGATCTGAATCTATAAATTTTTGCAGATCTAATCCTGCTTCGAGAATATTGTTGAATTGAATTCAATCACCAGATTTTTGAATGCCTATCAACGGCCATTTCGTTTAGGTTAATTTAGTGATTACAGGCGATTTTTTAAATTCACTTATTTTTTATGTTTTGCTCAAAAGATCGATATGTTTCTAGATGCGGTCGGCTAAACGTATATTTCCATGAGCAAACGCCCTGTACAGACAATGCGGAGTGACTTAGCTGGTTTCATGAAAATGCAAATTAGAGAGGCTTAAAATAAAATTTATATATTCGATATTTTCAAATTCAGATTGTCTAAAAATTTCATTTTGTTGATCAGGGCAAAGTAATTGCCAGATAGGTTTTAGTAACAAAGAGAATTTTTTATAAGATAGTTTTGATTCCTGCAGATCGTTCAATATGATTCCTTTATAAAATTCGACAGCGGCAGGGAATTTTTCTACCAGCAGTCGGATATTCTCTTCGGAGTTATTTTCCACGAATGCGCGAAAAATCTTTCCTAAAAGATGATCGATCGATCGGTAATCGTTGATCAATAAAATTTCTAATTCGCAAAAAAAGGTTTTAATGTCTTGAGTCTCTGCGGCTTTGTATATCGGCCAGTCATTTGGATTTATGTCCGTGATTACTTTTATTCCAGTATCGAGCGGTTGCCTGTTGTTAAGTTGACGATAAACGATACTTGTTCCTGTGCAATCTTTAAGATTAAATAGCTTAGTTTTAAGATGAAGGAAACGCTGGCTGAGCTCTCTGATCGCTTTTTCGTCGTTGCGCGCCGCCCATTCTTTAAGTTGCAAGATTGGGTCTGGGTATTTCCATTCGGGTTTCTCTTTCTTAGAGTTTTCTAGAGTTTTCTCGAGAAGTAATGAAAAAATGTTCAGCTTATCGGATTGCATGGCAAGTCTATAGGCGCTTGTGGGCTTTGGTTCAGATGAGTGCTTATGTATGAAATTTGAGTTTCTTACATTAAAAATCGACTCGCCCTGAAAATTGCAAAGAATATGAGGATTCGCTCCTGCCTCTAGTAGTAAAGCAACCTGCTCCTCGTCTCCTCGCTCGACAGCGATATAAAGCGGAGTGCGACCGCTGGCATCAGGGAAACTTAGATTTGAGAATGCATTTTTTTCTGTTAATTGAACCAGCTTCTTCAGAAATGCTATTGGCGCACCTTTTTGTAAGGCAAGGGTCAATAGATTGCTTCCGTGAACACATCCTGTGCCTTCTACACGGGTATTGCTGACGATTGTCGCCGCCAAGTCGGTAATTGCCGACTGCCGCTGGTGCTCGTCACTGCTACTTAACCGGTTTAGCCAACTTGATTCACGGGATGTGGCACTTCTCCACAAAACGCTAATATCTTTCCAGTGAAGTATTTTTTCGGCTACTTCCCAATCATCATTCAGCACGGCAGCATGAATTTCCGGAAGGCCGGTCTTTTCGAGGTATTGGGAGTGGTCAGAGGGGTCAGTCCAGTTAAGTCGTAGCGCTTCTGCATGCTGACCGAGCCGCCGTGTGCCCAGATTTGGCTGACTGATTGCAGTCTGCGTGTCGAGATGTGCGCCGGTCGTGGTGGTGGTCGTCGTCGTGGTGATCGTCGCGTATTGGCTATCCGTTGTAGTGGTCGTGGTGACCGGATAGGAAGGCTGAGAATCTGCGCGTTGAACGCTCATGTTGGCTCCAAATAGATGAGTACGGAGCCAATTTCGTAACCGTTACGGCTTATTCGTTCACTGCGGCAATAATATCCAGCCTTAGAGCAGCAGATTTTCCAGCGTGCGCCGGTAAATGTTCTTCAATGGCTCGATTTCCGCCAGTGCGACATGCTCATTGATCTTGTGAATGCTCGCATTCGTCGGTCCGAACTCCACCACTTGCGGGCAGATCTGTGCGATGAAGCGACCATCGGAGGTTCCGCCGGTGGTTGATAGCTCGGTATTCAATCCGGTTTCTTCTTTGATCGCGGCGCTGAGCGCGTTACTCAGTTCGCCCCGCGGCGTCAGGAAGGGCAGCCCGCCAACGGTCCATTGGAGATCGTAATCAAGGCCATGCTTGTCGAGCGTCGCGCGCACGCGCTGTTGCAAGCCCTCAACCGTGCTGGCTGTCGAGAAGCGGAAATTGAAATCCACCACGCACTCGCCGGGAATGACGTTCGACGCACCAGTGCCGGCATGAATGTTCGACATCTGCCACGAGGTGGGCAGATAATATTCATTGCCCTTGTCCCATTCGATCGTGGTCAGTTCAGCCAGTGCCGGCATGGCCATATGAATGGGATTTTTGGCCATATGTGGATAGGCGATATGGCCCTGTACGCCCTTGATCAGCAGACGGCCCGACATCGTGCCGCGACGGCCATTCTTGATCATGTCGCCGATCTGCTTGACTGACGTTGGTTCGCCGACGATGCAGTAATCGAGCTGCTCGCCGCGTGCCTTGAGCTGATTGCAGACGATGACAGTGCCATCGATCGCGGGCCCTTCTTCATCGCTGGTGATCAGAAATCCTATCGAGCCTTTGTGATCGGGATGGGCAGCGACGAATTCTTCGACGGCGACGACCATCGCGGCAAGCGAGGTTTTCATGTCTGCCGCGCCGCGGCCGTACAGCTTGCCATCGCGATGCGTGGGCTTGAAGGGGTCTGACGACCATTGTTCCAGTGGGCCGGTGGGTACCACATCAGTATGGCCGGCGAAGACCAGCAGTGGCTGCGCGCTGCCGCGTCTGGCCCACAGATTGGTGACATCGCCTGAAGCGATCGTTTCGCAGTCGAAGCCCAATGGTGTCAGGCGCTCTGCCATTTTTAGCTGGCAGCCGCCATCGGCGGGCGTGACCGAGTGCAGCGAGATCAGTTCTTCGGTGAGGGCGAGAGTCTTGCTCATGATGGTCAGCAGAGATGTTCTTCGTAAGAGTCGGGATCGAAGCCTACCAGCACAGTCTTGCCCTTGCAGAGCACCGGGCGTTTAATCACGCTGGGGTTCGCCATCATCAGCTGGGTGGCGCCCGAAGCTGTGGTGACAGATGCTTTGGCCGCATCCGGCAGGCCGCGCCAGGTGGTGCCCTTTTTGTTGACCAGCACCTCCCAGGAAACGTGCCTCATCCAGCCCGTGATGGTGTCTTTGTCGATGCCGGCTTTTTTGAAGTCGTGGAATTCGTAGGCGATGTCCTGGCTCTCCAGCCAGTCACGCGCTTTTTTCACGCTGCCGCAGTTGGGAATGCCGTAGAGGGTGATCATGGCTTGGTGTCAGAAAGTCGCTGGATCCCGGCCTGCGCCGGGATGACAGATTGACGGTTAGCCAGCGCTTGAACCGTCATTCCGGCGCAGGCCGGAACACAGCGTCGTTAGTTAATCCCTCAGCAATTCATTAATCGAGGTTTTTGCACGCGTTTTCTCGTCCACACGCTTGACGATCACTGCGCAGTACAGGCTGTACTTGCCATCAGCCGAGGGCAGGTTGCCGGAGACGACGACCGAACCTTCGGGAACGCGTCCGTATGTGACTTCACCGGTTTCGCGATTGTAGATCTTGGTCGACTGGCCAATATATACGCCCATCGAGATTACGGAGTTCGCCTCGACGATCACACCTTCTACCACCTCGGAGCGCGCGCCGATGAAGCAGTTGTCTTCGATGATGGTGGGATTGGCCTGCATCGGCTCGAGCACGCCGCCGATACCGACGCCGCCGGACAGGTGAACGTTCTTGCCAATCTGCGCGCAGGAACCGACGGTTGCCCAGGTGTCGACCATAGTGCCTTCGTCGACATAAGCGCCGATGTTCACATAAGAAGGCATTAGCACCACATTTTTGCCGATGAAGCTGCCACGGCGCGCCACTGCGGGTGGCACGACACGGAAACCGCCTTTGGCGAAATCGTCAGCCGTGTAATTGGCGAACTTGGTCGGCACTTTGTCATAGAACTGCATGCCATGGCCGCCGGGGATAGGCACGTTGTCTTCAAGGCGGAAGGACAGCAGCACGGCTTTTTTTACCCACTGATTGACGACCCACTGGCCGCTGTCTTTTTGCGCAACGCGCAGGCTGCCCTGATTCAGCTGTTCCAGCACATCAGCGACAGCAGAGCGCACATCGGCAGGTGCGGACTTGGGAGAAAAATTCGCGCGCTCTTCCCAGGCGGCGTCGATCAGGGTTTGCAGTGATTGGCTCATGAGGATTTTTCGTTAGTGGAATGTCAGTGGAAGGTTAAGAAATCGCTTCAGCCAGCAAGCTTGCGGGTGAATTCGACGATGCGCTGCGCGGCTTCAAGACATTCTTCAACTTCGGCCACCAGCGCCATACGCACTCGGTTCGCGCCCGGATTGATGCCATGCGCATCGCGTGCGACATAGCTGCCGGGTAGCACGGTCACATTATATTCGGCGTACAGGCGCTTCGCGAATTCGGTATCGCTAATCTTCGTCAGCTTATCGACTTTGGCCCAGAGGTAGAAGCCTGCATCGGGCAAGGCCACATCCAGCACCTCTGCCAGCATCGGTGTCACTTGATTGAATTTTTTGATGTATTTCGCGCGGTTCTCTTCTACATGAGTCTCGTCATTCCATGCAGCGATCGAGGCGGCCTGTATCGATGGGCTCATTGCGCTGCCATGGTAGGTGCGATAGAGCAGAAATTTCTGCAGTATCCCGGCATCACCAGCGACAAATCCGGAGCGGATACCGGGTACATTCGAGCGCTTGGAGAGGCTGGAGAAAGCGAGTAGTCGATCATATTTACGGCCCAGCTTATGCGCAGCTTCGAGTGCGCCCAACGGACGCTCATTGCCAAAATAGATCTCTGAATAGCATTCGTCAGATGCGATCACGAAACCATGCTGATCAGAGAGCGCAAACAGTTCTCTCCAATCGTCCAGCGTCAGCACCGCGCCGGTCGGATTGCCCGGCGTGCAGATGTACAGCAGTTGCACGCGTGGCCAGACATCGGCCGGCACAGTCGAAAAGTCTGGCGCGAAATTGCGTGCCGGATCCGAGTTCACAAAAAATGGTTCCGCTCCTGCCAGATACGCCGCACCCTCGTAGATCTGATAGAAAGGATTCGGGCAGACCACCACAGCCTTCGCATAGGGATCAATGACAGCCTGTGCCAGCGCGAACAGCGCTTCGCGCGAGCCGTTTACCGGCAGCACTTCACAGGAGGGATCGAGTCGCGGAAGGCGGTAGCGTTGCTCCAGCCAGCTGCAGATGGCGGCGCGCAATGCGTCGGTACCGGCGGTGGTGGGGTAAGTCGCCAACCCGCCCAAGTGATCCGCCAGCGCTTTTTGAATGAACGCGGGCGTCGGATGCTTGGGTTCACCGATGCCGAGGCTGATCGGGCGGTATGAGCGCTCGGGTGTCACGTCGGCAAACAGGCGCCGGAGTTTTTCAAAAGGATAAGGCTGAAGTTTTTCCAATAGGGGATTCACGGCGCGAGCGTCTTTTCGGGTGAGCGTGCTGGTGAGAGAGCGGGCGGCGCGATTATACCTTCCGAGGGGAATCGCGGATCGGCAGCGGCCTGATACCTTTCTGGCAAAGCTTGCTGGCCTCTGACGCCTACGCGCCAGCAGACGGCTTCTCGGTGATTTCTGGGATTTATTCGTAAGCCTCTGATCTACCGAAGACTTTCCGGTAGTAGCCGAGTTTGCCCTGCGCAGAAATCGCTGAGCGACGCATTCGCAGTGTTATCATTGACGATTGAATGACACTGGCCGGACAACTCTTGTCCGGTTTGTCTTTTTTTGAGCCGGCATCGTTTGCGAGGCCGGTCCCCTGAATCTCAATTCACGCTGAAAAGTCGATAACGTGCGGTTAACTTCGATAAAGCTTTCCGGCTTCAAGTCCTTCGTCGATCCGACCAATTTCCAGGTGCCCGGTCAGCTAGTGGGTGTCGTCGGTCCGAATGGCTGCGGCAAGTCCAACATCATCGACGCCGTGCGCTGGGTGCTGGGCGAATCCAAGGCATCCGAGCTGCGCGGCGAGTCCATGCAAGACGTCATTTTCAATGGCACGACCAGCCGCAAGCCAGCCGGCCGCGCCTCGGTTGAGCTGTTGTTCGACAACAGTTCCGGAAAGGCTGCGGGACAGTGGAGCAGCTTCGCCGAGATCTCGGTCAAGCGCATACTCACGCGCGACGGTACCTCGACCTACTACATCAACAATCAGGCAGTGCGTCGGCGTGATGTGCAGGATATCTTCCTCGGCACCGGTCTGGGCCCGCGCGCGTACGCCATCATTGGTCAGGGCATGATCTCGCGCATTATCGAAGCCCGTCCCGAGGAGCTGCGCATCTTCCTCGAAGAAGCCGCCGGTGTCTCCAAGTACAAAGAGCGCCGTCGCGAGACGGAAAATCGTCTTCAGGATACGCGCGAGAACCTCCAGCGCGTGGAGGACATTCTGCGCGAGCTGAACGCCAATCTCGCAAAGCTTGAAGCGCAGGCGGAGGTCGCCTCCACTTACCACACGCTGCATGCCGAGCAAGAAGAAAAACAGAGACTGCTATGGCTGCTGCGCCGTAATGAAGCCCGGAGCGAGCAGGAAAAATTCCTTCGCGACATAGAGAAATCGCAGACCGATCTGGAAGAGCAGACAGCCAAGCTTCGCCATATTGAAACCGAGCTTGAGCACATGCGTCAGGCGCACTATGCGTCGGGTGACCGCATGCATCAGGCGCAGGGCGCGCTGTACCAGACGAACTCCGAGATCGGTAGTCTGGAGGCGCAAATCAAGTTCGTGATCGAGTCACGCTCTCGATTGCAGACACAACTGAGCTCGCTGTCCGCGCAGCGTGATCAGTGGCAGCGTCAGGGTACGCAGTTTCAGGATGAGCTATCCCAGGCTGAAGCCGAGCTGGAAGCCCATGCAGGCCGCGTCGCTGAGGCAAGGCAGGCAGTCGAGCACAAAGAAGCCGAGATGCCCGCACTCGAAGAAGCCTGGCGCGCGGCGCAGATGGCCAGTACCGAATCGCGTTCGCGCATCATGCAGGTGCAGCAACGCATCGAACTCGAATCTTCGAACCAGCGCAATGCATCGAATATTCTCGCCAGCCTGACACAGCGCCGCGAGCGTCTGCAGCAGGAAAAAGGCGGCATGTCGCTGCCCGACACCCATCAACAATCAGAACTGAAAGCACAGGTCGAAGAGAAGCGGGCGCAGCAGGAATCAGCGACGGCTGCCCTCGAAGACGCCCGTCAGCGACAGCCCATGCTGGAGCAGGAGCGTCGCGATGCGCAAGAGCAGGCGATCCGGCAGAACGCCGCGCATGCGCAGCTTGAATCCCGTCTCGCCACCTTGAAGCAATTGCAGGATAGCTTGCAGGCCGAGGGCAAAGTCGCGCCCTGGCTGGAAAAGCATGAGCTCGGCAAGCTGCCACGTCTTTGGCAGAAACTGCAGATTGAGGCCGGCTGGGAAAACGCCCTTGAGTCCGTGCTGCGTGAACGCACGGGCGCTCTGGAAGTCTCGAATCTGGATTGGGCGAAGGCCTTCTTCAGTGATGCGCCCCCCGCCAAGCTGTCACTATTCTCCTTGTCGGGCACGGCTGCCAGTACGGAGGGTGCCGCTTCCGGGCTCAAGCCGCTGCTGTCGCTGCTGCAGCTGAACGATCCTGGCCTGCGCGCGCTGATGCAGGATTGGCTGCATAACGTGTATGTTGCCGACGATTCGACTGCGGCCATGGCGGACCGTTCGCGTCTGCCGGCGGGTGGCTGCTTCGTCACCAAGCAGGGCCATCTGATCAGCAAGCTGTCGGTACGTTTTTATGCGACCGACTCTGAACAGGACGGCATGCTGGCACGCCAGCAAGAGATCGACAATTTGGGTCGTCAGGTCAAAGCCCAGCAGCTGCTCGCCGACGAGGCGCGTCAGCGCTCGGTGCAGGCCGATGCAGCGCTCACGCAGGGCACGCAGAAGCTGGAAGAACTCACCCGCCAGGTCGCATCGCTCACCGATTCGCTGCATGCGCTGCAAATGGATCTGTTGCGCCAGAATGAAGTGATCGAGCGTATCAGTCAGCGTAGCACGCAGATCGACACCGACCTTGCCGAGATCGCCGCACAAGAAGCCGAGCAGAACCAGATCCGTCAGGAAGCCGAGATGGCCCTGGAGCAGCTGGATGTGGAGCTGGGTGAGGTGCAGGAAAAGCATGAAGACGGTCAGACCGTTTTTCTGGAGCATGAGCAAAAGCTCAATCAGGCACGCGACGCTCTGCGCGAGCTGGAGCTGGCCGCGCAGCAGGCCGAGTTCGCCAAGCGTTCGCAGGAAAACCGCATCGAAGAACTCAAGCGCAGCATCACGACAGCGCTCGAGCAATCCGCGCAACTCTTTGCCAGCATGGAGCAGGGCCAGCTTGAGTTGGAATCACTGGATGACCAGGCGGCACAGGCTGGATTGCAGAGCCTGCTGGAGCGACGCAGCGAGCAGGACGCCGCGCTCGCGAATGCGCGTCACGAGCTGGATCAGCTGACGCAGCGTATGCGCGGACAGGAAGAAGCCAAAATGGCCGCCGAGCGCGCACAGCAACCAATGCGCGATCGCATCGTTGAATTGCAGCTGAAGGAGCAGGCGGCTCGTCTGAACCAGGAGCAGTTTGCGCAGCACCTGGCCGAGGCCGAGGTGGACGAAGCAGCGCTCGCGGAGAAACTGACTGACGACATGCGTCCGTCTTATTTACAAGGCGAGGTAACCCGCCTGACGAATCAGATCAATGCGCTGGGCCCGGTCAATATGGCAGCGCTGGACGAACTTGCGCAGGCTTCGGAGCGCAAGAATTTCCTCGATGCGCAGAATGCTGACCTGACCGAAGCGATCACGACGCTGGAAGACGCGATCCAAAAGATCGACATGGAGACCCGTGGTCTGCTGCAAGATACCTTTGACAAGGTCAATCATCATTTCGGTCAGCTGTTCCCCGAGCTGTTCGGCGGTGGCAATGCGAAGCTGGTGATGACTGGCGAAGAGATTCTGGATTCAGGCGTGCAGGTGATGGCCCAGCCGCCGGGCAAAAAGAATGCGACGATTCATCTGTTGTCAGGTGGCGAAAAGGCCCTGACGGCGACCGCGCTGGTGTTCTCGATCTTCCAGCTTAATCCGGCACCGTTCTGTCTTCTGGACGAGGTGGATGCGCCGCTGGACGACTCCAACACCGAGCGTTTCTGCACGATGGTCAAGCGCATGACCGCGCAGACCCAGTTCCTGTTCATTACCCACAACAAGATCGCGATGGAGATGGCGCAGCAGCTGATTGGTGTGACCATGCAAGAGCAGGGCGTATCCCGCATCGTTGCAGTCGACATGGAGGCCGCCGCCAATCTCGCGTCCGAGGTGCAAGCGGCCTGAGGGCTTCGTCCGTCTGCCGAGTGGACTGCGACAGACAGGCGATGACCTCAGCGGTTTGTTTGTTTCAGTCCCACAGAAGTGCAGAGCGGGCCAGCGCGGCTCGCTTTTGGTAGTAGGCTTCGTTTTCTTCTGCCTCGCGCGCGCGGGCTTGCTCGACAGCGGCACACATCAAATAGTGCTCTTCAGTCCGCTCCAGCCACCAGCGCCGCAAGCGGCGTACCAGGGGCTTCAGCGACAGCATGGTCAAACTCTGCAGCTTGATGTCGTTGATGTCGGTGGTTTCATGCACGGTTGGCCCTCCTGAGCGCAGTGATCGTGCAGTTATCTTAATGACAATAAATTCTAATGATTTTGACATCTGTCAATAATGCGATTTGGCAAGAGCATGCTGAGAAGTCGCGTCGACCTCAGAAAATGCCCAGGCGCGGCAATCAAGGGATGCGCATCTCTTACAATGGCGGTTTGTATCGAGACGCAGTATCGGTCGCGACAGACCGCGAGCAGTTATCGAAAATTTCTTGAACGAAAGCCGGAGAACGCGCAATGACTGAGTTGCAGGCGAGCCTGATCGGCATTGGCAGCGCCATTGTGGTGGGCGTGGTGTCATACAACAAGTGGCAAGAGTGGCGCGCGCGACGCTCGGTGGAAAACGCGTTTTCACCACTGGAAGAAGATGTGCTGATGGGCCCCAAAAGCACCGCTGATCGTCAGGAGCCTGTGCTGGGCGTCATGAGTCCCGATGTCGCAGCGCTCGATGCTCGCGAGTCTGGTGTCGCCGACGATCAGCATGACGGGCACGAGGATGCTCATGGCCATGCGGGCGTGCCCTTTGTCGAGACGGCGCCCAAGCCTTTTCCGCTGGATACCTTCATCGATTGCGTAATACCGCTCGCGCTGGGGATGCCGCTGCGCGGTGAAAAAATCACGACGGCATTTCAGAAGCTCAGGCTCGTTGGTAACAAGCATGTCGAAGTCATTGGCGAGACCGAGACCGGCGACTGGGAAAAAGTCGCGGTCGCGGGTGTCTATCATGCGCTTCAAGTCGGGGTGCAGCTGGCGAATCGTCATGGCCCGTTATCGGAGCTGGAGTATTCGGAGCTGGTGACCGGGCTCAATCAGTTGTCCGATGAGCTTGATGCCACGCCTGAGCTTCCGGAGATGTCCGAAGTCATGACGCTGGCCAAGCGCTTGTACCAGCTGATCCACGAGTTTGATGTGCAGCTGTCCATCAATGTACGCGCAAAAGAAGGCCCCTGGTCGCTGGCGACCATACGGCCTGCGCTACAGCGTCAGGGACTGGAGCTTCGCCCTGATGGCCGCATGGTGATGCAGGACGGCGAGGGCAGCGTGCTGTACTGGGTGCTGACGAATGCCAATCCGGCTGACGATACCAGCAGCCTGATGACGCTGCTGTTACCCGTGGCAACGGTAGCGCCCGAACGCGACGGCTTCAAATCCATGACCGCCTTCGCTCGCTCGCTCGCGAATCGTTTGTCGGGGACGGTGGTCGATGATGCAGGGCATCCGCTAACCGACGAATCGCTGGCTGCCATTTCGCAGCAGATTCGTTCTTTCTACGGTGCGATGGAGCAGACCGGCATTTCACCGGGATCGCCCCGTGCGCAGCGGTTGTTTGCCTGATGTCGCAAAGCGAGCTGTTCAGAGGCACCGCGCATCAGGGGCCTGACCCATCAGACGCGCGCGCTCGCGCCGAATGGCTGCGCGACGAGCTGAACCGTCACGCGCATGCTTACTATGTTCTGGATAACCCCATCATTCCGGATGCCGAATATGATGCGCTGTTCGCCGAGCTTCAGCAATTGGAGTCTGCGCAACCCGAGCTGAGATCGCCCGATTCGCCGACCCAACGTGTGGGCGGCACGCCATTGCCAGAATTCAGTCAGGTGCAGCATGACGTGCCTATGCTGTCGATTAACAATGGCTTCTCGGATGAAGATATCGAGAATTTCGATCGCCGCGTGCGCGAAGGTCTCGGTAGCGATGGGCCGATCAGCTACGCCTGCGAGCTGAAGTTCGATGGTCTGGCGATCAATCTCCGCTACGAGCACGGGGTGCTGGTACAGGCGGCGACGCGGGGTGATGGCGCAACCGGCGAGGATGTCACTGCCAATATCCGCACAGTGCGTTCGATACCGCTGAAACTTCAAACAAAAAAGCCTCCTGCGCTGATCGACGTGCGCGGTGAAGTGCTCATGTTTAAGACAGATTTTGCTCGACTCAATCAGCGCCAGCGCGAGGCCGGGCAAAAAGAATTCGCTAACCCGCGCAATGCGGCGGCAGGCAGTTTGCGGCAGCTTGATGCGCGCATCACCGCGCAGCGCCATCTTCGTTTTTTTGCGTATGGCATCGGCAGACTAGAGGGTGCAGAGCTCCCATCACGTCACTCCGCGTTGCTCGACTGGTATCGTACGCTGGGCATTCCAGTGTGTGATGAGCGGGCCGTGGTCAACGGTGCAAGTGGGCTGCTGAATTTTTTCGCCGATATTGGTAGGCGTCGCGCGCAGCTGCCCTATGAGATCGATGGGGTCGTCTATAAAGTGGATAGCGTGACGCAGCAGCAGACGCTGGGCTTCGTCTCGCGTGCTCCGCGCTTTGCGCTCGCGCACAAGTTTCCTGCGGAAGAGGCGACGACAACGGTCCTCGACATTGACGTGCAAGTCGGCCGTACCGGTGCACTGACGCCGGTGGCGCGCCTGTCGCCGGTCTCCGTGGGCGGTGTCACTGTCACTAATGCCACGCTGCACAATGAAGATGAAGTGCGGCGCAAGGATGTACGCATTGGCGACAATGTGATTGTCCGACGCGCAGGTGATGTGATACCGGAAGTCGTGGCAGTGGTAACCGAGCGTCGCCCTCAGAGCGCGCGAGCATTTGTAATGCCTGCGAATTGCCCGGTGTGCGGTTCGCCGATTGTTCGCCCCGAGGAAGAGGCCGTCGCACGTTGCTCCGGCGGCTGGATCAAGTGCGCAGCGCAGCGCAAGGGTGGGCTGCTGCATTTCGTGTCGCGTCGCGCGATGGATATCGAAGGTCTGGGCGAGCAACTGGTCGAGCAGCTGGTGGACCGCGGCCTGGTCACGACACCCGCCGATTTTTACAAGCTCGGTCTTGTGATGCTGGCCGAGCTGGATCGTATGGCAGAAAAATCGGCGCAGAACCTATTGAACGCACTGGAAAAATCCAAATCGACCACGCTGGCGAGATTCATTTATGCACTGGGCATACGTCATGTCGGCGAATCCACCGCCAAGTCGCTGGCGCGGCATTTTGGCACGCTGGATGCGCTGCTGGAGGCCAGCGAGGAGCAGATATTGGTGGTGGATGATATCGGCCCTGTCGTCGCGCAGTCGATACTGGGCTTTCTGGCAGATCCGCTGAACCGGGAGCTGATCGAGCAGCTGCGTGCATCAGGTATTCACTGGGAAGAGAGTGAGCCGGAGCGCGGGAATCTCACGCTGGCTGGCAAAACTTTTGTGTTGACCGGTACCTTGCCCACCCTTAAGCGCGACGAGGCGGCATCGATGATCGAGGCCGCTGGTGGCAAGGTCGCCGGTTCGGTGTCGAAGAAAACCAGTTATGTGGTCGCCGGTGATGACGCAGGTAGCAAGCTCGCGAAGGCACAAGCGCTGGGTGTAGCGATCATCGATGAGACTGAATTACTTACATTGCTGGAGTCTAAACAATGACAAAAATCACCAAAGCCGTTTTTCCGGTGGCCGGGCTAGGCAGTCGTTTTTTGCCCGCGACCAAGGCCCAGCCCAAGGAAATGCTGCCCATCGTCGACAAGCCACTGATTCAGTATGCGGTCGAAGAAGCCGTCGAGGCGGGCATTACCGAGATGATTTTCATCACCGGGCGCAACAAGCGAGCGATTGAAGATCACTTCGATAAAGCCTATGAGCTGGAAGCCGAGCTGGAAGCAGCGGGCAAGGACCAGCTTCTGCGGATGGTGCGCGAAGTGATACCGAAAACCGTCAATTGCATGTATATACGCCAGCCGCAGGCGCTGGGCCTCGGCCATGCAGTACTTTGCGCGCGTCCCATCGTGGGTCAAGATCCGTTCGCGGTGCTGCTTGCGGATGATTTCATGCAGGGAGAGCAGGGCGGGCCGGGTGTGATGGCGCAGATGACGGCCAGTTTTGCGCGCGAGCAGGCCAGTCTCTTGGCAGTCCAAGACGTGCCGCGCGAGAATACACGACAGTACGGTATCGTCAGCACGGAAGCATTCGGCGATCGGCTGGAGAAAGTGCAGGGCATCGTCGAGAAGCCCATGCCAGAGAAGGCGCCGTCCACGCTGGCGGTGGTTGGCCGCTACGTGCTGACCAATCGAATCTTTTCATGCCTTGAAAAACTGGGCAAAGGCGCAGGGGGCGAGATTCAGCTTACCGATGGCATCGAGGCGCTCATGCAATATGAGACGGTGCTTTCTTATCGTTACATGGGACGTCGTTTCGATTGCGGTTCCAAGCTCGGTTATTTGGAAGCCTCGGTCGAGATTGGCCTGCAGCATCCCGAGACCGGCGCGGCATTCGCCGAGTGGCTGGCCCAGCGCCATTCATCCTGAACGGAGTCTGACCGTGGCTGTACGCGAGATATTGAGAATGGGCGATCCGCGCCTGCTACGTCAGGCCGAGCCCGTGACGTCTTTCGATACACCGGAGCTGCATGAACTGATTGCCGACATGTTCGACACCATGCATGCGGCTAATGGTGCAGGTCTTGCTGCACCACAAATCGGCGTGAACCTGCAGCTGGTGATTTTCGGTTTCAGTAATAGCGTCCGATATCCCGACGCGCCCGCCGTGCCTGAGACGGTGTTGCTGAACCCGGTGATCACGCCTCTGTCCGATGAGATGGAAGAAGGTTGGGAAGGCTGCCTGTCGGTACCCGGGTTGCGCGGTGTGGTGCCGCGCCACACGCGGCTGCGCTATCAGGGTGTTGATCCTTACGGCCAGATCATCGATCGCGAGGTCGATGGATTTCATGCGCGGGTGGTGCAGCATGAATGCGATCACCTGATCGGTGTGCTGTATCCGATGCGAGTCAAAGATTTCAGTCGCTTTGGGTATACCGAGGTGTTGTTTCCGGGGATGGATCCCGGGGCGGATGATTGACCGAAGAGACTGTGTGGTCGTTAACTTGAACCGTCATTCCGGCGCAGGCCGGAACCACTGTTTAAATGCCAGCGCGCTGAACATTTGAGTCAAAACCGCTCATCCTCTCCCAGATAACGCCAATTCCCAGTCGGTAAGTTGCCGAGCTTTACGCGACCTATCCGCACCCTTTTCAAGCCCAGCACTTTCAACCCGACCAGTTCGCACATCCGGCGTATCTGACGTTTTTTTCCTTCGCGCAGAACAAAACACAGCTGATCCTCATTTTGCCAGTGCACCTTCGCAGGCCGCAGCGGCTGACCGTCAAGCGACAATCCATGGTTCAGTCGCTTCAAATCGTGATCGGGAAGTCGTCCCGAGTTAGCGTACTTTACGCGCACAAGATATTCTTTCTCGATGTCGCTATCTTCACCAATCAACTGCTTGGCGATCCGTCCGTCCTGCGTGAGCACCAGCAGGCCGACGGAATCGATATCGAGCCGTCCTGCAGGGACAAGACTTTTCAGTTGTGCCGGTGAAAACTGTAACGCTGACTTGTCCTGCGACCAGCGATTTTCAGGTCGCACCAGCGTCACGGCAGGCTGGTAGCCGTCTTCAGCTTGTCCACTGACGAAGCCCATGGGCTTGTTGATCAGCACCGTCACTCTGCGCGCCTGCTGCGCCTGTGCCTGCTTTTCGATGGTAATTTTCTGATGCGGCAGCACTTTGCTGCCCAGCTCGGATATCACTTGCCCATCGACGCGCACCCAGCCTTTGGCGATCCATTCATCCGCTTCACGACGCGAGCAGAGGCCAAGCTCGGACATACGCTTGGAGAGTCTGAGAGGTTCACTCATCGCTGATACGCCCAAGCGCGTCAGGCGCGCAAGGCATCGAGCAGATCGGATTCAAGCGCGATCTGGCTGCGTGCGTGCGATAGCACCGGGCCATCGACGAGGAACACATCCTCCACCCGCTCGCCCAGCGTGGTGATTTTCGCGGTATGCAGATTTACCTTGTAGCGAGCGAGCACGCTGGCAATCGAATAAAGCAGACCCGTACGGTCGCTCGCTGATACCGAGAGCAAATGATACTGACCTCGTTCGTCGGGTTGCAGATGCACCGTGGGCGTGATCGGGAAGGTGCGCGAGAGTCGCGATAGTCGGGCCTTGGCGGGTGGCGGTAAGGCATCATCGGAAGTCAGCCATTGTTTCAGCTCATGTTCGATCAGTGTGATTAGCTCGCGGTAATTGTCCGCAAACGTGGGCTCGCTCACCAGGAAGGTATCGAGCGCGTAGCCAGTGCGCGTGGTCTGTACTTTCGCATCGAGGATGCTGAAATTCTTGCGGTCAAAATAGCTGCAGATGCGAGCGAAGAGATCGGGGCGGTCGCGCAGGTAGACCACGACCTGCAATCCTTCGCCGATCAGGCCAAGGCGGCAACGAACCACAGGATTGTCGCTGTCGACGTGCTCGCACAATACGCGCGTCTGCCACGCGATCTCTGATGCGTCGTGCCGCAGAAAATAGCCGACATCGAGCGTTTTCCATAGCGCCTCATGCGCATCCGCCGAGAGGCCGTGAAGGCGCAGTGCAGCGATGGCTTCCTGCTGCCGTTTTTGCAGCTCGCGGTCAGGCGAGGGTGCTTCACCGCCCAGCACACGAAGACTCATCCGGTACAAGTCCTCGAGCAGTTTGCCTTTCCAGGCATTCCAGACCTTGGGGCTGGTACCGCGGATATCGGCGACTGTGAGCAGATACAGCGCGGTGAGGTGCCTTTCGTCTTTCACTACCTTTACAAATGCGCGGATCACATCGGGATCGGAGAGATCCTGCTTCTGTGCGACATGCGACATCTGCAGATGATGCTCAACCAAGAACACGACAAGCTCGGTGTCGTCTGTCGATAATCCGTGATCGCTGCAGAAGCGCTGCGCATCCATCTTCCCGAGTTCGGAATGATCACCGCCACGACCTTTGGCAATGTCGTGAAATAGCGCGGCGATATAAATCAGCCAGGGCTGAGGAAAGTTCGCCATGAGCTGACTACAGAACGGGTACTCGTGCGAATGCTCGGGAATTGCAAACCGGCGTACGTTGCGCAGGACCATCAGAATGTGCTGGTCAACGGTGTAGACATGAAACAAATCATGCTGCATCTGCCCAATAATGCGGCGAAACGCCGGCAGGTAACGACCGAGTATCGACAACTGATTCATGTTGCGTAGCGCATGCGTAATACCCTTGGGTGCTTTGAGTATCTGCAGGAACAGTTCGCGGTTTTGCGGATCGCGGCGGAATGAATCGTCGATGCGGAAGCGGGCGTGCCACAGTGCGCGCTGGGTGCGGGCGGTCATGCCCTTCAGCTCGCCGTGCTGCTCGAGCAGCAGGAAAATCTCCAGCATGGCCGACGGCGTGTCTTCGAATACCTTGTCATGCGCGATATCGATCATGCCGTTCACTTCATTGAAGCGCTCGTTGACTGGGCGCGATACACTGACTTGCGGGAAAAGACGGGCTTCAATGTTTTGCAGCAGGATGCTGTTGAGCTGGGTGACGGCCTTGGCGGCCCAATAGTAGCGCTGCATCAGCACCTCGCTTGCGCGTCGTGCGTCTGTCGTCTGAAAGCCGAAAGTCTCGGCGACCGGACTTTGCACATCGAACACCAGCCGGTCTTCGCGCCGCTGGGTGTGAAGGTGAAGACGTATGCGTATGTCCTTGAATGCGCGTTCCTTTTCAGCGAGCTGGCGCGCTTCGGTCGGCGTGATCATGTCGTTGGCTGCCAGCTCGCGCCATGAATCACCCAGTCCCGCTGCTTTGGCGACCCAAAGAATCACTTGCAGGTCGCGCAGACCACCGGGGCTCTCTTTGCAGTTCGGCTCCAGGCTGTAGGGCGTGTTTTCGTATTTCACATGACGCTGGCGCAGCTCCAGCACTTTGGCCTGAAAAAACGCGCGGGGATCCATCGCGCGCGCGTATTTCTCGCGAAGTGTGTTGAACAGCGTGCGGTTGCCGCAGATGAGTCGCGCCTCGAGCAGACTGGTCTGAACCGTGATGTCGGCAGCCGACTCAGTCAGACATTCGTCGACGGTGCGTATGCTGTGGCCGATCTCGAGACCGAGATCCCACAGCATCTGCACCAGTTGCTCGAGCTTGTCGCGCAACGCATCATCGGGTGCGGATGGCAATAGCACCAGCAGATCAACATCGGAGTACGGAAAAAGTTCACCCCGTCCGTAGCCGCCGACGGCGACTAGCGCGGTGTTGGCGGGCATGCTGAAGTTCTTCCAGGCGCTCACCATCACCTGATCGGTGAACTGCCGCAGGCGCTTGAGCAGTCGCTCTGGCTTGGGGTCTTGCGGGTAGTTGCTGACGATGGAGCGCCGGCCTTCGCGCAGCTGCTCGCGCAGCGCACGCGCGAGCGAGGCCGTATCAGGCGAGGGCCGCAACGCTGCCGGCATGCTGTTCACGGATGAAGGCGGGCGGTGCTGGCATGGCTGGCGAAATGGTCAGCACTTCGAAACCGGTCTCCGTGACCAGCACGGTGTGCTCCCATTGCGCAGACAGGCTGCGGTCACGTGTCTTGATGGTCCAGCCATCGCCCATTTCGCGGATCTCACGACGACCCGCATTGATCATGGGCTCGACGGTGAAGATCATGCCGGCTTCCAGCTTGGCGAGCGTGCCGGGGCGGCCATAGTGAAGCACCTGCGGCTCTTCATGAAAGACCTTGCCTATTCCGTGGCCACAAAATTCGCGCACAACAGAAAAGCCAGCATCTTCTGCATACTGCTGAATCACATGGCCGATATCGCCCAGATGGGCGCCGGGACGAATCTTGGCAATGCCTAGCCACATGCATTCATAGGTGATCTCTGCGAGCCGCCTGGCCAGAATCGATGGCTCGCCGACGAAGAACATGCGGCTGGTATCGCCGTGGTAGCCATCCTTGATGACGGTAATGTCGATATTGATCACATCGCCGAGCTTGAGCACCTTGTCGCCGGGGATGCCGTGGCAGACCACATCATTCACCGAGGTACAGATCGATTTCGGGTAAGGCGTGTAGCCGGGCGGGCAGTAGTTGAGCGGGGCCGGGATGGCCTGCTGTACGTTCACCATGTAGTCATGGCACAGCCGGTCGAGCTCGGCGGTGCTGACACCCGCCTTCACATGAGGCGCGATGAAGTCGAGGACTTCGGCCGCTAGGCGGCCGGCGACGCGCATGCCCTCAATGTCTTCGGGGGTCTTGATGGATATGGAGCCCATGGGGGAATTCTCTGCCGCCGCTCAGTCAGCGCCGGGGTAGACCTAAAGCGCCGATTATAGTCGAGCCAGCGTCCGGGGTCGGACGGGCTTGCCGGGTTTGTAAAACAGGCTGGAAATCGGTTAGAATCGCGGGTTGACCGGGAACGTTTGCGTGTTGCCCTGCAATGCCGAGCGTTTTCGTTCGATCAGTTGAGTATTTAGTTAAATTTTTGAAAATCGCGAGCCTGTGCCTCCAAGGGTGCCCTCAGACAGCGGCCATCAAGCCGCCCTCGGGGTCGCTGGCCAGGCTCCAGACCCAACCCTGGAGAGCTCTACATGTCAGTCACCATGCGTGAAATGCTGGAAGCCGGTGTCCATTTCGGTCACCAGACCCGCTTCTGGAACCCCAAGATGGCCCAGTACATTTTTGGTCATCGCAACAAGATTCATATTGTCAACCTGGAAAAGACCATGGTCATGTTCCAGGAAGCCACCAAGTACATCCGCCAACTGTCCGCCAACCGCGGCACCATCCTGATGGTAGGCACCAAGCGTCAGGCGCGCGACATCATCGCTGCCGAAGCACAGCGCGCGGGTGTTCCTTTTGTCGACCAGCGCTGGCTGGGCGGCACGCTGACCAACTTCAAGACCATCAAGACCTCGATCAAGCGCCTGAAAGAAATGGAAGCTGCGGTCGCCGACGGCTCGGTCGACAAGATGACCAAGAAAGAAGCGCTGATGTTCCACCGCGAGCTCGACAAGCTGCAGAAATCCATTGGCGGCATCAAGGACATGAACGGCGTGCCAGACGCGATTTTCGTGATCGACGTCGGCTACCACAAGGGCGCCATTACCGAGGCGGCCAAGCTGGGTATTCCTGTAATTGGCGTGGTCGACACCAACCACTCCCCGAACGGCGTCACCTATGTGATCCCAGGTAACGATGATTCATCCAAAGCGATTACCCTGTATGCGCGCGGCATTGCCGACGCCATCCTGGAGGGCCGCGCGAACTCCGTGAAGGATATCGTCGAGTCAGTCAAAGGCGGTGCAGACGAATTCGTCGAGGTCGATCAGGCCTGATTGCCTCGATGCCAGTTGCGGTTGACCGCGACGGAAAAACGGGGGCAACAATGGTTCGCCCCTTTTTTTCGGGAATTGAATACCGGATGGCAGCATCGCCATCCACAGTTTAGGAGAGAAGAATGGCAGCAATTACCGCAGCAATGGTGGGTGAGCTTCGCGCAAAGACCGATGCACCCATGATGGAGTGCAAAAAAGCACTGACCGAGGCCGATGGCGACATGGCCCGCGCGGAAGAGATCCTCCGGGTCAAGCTGGGCAGCAAGGCATCGAAGGCCGCTTCGCGGATCACCGCCGAAGGCGTGGTGGCCGCACATATCGCCGGTGGCGTGGGCGCGCTGGTTGAGGTCAACTGCGAAACTGACTTCGTGTCCAAGAATGACGATTTCCTGAAGTTCTCATCCGACATCGCCAAGCTGGTCGCCGAGAAGAACCCCGCCGATGTGTCGGCTCTGTCCGCGCTGCCGCTGGATGGCAAGACCGTCGAAGAGATTCGCACTGCGTTGATCGGCAAGATCGGCGAGAACATGTCGATACGCCGCTTCCAGCGTTTCCAGACCTCTGGCAAGCTGACCTCTTATCTGCACGGCACACGCATTGGCGTGATGGTTGAATTCGAAGGCAGCGACGAGCAAGTCGGCAAGGATGTGGCGATGCACATCGCCGCGATGAAGCCGGTGGCGCTGTCGTCTGATCAGGTGCCTGCCGATCTGATCGAGAAAGAGCGCTCGGTCGCCAAGCTCAAGGCGGAAGAGTCTGGCAAGCCTGCCGATATCGCCGCGAAGATGGTCGAGGGCTCGGTACAAAAATATCTGAAGGAGGTCTCGCTATTCGATCAGGCTTTCGTGAAGAACGACAAGCAGACCGTGCAGCAGATGCTGAAGGCTGCCAACACGACGGTGAAGGCTTTCACCATGTTCGTGGTTGGCGAAGGCATCGAGAAAAAGCAGGATGATTTTGCAGCGGAAGTGGCGGCGCAGGTGGCCGCCGCGAAGCAGGGCTGATCTACTTCAACAACGGGCCTCACGGCCCGTTTTTTTAATGTCAGCACAGAGGCAGTAGCGAGCGCAAGCAGCCGGTAAAATATCGGCGGGTGCGACAGCATCACAGAAAAACCGAGTCATCAGGGAGCAATGCATATGACGTCACCGGCCTACAAGCGCGTCCTTTTGAAACTCTCCGGCGAAGCCCTGATGGGCGAGGATGCGTATGGCATTAATCGCGCGACGATCGAGCGCATGGTGGCCGATGTTTCAGAAGTGGCCAAGCTGGGCATCGAGGTGGCGATCGTCATCGGTGGTGGCAACATCTTCCGGGGGGTCGCGCCCGGTGCGCAGGGTATGGACCGCGCGACGGCCGATTACATGGGTATGCTGGCTACTGTGATGAATTCGCTGGCACTGGCCGATGCGATGCGCCAGGCCGGCATGACCGCGCGAGTCATGTCCGCTATCGGCATCGAGCAGGTGGTCGAGCCCTATGTGCGTCCCAAGGCGCTGCAATACCTTGAAGAGGGAAAAATCGTTGTCTTCGCAGCGGGCACGGGTAATCCTTTCTTTACCACCGATACCGCAGCGGCATTGCGCGGCGCCGAGATCGGCGCCGAAGTTGTGCTCAAGGCGACCAAGGTCGATGGCGTCTACAGCTCTGACCCGAAGAAAGACGCGGCAGCGACGCGCTACACAACGATCACTTTCGACGAGGCGATCGCAAAACATTTGCAGGTCATGGACGCGACCGCGTTTGCGCTGTGCCGCGACCAGAAGCTACCGATACGCGTATTCTCGATCACCAAGCCGGGCGCCCTCAAGCGCGTGGTGCTGGGCGAAGACGAGGGCACTCTCGTTCACGTATGACCCCGATCACGCATTCATGAACACATCATCCGCCGCACTGAATCACAGGAGAGCAGCATGACTGTCGCCGACGTCAAAAAGAACACCGAGCAGAAAATGCAAAAGTCCATCGAGACCCTGAAGGGCAACCTGGCCAAGGTGCGCACGGGGCGCGCCCATCCTGGCATGCTCGATCATATTCAGGTCGATTACTACGGCACGCCGACCCAGATCGCGCAGGTGGCGAACGTGACGCTGCTCGATGCGCGCACGCTAGGCGTGCAGCCGTGGGAAAAGAAAATGCTCGCGGTCGTTGAAAAGGCGATCCGTGAATCCGATCTGGGTCTGAATCCGTCCACGCAGGGCGATCTGATACGCGTTCCTACGCCGCCGCTCACCGAAGAGCGCCGCAAGGAGATGGTCAAGCTCGTCAAGAGCGAAGCCGAAGATGGCAAGATTGCGATCCGAAATATTCGCCGCGACGCCAACGAGGCACTGAAAAAACTGTTGAAAGACAAAACGATCTCGGAAGACGATGAGCGTCGCGCTCAGGATGACGTGCAAAAGCTCACCGACAAATTCGTTGCCGAAGTCGACAAGCTGGTCGCCGAAAAAGAAAAAGAGATTCTGACAGTCTGAGTCAACCCGCCCCGGCGCGAAAGCGTTGGGTTTGTTCCCTTTTTCTGTGCGTCCGCCCATGACACGATCGAGCTCCACGCAGGACATCCCCGAAGCTGCGCTGATCCCCAACCATGTGGCCATCATCATGGATGGCAACGGACGCTGGGCGACGTCGCGTTACCTGCCGCGCGTGGCCGGACATGCAAAAGGTGTCGAGGCGGTACGTGGCATCGTCAAGGCCTGTGTATCGCGCGGCATCAGTTACTTGACGCTCTTTGCATTCAGCTCCGAGAACTGGCGGCGTCCGGCCGAAGAAGTCTCGCTGCTGATGCGATTGTTTTCGACTGCACTCGAGCGCGAGGTCAGCCGCATGCACGCTAACGGCATACGGCTGCGCATTGTCGGCGACCTGAGCCGTTTTGATCCCAAGCTGCAGCATCAGATCGCCGATGCCGAGGCGCGCACGGCGGGCAATGAGCGTCTCACGCTGACAATCTGCGCGAACTACGGCGGCCGTTGGGACATGCTGCAGGCGATGAACAAGGCGGCGGCAATGCGACCCGGCATCACGGAATTCACCGAGCAGGATATTGCGCCGCATCTGGCGATGGCGCACGCGCCCGAGCCCGATCTGTTTATACGCACGGGGGGCGAGCAGCGCATCTCCAACTTCCTTCTCTGGCAGTTGGCGTACACCGAGCTCTACTTCACCGATGCCTATTGGCCTGATTTCAATGCCGCGTCGTTGGACGAGGCAATCCTCTCGTATCAGCAGCGCGAGCGGCGCTTCGGTCGCACCAGCGCGCAGCTGATCGAGGTTAGGAAAGCCTCCTGATGCTCAAGCAGCGTGTGTTGACGGCCGTGGCCCTGTTGGCGTTGCTAGCGGTTGTTCTTGGTTCACAATCGATGATGGCGTTTCGCCTGACACTAGCGGTATTTTTCGCTGCCGCTTGCTGGGAGAGTTGTCGGTTGCTGAAGATCCGATGGGCGATTCCCCTGAGCGCGCTGGGCGGTCTTGTGTTGCTGCTGATGCTGGCGAGCCCGGAGCGCGACTGGACATCGCTGGCTTTGCTGTGCGTATTGATCTGGGCATTGCGCTTTGCCCCCGCGCTGAAGTTCGGCTTGCCCGATGCAGAAGGTGTGCGCGGCCTGCTGTTTGCTACGGTGTTTTTCATTGCGCTGTTCGGTTGTTTTGTCTCGATGGCAGAACTGTTGCAGCGCTCACCGATGTTTCTGGTCTCTGCGATGGCCGTCGTCTGGGTCGCGGATATTGGTGCGTATTTCGCAGGGCGCGCTTTCGGCAAGCGCAAGCTGGCACCGACGATCTCTCCCGGCAAGAGCTGGGAAGGTGTACTGGGCGGCTGGCTCGCGGTGCTGGTACTCGGGGCGTCGTCGTCTTTCAGTCCATGGTTGGAATCCAGCTTTGCTGTCGTGCTGCAACAGCGCGTTGGCTGGGCGCTGTGGGTTGTTTTGATGAGTGTGCTGGTCGCAGCCAGCGTAATCGGCGATTTGTTCGAATCGCTGATGAAGCGGCGCGCCGGCGTGAAAGACAGCAGCCAGTTATTGCCCGGGCATGGCGGTGTCCTTGATCGCATTGATGCGCTAGTGCCGGTGATGCCGCTGGCACTGTTGCTGGCCGGCCGGGCCTGATACCAAACCACGAATTCACTATGCAGTCCATCACCATACTCGGCGCAACAGGATCGATCGGCGTGTCAACGCTGGATGTGGTGGCGCGACACCCGGAGCGATACCGTGTATTTGCGCTGACCGCGCACGCCAAAGTCGACGAGCTGGCTGTGCAATGCGAGAAGTTTCGCCCGGAGGTCGCGGTGGTTGGTAGCGCGGAGGCGGCGCAGCGACTATCGGCATTGTTGCGCGACTCGGGTGTGTCCACCGAAGTGACTTATGGCGAGGCGTCGTTGTGCGAAGTCGCGAGTGCGTCTGCCTGCAGCACCGTGATGGCCGCGATTGTCGGCGCGGCTGGACTGGCGCCGACCATTGCCGCCGCGCGTGCGGGCAAAAAAGTACTGCTGGCGAACAAGGAGGCACTGGTCATCTCTGGTCAGTTGTTCATGGATGCGATCGCTACCAGTGGATCGACCTTGCTTCCCATTGACAGCGAGCACAACGCGATTTTCCAATGCCTGCCGCTGGGCTATCAGCGACAGCCGGTGCATCATGGCATCCGCAAGATACTTCTGACCGCCTCTGGCGGTCCTTTCCTGGATCGCGATGTGGAAACGCTGGAGCACGTGACGCCCGAGCAGGCCGTCGCGCATCCGAACTGGAGCATGGGACGCAAGATCTCGGTGGATTCTGCGACCATGATGAATAAAGGCCTTGAAGTCATCGAGGCGCACTGGCTGTTCGGTGCGACGCCTGACCAGATCGAGGTCGTGATCCATCCGCAAAGCGTGATTCATTCCATGGTGTCGTATGCCGATGGATCTGTGCTTGCTCAGCTTGGGAATCCCGACATGCGCACGCCAATCGCGCATGCGCTAGCCTATCCGGACCGTATCGAGTCTGGGGTCAACAGCGTCGATCTCGCGCAGATTGCGCAGCTGAATTTCCGCAAGCCTGATTTCGAACGGTTTCCCTGTTTGCGGCTGGCCTTTGATGCGTTGCGCGCGGGAGGTAGCGCGGCGGCTGTGCTGAACGCCGCCAACGAGATCGCCGTCGAGGCTTTCCTTGACCGACAGCTGGGATTTCGCAAGATACCGGGCCTGATCGAGGCCGTAATGAACCGCATGCCGGTCGAACCGATTGTCGATCTCGAGGGTGTTCTCGCCCTCGATCGTGCTGCGCGCGCGACAGCGCGCGAGATGATCGAAGCCTGATCTTCAGAGGGAATCATGGAGTTACTGCAAACCGTTTTGGCTTTCATCGTGGTGATCGGCGTGCTGGTGACGATCCACGAGTTCGGACACTACCTGGTCGCGCGCTGGTGCGGGGTGAAGGTTCTCAAATTTTCGGTCGGTCTGGGTAGGCCGATCTGGTCGCGTCGTGTCGGCCCCGACCAGACCGAGTGGGCTATTTCCATGGTACCGCTGGGCGGCTATGTCAAGATGCTCGATGCACGTGCTGACGATGCCGGCGTGATCTCCGAAGCCGATCAGGCCAGAGAGTTCACGCGACAGTCGGTGTGGAAGCGTATCGCGATAGTAGCAGCCGGCCCGCTGGCAAATTTCCTTCTTGCGATCGCGATATTTTCCGGGATTTACCTACACGGCGTGCCTGAGGCAGTCTCAACCGTGTCGGTGCAGGCGGGCAGTCTGGCAGAGAGGGCAGGCCTGCGCACCGGTGACACGGTCATTGCGATTAACGATGACTCGGTGACGGCGTGGTCGGAGGTGCGCTGGCGCTTGCTGCAGGCCGCCTTGCGGGGGGAGCGCGTCGAGATGAAATTCGAGCGCCTCAGTGCCGCGGCCCCCAACGACACGCAGTTGGCAACGATAGATTTTCGAGGGATTGCTGCGGGCGAGCCGGATCAGGAGCTGATGAGCCATCTGGGCCTTCAGCCTTGGCGTCCTCCCGCGCGGCTGGGGGAGATCATCGCCGGCGGGCCAGCCAGTAAAGCTGGACTCCAGCCGGGCGACACCCTGCTGAGCGTCGATGGGCAGCCGGTGCCCGATGCGCTGGTCTTCATCGAACTGGTTCAGGCAGCCCCCGGGCGGACGGTGTCGCTGGAGCTGATGCGGCACGGTGAACGCCTGTCGCTCGCGGTGACGCCGGCCGTGGAGCGCGTCGGAGATCGCAGTGTCGGTCGCATCATGGCGCAGATGGATCTGTCCGGCGCAACGGTCATCGTCAGCTCGGGACCTGCGGAGTCGGTCGGCAAAGCGATAAAAAAAGTCTGGGATACCAGCGCGATGACCCTGAGCATGCTTGGCAAGATGCTAACCGGCGAGGCTTCACTGAAGAACATCACGGGTCCGCTCACGATTGCTGACTATGCAGGGCAAACTGCGCGCATCGGTCTGATCAGTTTTCTGTCATTCATGGCCTTCATCAGCATCAGTCTGGGCGTGATGAATCTACTGCCCATTCCAGTGCTTGATGGAGGTCATTTGTTGTATTATTCGCTGGAACTTTTTTCAGGGCGTCCCGTACCTGAACGCGTTGGACAAATCGCTCAGCGCGCAGGTCTTGGCATCCTGATGGCACTCATGACCGTCGCATTGTTTAACGATATTGTCCGCCTCGTCTGGTGACGGTTCGATCGACTGTCATGCTCACGGTCCGCGCACTGGCTCAATTCTCTTGGTTAAAAAATCAATGACAACACACCCTGATCGCCGTGCGCTGCCCTTTATTCCTCGGCTGATTGCTGCCGCCGCTTTCTCTTTGTGCGCTGGCCACGGTTTCGCGGTTGATCCGTTTACCGTGAAAGATATTCGTGTCGAGGGCATACAGCGCACCGAAGCAGGCACGGTGTTTAGTTATCTGCCGGTGCGTGTCGGCGATACCTTCAACGATGAAAAAGCGGCGGCAGCGATCAAGGCGCTGTATGCAACAGGTTTTTTCAAGGATGTACGTATCGAGGCCGACGGTAATGTGCTGGTTGTGCTGGTCGAAGAGCGTCCTGCGATCGCTAGCGTGGATTTCACTGGCGTGAAGGAATTCGACAAAAAACAGCTGACGAAGTCGCTCAAAGACCTCGGTCTGGGCGAGTCACGCATTCTCGACAAGGCCCTCGTGGATCGCGCAGAGCAGGAACTGAAAAGACAGTATCTGTCGCGCGGCTTGTATGGGATGCAGGTGACCACGACCGTCACGCCGATCGAGCGCAACCGAGTGAATGTGACGTTCGCGGTGGACGAGGGCGAGGTGTCGAAGATCAAGCAGATCAACATCGTCGGTAACAAGGCCTTCAAAGATAGTGAGCTGCTGGATCAGATCAAGCTCAGTACCCCAGGATGGTTCACCTGGTACAGCAAAGCCGATCAGTACTCGAAGCAGAAGCTCGCCGGCGATATCGAGGCGCTGCGCTCTTTCTATCTGAATCGCGGCTACCTCGAGATGCAGGTTGAGTCCACGCAAGTCTCTATCTCACCGGACAAAAAAGACATCTACATCAACATCAATATCAAAGAGGGAGAGAAGTTCACCGTCTCGGGTGTCAAGCTCGAGGGCGAGATGCTGGGTCGCGAGGATGAGCTGTCTCGTCTGGTGACGCTCACCAAGGGTGATGCTTACTCCGGCGAGAAGATGAATGAGACCACCAAGAAGATCACGGAGCGCATGGGCGTGTTCGGCTACGCCTTCGCGAACGTGAACGCTGTCCCGGACATCAATCGCGAGAAGAACGAAGTCAGCTTCACGATCTTTGTCGATCCGGGCAAGCGGGTCTATGTGCGTCGTATCAATATCGGTGGCAATGATCGTACGCGCGACGAGGTGATCCGTCGCGAATTCCGACAGTACGAGAGCTCCTGGTATGACGGCGACAAGATCCGGCTGTCGCGCGATCGTCTGGGTCGTCTGGGCTTTTTCCTCGATACGAATGTCGATACCCTCGAGGTACCGGGTGCGCCCGATCAGGTGGACCTGAATG
>JACCDK011982066.1_pt1 | contig 29238 bp, 28 predicted proteins | sample 7445871 | NCBI WGS metagenome assembly JACCDK01 (sample SAMN15323436, study PRJNA562643) | freshwater metagenome | isolation source: river surface water | place: USA:Blue River Watershed | collected 2017-08-15 | reverse complement strand
GTCTTGGGTGATTTCTTCAGCCTTAGCTGAATCCTTCAATACTCGATTGGCATGCGCGAGTAGCTCTGAACGGTGCTCAGTATAAAAAGCCCCCAGTTCAGCAACTGTCCATACGCTAAGTGCCACTCTAATGATCCTTCATAAACCGGTTTTGTCCTGCAGAGCCAGCCGTCGCTGCCTCTAACCCCTACTACGAATCCCATCCTAGTTTGTAGTGGGAAGGGGACAAAACGGACAAATTGGCTAGAGACCCATTAGTTGCGCTTGGCGGTCGAAGTCAGGCACCAAGTTGCGAACTTCATCGAATTTTCCAGAAGCAAGGATTAGTCCTTTATCTAGGTAAACCACTTTGTCTGCGGCTCTAACCGTGGATAGCCTGTGCGCAATCATCACAATAGTGACATCCCCCCTCATCGCCTGGATTGATTCTGAAATGCTCGCTTCCGTAGAGCCATCTAAAGCGCTCGTCGCCTCATCAAGAACTAGCAGCTTCGGATTAGTAAACATTGCACGGGCAATTCCAAGTCGCTGACGCTGACCTCCACTTAGTCTCGCGCCTCTATCTCCAACCTTTGTATCTAATCCTTCAGGCAGAGATTCAACAAACTTATCGAGTTGAGCAATCTTCAAGGCGCGCCAGACCTGTTCATCGAAATCACTAGTCGGATCGAAACCAAGCAAAACGTTTTCCCGAACTGTGGTGTTAGCAATCATTACATCTTGAGGGACATACCCAATTGCTCCAGGCCATTTCTTAATTGCCTCAAGAGGTGCAACTCCACTTACCTCTGAGAATCCTTCGCTGGCCTCAATTATTCCAAGAATGATATCTACAGAGCTTGTCTTACCCGAACCTGACGGTCCAACAAGAGCAAGGACTTCCCCTGTGTTAACTGTCAGGGAAATATTCTTTACTGCAAAATCCTTAGCTCCTTGATATTTCAAGAAAACATTAGAAAGTCTCACAGAGCCAGTGAAGCCTGAATGTTCGAAATCAAGAGGTGAGATCTGTTCGGTCGTGGGACGCATCTCTTTAAGTGAATCAATCAATTCAAGAGTTGGCATTGCGGTTCCATAATGTGATTTCATACTAAGTGCACCTTGTTGAAGTCGCAATAACGCGGGCGCAATTCTTGTACTCGCAGCTAAGAAAACAGTCAGTACCGCCACCGCATGTGCAGCATCATTCCGGCTGAATTGAACTGCTCCTATAGCGAGACACCCCAATACAATCGTAACCTCTACAACGTACTTACTTATGTTTGGCATGAAGGCTTGTTCGGCACGCACCTTAGCTAGCACCTTACCATAACCGCCAATTTTCTCTGAATAATAACCTCTACGGTTCCTTACCAGAATTTCGCGATACGAGTTTAAAACTTCCAACAAGCTTTCAGAATAATTAATTGAGGTAGATGCGAATTCAATTCCTAAATTCTTCGCCCGCACTTGAAGCAGCCGATATAGAACAAAAGATACAATTGCAAAAACCAAAATTGTGCTCAGCGCGATACTGGGATCGACTGCGAACAATCCACCACCTAGAATCAAGAGTAGTAATACATCACTGATAACCAAGATAGATGTGCTTAATATCCCAGTGACTAGGGCGGAAACGCCGCTTGTTACGCCAAATAGTAACTCTTGCATAGATCTTGTTCGCAGACTTGTCAGGGACTGTGAAAGGACTTTCGATAACAATTCTGCCGATATCTCGGCGTTCTTTCGGGCAAGAAAGTAAACAGTTTTCCTGACAAAATATACAGAAAAAATGGTTTTAGACACCAAGAAGAATGCGGCAAGCAAGCCAATCACCGTGGCTTGGACTTGCAATGGCTGATCAGAAAGCCCCAGGAAATCCAACACGAAAGAGACTCGATCACCTGGGGTCTTTGCTTGGACTCCAGTTATAGCCAGCGCACCTAGAACTCCAATGAGTGCAACACCGACCAAGTCAAGGAGGCTGAAAATGATTTGGATTGCAATAACACCAAAAATCTTTTTTTGATCTCTTGAACTAAGTAGTTTGGCCGCCTTTATCAGTACATTTTCTTTAAGCTTCATACCGACCTGCCAACCCATGTCCTTATCCTACCCTGCGGCGGCGTGCGCGCAGGATGTCCTTCTATATTCTGACGAGGTACATTTCATTTATGGAGAAACGGCTACTTCTGATAGGAAGCATTTTCCCACCCGATATCGGGGGTCCCGCTTCATTTCTTGCGGAATTTTCTAAGTGGGCTGCCACTCAATCTCAAACAGTGCAAGTGGTAGCCACTTCCGAATCATCTGATGTTAAATTCGAGCTTGCCGGAGTAAGCCATCATCTAGTACGTCGAAGTTCGCTACCGGTACGAACTCTCAGACTTATTCTAGCGATTCGATTAAATTACAAACCCGGTAGTTCAGTCCTCTCTGTTGGAGCATTTATCGAAACATTTGTTGCGCTTATTGGTACGAAAACAAAACGGTCAGTGAAGATACCGGGAGATATCGTCTGGGAAAGAGCACGAAATAATGGATTAACCAAATTAGATATATTAAGTTTCCAAAATTCAAAGCTATCTTGGAAGTACAGGATATTTAAATATCTTTTTCATCTTTCGTTAAAGAAGTCAAAATTAGTGATTGTTCCCTCCGTAGGAATTGGGGAACTGTGCGAATCTTGGGGTGTTTCACGCGAGAAAATCGAAGTTGTATACAACTCAGTTAAGCCAGTTCCAAATCTAGTCCGATCTACAGATTCAAAATATGACCTCTTAACCGTCTGCCGGCTGACAAAATGGAAAGGCGTTTCTGAAATCATAAGAGCTGCATCCGAATTGAAGCAGTCATTGGCGATCGTAGGTGACGGGCCGGAAAGGCAAGAATTAGAACAATTAGCAAAGAATTACCATGCAAAAGTTACGTTTTTTGGTTCATTGCCAAGAGACCAGGTGTTTAAATTATTTAAAGAATCAGACTATTTTGTATTGAACAGCGAATATGAGGGTCTTCCTCACGTGGTTCTGGAAGCGCGGGAAATGGAAATTCCAATAATCGCAAGAGTGGGAACCGGCACTGATGAAGTAATTTCTCATTTAGAGAGTGGACTTTTGGTTCGAGGAGACTCTGATTCAATTAGGGATGCTATTCAATTCTTACAAAGCAACAGTGAAATATCTAATCTGATGACCAAAAATGGCAAATTAGACAACAGGGCTCGATTCAATTCTGAGCTAAATTTCCAGCGGATCCTTGGGTTTATCTGAAATGAGACACGACCAATACTCAACAAATCCAGTAATGCTGTTGTCGGATTTACATGGTCCTACCGGCTATATCGACAGCCTTTTTGCCCGTTTTGAAATCTATGGAAAATTGTTGTCAGAGACCTCTACAGGAAAGCACTCCGGGTTAACACTCATGCTCCCGAGTGTCAAGGTTAAAGTGTTTACTGTTTCAAATGTGAGCGCTCATGTTACTTTAGTAGAAATCCCGCATCCCATATTCCGGCCTTTTCGGTTTTACAAATCAATAATTAAAGAATTTAAGTCGAAGGAATGGAATCCTTCGACGTTCATCCTTGCTCATCCTTATAAGAGTTTCTTTCTTATACGGACAATTCAATTGATATCAAGAAGAAAATTCCGGTTTCAGGTTCAATTCCACGGTCATATATTTGAGAAGCCAAGGCGGGGCAATATCTTGGCTAGTATTAAGTATTTTTCTTTGATGCAAAGTGTTCGCGCTGCGGATTCAGTGAGATTTGCCTCTGACGTACTTCTCAATGATTTTAAAGCAAAAACTAATTTGGGAGAGAAAAATTTTTTGGTTGCACCAATCCCAATTGACTTTAGAAAAATACCGGCGACAAGAATGTCAATCCCTTTTACTGTGGGAATAATTGGAAGAATGCAAGAAGAACGGGGCGTCCAAGAAGCTTTGGAGATTGCTCTGGCTGTCGTTCGTGAACAACCAAGAGCCAAATTTATCTTTGTTGGAGACGGGCCAATGGAAAAGGAAATTAGAAACTTTCTAAATTCAAATATCGAACTTTCAAGTTCTAGGCTTGAGCATTTCTTAGATAATAAAAGTCTTCAAGCTTGTTATTCGGAATTGAGCGCGTTGCTTAGTTGCGCGCCAAGCGAAGGTTACGGCCTAACAATTAGGGAAGCTGCGCTCAGTGGGATACAAGTGCTGGCTAGGAAATCTCAGGGGGCAGATATTGCGGCGCAAGAGTTCCCTGACCAAATCCAAATTTATATACAGCCTGAGCAAGCGGTTCTTAAATTGAAAAGCATTTTAGATTCCAATAAAGTTTTTTCGGACTTAGCAGTGGCGAGACTAAAACAGGCTAACCGAGACTTAGAAGCATCGATTCGTCTTGTAAAATCTTGGCTCTAGTTAACCGAATTTGTCCAGTTTCTTAAATTTTCCTTAACGCCTTCTTGCATTGCCCAACTTAGACACTTCTCAATACCTATATCGAGCCCGATACTTGGCACAGAGTTAGTCATTAATCGCAGTTTTGTAACATCCGCGCATGTAAACCGAGTATCTCCGCTATTTGCAGCCTCCAATGTCAAATTGATGGCTTGAGAGGTCTGTTTTTCAATCTCATTTATCAACTCAGTCATTGAACGCGGGCTACCTCCACCGATGTTCACCACATCACAGAAACCTTTTGATTTTGTTGTTAGATGGTCAGCGAGTTTACAGATCATGTCAACGATGTCATCTATGAAAGTAAAATCTCGTCTTACGGTGCCATCGCCGAGTAACTTAAACGGATCACCATTTAATGCGCTTGCAATTATTCTAAAATAAGCCATGTCAGGCCTTCCCCATGGACCATAAACTGTGAAGAATCTCATCCCTAGAGCCTTAGTAGAGGAATTCCTCACGAATGCATTCGCAATAAATTCATTCGCTAATTTCGTAGCCCCATAAATACTTATTGGTTGAATTCGGCTTTCAGATTCCGAATAGATTTCCCTTTCAAGATTCCCATACACGCTCGAAGATGATGCATACAAGAAATTCGGAATCTCACTAAGTCGTGTTGCCTCACAAATATTCATAAATGCTAGGAGATTGTCATCCCTGTAGCGCGAAGATTCATTAATACTTAATCGAATCCCAGGCTGAGCAGCTAAATGAATGACAAAGTCAGGTTTATATGAACGAACGACTTTTGATACGAAATCTAGGTCCGCCAAATCGCCCAATTCAAATTTGATTCCATTTTTTATAATAAAGTTTTGGAGTCTCTTCTCCTTCAAATCTTGAGAATAGTAGCCGCTTAAGTTATCCGTCGCAACAACCTCATGTCCCTGATTGGACAGGGTTTCACTTAACTTGCTCCCAACGAATCCAGCAGCACCTGTTACTAAATATTTCATTACTTCCCGACTTATCCACGACACTGTATATGACAGTGTACTACTAGAATAATTGCGTGGGTTCAGATAAAACGCTGATTTTGCTTAACTATACGGTTGACTCTCTTCACCCAGTTTTGTCACACCAAGTAGACGTCGCCGTGGCTCTTTGTGAAAAATTTAGGAAAGTAGTGGTAATAACGGCCGGACCTAAAATTGATCCCAAGGTACCAAACTTGCAGGTAATAAGTACCAGATGGGCGCAGGGGAAGACCTTTGAAAACATTCTTAGTTTATATAGGGTTTTCCTATCAGTTCTCAAATCAGAGAAGAATGTGGTTGTTTTCTCGCACATGACCGAAGTCCAATCTGCGCTTATTGGACCAATAACTAGATTATTGAATATCAAACATGTGCTCTGGTATGCACATGCTCACCATTCAATTGGATTGAGAATATCGAACTTATTTGTAGATAAAATCGTGACATCTACTTCTGGATCCTGTCCAATTCGGAGCAAGAAAGTATTGATAATCGGTCAGGCAATTAATCCGACACAATTTCCTTCAAAGGAATTTGCCTTTAAGTTCAAGAATTTTACTCATGTCGGAAGGTTTGATTCATCCAAAAGAATTGATCTAATCATTGATTTCTGTTTAGGGCTTCGAAGGGCTGGAGTTGAGTTGAATCTTGACTTGATAGGCAGTTCGAGTAATGCCAAGAATCTGAACTGGGCACGTAATCTACAAACAAAAGCTTCAGGCACTGAATATGAAGGCTGGTTAAAATTTGAGAGTGGCGTGCCTAGAGATGAAGTCATGTTCCGACTACAAAGATCAGATGTTTTCGTTCATGCTTTTCCGGGATCACTGGATAAAACACTCGTGGAAGCCACGTTCATCATGCTTCCGGTTCTCACGATTAATCACGAATATCACCAGAATTTCGGAAGTTGGTCGCTAGTAAAGTCTCCCTCACTAGAAGACGAATACCGTGGGTTGATGAGCAAGACAAGTGATGAGCTTAGGTATGAGTTGACTCGAAGGAAGAACCTGGCCTTGGAACATCATGGTTTTCAAGGTTGGATCAATCGAGTGTCGGAAACCTTGCTGTTTTAGTTACTGGTGACATCTAGGGGTTATGACATTATGTACCTATGAAGATTTTGCTTACGGGTGCTGCGGGATTTTTAGGCTCACACATTGCAGACCGGCTATTGTCTGAAAACCACGACGTGGTGGGGATTGACGACTTATCAACTGGTTCGCTCGAGAATCTGAGTCATCTTGTAACTAATCCCCGTTTTGAATTCCAACTTCACGATGTAAGACAACCATACAAAGTTGATGCAGATGCGATTCTAAATTTTGCGTGTCCAGCTTCACCTAAGCACTATCAATCGGACCCCGTTAGAACTATTGAAACTAATTTCTTGGGAATTATTAACATGCTTCACCTCGCAAAGGAAACTGGTGCTAAATTACTTCAAGCATCAACAAGCGAAGTTTACGGTGACCCTGAAATTTCCCCTCAATCTGAGGATTATTGGGGCAATGTGAACCCAATTGGGATTAGATCATGTTATGACGAAGGAAAACGAGCGGCCGAGACTCTCTGTTTTGATTATTTACGACAGTACTCCGTTGATACGCGGGTGATTAGAATTTTTAACACTTACGGTCCACGCATGGCCATAGGTGACGGACGAGTGGTTTCAAATCTAATTGTTCAGTCGCTTCGCGGAGAAGATTTAACAATCTATGGAGACGGTTCACAAACGCGCTCATTCTGCTTCGTCTCAGATTTAGTTGATGGAATTCTGAAAATGCTGAATCTGCCACACAATCCTGGGACCCCTATAAATCTAGGAAACCCGTCAGAGTTCACCATGATTGAATTAGCAAATAAAGTTATCGACTTGACCAACTCTTCATCGCGCATTATCAATGAAGAGTTGCCCTTAGATGATCCTAAGCAGAGAAAGCCAAATATTTTACTTGCAAATTCAATTTTGGGCTGGGAACCCTCAATTGATCTAGATTCTGGGCTTCTAAGAACAATAAATTACTTCGAGTCAAAGTTGTAATTTGAATGCGTGTATTTCACGTTATCACCACGATTGAGCGTGGGGGGGCAGAGAAGCAACTCCTCATTCTAGCTAGAGAACAAATTTCCTTGGGATACGAGGTTGAAATTATTTACCTCAAAGGTAAACCCGAACTGGAAAGAGATTTTCTTGAATTGGGTGCCTCTGTGAACCGTCTGCTGCTCGGTAAGAATTTCTTACTCCAAATTCCATCGCTGAGAAACTACGAGAAAGGAAAGAGGGGCCTTTTCCATGCTCACTTACCACGTGCTGAGTTACTTACGGCACTATCCTTAAAAGAAAGCGCGTATGTAGTAAGTAGACATAATTCTGAACCATTTATGCCTGGATTCCCTAAGTTCCTCTCGAGCTTTCTCTCCAGAGGTGTTACTAGATGCTCCTCTGGGGTAATCGCAATATCTCATGCAGTAAAAAACTACATTTTAAAACGTAACGAAGTGTCCAAGAATGCACAAGTAGAAGTGATTTTATATGGTGCGGCAAAAGTAAAGAGCAATCTGATCCAGAGCTTTTCTCGAAGACAACTTGGAATCTCGGATCCCGATTTCATAATTGGAACAATAGGTCGACTCGCGCCTCAGAAAGACTATCCAACATTATTGAACGCATTCCTAATATTCAGAACCTCGCACCCAAACGCGAAACTCATTATTGTGGGCGGGGGTCCCGAAGAAGCCAAGTTAAAGGAATTCGCGGATCAACTGGGCCTTAGGGATGCAATTTCATGGCTTGGCCGAGTGAGTAATGCTGAAGAGTTGATGAATTTATTTGATGTTTTTGTCCTGACATCCATCTACGAAGGTTTCGGATTGGTATTTCTCGAAGCAATGGCGCAGGGCCTCCCGATTGTTTCTACCAATCACTCATCAGTCCCAGAAGTTCTGGGGACAAATTACCCTCTCCTTGCAAGAGTTGGAGATTCCCTAGATGTAGCGGAGAAAATATCCCTTCTGCTCGAAGAAGAAACTAGAAACCAAATTAGAGAAAAGCTTAGAGACAGGCTAGCGCTATTCAATCCAACTGCGATGGCAAAGAATATGGATTCGCTTTACACAAGGATTATAAAAGAGTAATTGATGGCAAGAATACTGGTTGTCGGTACTGTTAGAGATGTATCTGGTAATTTTCAGCGAGATATATCTAGAATACAGAAAGCATTTTCGGATTTCGACGAAATCTCTTTTTTCTTTGTAGAGTCTGACTCGAGTGATAATACCCTTGGGTTACTCAAGACACTTTCAGTTGAATTGACCAATTTCAAATACATTTCTCTTGGACAATTGTCGCCAAATGTTGCATCAAGAATCGAGAGAATTCGGATTTCTCGAAATTCCTACGTGTCGTTTATTCGAGAGAATGCCTCTGAATTTGACTACGTGGTCGTCGCAGATATGGATGGAATCAATTCAAGATTGTCTAGGAGATCAATCTCTAAGTGCTTCGAAAATCGTAACTGGGATGCAGTCTTCCCCAACCAACCATTTGGTTATTTTGATATTTTAGCTTTGCGTCACAAATTCTTGCAGCCACACGACTACACGGAGGAATTGGAATGGCGAAAATCTCTAATTGAGGTTCCAATCAATACAAGCAATTGGTGGCAGAAAGTTCGCTTGATGTGGCATTTCGATCGCGCCCGACATGATGCTCTTTATTCAAAGATGCTCCGAATATCTAAGAAATCGCAATGGATAGAGGTCGACTCAGCCTTCGGAGGCCTTGGAATTTATAGAATTGGACTTTTTGAGCATGCTAATTACGGGGAGGGTGGCGTCTTGAAGGAGTGCGAGCATGTGTATTTTCATGAAGAACTTAGAAGACTAGGTGCAAAACTTTATATCGTCCCAAGTTTTGTCAACTCAAATATAAATACCTATAACATAAATAAAGTATTCCTGATTAGACAGGCAAGAAGACTTTTGTGGAATTCGAAGTTTTATAAATTTGTAACCGCTAGATTAGGGGCGTTTAAATGATTATTGATACCTTCATTTTTAATAATGATTTTAATGCACTTAAAATTCGACTCGACGAACTTTCAGGAATAGTAGACTTATTCATAATCAGCGAAAGTGCCTTCACTCATTCAGGTTTGCCAAAACCAATGTACTTATCGGAAAAGAGAGAGTTTCTTGATGCTTATCAAAACCAGTTCCATTTAATTTCTGATAGGAGAAGATACCTCACAAGAAATCCAAGAATTCGTGAGCAGATTCAACGTCAGAATATTTCAAAGTATTTGTATAAAATGGATTTAAATAGCAGCGATTTAATAATTCATTCCGATTGCGACGAAATACCGTCTGCAAAAGCAATCTTCAATCTATACTCTTCGAAGCATTCGGTAAATACCATTTTACAGCTTCGCAACTATGCGAATGCCCTTAATCTCCAAAATGGACATTGGGAACGCGTTAGGGTAATTTCGGCTGATCAATTCAGGTCTATTCAGCATTTACGAAAAGATTTGTTCTTGAGAGTCGCAATGAAACAAAGAACTCGTCGCTTGCCGTTCATCAGGGTTCCGGACTATTGGACTACAAAAAGATATTTCATGTGGTTATTACCTGAGTTTATATCTCTTGCAGCAATTGACATCACTCCTGATTCTGGATGGCATTTTAATAATCTCATTGCAAGGAATGAGATAGAAATGAAAATCAAATCAAGTTGCCATGTCGAATTGAGTTCTGAAGAGTCATTAGCAAAAGCATTAAAGAATTACGATGAGAACAGGGAAATATATAACGGTGACAAATTAGATCTGGTACAGATTGATGAAACCTTTCCAATTTCGGTCCAGATGGATATTTCGAAGTGGAAAGAATTCATTAGATGACTCATTGTTTTGATTTCGAATATAGAAAGCTGAATTAAGTCCAGGACTTACAGCATAAGTTATGATGGTTATGTTCAAAACTGGTGTCTGATTTGAATTTTCGGAGTCGCATATGGATATGATTTGAGGATGTTGACCAAAGATGCTCTTAAATTATTAATGCAGCGTGTGAAATATTTATATTCTGGAAATTACCATGGCGTATCAGTTGGATGGCTAAATATGCAAGGCGTTGAGCTTCAATCTTCTCTCCAATTCTTCATTGACCGAGGTTATGAGAAACCGCTGGTGATGAATGCCCTAGAGGAGGGAGTCGCTCAACATGAAGAGGCGTGCCGTGTCTCCAAATCGGAGCATTATTCTGAACGTTATAACTCTGAATGTGAAATGTCCAAGCTGCTATATGTCTATATCTTGCTCGAAAAGCCAGCGATTGTTGTAGAAACTGGAGTAGCAAATGGTATTTCGACTAAGGTAATTATGGCTGCCCTTGAAAAAACGGGAGGCTGTCTGCACTCCTTCGACTTCGATCAAGAAGCGGCTTCTGCATATCGCGGAAGTGGAGATTGGAAATTTCATCTTTTACCCAAAAAAGGAACAAAAAAGGCTTTAAAGATTGAGGTTAGCAAACTTGATCATGTAGACCTCTGGCTACATGACTCAGATCATGGATTCCAATGGCAATTTTTTGAATACCAATTAGCGATTTCTAAACTGTCTTCAAAAAGTGGGTTGCTGGTCAGCGATGACATCGATGCATCCACTGCTTGGGGCACGCTAGCGAAATATGAGAAATACTCATTTAAGATGGCATTAGATGAGAGAAAATTCATCGGTTTTTCAGAAATCCGAAGCAAGAATCCTTAATCATGTTTTCGAAATCGATACAAAGTTCTTTGAGGAGACTTATCCCGCCCATCCAAATTCACGTGTGGGGTGGGCTTGGTTCTCAGTTATTTGCCCTTCTTGCGTTGGAGGAAGCTCAAAGCCGCTATTGGTTTCGACGTTTCCGAATCGTTTTTCATAGTAGTGGTGTGACTGAAAGAAGGCCAGATCTTATTGGGTTGCTTCCTCAAGGCTTGGATATTGCAATCTTGAATGATTTCTCTGTGAGTTCTGAATTTGATTCCGAACGACCAATAGCAAGCATTTGCGGATCTTCAATACGATCCCATGTCGTTAGGCTGTTACAGAGAATGAGATTAGTAGCTAGTTGGGACGACGCTTCATCCCAGCCAGCATTTTGGACGTTGCAAATTCGTGGACATTATCGAATGCTAAGGGTCACTCCTGATTCAATGAATCGTGTGTTTAAGAGAATACTAGATGACAAACTCGAAATCAGATCTCCTCATTTTGACTCTATGAATGCAATGCATTTCCGAATTGGGGATTTAGTTGGATTGAAGGGAATTATTGATCCAAAAAGTTTAATTGGCGTTGCGAAATCAATCCAAAATCGAAATAAACTTAAATTTCAAATTTTGAGTGATTCTGCAGAAATTGCATCAGACTATATGTCAGATATAGACTTATATTATTCAGATGGAAATCTTGGCACCTGGGAGACTGTTGAAGTTGGTTACAAATCTGAAGTTTTTGTTGGAACATTGTCAAAAATAAGTTATTGGATTGTAATTTTAAGGGCACTTGGTCGGCCAGGAATGCTTAGTTATTTACCAAGAACGAGCGCTGAAGAAATCACAGACTACCTCGCACATTACAAAATTATGGCGAGAATAATCCCGTACGACTACGCATTATTTGAGACACCTCCAGAATTGGTTGAATAATATGCTGAACAAGAAGTTTGCGGGCAATTCGCGACCGTTTTATCTTATGTACGAATTAGAGGCAAGAGAGTTGAGATCAAGTTTTTATGCGGCAACTAGAATTGCTCAATTCGTACCAAAGATAGTCATTTTCCAACATTCAGAACTTTATAGAATTGCTATCTTTTCAAGACCAGGTGATGTGCTTATTAAGTCAGCTTCCTACACATTTTCAACGGCATTAAAACTAATGAAAGTTCGAGGTTTTCAAATTATTCAGGTTCAAGAGGAGGGAATTCATATGGGTTCCAACTCTGAAGTGCCGTTGACTATGTCTCGTGAAGCAAATCTGCAATGTCACAGATATCTTGCATGGCACAAAAATGACGCTCGAGTTGCACTAACTGCAGGATTTAATGCTAATCAAGTCGACATCGTGGGAAATATGCGTTTTGAATATTTGAGGCATCGCCAGTTAAGTCGAAGTCTGAATGTCAAAGGCAAGCTTCGAATTTTAATTCTAACCAACTTTGACTTTACAAACGTAATTTACCGTACCCCAAAGCGTGGTACACCAATTGAAAATGAAGAAATCTCTAAATTGGTTGAATCTATAGCGCTTCAGAAAGATTTGGGCCATGCTAATCAAAAGCTCTATCTAGAGTTTCTTAGAAACTCGAGGCTCAATCATTTTGATGTCAAAGTTCGCAAGTATTTCTATGAAAGACGAGAATTCTCAGTCGGTTCACCGCAAATCAGCATTGATGCTAATTTGAATTTTTTTGACTCATTGGATGCAGCCGATGTAGTTTTACATTATGGAAGTACCGGTGGTCTTGAAGGAATTTTCTTGGGATTGCCGAGCATTGTTCTCACGTCGGATCCCTCAAAACTAAATCCTGGGATTGGTGCATCTTCCTCAATTCACACCGATGTAGAGGAGTTGTTCGCAGAGTTAAATCAGTTTGATCGTGATCGTTCTAGACTTCTAAGTGTATCGTCTTCTCAAATTGAGTGCTCAAATGGTTTCTACGGATTTAGGCTGGAAGATTCTTGCCAAATCCAGAAGTTAATTGATTTAGCATCAGACGATTATTGGGTTCAGACAAACCCTTTGGGATACTTTGTTGTGTTTAGAGCAGTGAAATTTTTTATCAAATCGCGATTAAGGCTAGTTCTTCAACGTGTTCAACGTAGTCAGTCTATTCGAAAGGCTTCACCACTGACAATTGAGCAAGTAGATTTTCATTTGGATGTATTGGGTTCAAAAAATGAATTTGTGTATAGAATACATCGTTCTAGAAAGCAACTTGAGCTTCAAAAGAGGAGCTCTTTACTCATATGACAATTGCGAATCCATCTGCAGTCCAAGTCGAAGGTGCTCAGGACGTCACAATTCTGATTGCTAGCTTCAACCGATCTGAGCAGATCGTGCCTTTGATTAATTATTATCTAGACTTCGGTTTTCACGTAAATGTCGCATATGATTCTGACAAACCTATACTCCTTGACCACCAGCGACTGAGTTTGCATCAACTTAAAGAATCTTATTCGTCGCGTTGTGAATTCCTATCAAGAAACATTCACTCGAATTTCGGAATTTTGGTCACAGACGATGACTTATTTGTCGCAGATCAAATTATCAGAATGAAAAGCTTGTTAGAGGGATCGGATTCGATATCTATATTTGGCCAAGTTGTCGGGTCGTGGTTCAATAATGGTAGTTATCAGGTATCGCCTACTTATTTACCCTTCGAGTCATATGCAAATTTGGAAAAGGATGTTTCGAAACGGGTGCTGAACCAGTTCACTTGTTCGGGGATAACTCCCATCAGCATGTACCGTTTAACTTACTCAGTAACGCTTTCAAAAATGTTGCAGTTGTTCGGAAAATTGGAATTTGTGTCGACCCCTTATATTTATGAAGTTTCTGCAGAAATCTTCATGAATTACGCTGGAACTTCTTTTCGTAGTTCTGGTCTTTATTGGATTCGGAATTGGGAGATCGATTCCATTTCGAATTCTAAATGGAATCGATCTCTATCGTTCCTTGAGTGGTTTAATCATGCGGGATACGTTAAAGAGCGGTTTGAATGGTTAGAGACTATCAAGATTTTTTGCCCTAATCTTGATATCGCGGGTCTGGAAAGTGTCTTTGAGGCAAATTGGATTGAGCAGTTGAGTTCCCGTGATGAGTCTAAGCAACTACGTACCAAATGCATAAGGTTTACTAAACGTGTTCAGGACTTCATCAAGCATAGATTCACTGGCTATTACAGCATTCAAAATTTGGATAAGAAGGTTTCTTGGGAGTACGAACCCGACTCCATTGCCTTTTTGTTGAAAACTCTTTACACCAATCAAATTAGGAATTAGTTAGATACTGTTGAGTGATTGTGGCGGATAAGATGTTTATTTGCAAATCATTCTGGCCCACCTCGATATCACTTTTCTCCTGCAATTGGCCATCTAAGTTCTCTAGGTTACTGAAATCTAAACACATCTTTTTATATCTGTTTGCGAAATCTCTGACACTTAGTTTAATTCCTGAGCTCAAGTTGATACGTCCAAAATCACTAAGTTGAAGTGAGTGCTCTATTGCACTGGCAACGTCCCTTACCTCAATCCAATCGCACAGTTTATCTGGGTTGTTGATTTCTAGTGAGGGATCATTAGAAATCGCATTTAAGATTCTTGGGCGAAGTGACGAGAATGAAAAGATGTAAGTCGGTCTAATCCACAATGTTTTTTCAAACGAGTCTTTGGCGCACTCCTTTGCAATTCGTATTTTAGATTCCTGGTATAGATTTCCATTCTCTAGCGGTAGCTCTTCGAACACAGTTCCCAAAGTTATGAAACTCGATCCTCGGTTGAGAACTTCATTTCTGAAATCGATCGTCGCTGTTGCAAACTTGATATTTTGCGGATTGCGATCGTAATCTCTATCCGAAATTGAGTTCCAGGCCAGGTGGATGACAGTATTGAAATCATGTGAATCCAAAGTCTTTTTTCTCGCTGTGCTGTCTAGAAGACTTCCGTTCTCTTCTCGATTCCAAAGATATAGAGGGACCCTTGATGTTCGAAGTTGGCAAACTAACGCTTTCCCAACAAAACCATTTCCGCCAGTTATCAATACTCTTTTCATTTTATTACTGTGACTCGGGGTAATTTCTGGTCGCGTTCAGATAGTTCAGAAATCGGAATGGTCCATTGAGGTTCAACGATTGGATCAAGCGGATTTAGCCCACTTTCGTACATTTGGTTATAAACATTATTCGATAGATAAATCAATTCTGTGTTGTCGACCAAAGATTGGTAACCATGTGCAAAACCATTTGGTATGTAAATGAGATTTTGATCGTGTTCATTTAATATGAAGTTGAAGGCCTGTAAGTATGTGCTTGATTCTCTCCGCATGTCGACGACAACATCATTCACAGATCCCTTTGAACAAAATACAATTTTGCTTTCACCAAAAGGATTATTTTGTAAATGCATCCCCCGTACGGTGCCCTTTCTTGTGTTTTGCGAAATATTTACTTGTTTTATTCTGAAATCATGTTGGATTATCTGTTCGACTCTATCGCTATCAAATATCTTCTTGAAGGTTCCTCTAGAGTCGACAAATTCATGAGCATCAATTACTTTTACATTTTCAAAAACAGTTTTTCTTATTCTCATCACTTATCTCGCCAGTATTTTTGTATATTGCTCAATTTGATCTTTTGTGGACACAATTTTGTCTTTATTAAATCTGTCGTACCATTCCAGTGTCCAGTTAATTGCTTCAATTTGAGAGAGTTTTGGATTCCAACCTAAATCTTGCTTGGCTCTTGTTGAGTTTACTTGCAAAGTATGGCGTTCATGGAATTCGCTCGAATTATCTTTCGATGCAACGTTCCATTCAAAACTCAAAGTTTCCTGAGCGAGCACAATGATTTCTTTCACTGTAAGCGGTTCTGCTTCGTTGGGTCCAAAATTGTAAGTGTGGAAAGTTGGGGTTCTGTTGCTTAGGATTCTGGCAGCCAACCCTAAATAACCGTTTAGACAGTCAAGGACATGCTGCCAAGGTCTTACAGCGTTTGGCATTCTAACCGAAAGAGGAGCACTAGATTTAACTGAGTTATAGATGTCCGGGAAAAGACGATCTCTGGAGAAATCTCCGCCACCAATCACGTTCCCAGCTCTAGCGGTTAATAAAATTGGTGCATTTGGCCCAAATTCTTGTTCATTACGATTCAAATACGACTCAAGTAGCATTTCAGTTGCAGCCTTAGATGCAGAGTACGGATCATGCCCTCCAAGAGGGTCTGTTTCTAAATGTGGAGTGCTGATGCCCTCATCTAGATAGACTTTATCTGAAGTCACAAACACAACTCCACGAAGTCTTGGTGCCGACCCCAAGCTCTTAAGAACATTTAAAGTTCCGTTAAAGTTCACATCCCAAGTGTGCGTGGGATTCTGATATCCGATGGAAACCAATGGTTGTGCTGCTAAATGAATGATTAAGTCAGGGTTTACTCTGGTAATTTCATCTCTAAGTGAGGCGAGATCTCGAACATCAAATTTGGTTATATTTAAGTCGTTCTCAAGAAGTAAAAGATGTTCGAAATTTGAATTGAAGTCCGAATACCCAAAAACCTCGGCCCCAAGTATCTCAAGCCACGACGTTAACCATGACCCTTTGAAGCCCGAGTGTCCTGTAATGAAGATTCGTTTGTTCCTGAAGATTTGTAAATCAATCAGTTCCACGTGATCCAAGGTCTTTCCCCGCTATGCCAAAGTGAGTTTAGATAATCCTTATCTCTCGCTGTATCCATGGATTGCCAGAAACCTTCGTGTTTAAAGGCGGCCACTTGACCTACTTCGCTCAATCGAGAAAGGGGTTCTTTCTCCCAAGCTTCATCTTCATTACTAACAAAATTTAGAGCCTCAACATCAATCACAAAGTAGCCCCCATTTACCCAAGATTCTTTATTATCCAATTTTTCTTGGAAAGAGCGCACTTCAGTCTCGTAGAGTTCCAGAGCTCCGTAACGTCCTTTTGGTTGGACAGCCGTAACAGTGACGAGACTTTCGTGATTCTGGTGAAACTCCAATAAGCTTGCGATATTGACATTTGATACTCCGTCACCGTAAGTCATGTAAAAAGTGGAGTTGGTTAGGTATTCTCTTATCCGAAGAAGTCTGCCACCTGTCGAGGTTTCCTCGCCCGTGTCTATGACTTTTACGTTCCAGTCCTCGGCAACGTTTTTCAATTTTTCGGTGAACCCACTTGCCAAATTTATGTGTAAATCATTCTTCAGGGCATGGTAATGAATAAAGAAACTCTTGATTTCATTAATCTTATAGCCGCCACAAATAATGAAATCTCTTACGCCGAAACTCGCATAATGTTTCATAATGTGCCACATGATTGGCATATTTCCAATCTCAAGCATCGGTTTCGGTTTTACAGTTGTTTCTTCTGAAAGCCTTGTACCTAGACCTCCGGCAAGAATCACAAGTTGCATATAGATACTATAGCCACCTGAATAAGTTTAGTAAACGTCAATAAACAGATTTTCCAACGTTTAATTACATCAAATCTTTCTATATACCGTACTTCTCTATACTTCAAAGATAGAATCGGCGCATGTTGAGTGCACTCCTGGTTCTTGATAATTTGCGAATGGGGGGATTTCAAAGGCTTGCACTAGATCAGGCTTATTCCCTTTCTGAAAATGGATACTCTGTGAAAATCTTGGTTTTGAGTTCCCCAATGTCAGATAAAGAGCCCAGCTTCTTAGTGATTGAAAAAGAATTAATCAGTAAATTCAAAATTCAAATCGTCTATCTAGGACAGTCACATTTCTATCAGATGTTGTCTCTCAACCGAAGCGCTGGAAGACTGAGAAAAATGGATCTTCTGTTATCTCATACATTGCGAGGGACGGCTCTACTTTCAATTCAAAAATTTCGCGTAGCGTCTCGACCGAAAGTCATCACCACAATCCACCAGCTTCCGACGCTTTCTGCTCCGAGGCAGAGATTTAAACGGTTTTGTTACGCCCAGTTCACGGATATCCTGACAGGATACTCAGATGCGGTGCGAGCCGATTGGATTGAAAAAGTCGGGTATCACAGAAAATTTCTTCGATTGCTTCTCCGGAAAGAGATGCAAACATTAAGAAATGGAATATATCTGAATCGACTCCCTCGTCTCAATCCTGTTCAAGTCTATCAACCTCGAATAATCTATCTTGGGAGAAGCGCTTCATGGAAAGGTATGGATAGATTTTTTAAGATTGCATCCAGTCCACTGCTTTCTAATTTCAAGTTTCTCATGATGGTTCCAAATCAAAACGATGTGCAACTTCAGAATTTAGAAAGTACGGTTCGACAAAGATTTGAAATTGTTGCCGGAAAATCAATTTCATCACTAACTCCTCAGTTTGGTGATGTTCATATTTATCCAGCTGATTACGGATCCGAGACAAATCATGTGGAGTCCGTGTCTCTCAATTGCCTAGAGCTAGCTTCTCTTGGAAGTCCAAGTATCCTCTCACAGCACGGTACATTGACATGGCCGGATCTTAAAAAATTCGGCATTTTTCATGAATCTGACTGGAAAAATCTGGACAATGTGGCGGAACAAATTATACAAGCTTCACATCAGCGCTTTAATCAAGCAGATTTAGAAGAAATTCGTGATTTGATCTCAATCGAAAACAACATTCGGAATCTTGTTAGATTGTCGAAGTGATTTGACTCTTAATCTTGCGTCTACCATTTGCTATCAAATGTAACATTTTTCTATCGCCAGCAATAACTATTGAATCAAGAACTTCCATAACTCGTTGAATTGGCTTGGGACATCTCTTGTGCTTAAACTTTGCCTCGGAAAGGAACTCTTTTCCAAGCAATGTGGGCCGATCTGATTTTGTGTTGGTCCCTCGGATATCTGCAAATCCAACATTTTCGCAAATTCTGAAAAAAACATTCAAGTGATAAAGGTCGTTCTTGAATGATGAGTATTGCATTTGAAAATCCCACGTGGATTTCTCACCTGTGGATACCTTACTAAATCTTCCCAACCAGGTTTTTTTTTGGTAATCATTCAACTCACTCCATAAATTGCTTCTCAATAAATTCTCTTTTTCAAAATTTAGCTCTATCGTCGGTTCATATTTTTGCCATGACTTTCTTGTAATACCCCATCCCCAAGCAGAAAAATACTTGGTGGGACGCCATCTGTTGCAAAGCTTTGGCAAAAAGATTGAAATCGGAGAGAAACCTCCGACTGTCATGTAGTCGTCGCCAAAACAATTAAGGGCATCGCAGACTTCTGTGTAAAAGACTGTTGAGCATTTGACATCATCTTCTATAACGATTATTCCGTCGTGGAGCTGTAGTATTTCGTTAACTGCCCGGGGTAAATGGTATTGCAGCCCCAAGTTCTTCTCCCTATATGTAATCTCGACTTTATGATTCGATTTGAACTCCCCTAATTGCACTCTTATTTCTTCACGAGTTTGTTCATCTCGCTTGTTGCGAGGTCCATCAATTGAAATATAGAGTAACGAAGGATTGCATCGCAGAATTTCTCGAGCACGTTCTACCGTTTTTTCCGGTCTATTAAAGCCAAGAAGCAGAACTGGGTATCTCTTTTGATTCGATTTATCTGCGCTCTGCTGAATATCATGCCTATTCATTTTTTCGACCTTGCAGGGGAGTTTGACTCCATATCTTCCTTCGCATCGATGAAAAGTCAAGTGTGCTTCCTATTAGTTTACTTCAGCAGAGGTTTGATTGCCTGCCGTTTCAACGGTTGCGTCCTCGTAAAATTACATCGTTTTAATTGTCGACTGTTGCTGTGCGTCGATTGATTGGCTCAGTTAGCAGTTGAAAATTTAGTTTGGCAGCAATATTGGATTTGGGTGCCTTCCCACTTATAGCCTATTTTCGCAGGGGTGCAGTTTCTATAAGAAAGTCTGGCTGCGCACCCAAAAGGGACAGGGTTCAAGTTCTGAAGCCAGCTAGTAACAAGGATTAGTTGGGCACTACCGATTTCATCCACTGCCCTGCCAGAAGGAACTTAAGGGCTTGCCGTCCAAGAAGGGTTTTCACGCTTGAGTCCGCGGGCGTGCCTCATATGCTCAGATGACACAATGCGACTTGAATCGTTTTTATCGTCGCCACCGAATGCATCAGCTATACAATTCTCGAAGCAAAATAGGAGCTGCAGTGAAAATTACCGACTCTATAGGGCTGATTGACTACCTTTACTGGTGTAGGAAACTTTATCGAGCAAATAAAGTAGCAAGTTTGCTGGATCTCGGCGCGGGGACAAATCCACAAAATGAACTATGTTCAGATTTGAATATTCGGCAACTTTTGGTCGATTTGGGGTATCCCGAGAGTTCAGAGAGCAGGATTTTGCGCAAGAAGATTGATGTGATGGACTTTGAATCAATCAAGGAAGCTATTCCAGATTTTTTGAATGGTGAAAACCGAGTAGATTGTGCGGTATCCATCCAAAATATCGAGCACTTAACTAAACAGGATGGAAATACTTTGTTGGACCAAATAGAGAAATTTGCTAGGAAACTCGTAATTATTGAAACCCCAAACGGTTTCGTACACCAGTCTGGGACAATTGAAAATCCATATCAAGAGCACAAATCAGGCTGGAAAGTACAGGACTTTAAGAAACGTGGTTACAAAGTGCGGGGCACGACGGGACTTAAGATTTTGAAAAAGGATAAGGAAAAAGGTGCATATCGTTTTAGAATGAGAGGAATGCGTTTTTTGGACGTAATCTTAAGCCGGGCGCTTTTTGCTCATTACTTCCCTAGGATATGTTTTAATATAATTGCTTATAAGAAGCTTTAGGAAATTGCGTTAATTTATCTCGATTCACTCCATGGATTTCTTGATCTCTCGCCGCCTCAAAATTTTGTGAGGTAGTTTTCCATTGAGATTAATCCTGATTTATATTCAAAATTTGCCACAAGAATTATTGCAAACAGCGGAGTATTTCTTCGAACGAATATCTGACTAATACACTTCTGCGGATTTTCCTGATTAAGTGTTACAAGTATTTAATTTAATCTTGGTATTATGTTTTGCGTACAGGTGGACGATGCGGGATTGTTTCTGTTTAGCCACTATCGAACTTTAAATAATGGAGCTAAAGGTTCAACCAAAAGCTCTTGCTTAAGTGTTTGAAGGGTTATTGCATCTGATAGACCTTGGAGTGTTTCAGAATAGGCATTTAGAACAACTTTAAGTTCCCTCTTACCAAAAGTAAGAGAAATATTGTGAGTGTTTAAAATCAAAACACCCCTTTTAAACATTTCCTGCATAAAGTAAGTCTTTATTTCATTCACCGAATACATGTCCGTTGGACTCCAATTTAGAAAAAGCCAAGTTGGGTGCCCAGAGAAAGCAAGTACATTCTCCAGATTCTTCTCTACAATAATCTTCTCGACCTCATTCTTCAGACTTTCACCTTTTGCCACTAACAACGAAGTGACATCGTATTTCATCTGTCTTTGTAAAACTTCTTTGGCTGCTGCCAAAGACAGCAACTCTCCTCCAAAAGTACCAGAGAAGAAAATTTCTTCCATCTCCATCATAATTTCCTTCTTGCCTACAACTGCGGAGAGTGGGAACCCGTTTGCGATTCCTTTTCCAAAGGTTGATAGGTCTGGAATAACTCCGAATAACTCCTGTGCGCCACCTTTTGCAAACCTAAAACCGGTGATAGTCTCATCAAAGACTAAAACAACCCCATGTTTTTTTGTTATCTCCCGCACGCCTTCCAAAAAACCCTCAGTAGGAAACTCTGAGTTCATTGGCTCCATAACTACGCACGCAATTTGGGAGTTGTTTTCTAGTATTTTTCTTAGACTTGCCAGATCATTGTATGAAAAAGGATGGGTCAACTCGGAAACGGCACTAGGAACCCCTTTATTTCTGGAGGTTGAACCTATAAACCAATCTGGCCATCCGTGATATCCACACACCACAACATGGTCTTTACCTGTGTAAGCTCTTGCCAATCTAACAGCAGCTGAAGTTGCATCAGAACCATTCTTACCAAATCGAACCATCTCTGCGGACGGCACTAGATGGCAAATGAGTTCTGCGACTTCGGCTTCAAGAATCCCTGGGAGAGAGAAGGTGACGCCCTTTTTCAATTGCAAATTTACGGCTGATTGGATTTTCTTATCTCCGTAACCTAAAGTTACGGACGCAAGAGCGGAGACCAAGTCGACATATTTGTTTCCGTCTAAATCCCAGACATAACTTCCCTGAGCTCTGTCAATGAAAAGGGGTGAAATTCCAACTGGGTATTGAGTTCGAGATTTACTAAATGTTTGGGATCCCAGTGGAATTGTTTTTTCGGCACGGTTCAGGTGATGTTCGGACTTCTCGTATCTCTTTGATTTCATTTTACCTCTCCTGCTGTATCGAGTTGTTCCTTAGATCTCCTGATAGCATGGAAAAATACGCTGGACTCTGTTGAAGTAACTCTATAACCTCGTAGAAGTCAAAAAGTGTTTCTTTAGATAAGAAATTCTCGTATATCCTCTTTATAAAAACCAGGTCTTCCTGGTAGTCGACAGTCCAGCGCATACTCGAATAATCGGTCGGGCAAGACTTATTGGCCACCAAAAAGCCGTATTTTTCATTATGAAAACCGAGAGTTACGTGCTCTCTCTCCTGGTCTGTCAATTGGAACTCAGTTAATCTGATTAACGCAGCTCTGGTAAATATCTCTATATCGAGCCCATCTGGATAAGTTGGCGGATTACAATTGGAGTAGTAGTCAACTTGTTGTTCTTGGAATTCATTAATCATGGTATCCATCAGGTTCGGCATGACTAATGGGCAATCTCCAGTTAATCTGACTACTATGTCGTAGCCTGGATTGGCGTTTACTACGTCCAAGTACCTCGCAAACACATCGTGCAATTGACCGCGGTGAACTGCTATTCCGCTACGCTCTAAGAAGTGAGCGAGTCTGTCATCAGAGAAATCATTTGAGGTAGCAACCACTAATTGACCCACATTGTTTGCTTGGAGAATTCTCTGAATCTGCCAAAAAATCATCGGCTTGCCATTTACTTCCGACATGACTTTCCCTGGTAATCGTGTGGATGTCATACGTGCCTGCAGGATAACCAATGCGCTCATGGCTTCACCATGTCCTAGGGTCAATTAGCGGATACGAGAGTGGAGAAGGTAACTGTTCGCGATTAAGCTTTTGAACTTTACAATTTAGGATCTGTACCAGTTGGTTCGTGCTCGCTGCCCCAATTACAAAACCAGATGCCCATTCCAATAGGTTTAAGTAATTGATTGCGACGTCCAATCGTTTGAGGCTAATTTCGTCAGCAAAACGGCTCAAAGCCTCGATGCTCATTTTCGTTTCAATCAAATTTATAGGGATATCTACTGTCTCCATAAGTAGTAGTCCTTGTAAAAAGACGGACCGCACTATAAATTCCTTGCCAGTATTTGCGAGATTCTTAATTAACTTGGAGTCAATTAATCTTTGATCTAAAACATTTTCTGGGACTTGAAATACTTGAATCTGTGGCCAGTCGTGAGCAAGTCTTTCAATCTCAGATTCCGTGTAGACTGAAACACCGATTTTCTTTACGAGGCCGGTATCTTCAATCGCTTTCAAAATGGTAGTAATTCCAGAATTGGAATTACCTGCGAAGGATTCCGCGGAATGGAAGTATAAAATATCGATTTTTTCAACATTCAAAGAGTTAATTGACTCCCGAATCGAAGACAATGCGAGTTTCGCACTGGAAGCAGATTCTACCGATAGTTTCGTGTGTACCTTGAATGGATTGTGATTCTTGTGGTAATCGCCAATAACTTTTTCTGCTATTCCATAGGCTGGAGCCGTGTCAAGTGATTGAATCCCTAGATTTGTTGCTGCATCCAATACAAGTAGGGGCTCCTCAAAAATCGTACCTTGAATTAGATTTGCCACACCATAACTTTTACCGAACGTAGCTGTACCAAGAATAAAGTTCATTACTGATTATTGAACTAAGTCGAAGCTCATTGGTGTACCGATAGAACAGTCTGTCGAGAATTTCATGCCTAAGAATTGATCTAAGAGTTTAGGAGGTGCTCCGCCACCAGGTCGGATTGCCCTGAGATTATCAATAGTCACGAGTTCTCCTCTCTTCACATCTTTGACAATATAGAGAGATCTGCGAAGTCTTCGAGACTCTTGCTCAGAATCTTGAATTTTCCAATTTTCATTTCCAAGCGATTCGAACGCTATTTTCCCTTCTCGTACTAAATTTGAAAATTCATGAGGTTCCATGGAAAATGCACTATCTGCTCCACCATCAGAACGACGAATTGTTAAGTGTTTTTCAATCGCAGTGGCTCCCAATGCAATTGCTGCAATTCCAACTCCAATTCCCAAGGTGTGATCAGATAACCCAACCTTACAATCGAAAGCATTCTTAATGAGGGCTATTCTTCTTAAATGGCTATCTTTTGGCTCAGACGGATAGGAGCTGGTGCACACCAATAGCGTCAGGTCTTTATTACCGGTTGAATGGACTACATTTACCAGTTCAGTAATCTCATCCCATTCAGTAGCACCCGTGGAAATTATTAAAGGTTTCCCAGTTTCAGCCACTGCCCTAATGAGTTGATGATCTCCCGTCTCTAGGGAAGCAATCTTGTACATGGGTGAATCAAGAGATTCAAGAAAGCTTAGTGCTGATAAGTCAAACGGTGAACTAAACGGAATTAGACCTAGATTTCTCGACAACTCAAAAAGTTCTTGGTGCCAATCCCAGGGTGTTTGTGCCTCCTCGTACAAACCATAAAGATTTCTACCCCCCCACAAATCATGATTATCGCCAACAGAGAACTTCTTAATATTCAGAGTCATCGTATCGGCTGTGTATGTTTGGAACTTAACGGCATTAGCACCCGCTTCGGCAGCTGCCTTGACTATTTCTCGTGCGCGTTCAAGGGAACCGAGATGGTTCGCAGATACTTCTGCGATGAACATTGGATTTGAACTCAGACTCATGGCGATAAGTATACTCTGCTCAATATGAGCCTCGAGTTTACTGACCCAACTTATACCGATTCTGATTTTGTCTTCCAATTGCGTAATGCGGCTGATGTACGACACTTCGCGCAAAATTCCGAAGTTATTCCTCATGAGTCACATAAGGAATGGTTCCAAAAAAGAATTCTTTCAATTAAAGATCAACCTTTTTGGATAATTACACATAATGGCCGCCGCATTGGGTACGTAAGGTTTGATAAGGACCAAATGCACAGATTCTTTCTAAGTATTGCAATTTCTGATACCTACCGTGGCTGTGGTCTTGGAGGAGTCGCTCTCAACAAATCAGTAACAAAATTTCAACGCACTTTTCCTTTTGAGAAGATCAATGCCGTAATTCATTTGGAGAATTTAGCTTCTATACATATCTTTGAGAAAGCTGGGTTTAGAATTCAAAATCAAAATTCTAAGTTTATGTACCTAGAGCTTTAATTACAGGACCTCAAAGCATTCACTACGGTTTCGATGTCTTTTTCATTCAGATTCACATGCATTGGTATTGATATTTCCCTGCTGTAAAAGTCCTCACTAATTGGGAAGTCTCTTGGGTTAATTCCATACTCTGCAAATACAGGATGGCGATATGCAGGCATATAGTTTACTTGAACGCCTACTCCTAAGAATCTTAGCTTTTTAAAGATTCTTTTTCGTTCTTCCCGGGGAACTTTTATCGGGAATAAGTGCCAATTTGTTGACACATTCGAGCGTTCAGTTGGTAAATCAATCCATGTAAATTCCGAGAGCAATTCTTGGTATAAAGAAAAAATTGTCCTACGCTTTTCTTTGAATTGTTGAATACGTTTTAGTTGGGATATCCCCAAGGCGCACAATACATCTGGGAGTCGGTAGTTCAAACCAAAGGATTGTACTTCTTGGTACCAAGGTCCGTGCGATGGCTGGATAAATTGTGACTCATCTCTGACCAAGCCCTGGCGAGAGAAACTCTTTACACGATCCAAGAGTTCTGTTCTCGGAGAGCTGATGGCACCCCCTTCCCCAGTTGTAAAATTTTTTGTTGGGAAAAAAGAGAAGGTCGTTAAATCGGCTATCGATCCAACCTGTTTTCCCTCGTAAACTGAACCTATACTATGTGCAGCGTCTTCAATTAAATAAATTTTGTGTTTGTCGGCAATGACACGCAGTTCCCTTAGTTCCGCTGGGTGGCCCGCATAATCAACGGCAACTATCGCTTTGGTTCTTGAAGTGATTGCCGCTTCTACGGCTCGGGGATCAATATTGGCCGTGTCAGATTCGACATCCGCAAAGACTATTTTTGCTCCAAGCAAAGCTGCTGTCGCCTGCGTAGCCACAAATGTTATGGGGGGAGTGATTACCTCATCTCCAGATTTCAGGTCAATTGCAGCATACGCACAGTGAAGAGCTGCCGTCCCTGAAGTGACTGAAATAGTTGGAGCACCTACTACCCTCGCAAGATCACTTTCAAATTGATTAACTAGCGGCCCTGTGGTCAGTAATTCATTTTGCAAAGCAAGCTTTACTGATTCAAAATCATCCTCGTTAATTGATTGACGGCCATATGGAATCATTTCTATTCCAATTGTTGAATATAATCAGTAATGTTTTGTTGAGACATCCATAGTTCATTTGTATCAGAGCGGTATGCCATACCCTCTCTCATTTTAGTTCCAGTTGGCACCGAATAACCCCATTCGGCGACAACCGGTGTAACCACATATCGATTCTCCAACTCGATAGTTCTTCGACTATCATCTGCAGAAATCATTTCTTCATGAAGCTTTTCTCCAGGTCGCATGCCAACTTCCTCTAATTTTGCATCTGGAGCAACAGCAGATGCGAGGTCAACAATTCTCATGCTAGGAATGCGGGGAACGTACAACTCTCCACCCCGCATAATTTCGAGAGAATCGATTACAAATTGGACGGCTTGTTCGATGCTAATCCAAAATCGTGTCATTCTTAAATCTGTGATGGGAAGTGGTTGCCCTGCTTCGGCAAGTGATTTCCAGAACGGTATGACCGAACCCCGACTACCCATAACGTTTCCGTAACGAACTACTGAGAATATTGTGCCGTAGCTGTAGCTATAATTGTTGGCGGCTACAAACAATTTGTCCGCAGTTAACTTAGTGGCGCCATAGAGATTGATTGGTGAGGAAGCCTTGTCTGTCGAGAGTGCTACAACCTTCTTAATACCAGCCTCAATTGAAGCATCAATTACGTTTTGACTCCCCAGGACGTTGGTCTTTATGAATTCCATGGGGTTGTATTCACCGGTATCAACTTGCTTGAGCGCCGCGGCATGAATTACAAAATCAACTCCATGCAGTGCCCGCTTTAGTCGTTCGAGATCTCGAATGTCACCAATAAACCAACGTATGCGCTCGTCCTCACCGATTTCATTTCGAAGGCTGTGTTGTTTAAGTTCATCACGAGAATAAATCGCGATCCGTCGGATTTTAGTATTCTCCATGAAGAACTTAATGAGCGCTTTACCTAAAGAACCTGTTCCTCCAGTGATTAATACTGAAGAATTGTCTAGCTGAGACATCAAATTCCCCCATATGGTACTTTATTTGCGAAATTACGTATAGAGCATACTCTTGATTCCTATGAGATTCATTTTCCGTGCCGACGCCTCGCGAGAAATCGGGTCGGGGCACGTGATGAGATTATCGGTATTAGCAGAGGAAGCGATTTCCCGTGGTTTTGAGTGCGTATTTATTGGAAAAATCTCGGGTCTCGATTGGGTAGCTGAGCGAATTGGCACCATGGGGTTCACTCAAATGCTCACCGATGAAACCTCATTTGTAGCAGATGCCACGAGAGATGTACTTATTTTGGACTCGTATTCGATTCCAGTTTCTAATCCGCTCATCGCAAAGATGAACTGGAAGATTGTGATGAGTATTTGTGACCAGGTAACACCTAATTACAACGTTGATATTAAATTACACCCAGGGTTTGAGAAAATCGGAGAAAATCAGGAGGCACCAATAGTGCTTTCTGGCCCTGAGCACATTTTAATCCGTCGAGGGATACTCAGGTCTGGTCGAAAGGAAAGTGGTGACGGGACTACAAAGGTACTTGTTGTGGGTGGTGGCTCGGACCCCTTCGGATATGTGCCAGCTATTGCAGAAGTAATTAACTCACTTGGGCTGAACTTGGAAGTCCATCTGTTTACAAATCAAGAGATCTCTACGGAATTTTCTGGAGGTTTTGTTATTCATCCAATTGGAGGTGAGCTCGACGTAATTGCGCGCGACGCAGATGTGGTGCTGACCACCGCGAGTACTTCGAGTCTTGAGTTTATTGCCCAGGTGATTCCAACCGGCGTGGCATGTGTAATTGACAACCAAGAAGATTACTACGACCAACTTGGTCGACTGGGTTATGCTATTCAGATTGGCACTCGAACTTTGGCCGGGGGTTGGGAATTTAATGTTGGAGCAATCAGGGACTTGTTAGGGAGCCCTGAAAAACGCGATTTTTTGAAAAACTCTATTTTAGGCTTAATTGATCAGAAGGGCGCAGAAAGAGTTATTAACTTCTTAGTTGATTTCAAGTCCAGTTAGCAGCAAAAAAGTCAGTGTTACTATTCCAAAACAATAAAACCAGCGGGTGTTGAAAGTTGCACAGCTATAATTCCTGATTGATCATCGTTTGCTGAGGGGTCAACCCATTCGATATTCACATCGCTGAGCGATGCAAGGATGTCATCCTTGAACCATGAATCTGCAAGCTGATTCTTGTCGGCGATAACAATCTTTTCGATTTCAGCTTGTGGAGTTCCATCTTGAGAGGGGTGATCTGCAGATAACCACTGGATAAAGAATGGGAATTCGCGTGTGTCAGCAATTTCCTTTACTCCAATTTGCTTCCACTTTAAATCTGATCCATTAGGGCGTGTGCGGTGAGCTTCAACTGCATCCCGGCCAAACTTCTCCTCAATCGGTGCAATGTCTTTTGTGCTGAATACCCATGTAAACCAGCCACCGCCTTCATTTGCTTTCTTAGAAACTGCTTTACCCCAAGGAGTCCGTTCTGTCGCTGGGTGATCGAGTGGGCAT
>JACCDK011532044.1_pt1 | contig 29318 bp, 27 predicted proteins | sample 7445871 | NCBI WGS metagenome assembly JACCDK01 (sample SAMN15323436, study PRJNA562643) | freshwater metagenome | isolation source: river surface water | place: USA:Blue River Watershed | collected 2017-08-15 | reverse complement strand
GGCCTTCTTTAGGCTATAAAGAGTTTAAATATGTATATGTACAAGGAGAAGCTAGCTATACTGGAAAATATGTCATTGATAAGATTGATCTAAAGTTAGGAGATTTATTGTATAGGGCCGGAGGTGTTTTACCATCTGCTAATCTAAAGGGTGCGCTTTTAATTAGACGCTCACTATTCTTTAAACCAAAGCGTAATGCAGATGAATATTTAAATAATCTTAAAGATTTAAATATTCGAAATCAAGAATCCACTCAAAGTGGTCTATCCGAAAGCAATCGAATACTAGCTGATCAAATAAAGACACAAATTCAAGCTATAGAAAAGCAAAATAAGATAGATTCATTGTCTCGAAGTCAAAAAGATGAAGAAATTGACCTTAGTGATATTGAAAATATTAAAACATCGATTCAGAAGTCAGTATTAAAAAGCTTGAAAGACGTAAATATTAGCGAAAGTGAATATCAATTTGTTTCGATTGATTTAGAATCAATTTTAAAATCTCCTGGCGGAAATTCAGATTTACAAATTAAGGAGGGTGATATTCTTTATATCCCTACATTTGACGAAACTGTTTCTGTATCAGGAGATGTTTTATATCCGGTTGCAGTCAAATTTGACTACTCCGCTTCTTTGAAACACTTTGTTGATCAAGCAGGGGGATTTAATAATACGGCTTTGAGAAAGCGTTCTTATGTAGTTACGGCTAATGGGGCCGTAAAACGTACTCGAAATTTTATGGGAATACATTTTTATCCTAAAGTAGGCCCAGGGTCACATGTATTTGTTCCCAAAAACACCAAGCCTAAAAGTAACTTTAGCATAGATCGTGTGTTAGGTTTGACTTCGAGTTTGGTTACTACCTATTTGTTAATTACGAACTTGATTAAATAAAAATGGAAGAGAATAGCTATTTTTCATTGAGGGATTTACTCAAGAAAGATGAAATATATTTAAGTGACTTTTATGCGGTCATTAAATTTGTAATTCTTCGGAATTTAAAACTCTTTTTTGGAGTCGCAATTACCATATCAACTATAGCAACATTGTATTATTTTTCAGTTCCTGTTGAATTTGAAAGTAAATCTGTAGTTTATATTGAAACTGTTAAGCCGAGTGGTCCGTCAGATAATATGATGAGGGATTTGATAATGGGTAATTTGCCCTCGAAGAATTCTAACTCTATTTCGCCCGATAAATACAAGTCAATAATCTCATCAAAAGTATTTTTAAATGAATTAATAGACGTCCGTTTACCCAAAAATAAAAACTCTAAAGATTCTATTTCTCTTTCTGAATACTTTTTAGAAAATCCAACTAATGATTTTATTGAGAGAATTTATTTTTCTGACAAAAAAAGATCTGTACCAGCAAAAATATCGAAACCTACAGAAAATAATAAATCAGTTTTAAGTTCTCTAAATAGGGATATTGTATTTTCGAATCAAATCCCCCCTATTGTTGAATTTGACAATTCAAGACTTCAGGTTTTTTCTAATCTTGAAAAAAGGATAAGAATAGAGATTAAGGATAATACGGTGAGTGTTTTTGTGAAAATGCCAACACCTTATTTAAGTGCTATTGTCGGAAAACTAGTCTTAGAGAGATTACTTATATATGTATCATCTTTAGGGACTTTTAAACAAAAAAGTGATATTGAATACTTATCTCAAAGATTATATGAGGCAGAGGCAAATTATAAGCTTGCTCAACAAAAATATGCAGGTTATAAAGATAATAGTTTAGGGGTAATTTTTGAATCAGCACAAACGAATAGTCAATTATTAAGCAACAATTTAACTATAGCATTTAATGTTTATAATCAATTAGCGGTTCAATATGAGCAAGCTAAACTTGAGCTTAAAAAAGAAACGCCATATTTTTCTATACTAGAACCAATATCAATTCCTTCAGCCCCAATTGAGCCTAGTTTGATTAAATTTATAATTTTTACTATGGGCATTATTGTTTTTGTGATTTTTATTATAATACTATTTAAAACCATTATATAATGAAAAGCGCAAATGTTACTTGGGACAAAATTATTGATTCTCAATATTCCGTTTTCAAACTTGACTTTAAGGATCTTTGGTTTTATAGAGATTTATTATTTTTATTAGTCAAGAGAGATTTTGTTAGTTTTTATAAGCAGACAATTCTAGGCCCTATTTGGTTTTTTGTTCAACCAATTTTCACCACCTTAGTTTATACTTTTGTTTTTGGCGGACTTGCTAATTTGGGTACTGATGGAATACCTCAACCTTTGTTTTATTTAGCTGGGATAACGATGTGGAATTATTTTTCAGATTGTGTGACAAAAACATCTACTGTATTTAAAGATAATGCTAATATATTTGGCAAGGTATATTTTCCGCGCCTTATTATGCCTTTAAGTATAATAGTTAGTAACCTAGTTAGGTTTTTGGTGCAATTTTTATTGTTACTTCTAGTGTTAGTTTATTATATTTTTTCTGGAATTAAATTTGATATTTCCTGGTACATAATATTAACTCCTTTACTCGTTTTTCTCATGGCACTTTTGGGGCTAGGATTGGGGTTAATTATTGCAGCCTTAACTACCAAATATCGAGATCTCGCATTCTTGGTGACTTTTGGAATTCAATTGGTAATGTACACAACTACTGTAATATATCCGCTAAGTAATGCGCCATCAAATTACAAATCAATAATTATTCTTAATCCAATGACCGGAATAATAGAAGCATTTAGATTTTTATTTTTAGGTCATGGGCAGCTTAATTTGGGTATTTTAGGTTATTCTGTTCTATTTACTTTTGTTGTTTTAATTTCTGGAATTTTAATTTTTAATAAAACAGAAAAATCATTTGTAGATACTGTTTAGAATATGGAAAAAGTAATAAGTGTTGAGAATTTATCTAAAATATATAGACTTGGTGAAATTGGAACAGGGACTATTAGTCGTGATTTTGAACGTTTTATAAAGACAAAAATTCTTCGGCAAGAAGATCCTTTTTTAAAAATTGGAGAATCTAATAACAGGTTAGTTAAAGGTAAAAGTGACATAGTTTATAGTTTAAATAATATAAATTTTGAAGTAGAAAAGGGGGATGCTGTCGGCATTATTGGCAGGAATGGTGCAGGGAAAAGCACTTTGTTAAAAGTTTTATCTAGGGTTACTTCGCCATCCAAAGGCAAAATTTTTTTAAAAGGGAGAGTTGCAAGTTTGCTTGAAGTGGGCACTGGATTCCACCCAGAATTAACTGGAAGAGAGAATATATATTTAAATGGGGCGATTCTGGGAATGAGGAAAAGTGAAATTACGCGTAAATTTGATGAAATTGTTGATTTTAGTGGTGTTGAGAGATATATTGATACACCTGTTAAACGGTATTCTTCTGGAATGTATGTTAGGTTAGCCTTTGCAGTTGCAGCTCATTTAGAATCTGAAATATTAATTGTTGATGAAGTATTAGCTGTAGGGGATTCTGAGTTTCAGCAAAAATGTCTTGGTAAAATGGGCGAAGTTAGTAAGGGCGACGGTCGGACAATTCTTTTCGTTAGTCATAATATTGACGCCGTTAAAAATTTATGTAATAAAGGAATTTTACTTAATAATGGAACTTTAGCTATTTCAAGTGATATAAACCAAGTTGTAGAGAATTATCTAAATCTCAATACAAAATTTGTGTTTGGGAGTAAAATTTTGGAACCTGTTAATTCTATAGAAATCCCTGCTTTTGTAACTCAAATAAATATTCTTGATGAAGATGGGAATAGCCCTTCAGAGTTATTGATTGGACAAAAATGGCAAATTATTGTTTCTTTTAAGGTCACAAGACAAATGTCAAATTTTGTAGTGGGATTAGGAATTAATACGCAATTTGGGCTCCCTGTTTTAACTAGTTGGAGTAAAAAATGTAATATTGAAATAGGGGAATACGAAATTGTTTTTTACAATCAAGAAATTATTCTTTGTTCAGGTGTTTATTCTTTAACAATTGGTTTATCAAATCACAACAGAACATTTCAATATTTAGATAATGTTTTAAACTTTTCTATATCAGATATCTCTAGTCTTGATGATGATAGAATTATTAATACTAAAAGTGGATTAATAATTAATCAAATGCCCTCTACCATAAATAAATTTTAGAGTTTGTGTATAATATATCAGTTATAATTCCTACTTACAATCGTGCTAATCTATTGATTAAAACCATTGATAGTGTACTAAAACAGACTTTACCAGTTTTAGAAATATTAATTTGTGATGATGGTTCGACTGACAACACTGAAGATGTTGTTATGTCTTTCAATAGTGATAAGATAAAATATATTAAGTGTATTCACGGAGGAAAACCTGCTATTCCTAGAAATGTAGGAATTTCCCAGGCCAAAGGTAATTGGATAGCTTTTTTAGATAGTGATGATGAATGGTTACCTAATAAATTGGAGTCTCAAATATTTACTATACATAAAAAAGGGGTTAGAGCAATTTGTTCAAATGCTTTAAGGGTTGACTCTAATGAAATTAATCAAGGGGACTATTTACAAAAGGCTAAAAGTAGGTTGTTGGGCTTTGAAGAATTATTAAATGAAAATATAATAATATGTAGTTCGGTAATTATTGAAAAAAAATTATTGGACTTATGTGGATTTTTTAATGAAGATGATGACTTCAGGGCTATAGAGGATTATTTATTGTGGCTTAAAATTGCAAATCAAGCCCAATGGTTTTATTTAAATGAATCTTTATTGAAATATAAAGATGATTTTAGCAATAGTATTAGAGGAACTGATGATCGACACGTTGAAGAGCAAAAGAGGTTAATATTTAATCATTTAGCAAACTGGATTTCACCTAGTGACTATTTAAATTACAATTTAATTATGAATATTTTGAACGGAAAAAAAAAGGAAGAAGTACGGGCCTTTGATAAGGTTAAAGGTTTATTTTTTAGAAAAAGTAAAAAGTTTTACTTTGATAATTCATTAACATTCCAGGAATTTGAAATTGATAAATGGGAAATATCTGATTTTATAGTTAAAAAAATTATTCCAATTGTAAGTTGTTATCCGTATCCTTTGGATGAATTACTTTTGATGATTGGTGTTATTTGTAAATTTAAGCCTACTCATATTTTTGAATGGGGAACACATGTTGGAAAATCTGCAAGGATTTTTCATGAGACTGTTACTTATTACAATATTGAATCTAAGATTTATAGTTTTGATTTACCAGATGATGTTGAACATATAGAGCATCCTGGGAATAATAGAGCTATTTATTTGAAAGGAATTAAGTCAGTTAATTTATTTCAAAAAGATGGTGTTTCAAACTCTATTGATATATTTAATGATTCTGTAGATGCAAATAAAAGGGCTTTATTCTATTTAGATGGAGACCATTCATATGATAGTGTAACACATGAATTAGTGACAATTTCTTCAAATATTAGTGATCCTATATTTTTGCTTCATGACACATTTTATCAAAGTAGTAATTCAAATTATAATGTTGGGCCCTATAGAGCAATTATTGACTTTTTAAATATTAATAAAGATTTTAAAATTGTTAAAACAGATTTAGGTTTGCCTGGAATGTCTTTACTTTACAAATTGTAAATATTTAAATTAATGATAATTATTAATTTAAAAGGGGGATTGGGTAATCAAATGTTCCAGTATGCTTTAGGCAGGTCTTTAAGTATACAATTTAGCAGAGATTTAAAATTTGATCTAAGTTTTTATGATGACAATTTAGATTTAAATATTACTAAAAGGAATTTTGAATTAGATTATTTGTCTGTTCAAGTTGATCCTGCAAACGTAAACGATTTAAAATTTAAGAATAGAAATTCTATTTTAGATTTTTTCACTTCTAATAAGACTAAAGTTTATACTGATACTAATTTTAAGTCCATACTTGAAAAGAGTTTCTCCAGATATTATTTTGATGGTTTTTGGCAGTCTGAATTATTTTTTAAAGAGATTCGTGATGTGCTATTGAGGGAATTTACCCCCAAAATCGAGCTTGATTTAGTAAATATGAGCTGGTTAAATTCAATTACTAATTCTAATTCTGTTGCTGTTCATATTCGGAGAGGCGATTATATTACTAATTTAAATGCTAATGCTTTTCATGGTATATGTACAGTGGAATACTATAGAAATGCAATTCAGTATATTAAAAATAACACATCTGATCCTTCATTTTATTTTTTTTCTGATGATATGTCTTGGGTGAAAAATAACTTTCATTCTGATGAAGGAAAGTATAATTTTATTGAAAATAATATTGGAGATAAATCATATTTGGATATCACCCTTATGGCTTCCTGTAAGCATAATATAATTGCAAATAGTACATTTAGTTGGTGGGGTGCTTGGTTGAATAATAATTCGAATAAAATAGTAATTGCGCCTACTTTATGGTTCTCAGATTTAAATGAGAATAGAAAGGCTGAAAAACTTATACCTAAGAGTTGGATAAGAATTTAGTATGCTGAAAATTGTTCATACTGTCGAGAAATTTTTACCAGAAGTTAATGGTATGTCTGAAGTGGTGCGCCAAATTTCACTTCAATTAGTTAAGTTAGGTCATGAGGTTATTATTTGCACGTCTTTTTGTGAGAAAAGGAATTTCGATTTTTGGGAAGGTATTAAAATAGTTAGTTTTAAGATAAAAGGTAATGCCGTTATTGGATATTCCGGTGATGACGTTGAGAATTACAAGAATTATATACTAACTCAGGACTACGATGTATTAACAAATTTTGCGGCTCAACAATGGGCTACTGATTTAGTATTAGATTTACTTAATTTAATTGATAGAAAAAAATTTTTTGTCCCCACCGGTTTTTCGGCACTTTATTCTCCTATTTATAACCAGTACTTTAATAAAATGAAGCATTGGTTGCATAATTATAATAGTGTGGTTTTTTTGAGTGATAATTACCAAGATATTAATTTTGCTAGAGATAACTTTGTTCAAAATTGTGTTGTGATTCCTAATGGAGCTTCACAAGTTGAATTTCAAAGTTCACTTAATTCTGAAATTAGAAACCGCTACAGAATCCCTTTAGATCATAAGTTAATTTTACACGTTGGTTCATATACTGGAAGTAAAGGGCATGATGAGGCTCTTAATATTTTCCTTAAATCTCAATGTAAAAAGGCATCAATCGTTTTTATTGGGCAAAATTTTTATAAAAATGATTCAATTTGGTTTACATCCAAAATTTGTTGGTTTTATTGTTTGAGGAATATAACTTTTTATAGACCATTAGCATTAAAGAATTTAATAATGTATATAAAAAGTATTTTTCTTAGGAAAAATTCAAATATTTATCTTTTAAATTGTGATAGAAATACTACGGTGGAATTTTATAAAAGTGCAGATATTTTCCTATTCCCTTCAAATATTGAATGTTCTCCAATTGTTTTGTTTGAATCGGTTGCATCCAAAACAATGTTTTTGAGTTCAGATGTAGGCAATGCGTCCGAGATAATAAAATGGACAGCAGGAGGGGTTTTACTGCCTACTTCTAAACTCAATAACCTTTCAATTGTGGATATCGTTGGTTCTGCTTCTATATTAGATAAATATCTTAATGATGATGATTTGCGAAATAAACATGCAACATTGGGATATAATTCTTGGTTGGAAAAATTTACGTGGGAGAAAATATCTAGACAATATATGGAATTATATTTATCAAATTAATTATGACGGTATCTGTAATTATACCTTATTACAACAAGAAAGAATTTATTTTTGCAACGCTTGATTCATTAAATAATCAAGTTTATAAAGATTTTGAAGTTATTATTGTTGATGATGGTTCTGATGAAAAATTAGAGGACTTCTTAAATTTTAATAATTATTTTTTTCCGTTAAAATTAATCAGACAAATCAATAAAGGTTTGTCTGCTGCACGTAATACTGGACTTTTGAATTGCAATGGCACTTTAATTTCTTTTTTGGATGCTGATGATGTATGGTCTCCTAACAAACTAGAAATTCAGGTTCAATTTATGGATAAATATGATTTTGTATATTGTAATTACAAAATATTTGCCAATGAAATATATAGTGCTCAAACAGTTTTTAATAAATATGAATCAAGTAATCTTAAAATTGATCTTTTAAAAGGTAATTGTATATCCGGATCTGCAAGTTCAGTAATGATTTCTAAGAATTTATATGATAAAGTCGGTCTGTTTAATGTGAGTCTTATTTATGCAGAGGACTGGGATTATTGGTTGAGATGTTTTCAAGTTTCCTCAAGATTTAAATTTATAGATGAACCTCTAGTATTTATTAGAAGTAATTTCTTAAATGGAACTTTCTTGAATAATCACGAATTTAAATTTTCTATACTTCAAAAAATGAATTCTGTTAGTTTAATTTTTGATAATTTAATTTCTAGCAATTTATTTTTTTCTTCATTTGATTCATCTAATTTATATTTATATAAGGCATACCATACATGTTCGTTTGGTTTTTCTAAATTTATTGTATTTAGAAACTATATTGTATTTAATTATGAATTTTTAAAAAGTTTTAAATTCAGTTTGATTTTCAGGTTTAATATTCTGATTATTAATTTATTATTTTCCAGAATTACTGTTAGAAATCATTGATTAATGGAGCTCGTATCGATAGTACTACCTGTTTATAATTGTGAAAAAACTCTTTCTAAAGCAATTGAGTCTATTCTATTACAGAACTATTCCAATTTTGAACTAATTATTGTTAACGACGGGAGTAATGATGGGTCTTTGGATGTGATTAAATCTTTTAAAGACAATAGAATTAAATTAATTCATAGGGCATTAAATAAAGGTCTTGTTTATTCATTAAATGAAGGCATTAATGCATCTAGTTCTGATTTAGTTTTCCGAATGGATGCTGATGACATTTCCCTACACAATCGTTTAACTTGCCAATTAGATTTTTTAAAAAAAATCAATTTTGAATTTAGTGTTGTAGGCACTAATTATTCTGTTTTTATAAATGGAATATTTGATAAAATTGTGAGACATCCACATAGTTCATATATTTTACCTTATTATTTAATTTTTGACAATTATTTTTGTCATCCTTCCGTAGTTTTAAATAAAAAGTTATTAAATAATAGCCTGACATACAATTCTAATTTTAATTCTGAAGATTACGAGTTGTTTTCAAGAATTATTAAGCTTGCGCCGGCCTATAATATTAATTTTGAGGGTATTGTTTATAACTCGTTAGAATCTGGTCGATCTAAGCTTTTTGTAGATGAAATATATAATGATAGATTATTAATTTCTTTAAACTATTTAAACTCTTACAATTCCATTTTTTCCATTGATGATGTTTCAGAAATTATTTCAAAATGGGATTTGGGAATGAGGATTAAATTCTCCCTCTTTATTAAGTTAGGATTATCCTATATTTCTATTTTTAAACATCAAACTCAATTTTTGAATAGAAATTTTTTTTATTCTATTGGGGGCTTTTTGTTTTTTATGTATTTGTCAGTTAGGAGATTTTATATCAATAAAAATTTTTTGTGGAGGGAATAAAGTTTGGTTAATAATATACTTATTTCTGTTATTATGCCTGCTTTTAATGCTGAGCTCTACATAGAAGAAGCAGTTAAAAGCATCTTAAATCAAACTTATATTAATTTTGAACTAATTATAATTGATGATTGCTCTATCGATGATACTTATTTAAAGATTAAGAAATTTGATGACCCACGGATAGTTTTACTTCAAAATGATTGTAATAGAGGAATTGTTTATTGTTTAAATAAGGCGATTTCTATTGCTAATGGCTCATTCATTGCACGAATGGATGCTGATGATATTTCACATAGAAACAGGCTTGAATATCAATTTAATTGTTTTATGCTGAATGATCGCTTAGTTCTATGTGGTTCACATTATAGCGTGTTGTATAGAGATAGGGTTATCAGACAGGTCTTTCTTCCTGTATTAGATGAAGATATAAAAAAGCGAATGTTATTTCATAATCCTATATGTCATCCTTCTGTTATGTTCAAAAGAATATTATGGGATTATGTAAAGTACAAAGAAGAAAATGTAGGTTGTGAAGATTATGCTTTATGGCTAGATAGTTCAGATTCTGGTGAGTACTATAATATACCATTGCCTTTACTTTTTTACAGAGTTCATTCTGATAATATTTCTTTAAAGAGCAATTCTTTTCGTGATTCAAGGCTTTTTATTCATTTGAAATTCAATGTTCAAAAGTTCTTAGGACATGAAATTAAGGGAAGTAAATTAACATTAGATGATATTGCAATTATTATTAAATCTATTAAATACGACAAGCTATATTTAGAGGCATTTATTGAATATTTAATCATACATGATTTGATTGAATATAGGATTTTTTTTAATTGTGGGCTGCATTTGTTACTTACTTATTTGAAAATATTTTTCAAACTTAAGATAAATAACGTTGAGTATAGATTAAATATATTTTTCATTGAAAGAAATAGTCTTTTTAACTAATAATTTGGGTGTTGGAGGCTCCCAAAAAGTTCTCGTAACCTTGGCTCATGAAGCCGTTATTAGTGGATATAATGTCACAATTGTATCATTGTGTAATAATTTGTTATTAGCTGAAAATTTAAAATCTAGTGTTAAAATAGAAGTTTGTTCTAATCTTAATAGTACGGGTGGAATTATAAATCGATTTATTATTTCATTTAGATTATTTAAATATTTCATTTCTAGCAAACCTTTAGTTATTCACTCTCATCTTTGGCAAATTGATATCTTATATTTGATTTTTCTTAAATTATTTTTCAATAATAGAATAATTCATACAATTCATTCTCCAGGAAGTTCATATTTAAAGAGAAATTTCTTTGATTCTATTAACAACAAGATTGAAGAGATTTTAATTAAATCGTTTAATGGAGTTTATGTGACTGTTGTCTCGATTGAAATAGCTGAGGTTATTAAACGTGTTTTAAATTATAAAAAGCAAGCTTTTTTGATACCCAATGGTATAATTTTGCCATCATGTATTGCGGAATATAATACCTTTGATTTGCAAAGGATTAATAAAATAATTTTTCCAGCTAGATATCAACCCTCTAAAGGTCATATAATTTTATTAAATGCAATAAAAAAGCTAATCAATGATGATTTTAAAGTTAAACTTATATTAATTGGGATCGAATTGAAAGAAAACTTGTTAGGAGATATTCGACAACTTGATTTAATTGATAATGTCATTATAATGGATCCTGTAAGTAATATAGAATCCATATTGTGCTCTTGTGATTTTGGAGTATTCCCTTCTTTATACGAAGGTCATTCTATCGCTTTAAGTGAAATGATGGCTGTAGGTTTACCAATTGTTGCAACAAATATTGAGTCAAATTTATATGTAACAGAAAACGGTAGAGGAGCATTAATTTGTGAGTCAAATTCTGTTGATTCCTTATATGATAATCTAAAGAAAATATTAATTGATAATGAGTTAGCATATCAATTAGGAGTTAATGCCCGAGATATAGCAGAGAGAAGATTTTCTTCAAGAGTTATGTTTAATAAATACGCAGATTTATATAAATTGGAAGATGAATTTTCAAGTTAATCTCAAGTTATTAGATGGTGTTTTTTTAATTAAGTTCTTAATCTTTTTTATTGTAGCTGGCAATATTGCATTAACAGTCTTTCATGTTAATTTTTCCAGTTATTTAGATTTTGTTTTACTTTTTATTCTACTTGTCAATTTCCGGTTAGACAATGCAAATTTGTCTATATTTTTTTTATTTTTTGTAGTGATTGCCTTTTGTATTATTAGGCTTCCCTTTACAGACTTTCAATGGGATTCGAAATATTTTTTTATTTCGATGAAAGTGCTCATTTATTGTTTGTTCTTTATTTCATTTAAGCCAAAGCTATTTAATAATCAGCTTACTCTTTTGTGGGCTAAAAGACTTTTTTTAATCTCTTGTGCACTTGTAACTCTTGATAAAATTGTAAACATCATAAGATTGGGTTTAATTGAAGGGTTATTATTTAGACCTAGATTAATTGGTGAAATTAACTTTGACATAGTTTTGATAATAGAGCTGTGGTTGATTATAAAGTTATTTTCGCCGGAATATATAAAGTCATATGGGTACATTTTATTTTTTATAGTAATAATATGCCTATCAAGGAGCGGTATTATTGGTTACGGGTTAACTTATTTCTTTGCAATGCAGTCAAGCAATAAACTCAATAATATCAAGGTGATTTTTCGAAATATATTTATTTTAGTTTTTGGCATATTGGTTATTTTGGGGATTTATTATTTAAGAGACCCTAATTTAGATTTCAAAAATATAGATAGAATTCAATTATTGAGTGCTTTATTTGCTATTTATGATTTTAACAATTTTGGTAATTTTATTTTTGGATTTGGTGTTTTAGTACAGCTACCTGATGTTATATGTAATGCTTTTTCTTTCTATGCTGAACAGACTACCGGGAGCGAGGACAATTGTAACCCTGTTATTTTATTTTCTTATTATCTAAGATCAATCTTCGAGTTTGGCGGCATAATTACTTTTATAATACCTTATGTTTATTACAAAATGTTTAAGCTAAGATTCGATAAAATTACATCTCTTGTAATAATTATGCCGGTTCTTGCCGTATCATTAGCAGTTGGGGGTTTTTATAATAGTATGTCTATAATTTCTCTAGTATTGGCAAAAAGTATAAGTCAAAAATCAATAGTATGAAATTAACTGTTATAACTGTAAATTTTAATAATAGGAATGGCTTAAATAATACGTTAGATTCAATTGTAAATCAAGTTGGTGTGGATTTTAATGATGTCGAATGGATTCTTATTGATGCACTGTCAACGGACAATAGTTTGGATATACTAGATAGTTATACATTACCATTTAATTTTAAAGTAATATCAGAATCAGATTCAAGCATATATGATGGAATGAATAAAGGAATTCGTATGGCATCGGGAGAGTATGTTCAATTCTTAAATTCTGGAGATATTTTTGAAAATAATAATGCGTTATCTGCTATTTTCGATTCAATCACTAATTCAAAAATTGATTGTTTCCTTTTTGGATTTGCTTATTTAAATAAATTTAAATTACCTAGACCTCTTTATTGGAGATTTTGGAGCCTTCCGACTTCACACCAAGCTATTATATATAATCGAAATGTATTTATTGATAATTATTATTCTCTTAAATATAGATTAGCTAGTGATTATCATCATTTCATGGGACTTTGTCGTGGTAATTATTCTTTTCATAGGGTAAACTTTATACTTACTCGAAATGAAAAATATGGCTCTGATACAAATATGGAATTATTGCAAAGTGAATATAGAAGTGTTTTATCTCAATTTTCAAACCCTTTGGTTGGATACACAATAAACTATATTAAGTTTTTATACATTAGACTTTTACAATATTGTTTATGAATATCTCTTTCGTAGTACCTCCCAATTACGATTTTTTAATCGCGTCATTAATTGAAGGATTGCTTGACTTGGGACATAATGTTGTAACCTCTGAAAATTCTAATTATGGTTTTTATTTAAAAAGAAAAGAGTTTATAAATTTTTCCGTTAAGGCAGATTTATTAGTAATAAGTTCTGGATCTTATTGCGATTATAGCATTCTTAAACAGATTAAGAATGATAAAGTAGTTTTTGTAGATGGATCTGATTTTCCTAGTCTTGATAATCATATTGATTATCCCATTAATTTAGTATTTAAGCGCGAACTTTTGTCTCAAATGAATGATCTTATTCAACCTCTGCCATTTGCAGCCGAGAAGAGATATTTTAATGATTTTAATATTAAAAGGAATATTGTAAGTTTTATATCTACTCAGAACAATTATTACAGAAGGAGCATTTATAGTTTTATTAAAAATACTAGAGGAGACTTCTCTAATATATTCATAGGAGGAACTGGTGAACGCTCATATAATGGTATTAGTGGAGTACCAAGTGCTACTCCTAAATATTATTCTTTATTAAATAGTAGTATTGCCTCAATCAATTTTCCTGGTAAAGGCTGGGATTGCGCCAGGTATTGGGAGATAATAGCTAATAAGTCATGTTTAATATCGCCAAAAATTGAAATTATAATTCCCAGTCCATTTATAGAAGGAATACACTATTTGAGTTTTTCTACTTTAATTGAGTTAAATGAAAAGATTCAATTTTGCTTAGACAACCCTGATGCTGCGAGAGAGATAGCCGGGAGGGCTTATGACCACTTATTGAAATATCATACTACTAAGGAAAGAGCTAAGTACTTTCTAGAGGTTGTTGATTCGAAATTAGTAGTCGGGGAGTTTATAAAATTAAATAATCTAGCAAAAATTCACTCAAGATTATTTTATCTTGGTAAGCGTTTGGCATATTATTTTTGGAAAAAAATTGTTGAAAAGTATTTTTTTGACAAATTCAAAAGAGTAACTAATGAATAATAATTTTGATTTATCGGTTTCAATTGTACTTTTCAATAATGATATTGAAGAGATAAAAAAAACAATTAAATGTGTATTAAATTCATCACTATCAATCAAATTAGTTTTAATTGATAATTCAAAAGATGATAACTTAAAAATTTTATCAAATGAATTTGATTTAATATATTTTCATAATAATGAAAATATAGGATTCGGAAGCGCGCATAATTTAGCTTTTTTTAAATTTTGCGGGAATATTAAGTATCATTTATTCCTAAATCCTGACATTTCCTTTTCTGTAGATACCTTAAAAAAAATAAAAGACTTTTTAGTTAGTGATAATAGCATTGGTGTTGTAATGCCTAAAATTATTTATCCTGATGGAAGTTTACAAAGAGTAGCGAGACTATCTCCCTCATTTTTTGATCTTTTAATTAGGAGAATTAGAATATTAAAATTACTGTTTGCTACCAAAAACAGAAATTATGAATTATTTAGTTATAAATATGATAGGGTGATAGATATTCCTTTTTTATCTGGTTGTTTTTTATTTTGTCGTAGTGAATTAATTCACAAGACTGGCGGATTCGATAATCGCCTTTTTTTATATATGGAGGATGTAGATTTTACTAGAAGGGTCATTCTGAACGGCTTTAGAGCTGTTGTTTACCCCTCTGTTAGTGTTATTCATGATCATGTTTATAAGCGAATAGAAAGTTTTTCTTCCTTTAAGGTTTTTTTTAAATCTGCTTTCTATTATTATAATAAATGGGGTTGGTTTTTTGATTACGGAAGAATTAAAATTAATAATTTTACTAAAGATCAAATAGGTGGCTAAAGTATTAATTACTGGGTATTCTGGTTTTATCGGAGGTTATCTATTATCAAATAATCGCTTTCATGATTTTGTCAAATTAGATCTAAGAGCATCTCATCCCTTTGTACCAAATGATATTTTTTCAGTTATTCATTTAGCAGGGAAAGCACATGATTTTTCTGGGAAAGATAATTTAAATGATTATTATAAAGTTAATACAGAGTTTACAAAAAAATTATTTGATTCTTTTCTTGAATCTAAAGCTAGTGTTTTCATTTATATAAGTTCGATAAAATCTGTTGCTGATAATAATGTAAGTCAATTAACTGAAAATGAATTGCCCAATCCGCAAACTCATTATGGTAAAAGCAAATTATTGGCCGAGCAACATATTTTATCAAAATCAATTCCAAAGGGTAAAAGAATATATATTCTAAGACCTGCAATGGTGTATGGTCCGGGGAATAAAGGCAATATTGAGCTATTATTTAAATTTGTTAAATTGAGCCTGCCATGGCCTTTAGGAAGTTATAATAACAAACGATCTTTTTGTCATGTAGGTAATCTTGAATTTGTTATCAATGAAATAATTTCTGATAAAAATTTTTCTCCTGGAATTTACAATGTAGTAGATAATGAGGAAGTATCAACAAATGAGTTAGTTCAAGTTCTAGGAGATTCTATTGATAAGAAAGTAACTATATTAAATATTCCGAAACCAATTATTAGGATTATTGCAAGAATTGGGGATTTATTTAATCTGCCCTTTAATACAGATCGCTTAATTAAACTTACAGACAATTTTTCAGTTAGTAATGCCAAATTGCTAAAAGAATTAAATAAAGATTTGCCTTTTAGTTTGCGTGAGGGAATTGAAAGTTTCATTGGTTTTACCAATTGAGATATTAATTTATGAATTAGAATTTATTAAATAATTATATATGAAAAAAGCACTAATTACAGGAATTACAGGACAAGATGGAGCCTATTTAGCAGAGTTTCTTTTAAAAAAAGGGTATGAAGTTCATGGAGTTAAAAGAAGATCTTCTTTATTTAACACTCAAAGAATTGATCATTTATATGAAGATATACATATCCCGGATCGTCATCTTCATTTGCATTATGGAGATTTAACTGATAGTACTAACTTAATTCGAATTATACAAGAGGTTCAACCTGATGAAATTTATAATTTGGCGGCGATGAGTCATGTCCATGTAAGTTTTGAGACTCCAGAATATACAGCGAATGCGGATGGCATAGGCACGTTGAGAATTTTGGAGGCTGTTAGGATTTTAGGGTTAGTAGAGAAGACTAAAATTTATCAAGCTTCAACATCAGAATTATATGGATTAGTTCAAGCAGTTCCTCAATCTGAGACAACACCTTTCTATCCCCGTTCTCCTTATGCAGTGGCTAAGATGTATGCATATTGGATTACAGTAAATTACCGTGAAGCTTATGGAATGTTTGCTTGTAATGGCATTTTATTTAATCATGAGTCTCCACAACGTGGCGAAACATTTGTAACAAGAAAAATTACAAGGGCAACAGCGCAAATTGCTTTAGGACTTGATAAATGTATGTATCTGGGGAATTTAAATTCTAAAAGAGATTGGGGTCACGCAAAAGATTATATTGAGGGTATGTACCTAATTCTTCAACAAGAGAAGCCAGAGGATTTTGTTTTAGCCACTGGGATAACCACAACAATTCGCGATTTTGTTAAAATGTCATTTGCTGAAATTGGTGTTAAATTGGAATTTAGAGGGGAAAATGAAAATGAGGAGGGTGTAGTAGTTGAGAATAAGGGAGAATATGCAATCCAAGTTGGTAGTGTTGTAGTTCGTGTAGATCCTAAGTATTTTAGACCAACGGAAGTAGATTTATTAATTGGTGATCCAACTAAAGCTATGACAAAACTAGGATGGAAACCTAAGTATGATTTACCTGCATTAGTAAAAGATATGGTTTCGTCTGACTTGATTTTATTCAAAAAGGAAGTAGCATCAAAAGGTATTTAATAATTGAAATTATTATGAGAATTGCTGTAGTAGGGACAGGATATGTAGGATTAGTAACGGGAACTTGTTTTGCCGAAACTGGGAATAATGTTACTTGTGTCGATATAGACGCAAATAAAGTAATAAAGCTTAAGAGTGGTCAAATTACTATTTATGAGCCAGGATTAGAGAAGCTGTTTCTAAGAAACATAAAGGAGAATCGCTTAAATTTTACAACTAATTTAGAAGAAGCAATAGAACATGCGGAGATTGTTTTTCTTGCTTTACCGACGCCTCCTGGAGCAGATGGAAGTGCAGATTTGAAGTATATTCTAGGAGTTGCAAATCATTTAGGAAAAATTCTGAAAAGCTATAAAGTAATTGTTAATAAAAGTACCGTACCTGTAGGAACCGCTGATAAAGTTCAATTGGCCATTTCTCAAAATTTCAAAGGGGATTTTGACGTAGTTAGTAATCCTGAATTTTTAAGAGAGGGTGTTGCTGTAGATGATTTTATGAAACCAGATCGAGTTGTTATTGGTACTAAGTCAGAAAAAGCAAAAAAAATAATGAGTGACCTATATGCACCATTTGTTAGACAAGGAAATCCAATAATCTTTATGGATGAGCGTAGCTCAGAACTAACAAAGTATGCAGCAAATTCATTTCTTGCGACCAAAATTTCATTTATGAATGAGGTAGCTCAACTTTGTGAGCGTTTGGGAGCAGACGTAGATATGGTACGAAAGGGGGTAGGAAGCGATGATAGAATCGGGAAGAGATTTTTATTCCCTGGAATTGGCTATGGAGGATCGTGTTTCCCAAAAGATGTTCAAGCTTTAATTAAATCTGCTGATGAGGCAAGCTACGACTTTGTAATCCTTAAATCAGTAGAAAACGTAAATTGCAAGCAAAAATTACATTTAGTTAATAAAATCATAAGCTATTTTGGGAATGATTTACAAGGCAAGCATTTTGCATTGTGGGGTTTAGCATTTAAACCCAATACGGATGATATTCGTGAAGCCCCATCCTTGAGTATAATTGAATCATTATGTGCTTTAGGGGCAACTATTTCTGCATACGATCCAGAAGCTATGTCAAATATTAAGGAACAAATAGGGGATAAAATTTTCTATTCCCAAAACCAATATGAAGCATTAGAAAATGCAGATGCATTAATCATTGCTACCGAATGGAGTGAATTTAGAACACCGGATTTTGAAAGAATGGAGACAGAACTAAATTCTAATAAAATAATTTTTGATGGACGTAATTTATTTGAACTTGAAAAGATGCAAGAGATGGGGTACCATTACGAAAGTATTGGGAGAGCTGTAATTAATCAATAAATATAATGAGTCAGAAAAGAGTATTAATTACAGGAGCTGCAGGCTTTTTAGGTTCACATCTTTGTGATAGATTTATTAAAGAAGGGTTTTATGTGATTGGAATGGATAATTTAATCACAGGAGATGAAAAAAACATTGCACATTTAATCCCTAATCCTAATTTTGAATTCAAGCATCATGATATAACTAATTTTATTAAAATTGATGAAAGCCTCGACTACATATTAAATTTTGCTTCTCCAGCTAGTCCGATAGATTATTTGAAAATTCCTATTCAAACTTTGAAGGTAGGATCATTAGGGGCACTTAATTGTTTAGGTTTAGCAAAAGCAAAAGGGGCTAGAATATTAGTAGCTAGTACAAGTGAAGTTTATGGTGATCCTTTAGTTCACCCTCAAATTGAAGAATATTGGGGGAATGTAAATTCAGTTGGGCCGAGAAGTGTATATGATGAGGCAAAACGTTTTATGGAGAGTGTAACCATGGCCTATCATACATTTCATAACGTGGAGATAAGAATTGTTAGAATATTTAATACATATGGGCCAAGAATGCGCTTAAATGATGGACGAGCCCTTCCTGCTTTTATAGGACAAGCATTACGTGGCGAAGACCTTACGGTATTTGGAGATGGCACACAGACGCGCAGTTTTTGTTATGTAGATGATTTAATAGAAGGGATTTATCGCTTATTGTTAAGTGATTATTCAAGCCCAATTAATATTGGGAATCCGAATGAAATTAGTTTGAAAAATTTTGCAGAGGAGGTGTTGAAGTTAACCGAGTCAAACGTAAAAATTGTTTATAAACCTTTGCCTAAAGATGACCCTAAACAAAGGAAGCCAGATATTACAAAAGCTACAAAAATATTAAGGTGGGAACCTAGGATAGACAGGGCAGAAGGACTTAGGAGAACTTATGAATATTTTAAATCTTTACCTGAAAATGAGTGGATTAAATTGCCTAAATTTTTTAAATATTAAAATTTTGTGCAAATAGAATTTAATGCAAGTTATAAATATTAAAATTGTAATTTCTAATTTTTAAGTGTATGAACTTTTCATTACCACATATCATAGATTTACCTATAAATGGAGAATCTAGTATTGGCTTTCTCTCAATAGTTGAAAGTAAAGTAAATATTCCATTTGATATTAAGCGAGTATTTTGGACATATTTTACGCCTGATAGTATAGTTAGAGGCCGACATGCTCATTATGATACTCAAATGATATTAGTTGCTTTAGCAGGGAGAATTATCGTAACTACTGAAATGCCTAATAGTGCTCCTGTAGTTTTTCAACTAGATAAACCAAGTGTAGGATTATATTTGCCTGAATTTTGTTGGCATACAATGCAATATTCACATGATTCAGTACAATTAGTCTTAGCTTCAACAGTTTATGACGAATCCGATTATATAAGAGACTATCGCATTTTTCAATCTTTAAAATTTAATAATGAATAGGTTATCATTGATTATTCCTTGTTATTTTAACGAGAAAAATATTCCAATTACGACAAAAAAGTTAGTTGAATTAGAAATTTCATTCAATGGTAAAGTTGAATTGGAATACATTTTTGTAGATGACGGATCTAAAGACGACACATATAAACTTCTGAATGAATTTAAAAATCGTAAAGGTGACAGTGTAAAGATTATTAAGTTGTCAGGTAATTTTGGAGCATATAATGCAATCTTAGCAGGAATGAAATATTCAACTGGAGATTGTAATGTAGTCCTTTCAGCAGACCTACAGGATCCTCCGGAATTAATTATAAAGATGTTCGAGTATTGGGAAAAAGGGGTTAAACTAGTAATTGCTAATCGGTCTGATAGAAATGATAATTTTCGAGAAAAATTCTTTTCATTGATTTATCATAAACTAATAAAAAAATTCAGTTCATTAAATATACCGAATGGAGGATTCGATTTCTGTTTGTTCGATAATAAATTAAAATTAGAAGTCTTAAACATGACGGAGAAGAACACTAACACTCTTTTTTTGTTTTTATGGCTTAAATATGATTATGTATCCATTCCATATATTCGTCAAAAACGAGAGTTAGGAGAATCAAAGTGGACTTTTAACAAAAAAGTTAAGCTATTAATAGATTCGTTTATCTCGTTTTCTTTTGTACCAATTAGGATAATTTCAATACTTGGCGTAATTGTTGGAATTACAACCTTCTTGTATGCTGTTTTATTGGTATATAAAAAAATTGTTGGTGAAATTGAACTTGAAGGCTGGACGACTTTAATGGTTGTGTTTCTATTAACATCATCTTTTATAATGTTTGCATTGGCTATCTTAGGTGAATATTTGTGGAGGATTTTAGACCAAGTTAACGGAAGACCAAATTATATAATTGAAAAAGTTGTTTAAACTTAAATAAATCAAAGTGAAAAAAATATTAATAGCAGGAGCTGGTGGAGCTCCTTCAGAAGGAGTCATAAACTCTATGAATTTATGCACTAAGAAAGATATTATAATTGGAATGGGAAGCGAGCCGACCGATTTAATCATGTCAAGTGCCAAAGATAAGTATTACATACCATACGCAAATTCTGATAATTATCAAGAATCATTAATTAAAGTTTTAAATACATCAAAACCTTCCTTAGTTCATTTTCAAAATGATTTAGAAATTTTTCACGCGTCAAAAATACGAGAGGAAATAAGGAAAACTGGAACCGAAATATTTATGCCCGATCATGATGTAATTGATACATGTGTTCATAAATATAAATCATATCTTAAATTTAAACAAAATGGGATTACTGTACCTAAAAATATCTTAATTAACAATGAGGAAGATTTAAAAGATTCATTTAGAGAGTTAAGTGACTTAAATGGCAATATTTGGTTAAGATCAACAACTATAGGTGGAGGCGGGAAGGGGGCTCTTCCAACGAATAATTTGGAGTTCGCTAAATTATGGATAGATAAATATGATGGTTGGGGGCAATTTGCAGCAGCAGAAATGTTAACCCCAAATTCTGTTACTTGGCTTTCAATTTGGTATGAAGGTAGACTAATTGTTGCTCAAACTAGGATTAGAAAAGGGTGGACTCATGGAAATAGGAGCGTTTCAGGTGTCACTGGTGTAACAAAAGTTGGCCAAACTTATTCATCTAATGAGGTTAATGAAATTGCAATGAAATCAATATTTTCTGTTTCAGAAAAGCCTCATGGAATATTCGGCGTTGATATGACCTATGATAAAAATGGCATTCCCAACCCAACAGAAATCAATATTTCAAGATTTTTTACTACAGTTCTTTTTTTTACAAAGGCAGGGTTAAATATGCCGGCTATTTTCAAAAACATCATTTTGTATAATGAATTTCCTGAATTAGAAAATAAAATTAACCCATTGAAGGATGGGCTATTATGGTTAAGAGGAATGGATATTGAACCAAAGTTAATGACTGATGATGATATTCTTCAAAATATAAATTATTTATAATGGAAAATATTTTATTAACTGGTTCCAGCGGCTTTATAGGAAAGCATTTATTCGAAAAAATAGATTTATTAAAAAATGATTATCGACTCATAGGGTTATCTTCATCTTTAAAAAACAAGAATCACGTTAATTATGATCCTTTGCAAAATTTTAAATCTTTATTTTTAGATCTTGAAATTAATGAATTCGATATTGTTATTCATTGTGGGGCGTTTACTCCTAAGAATAGAGAACAAGTAGACTCTTTTGATAATAATTTTAATGTTATATCGACAGTTAATTTATTAAAATCCCTTCCAAATATTCCCAAAAGCTTTGTTTTTATCAGCACATTGGATGTGTATGAAAATACAAATGGAATAATTTCAGAAACCTCAAATGTAAAACCCAATAATTTATATTCACTATCAAAATTTTATTGTGAGGAATTGATTATAAAATGGGGCAAAGAAAACAATGTTATTGTTCATATTTTAAGAGTAGGTCATATTTATGGTCCCGGTGAAGAAAAGTATCAAAAATTAATACCTACAATAATGGACAATGTAATAAATGATATTTCTCCTTCTATCTATAATTTGGGGAAGGATTTAAGATCTTTTCTTTACATTGATGATTGTATTCAAGCTATTATTAATGCATTAAAACTCAATAAATCACATGGCATAATAAATATAGTTTCAGGGAAGCCTTATTCTGTGAATTATATAACTGAAACAATTGTTAAAATTTCTGGGAAAGATTTGAAGACTAAATTATTGAATGTAGATGGTATTATTAAGAGGGATTGGATCTTTGATAATTCTAAGATGTCTAAATTACTACACGAAGAAATAACGGACATAATTGATGGTTTAAATACCGAATTTAAATATTTAATAAATGGTGGTGCGTAAAATTTTTTTTGACTTAGATGGTACGATTTTAGACTCACGCGAAAGGTTATTTAGGCTTTTTTTAGAATTGGTACCTGAATGTAGATTAACATTTTATGATTACTGGGAGTTAAAGAGAAATATGAAATCTCATCAATTTATTTTAACGAATTTATACGGTTATGATGAGAAATCAATAGAAATGTTCGAACAGATTTGGAAAAGAAAAATTGAATTAAAAAAATGGTTAAAGCTAGATTTTGTTTTCGATGGTTTGTTAGAATTATTACCCAAACTCAAATATAAATATGAATTAAATTTAATTACTTCAAGACAGTCTGTTGAAAATACATTTTGGCAGTTGGAGTTATTAGGTCTAACTCAGTATTTCAAAAAAGTTATTGTTGCAAATGCAGGAAAGTCAAAGCTTGATTTGTTGAAAAATCACAATGTAAGTCATGATTCTGTGATTATTGGTGATACAGGAATAGAAGTTGAAACCGGTAAAAAATTAAATATGATAACAGTCTCAGTATTGTCTGGATTTAGAAATGAACAGATACTACTTAACTATTCACCTGATTATATTATTGAGTCCGTACTTGAAATTCAAAATATTTTAAACTTATAGACAATGAAAATTCCTTTTCTTGATTTTACACACATTCATTCATCTATTGAAGAGAAATTAATTGAATCATTCAAACGGTTTTTAGGGAGTAATCAATATATCCTTGGAGAAAATTTAAAATCCTTTGAAAATGAGTTCTCAGTATATTCAGGTACAAAATTTTGTTCGGGAGTTAGTAATGGATTGGATGCTATTTTTCTTTCTTTAAAATCATTAGGTATTGGGATTGGTGATGAAGTTATAGTCCCGTCTAATACTTATATTGCGACTGTGTTAGCAGTAACATATACGGGTGCAACTCCCGTTTTAGTTGAGCCAGATATTGATACTTATAATATTTGTCCAATCCGAATTTTAGATCATATTTCTCCCAAAACCAAAGCGATAATTCCAGTTCATTTATATGGTTTGCCTTGTGATATGCCTTCTATTATGACAATTGCAAAAGAACATAAATTATTTGTTGTAGAAGACAATGCTCAGTCTCAGGGTGCTAGTATCAATAATAAGTTAACGGGAAGTTGGGGTGATTTAAATGCAACTAGTTTTTACCCGGGTAAAAATCTTGGAGCATTGGGAGATGGCGGCGCCATAACTACAAATTCTGAGTTATATTACTCCACGGTAAATACTTACAGGAATTATGGATCAAATAAGAAATATTTTAATGATCTAATTGGATATAATATGAGGCTAGACGAGTTACAAGCTTCATTATTAAGAATTAAGCTTAAGGAATTAGACAGTTGGAACAGTAATAGAATTAGTATTGCCCAACTTTATAATGAATATTTAGCAAATGTTGGAGATTTAATCCTACCCAAAGTAAAGGCAAATTATCGTCATGTATACCATTTGTATGTTATAAGATCTAAGTTCAGAAATGAACTACAAAAGTATTTAGCCGAAAAGGGGGTGACAACGTTAATACATTATCCAATTCCTGTTCACAATCAAAAGGCATATAGTAATTCAGATTTTGCAAAAATGGAATTTCCAATAGCGGAAGAAATCTCAAATACTTGCCTAAGTTTACCAATTTTCCCTGGTTTGGAGTTTCAGAATGTAATATTTATATGTGATTGTATAAAGGAATTTTTTAGTAAGTACTAACTGATTTAATTTTGTAAAATTCACAAAAACATTTATTTTTCCAGTCTTTTGAGTCTATTTCTAAGTCATATGAAAATATAGATTGTGGGATATGACTGATTTTTTTAAATTTATAAATTTTATTAGGTGAGGCAATTTGCAGTTCTTTAATCCTATTGCTCTTAACTTTATAAAATAATTTTGCATCGCCAGAAGTTAAGTCTTTTATAGATGATTTAATATTTTTATTAGAAACAATTGTAACTATAATTATAGCAGAGGTCAATATTTTAATTTGCAAATTTTGTTTAATCGAGTGAAGATTCAGGGGTTCTATAATTTTGATAAATGCTATTATATAGGTAATCGTAAATATAAAATTAATAATATTTATACTCCTATTAGGAGATATTGTACCCATAGCCCAAAATCCAGGGAATATACCAACTAAAGGAATAATTACTAATACTAATAATAATTTATTAATAGGAACTTGAATTGAAAATCTTGTTGTTGTTGAAATTAAAATAATCGTAATGCTTGGGAATATCATCCATAATAATAAATTATCTCTCGAAAATATTAAGGTTTGAATAATTGAATATTTTAGATTGTGGCTGTTATTGAAATATGATCCTCTAATTTGATTTCCTGGAGCTAATACTACTATCATTGAAAAGACAATTGAAATTAGGAGTATTAGAAATAATAATTTTCGATTTTTAATATCAAGTACCAACATAGCAAATACTATGAAATCAAAAATTACCATTGAAGTTTCGTTTGAGCCAATTAACATGATTGCGAATATAGCTATTATTAAGGCGTACAAAAATTTTGATGTTTCCTTATACTTAAAATAGAAAATACATATTATTAAGAAATAGATATTTGAAAATTCGTATGTAACTACCGAAGTATACCAGTAGATTCCTTCAGAAATTGATGGTTTAGTAATTAATATTGATAAATAACTTACAAGCGATATTAAAATTAAATTTGTTGTTTTAGTGTGTATAAATTGCTTAAAAAAAGTTATCAAGATAATAATTGTAGTAATTATTGTAATTACAGGTACTAATTTATACACTAATAAATTTTTTAATATTAATGGATTAGCAGATGCTAAAAAATTAGAAAAATACCGACCACTCCAATTAAAATACCACCATTTTGTCATATAAATTAATCCATTTTTAATTGTCAAATTACTATTACAATAATCGTCAGCAGCCGGATAATTATATATAGATAATGTAATAAATGGAATAATTAATAATATACTACCTAGAATTATTATTTTATTTGTATTTGACATTATTCTTGATTATTAATTCTTTTAATTATTAAATTTTTGGATTGCCTAGTGTCGATTTCTTTTTGCTATTTATTTAGAGCATTAAGTTAAAATTAAATTTTTATTTATATTAATTATGATTAATAAAATTTTATCATTGATATTTTTAGTTTTATTGCTTCCAATCTTTGTTTTAATCTCTTTGTTAATTTTTTTTGAAGATGGCTTTCCTATAATTTTTGAACAGAAACGAATAGGTCAAAATTGTTCTTTTTTCATGATACTTAAATTTAGGACAATGAAACTTAATACGCCTAATGTTCCCACACATCTTTTAGAGAACCCAGAACAATATGTTCTGAAAGTAGGTAAATTTTTGAGAAAATATAGTCTAGATGAATTACCTAATTTATTAAATATATTAAATGGAGACATGGTTTTTGTAGGTCCTAGGCCTGCGTTATATAGTCAAGTGGATTTAATGGAATTGAGAATAGCAGAAGGAATAGATTCATTGAAGCCTGGTTTAACTGGATGGGCTCAAATTAATGGTAGGGATGAGATATCTATTGAATTAAAGGTTGATTTGGAAAAAGAGTATTTAAATCGTAAATCAATTTGGTTTGATATTATAATTATATGGAAAACATTTTCGAACGTTATAATTGGGAATAACATTTCTCATTAATGATTAGATTGAATAATAAATAGATATTTAATGAAAAATACTTATGTTTTAATCATGGCTGGTGGCGTAGGAAGTCGCTTTTGGCCTATGAGTAGAATTAGTTTTCCCAAGCAGTTCATTGATATATTAGGTACAGGTAATTCCTTATTACAATATACTTTTGATAGGTTTTTGAATCTTGTGCCAAGCGAGAATATTTATATTCTTACAAATGCAGATTATAAAGATTTAGTAATTAGTCAATTGCATAAATTGTCTATTGAGAATATATTACTTGAACCTTCGAGAAATAATACCGCACCATGTTTGGCTTATGCGTCCTACAAAATACTTAAGAAAAATCCAGAAGCAACAATTGTTGTTGCACCCTCAGATCATTTGATATTAAAAGAAGATCAATTTTTAGAAAACGTAGGAAAAGCTTTGAATTTTGCTTCTAACAATGATTCAATAGTAACCTTGGGAATTAACCCTACAAGACCTGATACCGGGTATGGCTATATAAATTATATCAAGGAAGAAATTAATAGCGAAGGGGTTTTTTTAGTTAATGCATTTTTAGAGAAACCGCTTTTAGAAAAGGCAAAAGAATATATTTCTCAAGGGGATTATTTATGGAATGCAGGGATATTTATTTGGAGTGCGCAATCAATTAATAAAGCCTTTATAAATTTCGCTCCGGAAATATATTCAATATTTGAAAAGGGCACAGAATTTTATAATACCGATAAGGAACAAGAGTTTATCAATGAGTTCTATCCTCAAAGCCCTAATATCTCGATAGATTACGCTATTTTAGAAAAAGCGAATAATGTTTATACTATCCCTTCAGAGATTGGCTGGTCTGATTTAGGTACATGGGCATCTTTACATGAGGTTTTGCCAAAAGATGAAAACGAAAATAGTATAAACGCAACTCATACTATACTTGAAAATACGTCTAATTCATTGATTAATGTGCAATCAAAAAAGGCAGTTGTAATTAAAGGGCTCAAAGATTATATCGTAGTGGATGATGAAAATGTTTTGTTGATTTATCCAAAAAACGAGGAGCAATCGATTAAGAAAGTGGCAAAGGATATGGTTTCAACTTTTGGCGCACAATATGAGTAGGTTAATATGATATTAACGTAATTAAAAAGCCAAGAAATTATTTCTTGGCTTTTTAATTATACGAAACTTATAGTTTAAAATTTAATCCTTTATTTTTTTAATAGTATTTTTACAATATTACGGTTAAAACGTTTAAAGTTTTGACAAAATTAGTTTGAAATGAAAGCATTCAGAATACTTATTATTTTGTTAATGGCCCTTCCGGTTTTTGCACAAGACATACCTGTTGACATTAATAACATAAGTGATCAGCAACTAGCGCAGATCATGTTGAAATACAAATTGCAAGGGTTATCTCCTCAGGAGGTAGAACAATTGTTAAAAGAAAAAGGAGTTCCTGGTGATCAAATCATTGTTCTGAATCGTCGAATTGCTTCTTTGGACCCTTTAAGTGGAAAATCTGAAAACGGCTATAAAACTAAAACCTCAGATGAAATTACTGTTCCTCGAAAGGTTGTAGGAATATCGGGTCCTTCCTTGGAAAAGAGAGATTCAAATTTACGTATTTTTGGTTCGGAAATATTTGAAAATCAGAATCTAAGTTTTGAACCTAACCTTTCTATTTCTACTCCTAGAAATTATGTGCTAGGCGTAGGCGATGAGTTAATCGTAGACATCTATGGTCTAAGCGAGAGCACGAAAAAATTAAAAGTAAGCACAGAAGGATATATCCGTTTCCCTAACCTTGGGCCTATTAAAGTAAGTGGTTTAACCATTGAGGAGGCGCAAGTTCGTATCCGCGAATCAGCGTCTAAAATCTATACCACCATTGCTGGCGGAAGCACGAAAGTGATGGTTTCCTTAGGCCAATTACGCTCTATACGAGTGACATTAGTTGGTGAAGTGAAGAAGCCTGGTAACTATTCTGTTTCATCGCTTTCTACCTTGATGAATGCATTGTATGCATCTGGTGGACCATCTGTTTTAGGTTCGTTCCGCAAGATTGAATTAGTTCGTAATGGCAAGACGATTACGACTTTAGATTTATACGACTTCTTGTTGAAGGGAGATTTATCGAAGAATAGAATTCTGCAAGATGATGACGTGATTCGCGTGGGGACCTACGAGTCTCGCGTGGCTGTATCGGGTGCAGCGAAGAAGAACGCTTTGTTTGACTTGAAGAAGGGGGAGAATGCAGCGGATATCTTGCGCTATGCGGGTGGTTTTGCGGATGGAGCTTTTAAAGAGCGCGTTCGTGTGAAGCGCATGGGGGCGAGTGGTTTTGAAATTCAATCCGTGAAAGCCGAGGCGCTTTCGGGGTTTAATTTGCATTCTGGGGATACGTTGGTGGTGGATGCTTTGGCAAACACCTACACAAATCGTACGACTATCGATGGCGCGGTTTATTATCCGGGGGAATATGGTTTGAATGAGTTTTCGAACTTAAAAGACTTATTAATGGCCGTGCGCGTTAAAGAAAATGCGTCGACAGATCGTGCACTGTTAAGTCGCTTGAATCCGGATTTGACTCCTGCGATGTTGCATTTTAATGTGAAGGATGTGCTGGCTGGGAAAACAGAAAT
>JACCDK010207585.1_pt1 | contig 29349 bp, 28 predicted proteins | sample 7445871 | NCBI WGS metagenome assembly JACCDK01 (sample SAMN15323436, study PRJNA562643) | freshwater metagenome | isolation source: river surface water | place: USA:Blue River Watershed | collected 2017-08-15 | reverse complement strand
GCTACGGGCGCCCGGACGACATTATATCCGGCGAATCCTCAGAAGCGGATGCAGCGATCGCCCACTGGCCGCCCCAATAGAGCAGCATGAGTGCCAGCGCGAGCGTGGTCGATGGTTCGACGAATCGATTCCACGCAACGAGCGTGTCGCTCAGCGCGAAACTCGTCGCGCCGAGCGCAGCCAACCATGCTTTACCAGGCTCATTCGGACGTTCGCCGACTAGCGCCCATGCTCGCCAGAGCATGCAGCAGATCACGGTCGTATAGAGGGCAACTGGTATGGTCATGTCGCCGAGAGCGGGCTCGAGTATGCGAAAGCTCGCGATACCGAAAGCCGCAACTGGCACCAACAAGATCAAGCGGGCGCGACGAACGAGATGAACATACGCGGTGAGATAGGCAAGGTGTGCCAGCAGGAAGGCGATCAGTCCCGCCAGAAACCAGGAGCTTGCCCACTCCAGACAAAAATCACCGATAGCCGACAGTAGCAAGCCGATGGTGATCCAGCGCGCGTTAGCGTTGCGACGAGGTAACAGCCAAAGACCTAAGCAAAGCACCGGTACGACTTTAGCGACGAGTCGACCGGAGGAATCGCCAACCGCCGTTGAGTATAGGAAAACGGCTGCAAAGACGATTCCGATCGCGGCCAACCAAATCGGACGAGTGAGACTGGGCATAGTCACGATCATCCGCTATCGTATTGAAAAAGTCCTGCGACACATCGCACAAGGGGGTCGTGATGTCGAAGTTTGCTGCTATCGCGCTAATGACATTGTCATTAGCGCCACTCGCCGGCGCTGTCGAGTTCAAAAGTTTCAACAAGGAAAAATACTCGCAGACGATAACCGAATGCGATCGCGTTGCCGCCCATCCGGATGATCCCTTGAGAGTCGCTCGTGGCGTTGAAACGCGGGAGATGGATTTGCCAGCGGCAATAGCCGCATGCCGCCAGGATCTCGCACAAGATCCAAACAACCCACGACTGAGCTACCAACTCGCACGCGCCATGACGTATGCAGGTCAGGTAAAGGATGCATTGCCCCATATCGAGTCGTCGGCAGCACAAAAATACCCCCAAGCCTTGTTCGTGACCGGCTATCTCTACTTGTCTGGCGCGTATCAATCGCCGAAGGATGTTTGCCGGGCCGCTGAGCTGATCTATGAGTCAGCCATTTATGGTCGTCATGCGGGTCAGCTCGGTTATCCCGTCTATGTTCTCGATGGCAGCTTTGCGTCCTGCAAGACACCGAAAGACACGGCGACCTTGCGTGCTCTCGTGGAGCAGGCAAAGAAATCCAAGCTCGACTACTACCCCTCAGTGCTAGCCGACGTTTTGCTGCGTGAGTTGCGCTAGAGCCAGCCGCGGCGTTTGAAAAAGAGATAGGGCCCCACGGCCGAAATCACCATTGCGCCAACGGCGGCCCAAAACCCCAAGGCATGATGGGCTGCCGGGATATGGCTGAAATTCATGCCGAAGATGGCGCCGATGACCGAGGGTGGTAGTAGGACGACGGTGGCAACCGAGAAAATCTTCAGGATGTTGTTCTGGTCGATGTTGATCATGCCGAGTGTGGCGTCGAGCATGAATTGAACTTTGTCACCCAAGAACGATGCGTGACCACTCATCTGCTCGATATCGCGCGTCGACGTCTTGAGACGACTGCGTACTTCGCTGCCGATATGCGGTTGACTAGCTTGCAGCAGGAAAACGAGTAGACGTCCGAGGCTCCCGAGCGTTTCACGTGCCTTCGAGTTCAGATCGCCGATACGACCAACGCGTTCGAGAATTTGCCGATAGTCGATGTCACGGTGACGGGTACCATCACTCAAAGGCGCGAAAATGTGTTGCGAGAGATGATCGATATCGTCACTTGTCCTCTCGAGCACGTCGGCGATCCTGTTGACCTTGGCCTCCAGTAATCCCGCGAGCACGGCAGCGGCATTGCTGCAGGCATTTGGATGTTTTTCGGCATAGGCGATGAAGCGTCGAAATGGCAGCGGATCGGCGTAGCGCACGGTTACGAGCGCATCGCCCGCCAGAATATAGGTGACCTGCGTATTCTCCGGCCGCTCTGTGTCTAGCTTGGTGACGACGGTCGCCGTCATGTAGAGCGACCCTTCGTCCTCGTACAGTCGATTCGAACTCTCGATTTCGCGCATTTCATCGCGCGTCGGAATGCTGATACCGAGTTTGCTTTCGACCGATTTGATTTCCTCTGCAGTCGGGTTCAATAGGTCGAACCACAGCGGCGCACTGTCAGAGGTGGGCGCATCGACACCGCGGGAGTGAAGCCCCGTGGTGTCCAAGAAGAAATGGTGAATCATGCGCGCCGGTATCGATCCGCGCGCAACGAACTCAGCGACGCTTCTCGGCGTTTGCGAGATCGTTGATCAAGTTCAGCATCTGGGGGATGCCACCGGCAGAACCCACATCCGTGGTGTACTTGCCGTTGATCACCATGAAGGGAGTCCCTTCGGCGCGGTAGCGACGAACCGTCTCATCGGCTTGGCGCAGGCGGGTATTCACCCACATCGAATTCCAGGCGTCAGTGAAGGCCTTCTCTTCGATGCCATTCTGCTTCGCCCACGCCAGCATCACAGGCAGCGTCGACGCTTCATCGCGACCTAGCAGGCCGTTACCACCGCGGTGGATGGTATCGAATACTTTGGTGTGCAAACGCTCGTCTTGCTTCAACGCTTGGAGCGTGTAGTAAAGGCGGGCGTGCAGTTTGGCACCCGCGTTCCAGGTCACTGGAACGCGCACGAACTCGACGTGCGCCGGCTTCGATTTTTTCCAGGTTTCGAGGTAGGGGTCGAGCACGAAACAAGCGCCGCATCCGTACCAAAAGATTTCTATGACCTCGACTTTGTCTGCGCCGACCGAGGTGGCCTGCGGCGGCGACACCACCCGATAATTGCGCCCTGCTTGCCATTTGCCTGCAGGCAGGTTTTGTTGAGCGATTGCCGGCGTCGAAACGACTGCGGCGACGGCCAAGAGCAATGAAAAGAAGCGCGCGCGTGTGATCATCGAGTCGTTCTCCGATGCAGTTCGATCAGCGCAGACCCTGGATATAGCTCGCAAGGTTGCGCATGTCTTCTTCGGTCAGCCGTTTGGCGATCGTCGCCATCATGTGACCATTGCGGGACTTGGTCGGTTCCCCGGTATTGACGTTGCGATAGCGCTGCTCGTTTTGATAGTCGAGTAGTTGCTTGACCGTGTAGACAGAGTGCTGCGCGCGCAACGCGGGATAGGCGGCGCTCGTCGCACCGAGACCGACCGGTCCGTGACAAGCCTTGCACGAAGGAATGTTGCGAGCGCGATCACCGCCGCGATAGAGCGCTTCACCGGCTTTGTAAGTTGCGGCGTCGGCTTCGAGGCCGTTCGGCGTTTGACGCGAGAAGTAAGCGGCGAGATCCGCAATGTCCTCGTCGGTCAGTGCGATCGCCATCGGCCACATCACCGCGTTGTTGCGATGACCGGCGCGGAAAATCGTGAGCTGCTCGGTGATGTAGGCAGCACTTTGCCCGGCCAGATTGGGCCATTCCGGGTTGACGCTGTTGCCATTCGGGCCATGGCAGGCCGTACAAACGGCGGCTTTGGTGGCACCCGCTTCGGGATTGCCGCGAGCCTCGACGGCGGGCGAGCAGAGGGTCGCCACGGCAAGAGCGGCGAGCAGGCGGATGCTGGAGTTGACGGTGAACATGTTCGGACGGCTCCGGACGGTCTGATTCGAGCGGAGGAGTTTACACTACCACCCGTTTCAGATGCCTTATCGGGCAGGCGGTTTCCGTGTCGCGTTTTCCCCATGTGGAGTTCTTGTTGAGTGTGGCTGCGCCGGTGCAGTTTCCGCCTGATGTGGGTGCGGAGGTCGCGATTGCCGGGCGGTCGAATGCAGGCAAATCCAGTGCAATCAACGCCATCGCCGAGCGCAAGGCGCTAGCTAGAACCAGCAAGACGCCGGGACAAACCCGGCTGCTCAACTACTTCGAGCTCGAAGAAAGTCACCGTATCGTGGATTTGCCAGGCTATGGCTACGCCGCCGTGCGCCCCGAGGAGCGGCGCAAGTGGGTACCGCTGATCGACGCTCTGCGGGCACGAACGAGCCTGAAGGGGCTTTGTCTGATCGTCGATTCGAGACGTGGGCTTCGGGATGAGGATTTTGGCCTCATCGAATGGGCTGACCCCACGCGGCGGGGCGTCCATGTGTTGCTGTCGAAGGCCGACAAACTGAATCAGGCGGAGCGAGCGGCCGTTTTGAAAGACTCCCGCGCCCAACTCGGGAGCCTCGCGAGTGTGCAGGTGTTTTCCGCCCACTCCGGACTCGGGGTCAAGGAGGCCCAAACGGCCTTGGCGGCGCTGTGGGAGCGGGAAAAAAAGACCCCCAACAGCCCAGAGGACTGCCAGGGGCATACATAACCCGGCACAGGTCTTGAAGCCGGGACCCGCTCAGGGAGGGTAGAAGCGGGGAACGTGGAACGTTCGCTTAGGTAGACCGCACGGCTGCTGAAATAGTTCCGTCGCCGACGATAAAAATATCGTTATCGATCAGTGCTTTGGGACGTGGTTTATCCGTCACGATGTGGCTGACTCGCCACAGGCTTCAGTGGGCTTCGTCCCAGTTTCGACCGACGCCGATGTCCACCTTGAGCGGAACTTTCAGGGCATCGCCACCTGCCGCGACCATGGCCGTGCGTACGGCCTCGCGGACTTGCTCGACCGCCGTCTCGGCGACTTCGAGTACGAGCTCATCGTGAACCTGCATGATCAGCTTCGTGGTCCCGTTGGACTCATGACGGCACCAACGATCGACAGCGATCATGGCGAGTTTGATGAGGTCGGCCGCAGTACCCTGCATCGGCGCGTTGATGGCGCTGCGCTCGGCGTATTGCTGCATCGCACGGTTTCGAGAGCGGATATCCGGCAAATACAGGCGGCGGCCAAAAACGGTTTCGACATAGCCGAGTTCGCGAGCCTGTTCGCGAGTGCGATCCATGTAGGCCTTCACACCCGGGTAGCGAGCAAAATACAGCTCGACGTAGCGCTGCGCTGAGCTTCGATCGATACCGAGTTGTCGAGCGAGCCCGAAAGCCGACATGCCATAGATCAAGCCAAAGTTGATCGCCTTGGCTGAACGTCTTTGATCGGGCGTGACATCCTCGAGCGCCACATCGAACACTTCGGCTGCCGTTGCTTGGTGTACGTCGCGATCCGCAGCAAAAGCCGCGAGCAAACCCGTATCGCCCGACAAGTGGGCCATGATCCGCAATTCGATCTGTGAGTAATCCGCAGCGAGCAGCAGTGATCCCGGCGGTGCGATGAAAGCTTGGCGGATACGCCGACCTTCCGGCGTGCGGATCGGAATGTTTTGTAGGTTGGGGTCAGTCGACGACAGCCGACCGGTTTGTGCGACGGCTTGGTGATACGACGTGTGGATGCGGCCCGTCTTTGGATCGGCTTGCAGTGGCAGTTTTTCGGTGTACGTGCTGCGCAACTTCGCGATGCTGCGATAGTCGAGGATCAATTGCGGCAATTTGTACGACTCTGCCAATTCTTCGAGTACATCCTCTGCAGTCGACGGTTGGCCAGTCGGCGTTTTGCGCAGTACCGGAATCTGCATTTTCTCGAACAGAATCTGCTGCAGTTGTTTTGGCGAGTCGACATTGAATTCGACGCCCGCTTCCTGGTGTGCGGCTGCCTGTAACTCGGCGGCACGGTGCGCCAGTTCGCTGCTCTGCACTCGAAGCATCTCGCGATCGATCAGAACGCCATAGCGCTCCATGCGTTGTAGGACGGCAACGAGGGGCTGTTCAAACTGCTCATACAGTTTTTTGAGCAGCGGCTCATGATCGATTGCCGGCCACAACGTACGGTGCAAACGCAGCGTGATATCGGCATCTTCGGCTGCATACTCTGCAGCCCTTTCGATCGATACCTGACTGAACGGGATCTGCTTAGCTCCCTTGCCGGCGACATCTTCGTAGTGAATGGTTTTGATGCCGAGATAGTTCTCGGCGGCAGAATCCATGTCGTGTCGCGTCGCGACACTGTTCCACACGTAAGACTCCAGCATCGAGTCGTAGGCCATGCCGCGCAGTTCGATCCCGTGATTGGCGAGCACGTGTGCATCGTATTTGAGATGGTGCCCCAGTTTGGCGTGCCGTTCGCTCTCTAGTAGCGGACGCAAGCGCGCGAGAACCGTATCCCGATCGAGTTGGACCGGCGCACCGACGTAATCGTGCGCGAGCGGAACGTAAGCAGCTTGGCCCGGCTCGATGCAGAACGAGACGCCGACGATCTGCGCTTCACGGTAGTCGAGACTCGTCGTTTCCGTGTCGAAGGCGAACAGACTGGCTTTCTCGAGCGCATCGATCCAGCGATCGAGGTGTGCCATATCGAGTACGGTTTCGTAGCGTCGCGGGGCCTCGATCACGCGAGGATCCCGCTCGAGATCGTGAGAGCCGATCGATGGCGCTGCCACTGACGAACTCGGGACGTCGCTTTTCGTCGAGCCTTCGCCGCTCGTGGTGTCGCCACCCAAACTGCGCAACAACGCACGGAATTCCATGCGCGTATAAATTTCCCGCAAGCGCGAGTCGTCGGCAGCGCGACGCGTCAGGTCGTTCGCTTCGATCGGCAGTTCAAGATCGCAGCGAATGGTCGCCAGTTGTCGTGACAACTCGAGCGTCGAAAGCCCTGCACGCAGGTTCTCACCAACTTTGCCGCTGACGTCCTCGGCATGTGCGACGAGATTGTCGAGCGTTTGGTATTGGCCAAGCCATTTGGCCGCCGTTTTGGGACCGACTTTGTCGATGCCCGGAATGTTGTCCGAGGTGTCACCGACGAGCGCAAGGTAGTCGATGATCTGCTCAGGCCAAACATCAAACTTGGCTTTCACGCCGTCTCGATCATAGATGCTACCCGACATCGTATTGATCAGCGTGATGTGCTCGCTGACGAGCTGACACATATCTTTGTCGCCCGTCGAGATCAGGACTCGCTGACCGGCATCGGCTGCGCGCCGAGCGAGAGTGCCGATGACGTCATCGGCTTCGACTCCACCGATGCGCAGCAGCGGCAATCCTAAGGCTTCGACGGTATCGAGCAGCGGTTGCACCTGAGCCCGAAGATCGTCGGGCATCGGTGGTCGATGCGCCTTGTATTCCGCAAACAGTTCGTCGCGAAACGTTTTGCCGGGCGCATCGAAAACGACGGCGAACTGCGTAGCTTCGTACTCACGCAAGAACTTGAGCAGCATATTGACCACGCCAAGAACGGCGCCGGTCGGTTCACCGCGAGAGTTGGTGAATGGTGGGAGGGCGTGGAAAGCCCGATAGAGATACGAGGATCCGTCGATGAGGACGAGGTCGACCTTATTCACGACGGCGAGTGATCAATGCCGGACGGCGCGAGGCGCGCCGTCCGGCTGATCGATGAATTAAGCGACGCCGGGGGCCTTCACGTAGACCTTGCACCAGCCCGGGTTCTTCACGAGCTTGCCCGGGAAGAGATTGCACTTGCCTTCGGCAACTTTACGATCCTTCTCGGCCCACTGCAGACAATTGCCGCAGTGCTGACCCGGTTTGAAATTCGGATTAGCTTTGGCATCAACCTTCTTGGCGTCTTCGATGTAGCCCAGCGCTTTGGCGGCAGGTTCGTCGACTTTCAAAAGCGGCAGCTTGGCTTGAGCCTGCGCCGTTTCGACGGCAACACCGATCGCAGAAAGACCAAGGACGCTGGCGCCGATCACTTGGCGACGGGTCAGTTTGTCAGTCATGGGAAATTCCTTTTCGTCTGGGGGATATCGATCAGTGTCCATTATACCGATTCATCAGCAGAACTTGCGGTGATGCGGCGACGGGTTGCGCAGTGCAAGCAGGTGACGCGATCGTCGTCATTCTCTCCGCCGGGTGCTGGTGGAGGCGGTGTTTTACCGCCCGCGCTGCAATAACTGCCCGAGATCAGCGCATCGATGGATTCTTCCGATGAAATGACAGGCGTATGGCAAATGAGACTCGATCTCAATACCACAACGAACATCACCGCGAGCGCAAGCCATGCGCGGCGAGGGTCTTCCGTGGTGACGGTGTGGCTACCACAGCCGTTACCTTCACAGAAATTGGGAGCGGTCGTATTGATCGCAAGGACCATGACCTTCGCATCATAGAAAACGCCGGGGGTTCGCGCGCCTGCGGAAAACCGAGGGGTCGGAGCGATCTTGTTATTGAGGTGCGGGCTCGGACGCCGGCTTGATGACGACTTTGGCGTCATCATCGGGAAGATATAAGGGGCCGGTTTGGCCGCAGCTGGCGATGCCCAGGCTAGCCATCAGACAAAAAAAGCCGATTAGGCGTCGGTACATCACGGCACGACTCGCAGATCTCGCAGCGCGAGCCAACCTCGCAGCACGCGATACAGTACCCATACACCGATGACCAGAAACCCGAGCGCGGCGGTGGCGAATCCGACGAGGATCAGCATCAGCGGCGCCGAGAGTACGAGCACGATGACGCTGGTGAAAAACGCCCACCAAAACGTGCTGATCTGCCAGCGGAAGTGACTCTCGAGCCAGGTCTCGCGAGCCTCGCTACGACGCGCATAGTTCATCACGACGGCGACAATCGAGGGCAGCCCAAAAATAAAACTACCGACGATCGTCGCGGCACCCGTGATCCCGATCAGTACCGACAGCGCATGCAAACCGTAGATCACGTGCGTATAGGTGACGAGCGATGGATCCGGTATGCGCGCGAAGTCGTTCATCGGCGGTTGATCACAGCCATCGTGATTCGAGAAATACAGACGAGCTGTCCGCGATCGTTGTGGATTTCGATGGACCAAACCTGACTGCGTGCACCGGCATGCAGCAGGTAAGTTGTGCCCGTGATGCGTTCGCCTTTCGGGACCGGGCGCAGATGGTTCGCGTTGATCTCTTGCCCGAGTACGCGATGCGCATCGTCCATCGTAGCGTTCGAAGCCGTGCTTGCGAGTGTCTCGGCAAAAGCAACCGATGCACCACCATGCAACACGCCCATGGGCTGACAACTGCGTTCATCCACGGGCATCGTGCCGCGCAGAAAGTTCGGACCGATTTCGGTGAAAACGATGCCGAGATTTTCGACCATCGTGCCTTTGGCGTATGAGTTGAGTCCCTCGAGGGTGAGATCTGCGCGCCACGGTACCGGGAGTCCACTCATTTTTCGTGCACCTTATTGGCTTGCAGTTCGGCACCGATGCGACGATAGGCTTCACGGAACGGAATGCCCTCGCTAACCACCAGCTGATTGGCGCGTTCTGCAGCATGAATCGACGGATCGAGATCGATGTTGTCGCGTTTGAAGCGCATTGCATCGATCGCGGGCGGCAGTATGGCCGTGCTGGCTAGCGCGAGATCGATGCCGCGGAACAAAGGCAGTTTCAGCAGTTGCAGATCGCGCTGATAGCCTGACGGCAATTTCGCAAAAATACCGAGTGCTTCGATGAGGCAGCCGTGCGCCGTAGCCGTTCGACCTCGTAGCAACTCGAAAACATCGGGATTGCGTTTCTGCGGCATGATCGACGAACCCGTCGTGAACTCATCCGGCAGTTCGAGGAAAGCAAATTCTTGTGTGTAATAGAGGCAGACGTCCGCTGCGAATCGGCCGAGATCCTGCATCAACAGTGCGATTTCGAACAACAGCTGCGATTCGGCCTTGCCGCGCGAGAGCTGCACCGCCGTGACCGGTTCGTGTACCGATTCGAAGTCGAGCGCGCGAGTGGTGGCCTCGCGATCGAGTGGTAAACCCGGAGTGCCGTAGCCGGCTGCGGACCCGAGCGGGTTCTTGCCCAGGCGTCGCTGCACAGCACGCAAGCCCGCAGCGTCGTCACGCAGTTCCGCCGCAAAGCCGTCTGCCCACAGCGCTACCGAGCTCGGCATCGCTTGTTGCATGTGGGTATAGCCTGGCAGTTCGAGATCGCCCTCGCGAGCGGCCAGTCGTGACAAGGCGAGTGCCACGGTTTCGGCGCCTTGCGCGAGTTGTTCTGTGGCATCGCGCAGATATAGGCGCAGCGCGGTGAGGACTTGGTCGTTACGTGAGCGGCCAAGATGCACCCGTCCGCCTGCAGCACCGATGAGCGCCGTCAAACGTTTTTCGAGCGCCGTCTGGCCATCTTCATCCGCAAGCTCAATACGCCAATCACCTTTGGCGTGAGAGGCGATCAGCGACTCGAGACCACTCTCGATGGCTTCACAGTCTTCAGCTGACAGCAGCCCCTGTGCGTGCAGCATCTGGGCATGGGCAATCGAGGCGCGTGCATCGTAGGGGACGAGGCGCTCATCGAGAGCGTGATCTTCGCCCGCCGTGTACTGCAGCACCCGCTCATCGAGCGGTGCGCCCTTGTCCCAGAGTCGTGTCATGCGCGGGCCGAGTGTGCAGCGGCGAGTTCGGCAGGCGCAAGCTTGCCGATATCGGCGACGACGAGCGTGCCGGTGCCTTCGTTGGTGAAGACCTCGGCCAAGATCGCATCAGCCGCTTTGTAGGAGATGACGTGCACCCGCTGCACACCACCCTGAATCGCCGATTCGATCGCCTTCGCCTTTGGCAGCATGCCATCGACGATGCGCTTCTCGTCTTTGAGGCGCTTCAGGCCAGCGAGATCCGTATACGAGATAACCGACGTGGGGTCTTCGACGCGCTCGAGAATGCCGGGTGCGCCCGTGCACAGCACCAGCTTCTCGGCCCCGAGAGCGGCGCCGATGGCGGCTGCGACGGTGTCGGCATTGATGTTGAGCAGCGTACCCGAGCCGTCGCTCGAGAGCGGCGAGATCACCGGCATCAAACCGTTATCGAGTAGTTTTCGGATGACGTCGGTGTCGATGTAGTCGATGTCGCCGACGAAACCGTAATCGACGGTGGCGTCGCTGCTCTGCAGTTTCACCGGCGCGCGTTTATGCGCCTGGATGAGACCGGCGTCCACACCGCTGATGCCGATCGCCGGCACGTCGAGTTCGCGGCAGGTGGCGAGAATGCGAGTGTTGATGAGGCCGCTCAGCACCATCGCCGTGGCATCGATCGAACGTTCGTCCGTCACGCGACGGCCCTCGATCATTTGCGTGGGTACGCCGAGTTTTTCGGTGACCTCCGTCAACTGCGGGCCACCACCATGTACGAAGACGACGCGTACGCCGAGCGAGTGCAGGATGGCGATCTGCTCGATGATGTTGCGCGTCGCCTCCGGATCACCGAATACGCCGCCGCCTGCTTTCACGACGAACGTCTTGCCCTTGAACAAGCGGATGTAAGGCGCTGCGCCACGCAGGGCACGGATCACGGCCGAGGGGTCGGGGCGATGCATGATCATCGTTGAGATACTCCAGTCGAAAGCAGTCGATGTAACACCGCCATTTGGGCGGGCAAACGGTTGTAAGCCTCTTGCAGCACGATGCTGCGCGGGCCGTCGAGAATGTCATCGGCGACAGCGACATTGCGCCGCACTGGCAAGCAGTGCATGAACTTGCAGTCGGCCGCAGCAGTGTCGAACCAGGATTCACGTACGCACCAGTCGCTGAGGTTGGCACGCAGTGCGGCATCGGCTGCTGCATCACCGTAGTGCGCCGTCGAGCCCCATTCTTTGGCGTAGAGCACGTGCGCACCTTGCATGGCGGTGGCGCGGTCGGTCGTTTCGGTGACCGAGCCTCCCGAGGTGGCCGCAGCGGCGCGCGCTTTATCCATGATCTCGGGCGGCAGCGCGTAGCCCTCGGGGCGTAGCACCACGACTTCCATTCCGCGTTGCGCTGCCATGTGTACGGTTGCCGCCGGCACGGCCAGCGGCGTCACGCGCGGATGATTCGCCCAAGAGAGTACGAACTTCGCACGCTGCGGAACATGTCGATCTTCGAGCGTCTTCCAGTCGGCAAGTGCTTGGCAGGGATGATTGACGGCCGACTCGAGGTTGATCAGTGGTTTGTCGACGACCGAGGCCATCGCTTTGAAAGCGGTCTCGGCGAGATCGTATTGCAAATCTTTGCCTTCGGCGAAGGCGCGAATCCCGAGTGCATCGGCATAGGAGGCGAGCACAGGCAGGCCTTCACGTACGTGTTCCGCAGCGCCGCCGTTCATGACGGCACCGGTGCGCGTTTCGAGTTGCCACGTACCTTGACCCGGTGTGATGACGAACGACGAGCCGCCGAGTCGCATCATCCCCACTTGGAACGACGACAACGTGCGCAACGACGGATTGAAGAACACCAATCCCAAAATTTTGCCAGCGAGCGCCTGCGGCTCCGGGTGCTTCTCGAGGTGTTGTGCCAGTGAAATCAGATCGAGCACTTCCTCGCGGCTGAAATCCGCTAGATCGAGGAAACGATTCATAAATCCTCCAACGCAGCGCGCAGGAGATCCACGTGCTCGGTTTTCAATGTGTACGGCGGTAGCAGACGCAAGACCTGCGGGTCTGCGCTGGTGCCGGCGAGGATGTCTCGCGCCAATAGCGCAGCCTGAACATCTTTGGCCGCTCGATCTAGTCGAAGTCCGTGCAGGAAGCCGGCGCCCTGATGCCCGACCACAGGGCCCACGGTGCAGGTCTGGCGGAGGTAGCGCGACACTTGTCGCACATTCGCGAGGAGATCTTCGGTTTCGATGGCGTCAACCACGGCTTCGATCGCCGCGCAGGCCATCGGGCCACCACCGAAGGTGGTGCCGAGACCTTCGAGTTTCAAAGATTCCGTCACCGGTGGAGACATCAGTAGCGCACCGCACGGGAATCCGTTGCCGAGAGCTTTGGCGGTCGTGATCATGTCGGGCATCACGCCATACATGTTGGCCGCGAAAGCCCAACCACTGCGACCTACACCGATTTGCACTTCGTCGAAGATCAGCTGTGCGCCCATGAGCGTGCAGCGTTGGCGCAGCGCATTGAGAAATTCGGCTCCCATGTCGAATGCACCGCCGACGCCCTGTACGGGCTCGACGATGACAGCAGCCGTATCACGAGTGACGAGTTGGCTAATTGCCGCGATGTCACCCCGCGGTACGTAGGAGACGCCGAACGGTGTACGCGGAAACTCGTACCACTTCTTGTCGGCGCCCCAGGTGACCGCACCGGCTGCCGCTGTGCGACCGTGGAAAGCGCCTTCGACGGCCACGACATTGGGTCGCCGCGTCATCTTGAACGCCATACGTAAGGCATTTTCGTTGGCTTCGGCGCCAGAGTTGACGAAGAACACGCTGTCGAAATGACCACCAGCGAACTTCGTCAGTTTGGTGGCGGCGCGGACTCGCACGTCCATCGGCACGGCATTACTTTGGAAGTTGCACAGTTCCGCCTGCTTCGTGATGGCGCGTGTCCAACCCGGATGCTTGTAGCCGAGTGCGGCGACTGCATGTCCACCATACAAATCGAGAATGCGACGGCCATCACGCGTATGCAGCCAGACACCCTCGGCATCGACGACTTCGATGGGGTATTGCGCAAATACGGGCGCGAGATGATCGGCGGGGCTCATGGAAGGTGTCCTTGTCGAATCCGTCGGAAAAAGTTCAGGTCCAGCCCGGTGCCACGGCAGTCAGACCGCTGTGCTCGGGAAGACCGAGCAAGCGATTCATCCACTGCACGGCGCCACCGGCGGCGCCTTTGTTGAGATTGTCGACCACGCACATCACGGCGATCGTGCGACCGTTACTGGTCGCCGATAGGTTGGCGTAATTGCTTGCGACCACGTCTTTGATGCGCGGCGCCGACTCGAGCACTCTCACGAATGGGGAGTGCGCATAAAACGCGCGCAACTTTTCGCGAAGCTCGGCGGTCGTGATGGTGACGCCCGGCGCCAACGCTGCTTGCACCGTCACGTGGATGCCTCTGGCGATCGGGCCCGAATGCGGCACGAAGGCAAAATCGGCTTCGATGCCACTCGCTGCCTTGGCGCACGCCGTGATTTCCGGGATGTGCCGATGTGAGAGTGCGTTGTACGAATACAGATCGCTATGACGCACCGGGTGATGGGTGCCATCCACCGGCTTCCGTCCTGAGCCAGTGCTGCCGGTGATGCCACTCACGAAGAGCGTGGGCGAGACCAGCCGCTCCGAGAGTAGCGGTACCGAGGCGAGCAATGTGGCGGTCGCGAAGCATCCAGGATGCGCCACGTGTTTGGGCGGCTGCGTGCGCAGGTGTTCAGGCACTGCACAAACGAAATCTTTGATACGCGTCGGCGCACCATGATCATGATGGTAGACGGCTGCATAAGCCTCGGCTGTGCCGTAGCGATAATCGGCCGAGATATCGACGACGCGCGGCGAGGTGCCCGCCGTCTCGGCCGCCTTGAGCAGGCGATCGATCAAGGCGGCGCTCACGCCGTGCGGAGCTGCCGAGAACACGGCGGATGTCGGCAGCGTGCTGACCAGACCCGTCATCTCGGCTTCCGAGCAGAAGGCAAGCGTGCCAAGCGCAGGTGCGAGGTGCGGGAACGCTTTGGCCACCGACTCGCCGGGCTGAGAGTCCGAAAGGATGCCCGCAACTTCGAGATCAGGATGCGCAACGAGCAAACGCAGCAGTTCACCCGCCACGTAACCGGTTCCACCCAGAATGAGCGCAGGCGTCTTCATCAGTTGGCCGCCGCCACCGGGAATTTGGCATCGAGGCCGATGGCCGAGATCACGCAGTCACCGAGTGCCGCGCCATCGCTCAAGGCGTTGTGAGCGGGCACTTTCATTTGATCGCGGATGATTTCGACGCCGACTGCATTGTCAGTCGCGGGTCCGGTCACGGCGCAAGGCTCGATGCCGAATCGCTCTCGCAGCAGTTTCACGCCACCCCAGGCCGCGACCGGATCGTTGGCCGACAGTACGACACCCGTCAGCGCCTTGCGGATATCGTCGCACTCGAGAATCGAGTCGACACCGTAAGTGCCGAGAATGCCATCGCCGAGTTCGAACACGATGACATCCGGCTTCTTCGCCGAGATGTCGGTGATCATCGTGCGTGTGAGCGCAGGGCCCACGGCACGCGTGGTAGTGATGATCCCAAGATCAGTAAAGATCATCGAGTTGCGGGCGCCGGCATCTTCCATCGCCAGAATGTCGCGACGCAGGGACACGCCGGTTGCCTTGAACACGTCGACCGTCAGGCCACGATGGCGCATGCGGCTGACCATTTGGCACGCCGCCGCTGTTTTGCCTGCTTCCATGCAAGTTCCCGCCAGTGCGACGACCGGCACACCATGAGTCTCGAGCGGCGCATTCAGATCGAGTTTGCGATAGCCCGCGCGTGCTGGCACGCCGATACGTTCACCGAGATAGGGGAAGGTGAGCACGACACCGAGTACTTTGCAGTCGAAGGGCTTGCCCTTGTCGGGATTGGCCGAGTCGCAGATTCCGAGCACGCCGCCGATGTTGAGCATCTGGATGACATCACCGGCTTTGAGTGTTTCCGGTACGTGTCCCGAGAAACCGAACAGCGCCTTGCGATGGCCGAGTGCGCCCACGACGATATCGCCTTTGTTGACCTTGGCCATGCGGCCGCTCGTCAACTCGAGCGTGTTGTAGTTGGCCTTGCTCGTGAGGATTTCCACGACGACCACGATGCCCTCTTCGGAGGGCAGGTTTTCGGTGGCGATGCGCAATTCGTGGCCGAGACCACAGGCTTGAGTGACCGAGGCCACCTTGTCGACGACGATCGTTCGCATTTACTTTGACTCCCCTGCAGCCGCGCGTTCGCCGGCTCGACGATGAAACACACCCGTGAGGCCCACGATGCGCGAGAAACCGAGAGCATCGGCCGCCGTCCATTCGCCCGTGGCTTCGCCATAGACTCCTTTCGAGGCCGCCATCAGCGAGTAGGGCGAGTCCACGCCTTCGATGAAAAGCGAGCCCGGTCGGAACAGCACGTTGACGACGCCCGTGACGCGTTCCTGCGACTGCAGGAAAAGCGCTTCGATATCGCGGCAGACCGGATCGAGCAGCTGACCTTCGTGTACCCAGTCGCCGTACGGACCGGCCAACATTTCTTTGATGCGTTGCTGGCGACCTGTCAGTACGAGTTTTTCGAGCTCGCGATGGGCGTTGAGCAATACCTCGGCTGCCGGCGCCTCGAAGGCGACGCGGCCCTTGGTTCCGATGATGGTGTCGCCCAAGTGAATGCCGCGACCGATACCGTAGGGACCGGCCAACTGTTCTAGGCGCTCGATGACCTCGACAGCGGTCATTTTTTGACCATCGATGCCGCAGGGGACGCCCTTCTCGAAATGGATGACATGGCGTGCTGGCGCCTTGGGCTGAGTGAAAGCGTCTTTCGAGAGCACCCAAGCATCGTCGGGGATGCTGCCTTGTGACGTGAGCGTTTCCTTACCGCCGATGCTGACACCCCAGAGACCGCGGTTGATCGAGTAGGCAGCGCCGTGTGGCGGCACCGGCAACTGACGCGCAGTGAGGAAGTCGAGCTCTTCCTGGCGTTTGAAGTGTCGATCACGCACTGGCGCGATGACCTCGAGCTCCGGTGCGAGTGTGCGCAGTGCAACTTCGAACCGCACCTGATCATTACCGGCTGCCGTGCAGCCATGCGCGATGCTACCGGTACCGAGTTCGCGCGCCATGCGAGCGATGATTTGCGCTTGCATCACCCGTTCTGCACCCACCGACAGCGGATAGAGCTGACCGCGGCGCACGTTACCCATGATCAAAAAACGCAGCACCTGCTGGAAGTAATCAGCGCGCGCATCGATCTGGTGATGTTCGGATGCGCCGAGAGCGAGGGCGCGTTCGTGCAGCGTTTTCGCTGCGGCGGCATCGATACCACCCGTGTCGACCGTGACGGTGATGATCGGACGTCGATATTCCTCCTTGAGCCACGGAACGAGGAAAGAGGTGTCGAGGCCGCCCGAATAGGCGAGAACGATCGGTTGAGACATGGTGGATCCTTAGAGACGAAACAGGTTTCGCAGGCGCGCCACGAGCGTGGCTTGGGCTTCGCCGGAATCGGTTGCGATGAAGATGGTGTCATCGCCCGAAATGGTGCCGACGACCTCAGGCCAGGCCGCTTTGTCGATGGCGATCGCGACGCTTTGGGCGGCACCAATCGTGGTTCGGAGCACCGTCAGGGCTGAACCTGCCGTCGCCACGCCCCGCACGAACTGGCGCAGGGTATCGAAGTCATCGAGTGTTCTGGAGGACTCTTCCGACGGGGGCAGATAGCGTCCACCCGCTTTCAAAACGCCCAATTCCCGCAGATCGCGACTGACTGAAGACTGGGTGACATCGTGACCGGCTTCCCGCAGCAAGCGCACCAGTTCGTCCTGTTTGCGCACGGGCGAACCGCGCAGGATGCGCAGGATGGCCTCGCGGCGGTGCGGGTGGTGGGTGTCGGCGTGCATAAAATTTCACAAAGTGTGAATAAAAATGCACAGCCTGTCAATAGGAGCGGCTAGCTTTGCAGCGCGGCGATCCGTTCCACGATCGGCGGATGGGAGTAGTGGAAGCGCACGTAGACCGGGTCCGGAGTCAAGGTGACAGCGTTGTCCTCGGTCAGTTTTACGAGGGCCTGGACTAGGGCTGGCGCACTCGCTTGCTGCTTGGCGTAGGCGTCGGCCTCGAACTCATGCCGCCGTGAAGTCGCGCTCCATACCGGCTCGATCAAGGGGGAGACGGTCGGAATCACGAGCAGAAACAACAGGATGGCGAGTGCGTCGTTCGGAAGCGCGGCATTCGGGGTGACGCCGAGACCGACGAAGAAGGCCGGCTGCATCGACAGCCATCCGAGGGCGGCGAAGCCCGCGAGCGTCAACGCGAAAATCGAGATCAAGCTCTTGCGCAAATGCCGATGATGGAAGTGCCCGAGTTCGTGAGCCAGTACCGCCTCGAGTTCGTCATGGGAGAGTCGTGCGAGCAGGGTGTCGTAGAACACGACACGCTTGGCCTTACCGAGTCCCGTGAAGTAGGCGTTCGACTCGGCCGAGCGTTTACTGCCGTCCATCACGAAAAGACCCTCGGCGGCGAAACCACAGCGCTGCATCAGAGCCTGCACGCGCTGCTTCAGCGTTTCGTCTTCCAAGGGTTGGAATTGGTTGAACATGGGGGCGATCCAGATCGGGTAGATCACCATCAACAGCAGGTTGAAGGCTACCCATGCACCCCAGGCCCACAGCCACCAAGTGGCGCCCGCAGCACCCATCAACCACAGGACCATCGCGATCAAGGGCAGGCCGATCAGCGAGCTGATGAAGAAGTTTTTGATCAAGTCGGTAAGCCATAAACCGAGTGACATACGGTTGAAATCGAAGCGCTGCTCGATGCGGAAGTGGCTGTACCAGTCGAGCGGAAGTTCGATGACACTTCCGATCAAAGAAAACATGAAAATGAGTGCAACTTGATAGCCGAGTCCGCCGAGCGCCATACCGAACGGCTGCAAAGCAGCGTTTAGGGTTTCAAGGCCGCCGAGCAGGGTCCAGCCGATCAGCATCACCAGCGACAGGGAAAGACGAACGAGACCGAAGCTCTGACGAGCGGCGGTGTAGTCCGCCGCCTTTTGATGTGCCTCGAGCGAGATCGAGTTGCTGAATGCGCTCGGAACTGCAGCGCGATGCTCTCGGACATGCCGGATTTGCCGGCGTGTCAGCCACAGTTGTAAGCCGGTGGCCATCACGACGAGTCCGATGAAGAGCGTGGTAACGAGGTTGGGATCCATGCTCTCCATGATACCTAAAGGTTTGAGTCCAGAAGGTTTGACCCGATCAGACTCGAGCCTTTTACTTTGGTGTGGTCAGCCGTCGATCAAGCGCCGCTCGCCGTGACGAACTCGCAGGCTCCGCGTTTCGGCAAGTTCCGTTGTGCGCTCGCGAATCGTCTTCATGAAGTGGAACTGGCCCACGGCTTCATCGCGACCCAACAGGATACTGGTGTAGCCGCGTTGGTGCGTGTTGCTGAACGCCAGGTTCGGATTGGTTGCGCGTAGTGCAGCGGCGATGTCGCTCGGTGCGCCGCGTCGCAGATAGCTCTCAAACCCGGGCGAGGTCACCGAGTGGGTCGCGAACTCGACACCAGCGGCGGTAGTGCCGACGGTCAAATTCTGCGCCCATGCATTGTGGCTATCGCCCGCGAGTACGATCGGGTTCGCGCTTGCTTCGAGCGAGTCTTGCAGCAGGCGCGTACGCGCCGCCGGGAAGCCACCCCAACTATCGAAGTTGTAGGGCAAGCCCATCTTTGCCGCGACGAGACCTGCGGCCATACGCCGCTTGAGGAATTCCGGCGCGTCTTCTGGCAGCCACTGACCAACCTGTTGCGGCGCCACGATTTCGCCCATGACGATCTGTTGGGAAATGATCTGCCAGCGCGTCTTTGATTGAGTGGACTTTCGCAGGCTTTCTTTGAGCCAAGACTCTTGTGGTAAGCCGAGCAGTGTTCGCGCGGGATTACGCAGAACACCATCGCGAAAGTCGGCCAAAGCCTTGGCAATGTCCGGCTTATCTTTGACTGCCGCCTCAAGATCCGGAGGCGCGCTGCGACCGTTGATTCGCGTTTCGAGTTTGAAGAGCGTGGCGAGATCCCCGATCTGATAAGTGCCGAAACGATCATCGGATACCGGCATCCATTCACGATATACGCGCTCGGCGATCGCTTTACGCGTTTCCCAATCGCCTTCCTTATCCGCTTGGTGATTTTCGGCACCGCCGACCCAAGCATCGTTCGCAAACTCGTGATCATCCCATTGCGGGATCATTGGATAGCTTTGATGGAGCTTCTGCAGATCCGGATCAAGACGGTAGGAGGCGTAGCGCAGGCGATAGTCGGCGAGCGTGACCATTTCGTGTGCAGGTTCGATCACGCGGCCCGTCAGAGTCTCGCCGACCGACGGGTAGGTGCCGATCGCATACTCGTAGAGATAGTCGCCGACATGCACGATGAGATCGAGATCGTCGCGCTCGCAAGCATGTGCATACGCATTGAACCAACCGAAAGGCAGATTCGCACACGAGAACAAACCAATGCCGAACTTATCGATCGAGCCGGTTGGCAGGGTACGCGTACGACCGACGACGCTACGAGTGCCATCCGGCGCAACGAAACGATAGTAGTACCAACGGCCCGGAGCGAGACCTTTGACGATGACCTTCGCGGTGTAGTCGCGATCAGGCGCAGCGACGACTTCAGCGCCGGCCACGAGCTTCTGGAACATGGCATCTCTGGCGACTTCCGCTCGCAGTTTCGCGTCGGCATCGCCGACGAAGCGCGTCCACAGGAGTACCGAATTCGCCGAGGGCTCACCACTGGCGACACCGTGTGTGAAGCCACGACGCAAGAACATGCCGGCGACGCCGGGCAGGGCCATGGCACCGAGACCAAAGACGCCAGCCTGGATGAGTCTTCTGCGATCGATCATGTCTTGGCTCCTCTACGCAATCCCGAAGCGCGTACTTTACAGGCCGCGCGTTACAATGGGTCTACAGTTCGAGGATGCCCGTGACCAGCCCTGAAGTTTTCGTCCTGACCATCAACGCGGTGTTGTTGTGGTTCGCGTATTTCATCGTCTATCCGCGGTTCGCAGGGAGCGATATGAACCGACTTGCGATGAACGATTTGGCGGCGAATCTCGCGGCGGTCGCGATCTCGGGATATTTCTTCTACGGAACCGGGACTCGCTTCGACTTTCTCGTACTAGAGGTGGGCTGGTTCGGCTTTACCGTAGCGAGTTTCTTGTTGATGGAGTTGCCGCTATTCGTCTGGTATGCACGCCGCTACGGTTTGTTTCGCTCGTCCGAATGACTCAGTAGGCGACGGACCTCGGCGGTTTCCGGTCGGACGCCGCGCCATAGCCAGAACGCTTCCGCCGCCTGTTCCACTAACATGCCGATACCGTCGTGCGCTCGGGCGGCGCCATGCTGCTGCGCCCAGCGCATGAAAGGCGTTCCTGTATTCGCATAGCCGAGGTCGTAAGCATCGGTGTGCGATCCGATGATGACCGGATCGACAGTTGGAGTGGCGTTCTGCAAGCCGAGCGAGGTCGCGTGTATGACGACATCAAACGGTTCGCGCAGTGCGTCCATGGCGCACGCGAATAGCGGGATGCTTTCGGAGATGCGGGCATCATGAAACGCAGATACCAGTTCTTCGGCTCGCGCGAAATTTCGGTTGGCGATGACGAGTTTGTTTGGATGTTGCGCGAGTAAAGGTCCGACGATGCCGCGCGTCGCGCCACCGGCGCCGAGTATCAACACGGACCTACCTGCGATACCTATTTCGAGATGGCGCAGATCAGCGATGAGACCAGCTCCATCAGTGTTGTCACCGCGTAGCCCGCCGTCTGGCAGGGCAATCAAGGTATTCACGGCGCCAGCGAGTTGGGCGCGCTCGGTCAGTTCTCGGGTCAGCGCGATAACGGACTCTTTATGCGGAACCGTCACGTTTAGACCGCGCACGCCCTCTTGAAAAAGTGCTGACACGCGGACGGCGAGTTCCTGTGGCGCAACGTCGAAGCGATCGTAAACCAAGTGTTGCCGTGTCGCTCGCGCGAACTCACCGTGAATGAAGGGGGAGCGGCTATGCGAAATCGGATGGCCGATCACTCCGTATCGATCGGGCGATGTCTCTATGCGACTAGCGTTCATTGCAGGGACCTCACGACTGCTCCGCCGGTGCGTTCAGTGTCGAGCACTTCGCGCAAGATCGGCAGCCAGATCGCCATCTGTTCATCGATCTGCCAAGGCGGATTGAGTATCAACATACCCGAGCCGTTGAGACCGACACGAGAGTCCGGCGGATGAATCCACAATTCGCTGCTGATCGCTGGGGTACAGGCCTCGTCGGGTGGTTTTGGCAGTCGCGAGATCAGTCGATGACGCCACTCCTGGGTGTCGCGCTCGTGCTTGATCGGATACCAGATAGCCACGACCGCATTCGGTAAACGACGCAGCACTTCGCAGGCGGTGATTTCGACTGCACGAAAATCGGCAGTCGTATCTTCATAGGGCGGGTCGATCAAGACCAGTGCGCGTCGTTCCGAATTGGGCAGCCAATGTCGGATTCTTTGGTAGCCATCAGCGCATTCGGCGACGACTCGTCCCGAGTCGCGCGGCAATAGTCTATGCAGTGCGGTGTGCTCTTCCGCCTGTGTCTCGATGAACACGGCTCGATCCTGTGGGCGAATAGCAGCTAACGCGATGAGTGGCGAACCCGGATATGCGCGGCGCGAAGATTGCTCACGCCGGATGGCTTTGAGGGTATCGAGGTAGTCCTTGATCTCGGTCGGCCAGTCACCGCGCGAGGCCGACTCGAGCAGTGCGATGCCGCGATCCGCTTCCGCCGTTTTGCGCGAACCTTCCGCTTGCAGATCGTAAAGCCCGCGACCCGCATGGGTGTCGAGAAGTAGAAATCCTTTGTCTTTGCGAGACAGCGCACGAATCAGCGCGAGCAGCGTGACGTGCTTGTGCACGTCCGCAAAGTTGCCCGCATGGAATACGTGCCGGTATTTCACGCCTCAGTCGAAGCAGACTTTTTGGATTTTTTTGCTTTAGCCTTGGCCTTCTTGGGCGTCTTGGCTTTAGCTTTGGCTTTGACTGGCTTGGCGGCCTCTGGTGCGGTCTCGGCAGTTGTCGCCGTCTTTGCCTTGGACTTAGCTTTGCCTTTTGCGACGGGGGTCTTCTTGGCAAAACGTCCGCGGCCAGGTCGCTGCGGAGCGGCCGCCAGAAGCTCGCGGCACTCGTCGAGTGTCAGGGTTTTTGGGTCGCGGTCTTTCGGAATGCGCGCATTGCGCAGCTTGTCCGTGATGTACGGGCCATAGCGCCCGTTCAAAACCTGAATATCGTCTATACCGAAGTCTTGGATGATGCGATTGGCATCGGCGAGCTTTTTCGCTTCGACCACTTCGATCGCGCGTTCGAGCGTGATGGTGTAAGGGTCGTCTTCCTTTAGAGAAGCATACTTGCTGCCGTATTTGATGTACGGACCGAAGCGACCGATATTGGCCTCGAGCATTTCGCCTTCGGCATTCGCGCCGAGCTTGCGCGGCAATTGGAACAACTGCAGACCATCGGCGAGCGTGATGGTGTCCATCTTCTGGCCGGGACGCAATCCTGCGAAGCGCGGCTTCTCTTCGTCGTCGCGAGTGCCGATCTGCACGAATGGACCGAAACGTCCCATACGAACCGAGACCGGTTTTCCACTCACCGGATCCGTGCCGAGCTCGCGCGCTTGCGCGGCTTCGTCACGCGAGACGTTCTTCTCCGTGTGATCGATCAGATCGACGAACGGCTGCCAGAATTTTTGCAGCGGTTCGGTCCAAGGCTCTTCGCCGCGCGAGACGGCATCAAGCTCGTCTTCCATCGCCGCGGTGAAACCATAGTCGACGTACTTGCTGAAGTGCGTGCTCAGAAAGTTGTTGACGATCTTGCCGATGTCGGTGGCGATGAATCGTCTGCCGTCCATATCGACATATTCGCGATCCTTCAGCGTCGAGATGATCGAGGCATAAGTCGACGGTCGTCCGATGCCATGTTCCTCGAGCGCCTTGACGAGCGAGGCTTCGGAATAGCGCGGCGGCGGTTCGGTGAAATGTTGTGTGCCACGCAAACTCACGAGATCGACGACGTCACCTTCCTGCATGGCCGGGAGGATACGATCGTCATCGTCATCAGCCGCATCGTCCTGTCCTTCGAGATAGACGGCAATGAAACCCGGCTTGACCAACGTAGAGCCGTTGGCGCGGAAGAGGTTTCGATCGGCGCCCTCTTTGCCCGCAAGTAGATCGATCGCGACGGTGTCGAAGACCGCGTGGGTCATCTGACACGCAACCGCTCGCTTCCAAATGAGCGTGTAGAGTTTCTGAAGATCGGCATCGATGCGACCCTCGAGCATCTGCGGCAATACGGCTGCAGAGGTCGGACGGATGGCTTCGTGCGCCTCTTGGGCGTTGCGCGATTTGTTCTTGAAGAAGCGTGCCGCTTCGGGCAACGCCTCGGCGCCGTAGACTTTGCCGATGACTTGGCGGATCTCACCGATCGCCTCGTTGGCGAGGTTGACCGCATCGGTACGCATGTAGGTGATGAGACCCACAGCGCCCTCGCCGTAGTCGACACCTTCATACAGCTGTTGTGCGAGTCGCATCGTGCGCTGCGCTGAGTAACCGAGTTTGCGCGCCGCTTCCTGCTGCAGCGTGGAGGTGGTGAAGGGCGGCGCAGGATGACGATTGCGTTGCTTGCGATCGATACTGATGACACGCAGTTTGCCGGGTGGCGCGAGACGGGGTGCTTCCCCTTCGGCTGCCGCCTTGGTTTGGCCGGCACCGGTTGCCGCGAGCAGTGCAGCTTCGACTTCATTCGCCGCGGCCGCATCACCGAAGGAAAATTGCTCGACCTTACGTCCACCGAACTCGACGAGTTTGAGTGGAAAGCTTTGTTCGCTGCGCTGACCGAGCGCATCGAGCGTCCAATACTCCCGCGGGACGAAAGCCTGAATCTCTGCTTCACGCTCGCAGATCATGCGAAGAGCGGGGCTCTGTACACGACCGGCCGACAAGCCTCGACGGACTTTCTTCCAAAGCAGCGGCGACAGATTGAAACCGACTAGGTAGTCGAGGGCGCGCCGCGCCTGTTGTGCATTGACGAGATCAAGCGAGAGGTCGCGCGGTTCTTCGATTGCCTGGCGAACGGCGTTCTTCGTGATCTCGTAGAAAGCGACGCGATGCACCGTCTTGCCTTCGAGCGCGCCGCGATCGTTCAGCAGTTCACGCAGTTGCCAAGAGATAGCTTCGCCCTCGCGGTCCGGGTCGGTCGCGAGATACAGCGACTTGGCTTTCTTTAGCGCCTTGGAGATCGCCTCGACGTGTCGTTCATTGCGTTCGATCACGTCGTACTTCATCGCGAACTGACGCGAGGGATCGACGGCTCCTTCCTTGGGCACGAGATCGCGCACGTGGCCGTAAGACGCCAGCACCTCGAAATCATTACCGAGATATTTTTTGATGGTCTTGGCTTTCGCCGGCGATTCGACGATGACGAGATTTTGGGCCATGTCTTCCGTGGACTATTTTGAGACGGTGTCGCCGTCGGTCAGTGGGGCCGTTCCGGCGGCAGATCGAACACGAGATCTTCCATGCGAGAGCAGGCGAGTTCTTGTCCGGGTTGGCTCGAGAGCACCATCAGCACGACCCACTTGAGTTGGTCGACATCCAGTTCCGAGCCATCGAGCGCCAGTAAGCGCTCGATGACGATTTCACGTTGCTGAGCCGACAGGATGCCGGTGCGCTCCAGCTCGAAGAGATACCCGCGGCAGTCGGCCGGCAGGTGTGCGCTCTCCGCATCGGTGTAGATGCGCAAGGCTCGTGGACCCGTGTCATGCAGCTCTGGTCGGTCTCGCTCGCAAGCGAGGTCCGCCAGCCAATCGAGTGCTCGCTCGACACTCGCGCCATCGAAGCCCGCCTGTTCGAGGTCCTGTGCCAGCGCCTCGCGCTCGGGGACTTCCGGGTCGTCCGTCAGCATGTAGCGATCGAACACATAAATAAGGATGTCCAGAACGCTGCCGGTGTCGGGGGTTTGGGTCATGAATCCGGGGTCAGGGCAGTTTGGGTTAAAGACGAAAATAACGGCCGCGGGCGTCGGATGCGGCACGCCCCTGAAGTTCCAGGGTGAGGAGCAGGGACGCTACAGATGTGCTGGAGAGGCCGGTGCTCGCAATGAGCGCATCGAGGCTCGTGGGCTCGAAGCCGAGCGCATCTAACAGGATTTCCGAGGGGTTGTCCAACCGCAGAGCTGTCTCGCAGGGGGGGTCGGGGGGTGTGAGTGCATTCGCATTCGATTGATTTAATTGGATATTTTTAAGTTCGGACAGGACATCATCGGCGCATTCGACGAGGGTTGCCCCCTGGCGGAGCAATTGGTGGCAGCCGCGCGAGAGGGGGCTGTGGATGGATCCCGGGATGGCGAACACCTCCCGGCCTTGTTCCGCGGCGTATCGCGCCGTGACCAGAGAGCCGCTGCGGGCGGCAGCCTCGACGACGAGGACACCGAGCGACAGGCCGCTGATCAGGCGGTTCCGACGGGGAAAGTGCGAGGCGAGCGGTGGTGTTCCCGGTGGAAACTCGCTGACGAGGGCGCCGGATGCCGCAATGTCGGCAGCGAGTTTGGCATGCCGGTCCGGGTAGGTGCGATCGAGCCCACAGGCACAGACGGCGACGGTCTTTCCGCCTGCGAGCAGTGCAGCGCGATGTCCGGCGGCATCGATGCCGAGCGCGAGTCCGCTCGTGACGACGAGACCCAATGAAGCGAAGTGGAACGCGAAGTCGCGCGCCGTGCGCTCGCCGAGCGCCGTCGGATGGCGGCTACCGATCACGGCCAGTTGGGCTGCGGCGAGGATGGCTGGATCGCCCCGGATGAAAAGAACCGCTGGAGCGTGATCAATATTCTTTAATAAAGGAGGGTAGAGAGGGTCGTCCGCGGCGACCAGATGCAGACCATGTTTCTCGATAGCGGCTAGGTCGTCATCGACGTTGATGGTTTGCGTGTTCGAGAGTGCTTTTTGTGTGGAGGCGGGCCAGCCGAGACTACGCCAAACGGACGGCGACGCCCGGCGGGCGTCGTCGATGGAGCGGATGCCGGCCTCGCGAGCGACGAGCCAGCGATGGGCGTGCATGCCGGGCAGGCGCGCCCAACGACAGAGATCGGCGATATCGAGGGGATGCATGCGGGCGACCTTACGGTCGCGCACACGAGGAGACCGCGCCGGATTTGATGGCAATGTGCACTGATATACTCCGCCCAGCACGAATAACCTTGAACGGAGAGACTGCGCATGGCCTTGCTATCGATACTGGAGTTCCCCGACCCGCGGTTGCGCACTCGTGCGGAGCCCGTGACCGTCTTCGACGCTGCGCTCGCGAAACTGGTCGATGACATGTTCGAGACCATGTACGCCGCGCCCGGTATCGGCCTTGCGGCCTCGCAGGTGAACGTGCACCGTCGCTTGTTGGTCATGGATGTGACCGAGGATCACAGCGAGCCTTTGGTGTTCGTCAATCCCGAGATCTTCGCTCGCGAAGAGGTGGGTGTGATGCAGGAGGGCTGCCTCTCGGTGCCCGGATTCTTCGATGACGTCGAGCGCGCTCAAAGAATCAAAGTTCGCGCCCAGGATCGTCACGGCATCACCTTCGAGCGTGAGCTGTCGGGCCTCGCTGCGGTCTGCTTGCAGCACGAGATGGATCATCTCGAGGGCAAGTTGTTCGTCGATTATCTCTCTGTCCTGAAGCGCGATCGCATACGACGCAAGTTGGAGAAAACCCAGCGTGATCGTGCGGATCGCACCGGAGCGGACAAGGTACCGGCCGGAGTCGGTGCGCGCTAACGCGCGCCGAGGTTCCCCATGCGTATCGTTTTCGCCGGGACACCGGCTTTCGCGTTGCCGCCATTGGCTGCACTCGCCGATTCCTCCCACCAAATCATCGGCGTTCTGACCCAGCCGGACCGGCCAGCCGGACGCGGTCGTAAGTTGACGCCGAGCGTCGTCAAAGAATTCGCAATCAGTCGTGGTTACGAAGTCAGTCAGCCGTCGACTCTGCGCACCGATGAGGGGCGCGAGTCGTTGCGGCGTTGGCAACCCGACGTTTTGATCGTGGTCGCTTACGGTCTCATCTTGCCGCCCGAGGCGTTATCGATTCCGAGGCATGGTTGTATCAACATTCACGCTTCGCTGCTGCCTCGCTGGCGCGGAGCAGCGCCCATTCAGCGAGCGATACTCGAAGGCGATGCCGAAACCGGCGTCACCATCATGCAGATGGATGCCGGTCTTGATACCGGCCCGATGTGGCTGCAGCGACGCGTGGCCATCGAAGATCAAGATGACGCGATTTCGCTGCAAGACAAGCTCGGTAAGCTCGGTGCCGACGCGTTGCTCGAAACGCTGGCGCTCGTTGCGGCAGGTCAGGTACAGCCGATCGTTCAACCGTCTGTCGGCGCGACTTATGCGCGCAAGATCGACAAGAGCGAAGCGCGCATCGATTGGCGGCAGAGTGCAGTCGAGATCGGTCGGCGTATTCGCGCCTTCAAGTCTTGGCCGGTCGCGGAGACGGTGTGGCGGGATGAGATCGTGCGTATCCATCGCGCGCATCCGATCGCGGTTGATGCGAGCGCAGAGCCGACTGCCGTACCGGGAACCTGGGTTGCTGCAGCCGATGGCACTCTGCAGATCGCCTGCGGTAGGGACAGGCTTGCGATAACCGAGCTTCAAAGATCCGGCAAACGCAGCGTGACCGCTGCCGAGTTTCTCAATGGCATTCCAGGCGGATTCACCGCAGGGGCGGAGCAGTTTTCATGAAGTCTGAGTTAGCCCCTGGAGCAGCGACACTCGCTGCAGCCGTACGAGCCGTCAGTACCGTAGCCCATGATGGTCGCTCGGCTGATGTGGCGCTGCTGGAAGCGGAGTCGCGTCAGGATCGTGCTGCGGTGCGTGCTATCACGCTCGGCACGTTACGTTGGTATCTACGTCTTGCGCCTGCGATGGCAACGCTGGTAGCTCGGCCCGCTGCTGACGTCGATCCGCAGTTGCGTGCGTTGCTGATCACGGCCGCGCATCAGATCGAGCATTCGCGTGGTGCGCCCGAAGTGAGCGTACATCTGGCCGTGGATGCGGCCCGAGCGCTCGGCTTGCAGCGCGCCACTGGTTTCGTGAATGCGGTATTGCGACGTTTCGTTCGTGAACGCGAATCTTTGTTGGCGACGGTCGATGCCGATATGGCGACGCGTTATGCGCATCCGGAGTGGTTCGTGCAACGCGTCAGCGCTGCTTGGCCCGATGCGGCCGAGGCCATCTTCATCGCCAACAATCAACACCCGCCGATGACTTTGCGGGTGGCGCCCTTCGCGGCGGATGCTCGCGAAGAGTATCGACGCGAGCTCGCAAGCACGGGTCGTAGCGCGCAGTCGATCGAGTGGTCGATAGAGGCGCTACAGCTTGAGCATGCAGTTGCGGTGTCGACTTTGCCGGGTTTTGATGAGGGTCGTGTCTCCGTGCAGGATGCTGGCGCGCAGCTGGCGGCGCACTTGCTCGATCTGGCGCCGGGACAACGCGTTCTCGATGCCTGTGCAGCCCCGGGTGGCAAGACTGCACACATTCTGCAGTTGCAGCCGAAAGTCGATCTGCTGGCCATCGATATCGACGCCGAGCGCTTGGCTCTGGTCAGAGGCACGATCGAGCGTATCGGTGCCGAGGCGCGAGTTTCGGTGCGCGATCTCTCGCGTAGCGACGCGCTCGCTGACGAAGCCGCTTTCGATCGAATTCTGCTCGATGCACCATGCTCGTCGACGGGTGTGATTCGACGTCATCCAGATATCAAACTATTGAGAAGAACCGACGATATCGAGCACCTCGCGCGCTTACAGCGTCGCTTGCTCGAGCAGTGCTTCGC
>JACCDK011306660.1_pt1 | contig 29381 bp, 23 predicted proteins | sample 7445871 | NCBI WGS metagenome assembly JACCDK01 (sample SAMN15323436, study PRJNA562643) | freshwater metagenome | isolation source: river surface water | place: USA:Blue River Watershed | collected 2017-08-15 | reverse complement strand
TGGTAACATTCTAACTCCTGAAATGTTATTGGGAATGGCTAAGAATCCAATTGTTTTTGCAATGGCCAATCCAACTCCCGAAATTGATTACGATCTTGCAATTGCCACAAGAAAGGATATTATTATGGCAACCGGAAGGTCTGATCATCCCAATCAGGTGAACAATGTATTGGGATTTCCATACATCTTCCGTGGGGCACTCGATGTGCGCGCAACCAAAATAAACGAAGCCATGAAAATGGCAGCTGTTAGAGCTTTGGCCGAATTAGCAAAAGAGCACGTTCCGGAGCAAGTTAATATTGCCTATGGTGAAACCAAATTAAATTTTGGTACCGATTATATTATTCCAAAACCATTTGACCCAAGGTTAATTACCATGGTGGCACCTGCAGTAGCAAAAGCTGCAATGGATAGTGGTGTGGCTTTGAATCCGATTACCGATTGGGAAAAATACCAAGATGAGTTAATGGAGCGAATGGGCTCTGACAATAAAATGGTTCGATTGTTAACCAATCGAGCAAAGACCGATCCAAAGCGAATTGTATTTGCGGAAGCAGATCAATTGGATGTATTAAAGGCAGCTCAAATTGTATATGAAGAAGGAATTGGTCACCCAATTTTATTAGGAAGAAAAGAAGATATTTTAGAGCTTAAAGAGGAAATAGGATTTGATGCCGATGTTCCAATTTATGATCCAAAAACAGGTGAAGAAGATGAACGCAGATTGCGTTATGCTGATATTTTTTGGAAGGAAAGACAGCGCAGAGGCGTTTCTTTATTAGACGCTCAAAAATGGATGCGAGAGCGAAATTATTTTGCTGCTATGATGGTTAACCAAGGTGATGCAGATGCAATGGTTTCTGGTTATTCTAGAAGTTATCCTTCGGTGGTAAAACCTTTAATGCAGTTAATTGGCAAAGCGCCAGGGATTTCCTTGATAGCAACTACCAATATGATGATGACCAATAGAGGTCCAATGTTTTTATCGGATACTGCAATCAATCCAAATCCAACGGCAGATGACTTAGCAAAAATTGCATTAATGACTGAAAAAACAGTTCGAATGTTTGGTATGGAACCTGTAATTGCTATGGTTTCCTTTTCAAATTTTGGATCTTCAACAGTTGCTAGTGCAAATAAAGTAAGAGAAGCAGTAGCCTACTTACATCAAAATCATCCAAATTTAATTGTAGATGGAGAAATACAAGCTGATTTTGCATTAAATTCAGACATGCTAAAAGGAAAGTTTCCTTTTTCAAAACTGGCTGGAAAAAAAGTAAATACCTTAATTTTTCCAAACTTAGAATCGGCCAACATTACCTACAAATTATTAAAAGAACTATACAAAGTAGACTCTGTTGGTCCAATTATGTTGGGCATGGACAAGCCGGTGCACATCTTTCAATTGGGTGCTAGTGTAGAGGAAATGGTAAACATGTCGGCGGTAGCTGTTGTGGATGCACAAGAAAAACAGAAAAAGAAAAAATAGGTAAGTTTGAATCCATAAATGACTTATTTGTTTTTTGTTATATTTGAAATTCGATTTTAAGAAAAATGATAGCACAAATTCAGGGAAAATTAGTAGAAAAAACACCAACAGAAGTTGTAATTGATTGCAATGGAGTGGGTTATCATATTAACATCTCATTGCATACGTATTCATTACTTCCTAAAACTGATTTTATAAAATTGTATACCCATTTAATCATCAAGGAAGATTCTCATTCTTTGTATGGTTTTGTAGAAAAGTCAGAAAAAGAAATCTTTAAAATGCTTTTAACCGTTTCCGGAATTGGCGCTGGAATTGCTAGAACAATGCTTTCTTCGCTAGAGCCTAAACAAATAATTCAAGCACTAGCAAGTGGAGATGTTACAACAATTCAATCTATAAAAGGGATTGGAGGCAAAACAGCTCAACGGGCTATATTGGATTTGAAGGATAAAGTGTTAAAAATTTACGATTTAGACGAAGTTTCTATGTTTCAAAACAATACAAATAGAGATGAAGCGTTATCTGCTTTGGAGGTTTTAGGTTTTGTTAGAAAAACTTCCGAAAAAGTAGTTGATAAAGTGATTAGTCAAAATCCAGACGCTACAGTAGAATTGATTATTAAGCAAGCATTAAAAAATTTATAATTTTTGAAAACAAATCAACCTAAATATATTTATCGTTCTATAAAAATAGCAGTAATTTTTACCTTTTTATTAGTAAGTCAATCTATTGTTTCACAAGTAAGACCTAACGATACTACTTATAATAAAGGGCAAATGGTTTTGGGAAATCCCAAAAGCATTGTAGAAGCTTATACCTATGATCCTGCTACAGACCGATATATATTAAATAAATCATTTGCCGGAATTGATATAAATTATCCAATAATTTTAACTCCAAAAGAATATGAAAAATTGATTCTTAGAGAATCAATGCACGATTATTTTAAGCAAAAAGCGGATGCAATTTCGGGTCAAAAAGCAAATAGTATAGCTGAAAAAAAGAATTTGTTGCCAAAATATTATGTTAATTCAAGTTTCTTTGAAGCTATTTTTGGAAGCAATACCATTGATGTAAAGCCTTCAGGATCGGTTGAAGTTGATTTAGGATTTAGACACACCAAGCAAGACAATCCTTCTTTTTCTCCAAGAAATAGATCTACTACTACATTTGATTTCAATCAAAGAATTAGTATGAGTTTGATGGGGAAAGTTGGAACTAGATTGAGTGTAAATGCAAATTATGACACCCAATCTACATTTGCATTTCAAAACTTAATTAAGCTATCCTTTGATCCTTCTGCTTCAGGAGGTGAAGATTCAATTATTAAAAAAATCGAAGTGGGTAACGTGAACATGCCATTAAATAGTTCATTAATTCGTGGTGCTCAAAGTTTATTTGGTGTAAAAGCACAGTTGCAATTTGGAGGCACTTCTGTTAATGCAGTATTTGCTGAACAACAGTCGCAAACAAAATCGGTAACTGCTCAAGGTGGAGGGACCGTTCAAAATTTTGAATTATTTGCTCAAGAATACGATTCAGACCGTCACTATTTCTTATCACAATATTTTAAAAACCGTTACGATAAAGCGCTTTTAAATTATCCTTTAATTGATAGTAGAGTTCAAATTACGCGTATTGAAGTTTGGATAACCAATAGACAAAATCGTGTTAGTACTACCAATAATAACTTGAGAAATATTGTTGCCCTTCAAGATTTGGGTGAAGCTCGATTAACAGATACTTATTCTTCATCGGCATTAAGCGACAATCAAGTTGTTGCAATAGATCCAGCCGATATTAATCCTTTTCAACCAAATGATTTTTTCTTAAAACCAATAGATACTCCGCCAAATAATGGTAACAACCGTTACGATCCTAATTTAATTATTCCTTCAAGTCCGCCAAATCCTAATTATCCTGGTTTGTTAAATCCAAACATCAGAGAGATTGTGACAACCAATCAAGGATTTAATAATACGGTTCAGGTAAATGAAGGTACCGATTATTCTAAATTAGAAAATGCAAGAAAACTTTTACCAAATGAATTTACCTATCATCCTCAATTAGGGTATATTTCCTTGCAGCAAAGATTAGCCAATGATGAAGTGCTTGCAGTTGCTTACCAATATACAATTGGTGATGAAGTATATCAAGTAGGAGAATTTGGTACTGATGGAGTAGAAGCAACCCAAGTTAGCTCTACAGGAGTTCCTTCTTCACAATCGTTGGTGTTAAAATTGCTTAAAAGTAGTTTAACCAATGTTCAAAAACCTATTTGGGGATTGATGATGAAAAATATTTATCAAATTCCGAGTGGGTTTCAATTACAGAAAGAAGATTTTAAGTTCAATATTTTATATACTGATCCATCTCCTTTAAATTATATTACCGCATCAAATTCTACCTCGCCATTACCTTCAAGTGTGGCGGACACACCTTTATTAAAAGTGTTTGGGTTGGATCAATTGAATTACAATAACGATCCTCAAAATGGTGGTGATGGTTTCTTCGATTTTATTCCAGGACTAACGGTAGATCAGCAAAATGGTCGCATTATCTTTACATCTGTAGAGCCTTTTGGTAAATATTTATTTAACAAATTAAGATCAGGAAGTGCATTTGAAAACTATGATGTTCCAGAAACAACACCTGGAGCCTACAATGACAACCAATTAAAATATGTTTATTCAAGTTTATACAAATCTACACAAGCAGCTGCTTTACAAAACAGTTCAAAAAATAAATTCCAATTAAAAGGAAAATTCAAATCTTCAGGTGGAGACGGAATTCCAATTGGAGCATTTAATGTTCCAAAAGGATCTGTTGTTGTAACAGCAGGCGGAAGAAAATTAGTTGAAGGTGTTGATTACACCGTGAACTATCAAGCTGGAAGAGTTCAAATTTTAGACCCTGCTTTATCTGCTTCCAATACTCCAATTCAGGTTTCGGTTGAGAATAATTCTACTTTTGGAAGACAAACACGTCGTTTTTACGGAATTAATGTAGAACACAAATTTTCTGATAAATTTTTATTAGGTGCTACCATGTTAAAAATGTCAGAGCGCCCATTTACACAAAAAACCAATTACGGTCAAGAATCAGTAAACAATACGATTTATGGATTGAATACTAGCTTCTCTTCTGAAGTTCCCTTCTTAACTCGATTGGTAAATAAACTTCCAAACATTGATACCGATGTTCCTTCTAATGTTTCATTTAGAGGAGAGATTGCCTATTTACAGCCAGATACGCCAACTGCCGACCGTTTTAATGGGGAGTCAACTGTTTATGTTGAAGATTTTGAAGGTACACAAACCAATATCGATTTACGATCTCCATTTTCTTGGTATTTGTCTTCCACCCCAATTCGACCAACAACGGGAGTTGTACCAGATTATTTCGATTTTGGAGGTAACTCAACCACTTTAGATTATGGATTTAAAAGAGCTAAATTGGCTTGGTATACTATCGATCCAATTTTTTATGCTCAAAGACCATCAGGTATTTCTGATGATGATTTATCTTTAAATAGTACGCGAAGAATTTACAGTCAGGAATTGTATCCAGCAACCACAATAGCAGCGGGGCAAACACAAGTAGTTAATACTCTTGACTTAACCTATTTTCCAAAAGAACGTGGTCCATATAACTTTAATCCAGCAACAGCTTCAGACAATACTTTACCAAATCCTGAAACGAATTATGGAGGAATTGTTAGAGCATTAACTTCAACCAATTTTGAGCAATCCAACATAGAGTATATTCAGTTTTGGATGTTAGATCCATATACCGATACTCGTGTTTCACCAGCTCCAATCAACCCCACAAATACAGGAAGAATTTATTTTAACCTTGGTGAAATTTCGGAAGACGTGCTTCAAGACGGAAGAAAATTCTATGAAAATGGGGTGGGAAATAACCAAACTTTAGCCCCACCTACGGTATGGGGAGATACTCCTGCATCCCAATCTTTGATTTACGCATTTGATTCAAACGAAGAAAACAGAACTTCTCAAGATATTGGTTATAATGGATTAACTAATTCTCAAGAAGCTGCAAAATACCCTGCCTTTGCATCCTATGCCGATCCTGCTGAAGACGATTATAAGTACTTTTTAAATACCGGTGGAGACGTATTTGAACGTTATAAATATTATAACGGAACGGAAGGAAATTCCCCAATAAATGTAACTGATACCAATAGAGGATCAACTACAATACCCGATGTAGAGGATGTGAATCGAGATAACACTATGAACACTATTAATGCCTATTATGAATATAGTATTAAAGTGAGTCCGGCAGATTTATCTCAAGTTGGTAGTAACTATATTACCAATATTTTACCAACTACTGTTTCACTTCCAAATGGTGAAACAACGACTGCGCGTTGGATTCAATTTAAGATTCCAATTAACCAACCAACAAATACCGTTGGAAGTATTTCCGATTTTCGTTCCATCCGATTTATGAGAATGTTCATGACTAAGTTTACAAGTCAGATGACTATTCGATTCGGATCTTTGGATTTAGTTCGTGGAGATTGGAGAAAATACAACTACACTTTAGATCCACAGGATACCGACACTTCTGATGATAATACCGATTATGATTCTGCGGCGGTAAACGTTCAAGAAAACGGAACAAGAGAACCAATTCGTTACATAGTTCCACCTGGAGTAGAATTAGAACAATTGTATAATAACAATACTTTAATACCTCAAAACGAACAATCATTATCTATTAGAATTGGAAGTAATTCTGATTATGGATTAGAACCTGGAGATTCCCGTGCAGTTTTTAAAAATGTAAGTGTGGATATGCGCCAGTATAAAAAACTAAAAATGTTTGTTCATGCCGAAGCTATTCCAACCAATTCTAGTTCAATTGAAGATGATGAGTTGATGGGATTTGTAAGATTTGGAAATGACTTTACCGATAACTTTTATCAGGTTGAAAAACCTTTAAAGAAAACTCAATTTGGTGATAATTCTCAAGGAGGTGTATGGCCTGAAGACAATAATATGGATATAGCTTTGGAGCTAATCACGAGAATGAAAGTTAAAGCCATGAGTCATGTTTACCTTCCTGGAGAAATATATTACCCAGATGATGATGTGACTCTACCAGATGGAGACGGTGACCCAAATTTACGTCTAGGTATTCGCGGAAATCCAAATTTTGGGATGGTTCGTACCTTAATGCTTGGGGTAAAAAATCAAACCAATAGACTTAACACTCCACAACATCCTTTAAATCCGAGACGACTTAAAGGTGAAGTTTGGTTTAATGAACTTCGTATAGCCGGAATGGACAATAAAGGAGGTATGGCTGCTGTTGCTAATATGGATGCAAATCTTGCAGATTTTGCAAATATTTCTGCTACCGGGAAACTCAGTACAATTGGGTTTGGAACTTTAGAGCAAGGCCCTAATGAAAGAAGTAGAGAAGATGTGTTGCAATATAATATAGTAACCAATGTTAGTTTGGGTAAATTAATGCCAAAAAAATGGGGAGTTAACTTACCATTTAATTATGGAATTGGCGAAGAATTTATTACTCCAAAATACGATCCATTTAATCAAGATATTGAGTTGAAACAATTAATTGATGAGACTTCAGATCCTGCTGAGAAAAGTAATATTAAGAATAGAGCTATGGATTATACCAAAAGAAAAAGTATAAATTTCATTGGTGTAAAAAAAGAACGAGGCGAAAAAGCAAAACCTCATTTTTATGATATTGAAAATTTAACACTTTCGTATTCATACAATCAGGTAGATCGACACAGTTATGAGTTGGAAAGTTATACAGATCAAAAAGTAAGTACAACGGTTGACTATACTTTTGCTTTTCAGCCAAAACCGGTTGAGCCATTTAAATCGGTTAAGACTTTCAAAAAGAGTAGTTATTGGAAATTATTAAGTGATTTTAATTTTAATTACAAACCAACAAACATCAACTTTAGTTCTAATATTACAAGACAATTCAATAGACAACAATTTCGCTTAGTGGATGTAGAAGGCATTGGATTGGAAGCATTATACCAAAGAAACTTTTTGTTTAATTATCAATATGGATTTAATTATAATCTAACAAAGGCATTAAAAATTAACTTTAATGCAACCTCAAATAATATTGTTAGGAACTATATGAATGAGAATAATGAGCCAGATAATTCTTACAATATTTGGACTGATTATTGGAATATTGGATTACCTAATTTACACAACCAGCAAGTGACGGTAAACTATGAATTACCAGTTAGTAAAATTCCGTTTTTAAATTTTGTAAAATCAAATTACACCTATGCTGGAACCTACAGTTGGCAACGTTCGTCTATAGCAATGTCTTCTGTTTTAGATACCGATACGGGTGTTTTATATAATTTAGGAAATACGATTCAAAATTCGGGGTCACACAAATTAAATACTACATTAAATATGGATTCATTCTATAAATACATAGGATTATCCAAACAAAAATCATCTTCAAAAGCAGCGCCAGTTGCACCACCTAAACCAGGGGAGAAAGTTAAAAATGTGAAGCCGGCTGTATTAAAAGATTCAAACCTATTTTTAGACGGATTAATAGGTGTTGTAACTAGTATAAAAAATATTCAAATTAACTATTCTGAAAATCAAGGTACTGCACTTCCAGGATTTTTACCTGGAGTTGGTTTCTTTGGAACTTCAAAACCTACTTTAGGATTTGTTTTTGGAGGTCAAGATGATGTTCGATTTGAAGCGGCTAAAAATGGTTGGTTAACCAATTATCCAAATTTTAATCAAAATTACACCCATGTTTTAACAAGAACACTTGACTTAACAGCCAATGTGGATTTGTTTCCTGATTTTAAAATCGATTTAACAGCAAATAGATCGTATTCTAATAATTATTCAGAACAATACGATGTTACGGATGGCGTTTATAATTCACGCTCACCTTATTATACCGGTAATTTTGCCATTTCAACTGTAATGTTGAAATCATCATTTAGACAGAGCGATGAGTTTTTCTCAATTCCTTTTGAAGAATTTAGAAGTAACCGAATTATTATAGCAAATCGATTGGCTACCGAGCATTATGGAACAACAAACTTCCCTGTTGGTGCAGATGGCTATCCAACTGGTTTTGGTAAAAACAGTCCAGAAGTGTTGTTGCCTGCATTTTTAGCAGCCTATACAGGATTTGATATTCCGGCTTTAAAATCTGTTGGAATAAATTTGGCGCAAAGCCCAGAAGAAAGAGCTGGAACAATTTCATTGAATGCTTTTAAAAACATTCCTATTCCAAACTGGAATATTAAATACAATGGATTAATGCGTTATAATTTCTTTAAAGAGAAATTTAAACGATTTTCAATTCAACATGCATACAAGGCATCTTATACAATAAATTCTTTCCGTTCGAATTTAGATTATACTCAACATGCTAATGAGATTAATCCACTAAATGGTAATTTTTATAGTCAAACAATTATTGGAAACGTTAACCTAGTAGAGCAATTTAATCCATTATTAAGAGTAGATTTTGAAACCAAGGGTTCCTTTAAAATTCTTGCAGAAGTAAAAAAAGACCGAGCATTATCTTTAAGTTTTGATAATAATTTATTGACCGAAGTAAAAGGAGTTGAGTATATAATTGGAACAGGTTACCGTTTTAAAGATGTAATTTTCTCTTCTAAATTAGCGGATAGTCCTACTGGAGTAATTAAAAGCGATATTAATTTAAAGATAGATTTTTCATATAGAAACAATAAAACTATTGTACGCTATTTAGATTATAATAATAATCAATTGGGAGGAGGTCAAAACATTTGGACCGTTAAGTTATCTGCAGATTATTCGTTCAGTAAGAATCTTACGGCTATATTATATTATGATCATTCGTTCTCTGAAGCAGTTATTTCTACTTCATTTCCAATGACTAATATTCGCGGTGGATTTACACTTCGATATACTTTTGGAAATTAATAAAAAATGAAATAATTTCCTTTTTAAATTTTAATAATAAATAATACCTTTGACTAAAATAAAATAAACAAATAAAATGAACATTCCTACCAATTTAAAATACTCTAAAGATCACGAATGGATCGCAATGGATGGTGAAATCGCAACTGTTGGAATTACTGAATTTGCTCAAAAAGAATTGGGCGATATCGTATATGTAGAAGTTGAAACATTAGACCAAACCTTAGATAAAGATGAAGTTTTTGGAACTGTAGAAGCGGTAAAAACAGTTTCTGATTTATTCTTGCCAATGGCAGGAGAAATCATTGAATTTAATGAAGAATTAGAGCGCAATCCAGAAAACGTTAATTCTGATCCTTATGGAAAAGGATGGATGGTTAAAGTTAAAGTTTCAGATGCTTCCCAATGGGATGAATTATTGGATAGTGAAGCTTATTCAAAACTAATTGGCGCTTAATAAAAATACATATTTCTTTATTGCAATTAGTTGGACTTGTCTTATTACAATTCTAAGTTTGATTACAATTAGCGAAGAAATAAGTAATTCTATTGCAATTGATTTTGACTATAAAGACAAATACGTCCATTTTTTATTTTACCTAATTTTTGTACTCCTATGGTTTTTATTTTTAGTAAAAACCAAATTCGCAAATTCAGTTAATAAACTGGTATTTTTTGCTGCAGTAGTATATGGAATTACAATAGAAATTTTTCAAGGAGCTTTCACAAACACCAGAATACCCGATGTATATGATGTTCTGGCAAATAGTGGTGGAGCACTCACTGGAATTGTGATAATTAATTTTTTATTTAGAAATACTAAAACCACTCCTTGAGTGGTTTTTTGTATATTTATCCAATAAATATATGGGCATGAATGTGAAAAGCTACATAGATTCAACCTATTTAAAAACTCCAAATCAAGCAGGACTCTCTGAAGATGAAAACAACTTAGTGGTTGATGGATTTATTCAGGAGGCTATTGAAGAAGGTTTTAAATTGATTATGATTCGTCCTGATAGAGTAAAATCTGCAAAGCAAAAAATTGTAGCAGCGCACTCTAAGGTTTCTGTTGGGACAGTTATTGGCTTTCCCGAAGGAACCTATTCTTTAGAAGATAAATTAGCCGAAGCCCAACAAGCAATTAATGATGGTGTTGATGATTTAGATTTTGTTTGTAATTATGAGGCATTCAAAAAAGGGGATCTTCAATTGGTGAAAAAAGAAATTTTGGAAGGAACCAAATTAGGGTTAGCGAATCATAAAATTGTAAAATGGATTATTGAAGTTGCTGCATTAAATGGTGAGCAGATAATTCAACTTTCTGCCTTAATAAAAAATGTAGTAATTGCTAATTTTAAAGAAGAATGTTATTCTTCTGTTTATGTGAAATCGTCAACTGGTTTTTATAAAACAGAAGCTGGATTACCTAATGGAGCAACTATCCCATCAATAAAAATGATGCTTGAAAATGCATCGCCATTACCAGTTAAAGCAGCAGGTGGAGTAAGAACTTATGAAGAAGCTATAGAAATGATTCGATTGGGAGTTAAAAGAATTGGCACTTCTTCTGCGAAAGCGATTGCTAATGGGCAAGTTGCAAATAGTGATTATTAATATAAAAATGTACCAATGATAAAGAAGTTAATTTTTGCATTATTATTGTTTCCAATGGTAGTTGCTTATGCTCAAAAAAGTAATGAGCAAATGCCTATTTTTTCTTCTTGCGAAAAAGTGCAAGGCAAAGAATTAGAGTCTTGTTTCTATGAACAAGTAGAGTCTTTTGTTTCTGCCAATTTTCAAATTCCTCAAAAATTAAAAGAGTCGAATTATAAAGGAACTGTTATTCTGCTTTTTGAAGTAGATAATAATGGGGTGTTTAAGTTGCTTTACGCAGATACAAATGAAGCTGAATTAAAAAATGAATGCCAACGTGTTTTTGATAAAATGTCAAAGGTACGTCCGGCAACTTTTAATGGTGCTGCAACGTATGCTAAATACACCATCAAAATTTCAATACCTTTAAAAGTTGCCACTCAAGCTAAAGAAACGCAATCGTTGCAAAATGCTGCTGCAGCAATTAAAGAAAATAGAGATAAAGTGCTTACCGAATTAGACAGTATTGCTTATCAAAAATTTACGAATCCTCAGTTTGTAAGTCATATTAATATTCCTTTTTCACATAGTTATTATGCACAATTTGATGGCGCATTAAATCAAGTGGGTAGTAATAATCACACTGGCTCAAAGCCATATACGTATGCCGAAGTTTCTAAATACTACAATTTGGCTGAAGCCAATGAGAAATTAATGAAAAACAAAACTACCTGGTGGGGTAAGAAAATTTGGAATGAAAATACAGTTGCAATTCAAGGAAAAGATTATTGGTTTACTATGAATCCAATTTTCGATACGCAACTAGGAAAAAGTGCTCCAAGTACCACCAAATATACTTATGTAAATACACGTGGAATTCAAATTCGTGGCGGATTAGGGAGTCAATTAAATTTTACAACTACTATTTATGAAAGCCAAGGGCGATTTGCAGATTATTATAATTCATATGCTGAATCGTTGCATCCTATTGGAACCGTACCTGCCGATTTTCCTGCTGTAGGTGATCCTGCAATTGTTCCAGGAATAGGTATTGCTAAAAGATTTAAAACAGATGCCTATGATTTTCCTTCGGCGGAAGCCAATTTAACCTATTCACCAAGTAAATTTTTTGATTTACAAATGGGTTACGGAAGAAATTTTATAGGAGATGGATATCGGTCTTTACTTTTTGGAGACGGTGCTTCACCGTACCCGTTTATTAAATTAAACACTACTTTTTGGAAGGTAAAATATACCAATACCTATATGTGGCTTAAAGATGTTCGTAAAGATGCCATGGTGGAAAAAACGTATGCAACCAAATTTATGGCCAATCACTATTTAAGCTGGAATATTTCCAACCGATTAAATTTAGGATTTTTCGAATCGGTGGTGTGGTCAAATCAAAATGAACGAGGCTTTGACATGAGTTTTGTGAATCCAATTATTTTTTATCGTGCTGTTGAATTTGCTTCTTCTGCTAAAAGTGGAAATGCACTTTTGGGATTAACCTACAAATACAAATGGAACAATCAAATTAATTTTTATGGACAATTTTTAATCGATGAATTTTCATTTGGAGAAGTAAAATCTGGAAATGGAAGTTGGAAAAATAAGTTTGCTTTCCAAATGGGTGTGAAATATTACAACGCACTAAATATTCCTAATTTATTATTGCAGTTAGAATACAATCATATTCGTCCTTATGTTTATTCTCATAGTGATGTGCTAACCAATTATGGTTCTTTTAATCAAAGTATGGGACATCAGTGGGGTGGAAATGCAAAGGAACTAGTTGCAATTGCTAGATATCATAAAGGTAGGTATTTTGCAGATGCAAAATTAACAATGGGTATACGAGGATTGGATTTTAATACTGCTGCAGATACTTACAACTATGGAGGTAATATTTATTTAAGCTATAATGAAAACCGTCCTTTTGATTCGGGAGTTGAAGTGGGGCAAGGAAATAAAACCAGTATATTAATTGGTGATTTTCAGGCTGGATATTTAATTAACCCTACAACTAATATGAAATTATTTGCAAGTTTAATTTATAGAAATTTCAATCCAACTGTAGAAACCGATTTGGTAAAAAAAGAAAGTACAACTTGGTTTTCTTTAGGTCTACGATGTGATATTTTTAATTGGTATTTTGATTATTAATTTTTTTTCTAAGTTGCATAAATCCGAAAAATAGAGCTGTAGCGAAAAGTAGCGGTATATAATTGTTTATTGATGCAGTTGGAGCATTATCTACAACATCATCATCAAAGCCAGTTCCTCCCTGTGCCAAAATAGAAACAGAATAAATGCAACAACCAATGATACTAAATTTAAGTTTACTATTCTTTTTCATAATTATTCTTTGATCCATTTTTTAATAACGGTTAAGTTATCCTTTGTAATAACTACTTGGTAAATTCCTGCAGCTGCTGTAGCTTCAACTGTACAATTTAAAGTATTCCTTCCGGATTCAATGGTTATAATATTTATTAATTGCCCTAAAATATTGTAAACAGTTACTTTATATTCCCCTGTTTCGGATGGTAATTGTAGATTAAAATCATTAGAAGTAGATGGATTTGGATAGAGTGAAACCGATTCGGTTGTGAAATTTTGGTTAGTAAGATTAGGATTTAAATAAACAATTTCAAATCGATTATTAGCAGTTGTTGCAGCAATTGTAGCATCTACAGTAAAACTATAATTAACTTCAGGATTTATTTCGGAATATACCTGCATAAATTTGTCGTGTAAATAAGGTGTCAGTCCAGAATAATTATCTAGTTGAGCAACTAAATTATAGTTAGTATACCGATATTGATCTATATTTAATGGATATACTGTACTCAATAACGGGAATTGAAAATTTGCAATACTTAGTTTATTTGTTTGAGATAGGACTGAAATATTTTCATCCAAATTGGTCATTTTTTCTGCATCAAATGCATCAACAGCATTGCTAAATGAATCTTCAAAATAAAGTAATACTCCGTCAGTTGGAGTTTGTTGTTCATTAAATGCATTTGCCTCATATAAAGTTAATCTTAATGATGCAGTATTTGTTAATGATTGAGCTGTTTTGTATACATTTTCATTAGTGGCAGCTGTGTATTTGTTACTTTCATTAAAAGTAATATTTGCAGCTCCATTAGCAAGTGTTTTTACAAAGCAGGATTGCATAGGTTGCAAATATTGATTTACAGCAGAGCCAGAAACATTATTGGTATTTCCAGTAAAAGTATAAGTTACATAAGCTCCTCTTCCATTAGTTCCTCCAACTTTAGGGTCCCATACATAATAGAAATTAGGATTTATATTAGTACTTGTATTTAATATCGCAGCCATATCTATTGGAGCTTGATAAGGATTTCCAATAAAATTATATTCATTTGATACGGCACTTAGATTAGAATTAGTAAACGATCCAATCTTTAATGATCCTTTTGTTCTTAATGTTGTTGAAGATGGAGTAGCAGCGTTATTTGTTAAATTAACGGCTCGACTTCCCCTAACCATAAGTCGGTATGGATTTCCAACAGTAAGCGTATTGGTATTTGTATTGCTAATTGCAGACCAAGATTGTGTTGTATTATTGAATTGGAACAAAGAAGCTGCGCCAGTTTGTGTAGCATCAAATCCGTTAACACCTGTTGTAGAACCCGTAATATGAGTGCCATATCCTGGAGCAATATTTGAATTGCTCGTATATGCCGTTGCTGTATTATTTTGGTTTTCTTGCCAATTACTTTTAATTGAGGTTGAGGTTGTAACAGGTGAACTTAAAAATCTAAAAGCCCTCTTTGCTGGAATATATCGCTCTACTACAATATTGTCTATTGTTCCTCCTGAAGATTGTTCTACAATTGCTGTTTTGGTTGCAGTACTTCTCAGAATTAATTTACCGCCGCCATCAATAGCTCCTTGTAATGACAATAGTCCATCTGTTATTACTAAGCTGCCAGAATTAAAAGTTGCAGTTCCGGCAGATTTGTCTAGTTCCACTCGCTTTGCAATATCTTCATTAGCAAAATCAAAGGTTTGCGTATTAGCCCCTGTTAAGGCAATTGTTCCATTTGATAAACTAACCAAGTTATTATTGTGTACATCTCGAGCAATATATAATTTCCCTGTTCCTAATGTAATAGCACCATCATTATATATTGTTTCATTTGTATAAAGATTTTGTGCTCCAGAAATATAAAGTACCTCACCCGAGACTACTTTTAGTTGTGAAAAGCAAAAATTAGTTGAAATTAAAACTAATATATGCGCGATTTTAATTTTCATAAATGTAAATATTTAGATGATTTACCATTGCTTTAGCGTTGTGTATTTTATACTATAATTTAGATAAGCGTTTGTTGGGAAAGTGCCTGTAGTTGTACCTCCATAAGCCCCACTTATTAAGCTGCAGTTTTGTGAGTTTTCTGAACCACCAATGCTAGATGTATTAGAAGCACAACCATCACAGCCATGTCCTCCTCCATTAGCGCCCCATCCATTCCAATATCCTTTAACAGCTAATTTTTGAGTTGAAGTAGTTTTAGAAACAGATGGTCTTTTTATTACAAAATAATATAATCCTACTGCACTAGGGGTAAATAAATAACAGGAACCAGAACTCCAATAGGATCCAACAGCGGAATCTCCAGCTTGATAAATTAAAGTAACTCCAGAGGTATTTGTGTCTAGTAATGTAGTAAATGCAAATGGGTAGGCTCCAATAGGAATTGTATTTGCAATCATATTATTAACGAATGAAGTTGTCCCTGGTGAAGGGATGTTGTCATCTGCAGCCACTCTACCAAAGTTAGTCATTCCGGTAACAATATTTTGTAATTGATTAAATTCTGCTGCAGTAACTTTAACAACATCATTAACTGCAGCAGCGTCATAAGCAGCAGCGCTAGCGCCTCCGCCAAGTGCAATCGCTCCTCTAATTACGTCTCCTCCCTCATCAATCCCAACAGTATTACTTATCGAATTTCCATTAATATTTAAAGCTAAAGAAGTACAATTGAAATTTATTGTAGAAATAGTTGCTACTCGTTTAGCAGGCCATGCTGTAATCACGCCTCCTTTTTTTGTAATCAATGTAATAGTAAGATTTCCAGTTGTTGAAAATGTTCCAGCAGCATAGCAATATCCAAAGGTCCAATCGGATGCTTCATCTTCACAATAGGCTGCAGGTATTGCTGTAAATGAACTAGTATATGCTAGATAAGAGCCCAATCCAGAGGTGTAAGGCGCCAAAACAGTTGTTCCAATTGCCAATGTGCCTTGACTGTTTATTGGGACAGATGGGTCATTCGCAGAAAATACATAGGTATTGTTTTTTACATTAGTAAATGTAGCATCTCCTAAGCCAATATTTTTTAATTTTTGACAAACTAAATCACCATAGGACCAATTTAGAGTTAAAGTCCCAGAAGAACTTGGAGTACCACTTAATGTGTAGGTTATTGTTTGCGATGCGCCAATTGCTAAGTTGTAAGTTGCGCTCGGAGTAACCGATGCAACCGTAATTGCGCCTGATCCAGAATAAGTGCTAGCTAAATTAGATAGTGTTGGGGCAGGCATTCCTGTAATTGCTGAACTGGAATTATTTGTTAGAGTAACCGAAAAAGTATTACTTGCACTTAATGCAATTCCGCTAACATAGGATCCATTGATTGTTGCATTTGTACAATAATTCGAAGTTAATAGCGCACTAATTCCAGATACAGATTTGGTTTTTACACAATTTAATGACAATTTTGTCCAAGTACCTGTTAATGTTCCAACAGAGGTTGGAGTTCCTGCTAATGTATAGGTAACTAATTGAGATTGTCCGGCAATTAGTGAAGCTGATGCAGGTGAAACTGCGGAAACAGATAATCCTGAAACCCCACTCAAAACTAAATCGGTAGTTGCAAAACTAATATTTGCCGTTGAAAAGGAATTGTTGGTTATAGTAACAGTAAATTTATTTGCAGCAGCCATAGCAAATCCTGAGGTATAAGTTCCTTCAAAGCCATTTATTGCACAATCATTAGCAACGGCAGGAGTTGCTGGAGTTCCTATGCAATCACTCCAAGCAGAATTTTGATATATTTTTACACAATTAGAACTAATATCATAAATCAACATGCCATTAATAGGGGTGCTAATTGCTCCCGTATTTGCAACCCTTGTTAGTAATAAAGCTTTATTTGTAGCTGTTAAATCTAAAATTGAACTTGCTTGCGGGGTTGTTGTTCCAATACCTACTTGTGCAAAAGACATAAAATTTATGCAAAACGCAAGTAAAGTAATTTTTAATGTTTTCATTTTTTTCCGTTTAAATGTTATTTAGTTTTTGTGACATGGTTGAATTATCAAAATAATAGTCTTGTTTTACAAGCATAATTTAATGATAGATCAAAGTAGGAATTAGAAAAAAATAAATTTATAGGACAGTATATGGAATGCAAAATTAGATTAATATTCAGTTCGTTAGCACCTTAAAATGTGCCAATAACTCGTAAAATTGATTTTATTGTAGCAAATATTAATTTTAATTATTGAGGCTGTTATTATTGATTTTCCCAATCATTTATTGCCAATTATATGATGATTTAATTGCTCCTTTTCAATAATTATTATTTTAGGACATTATTTGTGAAATGTTTTTTGTCAAATCCTTTTTGATGAACTACTTTTGCAAAAGTTTTAATAGAATACAATTTTTGGAAACAATACAATCTCAATTTTCAATCACAAAAATCTACCACGATTTTAAACAAATTACCAAAGCAGGGTTGGCAATTAGCGTTGTTTTCTCTTCTATTGCAGGATATTTGTTGGGTTTTGATGAGGAACATCCGTTTAGTTGGGCAACGTTATTTATGCTAATTATTGGTGGATATTGCATGGTTGGCGCTTCCAATGCGTACAATCAGGTGATTGAAAAAGATTTAGATGCCTTAATGGATCGTACAAAAAACAGACCCATTCCTGCCGGAAGAATGTCTCCAAATGTAGCGCTGTTTGTGGCAAGTTTGCTAACAATTATAGGATTGATATTACTGTACTTAATCAATCCGAAAACTGCAATGTTCGGAGCGATATCAATATTTTTATACACCAGTGTTTACACTCCATTAAAATCAGTTACACCGCTTTCGGTATTTGTAGGGGCTTTTCCGGGGGCAATTCCTTTTATGTTGGGCTGGGTTGCCGCAACAAATCGATTCGGGATTGAAGCCGGAACTTTATTTTTAATTCAGTTTTTTTGGCAGTTTCCTCATTTTTGGGCAATTGGTTGGTTTTTATTTGAAGACTATGAAAAAGCTGGATTTTACATGTTGCCAACAGGAAAAAAAGATACCAAAACCGCAATTCAAATTATTTTGTATACACTATGGTTGATGTTAACTTCATTATTACCGTATTTAGGATATACTGGAAAATTATACATTAGTTTGCCTTCAGCAATTTTAGTGTTTCTTGTTGGATTGTGGATGTTGTTGTATGGAATAAAATTATACCATTCAAGAACTCCTAAAGCGGCAAGAACTTTAATGTTAGTTAGTGTTTCTTACCTAACTTTGTTACAAATAATATATATAATTGATAAATTTTTAAGATAAAAGTTATGATGACTCCTGAAGAACACAAACAACGTACGGCAAGATCATACAAGCTTTTGCTAATATTTGCCATGATAAGCATGACGATGATGTTTGCTGGATTAACAAGCGCCTTAGTAGTTAGCAAATCAAGACCAGATTGGTTAAAAGATTTTCAATTACCAAGTTCGTTTTTTATTAGTTTGGCTGTAATCATTTTGTGTAGTATTACCATGCATTTTGCAAAAAATGCAATAAAAAAAGACAATAGAAGTGCTACTACTTATTTATTATGGACAACATTAGCATTAGGATTGGCCTTTGTTTATTTTCAGTTTGAGGGTTTCACCCAATTATTTGAAAACCATTTATACCCAGTGGGAGGATCTGGTTCTATTACTATTTCTTTCTTATATGTTTTAGTATATGCGCACCTTGCGCACTTGTCTGGAGGGATAATTTCACTATTAATTATAATTTATAATCATTTTAAACAAAAGTACAATTCCTCTCAATTTCTTGGTATTGAGCTAGGTGCAATGTATTGGCACTTTCTTGATTTCTTGTGGATTTATTTATTTTTGTTTTTATATTTCTTTAAATAAGAAAAAAATGTAAATTTGGGAACTTTTTAACAACAACTTTTTTATGGGATCGAAAGGTACTGCTACAACTACTGTAGGAAAAACTTGGGATGGCGGAAATGAGCCATTAGGAGCAAGTTACGGAAAATTAATGATGTGGTTTTTCATCGTTTCAGATGCATTAACTTTTTCTGGTTTTTTGGCTGCTTACGGTTTTTCAAGATTTAAATTTATCGAAACTTGGCCATTAGCTGATGAAGTGTTTACTCACTTCCCGTTTGCTCATGGTGTTTCAATGCCAATGTATTATGTGGCGTTAATGACTTTTATATTAATTGGTTCTTCTGTAACTATGGTTTTAGCTGTAGATGCAGGACACCAAATGAAACAAGGTAAAGTAGCATTTTACATGTTCTTGACTATCATTGGAGGTTTAATCTTCGTTGGTTCTCAAGCATGGGAGTGGAAAAACTTTATCAAAGGTGAATATGGTGCGGTAGAAACCAAAGGTGGAAGTTTATTGCAATTTGTGGATGCGACTGGAAAAAGAGTTGCTTTAGAAGAATTTGCAGATACTAGCATTCCTAAAGAAAGAGAGCAACTTACTCGTAGTAGAGGAAGATGGTTTATGGAAGAAAGTTCATTACCAACTTATTCATTAGAGCAAGTGCAAGCTGGTTTTAAATCACACCCTGATTTATTAGTTAGAATTGAAACTATCAATTCACCAGAAACATTAGCTACTACAAAAGGAGTAAATGAAAATCCTGCATTAAATTCTGCAAAACATAAAATTATTTTATCAAGAGCAGAATCTGAAAGAAGATTAGCGGAAGGGACCATTGTAATTGAAGGCGCAAACCTTCAAAGAAACGAATACGGAAGTAAATTATTTGCTGATTTCTTCTTCTTCATTACTGGTTTCCACGGATTCCACGTATTCTCTGGAGTAATCATCAATATCATTATTTTCATCAATGTTCTTTTGGGAACTTATGAAAAAAGAAGAACTTATGAAATGGTTGAAAAAGTTGGACTTTACTGGCACTTTGTCGATTTAGTTTGGGTTTTCGTATTTACATTCTTCTACTTAGTTTAATATTTTAGAAATTATATATTATGTCACACGAACACGTTTCTAATACAAAAAGAATTTGGTTGGTTTTTGGAATTTTATCTATTGTAACTACAGTAGAAGTATTCCTTGGAATAATAAAACCAGCATCACTACACATGACTAATTTTATAGGAATGAACCTATTGAATTGGATCTTCATTATCTTAACAATTTTTAAAGCATATTACATCGTTTGGGCTTTCATGCACATGGAAGGCGAAAAATCAACGCTTAGAAGAGCTGTGGTTTGGACTGTAATTTTCTTAATTTTATATTTAACATTTATTTTGTTAACAGAAGGACACTATGTATTTGGAGTGTTTAGAGACGCTACAATAAAATGGAACTTTTAACATGATATTAATTCAACAAAAAGGTACGCATTGCGTACCTTTTTTTTATTTTTGTATCTCAAAACTCTTAGAAAGATGAAAAAGAATTTAGTGTTGTTTATTTTATTTATACTTCCTATTGTTGCCTACCTTTTTTTTGCATCAGGAATTAATAGTTTTGCAAAACTCCCAACCATTACTAAAAATGTTCCAGAAATAAGTTCGTGGAAAACTCTAGATAATAAACCAATTGCATTAACTGGTAAAATAACAATACTCGGATTTATAGGTCAAGATGTAGTTAAGTACAAAGGGAATTTTTTTAATTTATATGAAAAGATTTTTGATCGAAATAAGAATTTTAAAGATTTTCAAATGGTTATGATTCTGCCTGATGGAACTCAAGAACAAGTACGAGAGTTTCAAAAAGATGTGACATCACTAGGCACGCAAGCCGGATGGAATTTTGTTTTTGGAAGTCCTGAAGAAATTACAAATTTCTATAATTCTCTAAAACTAGTAGGTAATTTAGATGCTAAATTAGGAACTCCTAATGTGTTTATAATTGATAAAAATCGAAATCTTAGAGGAAGAAAAGGGCACGATAAAAAAGGCAAACCTGAGTATAAAGAAGGATATAACACTAAGTTTGTATCTGAACTTTATAATGAAATGATCGACGATGTTAAAATTATTCTTGCAGAATACCGCTTGGCTTTAAAGAAAAATCACAACGCAACCAAAGAAATACTTTCCAATGAAAAATAAATCCTACATCGGAATTTCCTTTATTATATTAATTTTCGGGATTATTTTTATTCCACGAATTGTAGAGAGAATTAAAAATGGAGGAGTAGTTCAAAATGATCGAATGAGTCTTTCCAATGAAATGGTAAAAGAAGAAGCGTTATATAAAGTAGGACCAGCTCCAAAGTTTGAACTTACTAATCAAAACAATATTAAAATTTCAAATAAAGATTATGCTGGAAAAGTATATGTTTTAGAATTTTTCTTTTCAACTTGCCCATCTATTTGCCCAATAATGAATAAGAATATGACGGAGGTTGAAAAAGCTTTTTCTAAAGAAAAAAACTTTGCTATTGTATCCATTACAATAAATCCGGATAATGATACGGCAGAAGTTTTGAAAGAGCACGCAAAAAAACTAGGTATTACTTCAGAAAATTGGCATTTTCTTACCGGAAATAAAGATTATATTTTTAATTTAGCCAACAAAGGATTCAATATTTATGTTGGAGAAAACAATAAAGCAATTGGAAATTTCGAACATTCCGGACTTTTTGCTCTTATTGATAAAAACGGAACGATCCGTTGCAGAAAAGACAAACAAGGCAATCCTATTTTATATTATGATGGTTTAGAGCAAACCGGAGTGGATGCGATAAAAGAAGATATTAATTTACTATTAAACGAATAAAATGGAAAATTCTAACGTTGAAAAAAAATTTAAAACACCAATTATATTAGTGTCAATTATTATTCCGGTTGCGGTAGTTTTACTTTTTAGCATCCGCTTAAAAGACTTCGGAATTAATGTTGAGCCACTTACTTTCTTGCCTCCAATCTATGCTGCTATTAACGGAATCACTGCAGTGCTTTTAGTTTCTGCCGTTATCGCAATAAAAAATGGAAACCGTGCAATTCATGAAAAGTTAATGAAATTGGCAATTCTGTGTTCGGTAATTTTTTTACTAATGTATGTAGCTTATCACATGACAACTGAATCAACAAAATATGGTGGCGAAGGTACGATTCGATATGTATATTATTTCTTTTTGATTACTCATGTTGTATTGTCGGTTGCCGTAATCCCATTAGTATTATTTACGTATGTTAAAGCTTTAGCAGGGCAATTTGAGAATCACAAAAAATTAGCAAAAATTACATTTCCACTATGGCTTTATATTGCGGTAACAGGGGTTGTAGTTTATTTGATGATTGCTCCTTATTATGCAAATTAAAATTAGTTGTTGGAAGTTGGAAGTTAGAAGTAATACTTTTTTCTCAAAAGGTATTCTTTATTTTCTATTCTCTCTATTTTCTACTCTAAATACCCAAGCCCAATGCGCCATGTGTCGTGCTTCATTAGAAAGTGAGGGAAGCACAGCCAAAGCCGAAGCCATAAATGACGGGATTGTTTATCTTATGGTAATACCCTATGTTTTGGTTGCAGTAGTAGGAGTTGTGGTATATAGAATGTATACCAATAAAAAACAATCGTAATTACATTATTCCATTCCGCTGATTTTTACATTCATTTTACCTGATGTGGTAATGAATGCTATAATGGCATTATGAGTAAGTTCTACCTTTTCAAATTCAAAATCATTTAAAGTACCGTTAACAAATACCCCTTTCATAGGTGAATAATTTTTTAAATAGGGAAGAATACTCTTTTTACCTTCATCTAGATTTTCTTTAATTGAATAACGACAATTTTCTTGAATTTTCTTCAAAATAATCCCTTGCAAAAGCCAATTTGCAGTTTTTGTAAGCAACCCTTTTGTATTTAAAACATAATCCATTTGATCAAAATAGATTTCTTTTGTGACCGAATTGTAATTAGGAATTCCACTTAAATAGATGGTTCCATTTAAACTTCCTGTCATATCAAGTGCAATGATCATGCGTCCGTCTTTTGACCATAAATCGACTTTCTGAATTATTATTTTTCTTTTGCCCGAAGCAAATTCTTTTCCTTGAAAGTTTTTAGTAATAATGCGAGAAGCACTTTCATAGGTCGAAACTGCTGCAACGGATACTGTAGTTTGATCAGATATATTATCTGCTGATTTAAATAAAATAGCTTCTTTATTAAAAACAGTATTTGGCTTTTGACCAATCATCGTTTGCATCGTACACTTAAGTCCTAAGTCCATTGAAATTTTACTTTTTGAAACTAATGCATCTGTAACATTTACCTCAATAGGGTTGAGTTTAAACCAAGTTTCATATTGGGTACTGGTTTCAAATGGTGCGCTTAGGGTTTTTAATACATTTAAAACATAGGGTTTGAAATCGCAGGATGACTCTATGGCTTCATCAATTTTTTTTGCCATTTTAGATTTAAAAATTGATAGTGTAGGATTGATGATGTAGGTAATCGGCACTTTTTTACCTGCAACTAATATAGATGGACTTTCACTCCAATTGTAATCTTCAATCTTAGAATCGGTGCTTAATTTCCAATTCGATAATTTTACATCGCTAACCAAAGTAATAGTGCCATTTAGTTCTATTTCTTTGGTGTCGTTAAGTCCCATAAAATCGGTTCCGTACTTAAATTTTGCCCAAACTTTTAAAGGTAATATGGTTTCAATTTTACCCTCTTTATCAATTAGGGTTATTGGGGCAGTTTTCCAAATTTTCATTTCGGTTTTATCATCTTCTAAAACTGCATCTTCATAAATTAATCCAGAAAGTGATTTATTTAATTGATTTTGAATTTCATTTAGAGAAATTTCAAGAGGCATGCTTACAAATGAAGTGGTGTTATTGTAGGCAATTTTGGCATTTGTAGATGGCTCTGGTTTTAAGGCAGAAATTTTACTTGTTGTTGAACATCCAATAAAGAATAGAGATAAAGCTAGAAGTTGTAATGGCTTAAAAATAGTTTTCATTATAGTAGAACAATTATATATCATGATAGTGTAACAAAAATACTAATTTATCGTCAGATAGAAGTGCAAATAGTAAGTGGTATTCACAATAATGAATTAAATTTGCACTAGGTTTCCACTTTTGAAAATACAAGTATGAAAAAAGTATCGATTAATTTAATTTTAATGTTTGTATGTTTTGTAGGTTTTTCTGCAAATGCACAAAATAAAAAATGGACTTTACAGGAATGTGTGGATTATGCCATTAATAATAATATCAGCATAAAACAATCTGAACTAGATTTGGAAACCACTGTTATTGGTAAAAAGGCAGCCATTGGAAGTTTTTTGCCAAGTTTTAATGCCAATGCTTCCCATTCTTGGAATATAGGTTTGAACCAAAATATTACTACCGGTTTATTAGAGAATCAAACGACTCAATTTACCTCTGCCGGATTGAATTCTAATATTACCATTTATAATGGTCTTCAAAACCAAAACCGATATAGAAAAGCCAATCTTTCAATTATAGCAGCACAATACCAAGTTGCAAAAATGAAGGATGATATTGCATTAAATGTTGCCAATGCTTTCTTACAAATTTTATTTAATAAAGAAAATTTAAAAGTTCAAAAAGAGCAATTAGCAAATGATGAAAAGCAACAAAAAAAGAGTGAAGAATTCGTAGCTGCTGGTGTTGTAGCTCGAGGGGATTTACTTGATGTTTTGGCCACAGTTGCCTTGGATAAACAAAATGTTATTGCAGCCGAAAATAATTTGTTTCTTTCTAATTTGAGTTTGGCACAATTACTTCAAATTGAAGATTTTCAAACTTTTGAAATTGCTGATGTAGATTATCAGGCTACATCTAGTGCAACCATGTTAGAAAAGCCAGAGAATATTGTTGAAAAAGCAAAACAAAACCGCGTTGAACTTAAAATTGCTAGAGCTAATTTGGAAGTTGCTGAGAGGGATGTGAAAATTGCCAAAGGTGATTTTCAACCTAGTTTAATAGGTTTTTATAGTTTTAGTTCAAGAGTAAGTTATGCAGATAGAGTTATAGGATTTAATCCCAACGGATCACCTATACTTTCAGGACCACTTCCATTTTTTGATCAATTCAGCAATAATAAAGGTCATAATTTTGGATTGCAATTAAATATTCCAATACTGAATGGTTTCTCTGCAAAAAACAATTTAGACCGTTTTAAAATTGCTTTAGATCGTTCTAAAATCAATGAAAAGCAAGCTACATTAGATTTAGAAAGAAATGTATATACCGCAATCACCAATGCAAAAGCTGCTCTAAACGCCTATGATGCTGCCATTGCAGCATTTGAAGCAAGAAAAGAAGCGTATAATTATGCCAAAGAAAAATATGCAGTTGGAATGATGAATAGTTTTGATTTTTCTCAATCACAAACTTTATATACCAATGCGCAATCAGAAGTTTTAAGAACTAAATACGATTATATTTTTAAAGTTAAAATAGTAGAATTTTATTACGGAATCCCTATCATAGAAAAATAATACACCATGTCAAAAAAGAAAATTTACATCATTATTGGAGCTGTTGTAGCATTAATTATTGTTTTAATTATATTATCAAAAACCGGGGTTATAGGAAAAAATGATAATGCGATTGAAGTTGATACTGCCAAAGCAAATGAAATAACAATTATAGAAACCGTTTCGGCTACTGGTAAAATTCAACCAGAAATTGAAGTGAAAATATCATCTCAAGTTTCGGGAGAAATTATTGATTTGCCAATAAAAGAAGGTCAAGTTGTTAAAAAAGGAGATTTATTAGTGAAGATAAATCCCGATTTATATACCTCAGGTTTGAACCGTTCCATTTCTAATTATGCTGGTACAAAATCAGGTTTAAACCAAGCCGATGCTTCATTTAAAGAAGCTGAAGCGAGTTTCCAAAGAAATAAAACCCTATATGAAAAAGGCATTATTTCTAAATCGGAATGGGATAAAGCAATTGCTGCATTTGAAGTAGCTAAAGCTAATAAACAAAGCGCTTATTATAATGTTCAAAGTGCCTCGGCAACAGTAAAAGAAGCGAAAGATAATTTAGGAAGAACTACAATTTATTCTCCTAACGATGGAACAATTTCTAAACTTAGTGTTGAATTAGGGGAGCGAATTCTTGGTACCCAACAAATGGCTGGAACCGAATTACTTCGTGTAGCTAATCTTAACAATATGGAAGTAGAAGTAGATGTAAATGAAAATGATATTGTGAAGATAAACATAGGAGATGAAACTAAAATCCAAGTTGATGCCTATTTGAAAAAAGAATTTAAAGGGGTTGTAACTAGTATTTCTAATTCGGCTAGCTCTGCAACATCTGCTGATCAGGTTACAAATTTTAAAGTTAAAGTTAGAATTCTAAAAGAATCATATCAAGATTTAATTGAAGGCAAGCCAGAGACCTATTCTCCTTTTAGACCTGGAATGACTGCTACAGTAGATATTATTACAAAAAGAAAAGTAAATGTAATTGGTATTCCAATTAGTTCAGTTGTAATTAAATCGGATACTACCGCAACTCCTAAAATCGAAGTTTCAGATTCTGGAGATAAAGTAAAATCTAAAAGTGATAAAAAACTTGAATGTGTTTTTGTGAAAGTAGGAGACAAGGCTAAAATTAGAATTGTAAAAACCGGAATTCAAGATGACACCAATATTGAAATTCTATCTGGTTTGAAAAAAGGCGATGAAGTAATTACTGGACCTTATGTAACCGTTTCCAAAGACTTAAATTCTGGTGACAAAGTAAAATTAGCTTCTTTAAAGGAAAAAAGTAAATAATAGAAGCTTGTTAAATTAACCATGCACTACATTCTTAATATTGAAACGGCAACAAAAAACTGTTCGGTTTCTTTAGCTGCTGATGGACAAACATTGGTATGCAAAGAAATTTCAGAGCTGGGTTTTTCACATGCCGAAAAATTGCATTTATTTATTGAAGATGTAATTCAAGAAGCAGGGATTTCATGGTCACAATTAAGTGCTATAGCTGTAAGCCAAGGGCCAGGTTCGTACACTGGACTTCGAATTGGAGTTTCTGCTGCCAAGGGTTTGAGTTATGCTTTACAAATCCCACTAATTTCAGTAGATACCTTAGCGTCTTTAGCGCATCAAGTTACTCAAAATGACGGCGTGATTGTTCCTATGATAGATGCCCGTAGAATGGAGGTTTATAGCGCCATTTTTGATTCTAATAAACAAAAAATAAGAGCTATTCAAGCAGAAATAATTACCGAAGAAAGTTTTGCAACTATTTCAGATACAGTTTATTTTGTTGGTGACAGTAATGAAAAGGTAAAAACAGTATTGACCAAATCTAATTTTGTTTTTTTAGATGCCATTCAATATCCATCCGCTAAAGAAATGAGTGCTATTTCGTATCAAAAATTTGAAGAAAAAAACTTTGAAGATGTAGCTTACTTTGAGCCTTTTTATCTAAAAGACTTCCTATTTGCTAAATAATTTATTTGGTAATTCCTTTTGTAAAAGGTTGAATTGTTATTTTTTTATCTTCAAAAGCAATTTTGCATTGTTCTAAAATATCTGAAGAAACAACTAAAAAGTCTTCATTTTTAGTCCAAGGTCTAATGGCTAAATGAATAGCTGTATCGGATAAGTCTCTCACCAATACTGTGGGCTCTGGTGATGTAAGTATTTTGTTGTTATTTTTCATAACCTCCATTACAATTTCTTTGGCTGCTTTTAAATCTGTTTCGTATGAAAGCGTTAAAACTAAGTCAATTCTTCGTATTCCAGAAATAGAATAATTTGTGATAATTCCGTTAGATAAATTAGCGTTCGGAATATATATTGTTTGGTTGTTTGCAGTAAGTAATTTTGTTATAAAAATTTGAATTTCGGTTACCGTTCCAATCACACCTTGCGCTTCAATAGTATCTCCTACTCTAAAGGGCTTGAATAATATGATTAGCATACCTCCGGCAAAATTTGAAAGAGAGCCTTGTAAGGAAAGTCCAACAGCTAATCCAGCGGCACCAAGTATTGCAACAAATGAGGAAGTTTCAATTCCTAATTTTGAAATAAAAGAAACAAAAAGTAATACCCTTAAAACCCAAATTAAAATATCGGCTAAAAATTTAGATAAGGTAGGGTCTAAATTTCTTTTTACCATTATTTTTTTCGCAAACCTATTGATAAACCGAATAGCATATAGGCCGACAAATAATATTACAAATGCAGAAATTAATTTAGGTGAATATTCTAAAAGCGCTTTCATAAACCCTTCCGAGTAATTTTTAACGGTGTTGATGTAAATTAGTCTTCCCATATTTCTATGACACAATTAGGAGTGATTTCTATAGCGCAAAGATAATTATTTATCTCTTTTGTTGCTCAAGTATTATCCGTGATAAACCCGTGAAGCAACAATAAGCCCTTCTTTAATTTCTAATACTTCTGCAACCAACATATTTTCCTCTTGATCTACTATTCTTAAATATTCCATAAATACTCTATCCGAGTTTGCCGTCAATGAGGTCACTTTATAATGTAGGGAAGGCAATCGTTCAAAGGCATCTTTCCACCAGTTTCTTAGTGCATATTTGCCAGTTACTAATCCGTTAGTTTCTGGGTGTCTAATTTTTAATTTTGGACTAAAATGCTGTGCATCTTCATCATATAACGAGATTAATTTCTCTAAATTATGAGAGTTGAATGCTTCAAACCAAGCATGAGCAATCGATAAGTTTTTTTCTATGACCATATTCAAAAAACCACGCATTAGCGTGGTTACATATTTTTGATATTAATAATTTCTTGTTCTGTAAGTGCTCTCCAATTTCCTCTTGGCAGATTTTTCTTTGTTAACCCTGCAAATGCAACGCGGTCTACTTTGATTACTGTGTATTTGAAGTTTTCAAAAATAGCGCGCACTACCTTAACATTTGGAGTACGAAGTTTAATGCCAATTTCATTTTTCGGTTCGTTTTCTATGTAGCTTATTTCGTCTACATATAAGCGATGTCCGTCTAGTGTAACTCCGGTTTTTATTTTTTCTAAATCTT
>JACCDK010540133.1_pt1 | contig 29401 bp, 28 predicted proteins | sample 7445871 | NCBI WGS metagenome assembly JACCDK01 (sample SAMN15323436, study PRJNA562643) | freshwater metagenome | isolation source: river surface water | place: USA:Blue River Watershed | collected 2017-08-15 | reverse complement strand
TGATAGGGGATTGGATCGGCTTCTATAACCACCGGCGCCCTCATCAAGCGCTGAAAATGAGGACCCCTGCCGAGGCGTATGCTTTAGCAGCTTGACCTGTGCAGAAACCGCTAGGTCAATACAGTGTCTTTTGAAAGCATGTGAAGCCTCTCTGCTTCTTTGGTCACTATGGACCTTTCTAAATAAGTCTCATGTTGGCAAGCTGGCCAGCAGCTTGTCCAAGGCGGCACCGTTTTCGTCACCTAGGGCGGCATCGCACAGGATGCGCACTACGTGCGCGGCGGTGCCGGGCAAAGCCATTTCATTTTTTCCGACTTTCATAAATCAAGAATAAGGCGATCGCTCGTGGCGCGTGAGCAACAAGGCATGAACTGATCATGCCGCGCCTTTTCTTCCTCGCTCAATAGCAAGTCTCGATGATCGCAGATACCTTCAAGCACACGCGTAGTGCATGTCCCGCAAACACCCTGCTCGCAAGATGTAATGACATCGATGCCGTGTATTCCTAGGGCTTCCACAACAGTCTGATTGGGAGAAACCACAATGTCCTGCCCGGTGCTGGCAATCCGAACTGTAAATGCCCGGTCCTGCGGAGTTGCTTGCAGTGCTGCACTAAAGTGTTCAAAATGTATGTGCTCCCTTGGAAAACCTTGTGCGTCCGTGGCCTTCATCACCCAGTCGATGAAGCCTGAGGGGCCGCAAATGTATATCTGGGTTCCAACTGACGATGTGCCAATAGCTGTCGCGAGGTTAAGTCTTTGTTCCGCAGGTCCATCATCCAGGTGCAGAAAAACCTGTTTGCTCCAAGAAGCGCTGGCGATCTCTTCTCGGAATGCCGTCCGATTTAGGGAGCGCGTGCAGTAATGCAACGCGAAATTAGCACCTTTAGATGCCAACTGATATGCCATGCAAAGCAGGGGTGTAATGCCAATGCCACCTGCGATTAGCAGTGTCCGTTCTGCGGATCGCAGCGGAAAGTGATTGCGAGGTTCACTAATGAATAGCGTCTGCCCTTCCTGGATATCGGCGTGCATGCTATGGGATCCACCTCTGGAATTAGGATCTAATAGTACGGCGATTTGGTAAAAGTCAGAGCTCTTCTCATGGTTTATCAATGAGTACTGACGAATGATTCCTGCGGGGGTGTGGACGTCGATGTGCGCTCCAGCGGTGAACGAGGGGAGAGTGGCCCCGTCAGTCCGGATCAGCTCAAAGCTGGCGATGTCTTGAGCTACGACACTCTTACGTCGAACTTGGACTTGGATCAATGCCATAGTTTTTTAATAGTGATGACGTTGTTAAGTTGCAGGGTTGTCAAATAACGTTCGGAAACCTTCACCCGGATCCTTGAAGTGCAAAAGCGCTTCACCGACCAAAAAGGCATGCACACCTGCCTCGCGCATGCATTTCACTGATGCAGCCGAGCTGATGCCCGACTCCGTAACCAACAACCGGTCTTGCGGCACTTGAGAAAGCAGATCGAGGGTGGTACGAAGTGATATATCGAAGGTCCGCAGATCCCGATTGTTGATGCCTAAGAGCTTTGTACGGCATTTGAGGGCGCGTTCAAGTTCGTAGGAGTCATGTACCTCGATCAACACCGACATCCCCAGGCCGAGGGCTATATCCTCCAAATCCTTGAGCGTGTGATCGTCTAAGCATGCCGCGATCAACAACACACAATCGGCGCCCATTGCCCGAGATTCATATACCTGATAAGGATCGAGCAAAAAGTCTTTGCGCAAGACAGGCAGAGCACAGGCTAGGCGTGCGCATATTAGATCTTGCGAGCTTCCTTGAAAAAACCGTGTTTCGGTCAGTACTGACAGGCAGGCCGCTCCTGCAAGTGCGTATGTTTGCGCAAGATGTTCTGGGTTGAAATTTGGACGGATCAATCCCCTACTGGGGCTAGCCTTCTTGATCTCAGCAATGACCGCTGAATTCCCGACCGCAATGCGCTGACGCAGGCTGGCCTCGAACGGTCTCAGCGAATTCACACTGTATTCGGCCAGACCCCGTACCGCCGATAGGGGTACATTGCGCTTGATCTCGGCGACTTCTTGGCGCTTGAACTCAACTATCTGTTCAAGAATGGTGGTCTTCATTTTTTATAGGTTTGCATGCTGCAATTTTTTTAGTCATTTACTGCGTTCAATGGGGACACAAAACGCTCAATGCCGATGCGCAGATCGGCTGGTATTTCAAGCGGCCGTTTGTTACCCATGCCAACAAAGACAATAGTCAGCTGCGCCTCCAAGTTCTCAGCCCCGTCTTTGCTCAGAAACAGAATCCGGAGGCGAGTCGAAGAGGTCCCCACATGTAAGACGCTCAGGGATGCAACTAGGGTGTCGCCCAAAAATGCTGGTCGCTTGAAATCAATCTCGAGTCGTACTGTCGGAATGGCTAGTCCGCGCGAACCGTGTAATGCAGCGAAATCGCACCCAAGGCCATACTTGAACCAATGCTCCACGACATCGTTGAGCATTTCGGTGAACCGCGGGTAAAAGACAATTCCTGCTGGATCACAATGCTTAAAGCTGACGTCAAAGCTGGTTTGGTGTATGTCCGCCATTTTGCATGTCTTAATTAATTGAACCCAACTTTTGCGTCAGCATCTGACCAGTCTCGTCGGCGAGAGCCGCGTCTCGCAATTCCCGCATGCGCTTGGCATCCACTACAACACCGCTGTCCAAAGCATCCATGATCCGCTGGAAGTTAGTAAAACCGCGCTCGTGTGTATCACCGTAACCTTTAATCAGGCGCTGACATTCGACCACCTCGCAAGCCAGCTCGTAATCCTTGGTAACCGCAGATTGAATCCGCGACAACCAAGCCGCAATCCCGACCTGTTCGCGCTGAAAACGCAGTGAGCTCCGGCGGAAATGGCGACAGGAGGCGACGGCATACAGCATTAAAAAACCGCTGAGCGAACTGGTCCTGATAATTCGACCATCTTTTGTCATTCTTTTGATCAATGACATAAGTGTCTTGTTCGCCAAAATCCATCGTCCAATACTCGCGGGGGCGGTATCGGCGAGCTCTTGAGCGCGGGGATGAAAAAACTCATGAATGCGTACCAATTGACCACTCGAGGCCCGTACTTCACTGTGCACGCGTTGGAATCGTGAAGCTCTAAGCTTGAGCTCTGCAACGCGAGCAGTATCCTCAAACGTCATCCAGAGTGCCAAATAACGCGCGGTTTCCCGGGTGAATCGCCAGCTGCCATCGCCATGGCAGCGATCCAGTGCAAGAACCCCCTTTAAGCGTTCCAGATAATCATCTGCGTACGCCCTATCTTGGTAGTCAGCTGTACGGACGATCCCGTGCTCAATAAGGTCTACACAATCCGCAGGAAAGTCGGCGTTTGCACGTTTCAGCAGGCTCTCCAGCCTGGCGTCATATTGACGCTGGTCTGACGAGTCGCCCGCTGACGGCGAGTCGGGCTTGGCCAGAAAAGCATCAAAGCCTGCTCGGAACGCTTTTAGGCTTGAGGCCACGCCTACTCCGCCGCGTTCAATCGCTGACAAAAATTCCGCTTCGCTCCAAGGCAAGACTTCAGCAGCTGCAAGTGCGCCGAATAAGCTTGCGCTGATTACGCTGCCAGACTTTTCAGCCAGCTTCGCAAAGTCTTTGGCTACATATTGTCTGGCAGCTTTTCGGCCCGTTTCAATGAACTGTTCGTTAGATGTTCGACCATCGCTCATGGCCATCTTTTCTGGCATGGCGTAAACGCGATTGGATGATGTGATCAGCAATGTTTTGTCAGGTGTCACAATGCCGCGCTGAACTGCCCGCGATGACTCCATGAGTTCGGAGGCGATCACCACATCGACATCACCGGGTGTAGGCATAAGGCCCAACACAGGTTGCCGGTCCAGCGTTCGCGAGACCGGAAGTACCTCCACGTAATAGATCGTTGCGCCGGTACGCTGCGCAACACCTGGCACCGAGGTTGACTGAGCGTAAAAGCCAACATGCTCGGCCGCGCTGACAATCCAGTCTGCCAATACGCCCCCGCCTTCGCCACCCATCGCCAAAATGGCGATCTTGATTGGCCGCACAGGCTGAGTTGGTAACTTGTTCGTTTCAAGCTGCATGTACAAACTCCCTAGCGGCAAGCTTTCGCTGCAGCCGGCCAATGATGAACTGGCTAAAGCGCTCGAGTGTGCGTTCTAACCACTTCGGATGGCTAACCAGCTCTACGCGGTAAAACGACGGACAAAGCACCGCAGCATGGGCAACCTCGCCACAAAGCCCACAGCCCACGCAACTTGATTGCACACTGGCCACGGGATCTTTTCGCAGAGGATCTGGGTTATCCCGAATGCTGAGTGATGGGCATCCCGAAAGCCGGATGCACGAGTGATCGCCAGTACAAGTGTTGGCATCCACACCGAACCGCTGCAGTACCGTACGCTCTCCACGTTCTGCTTGTGCCCTCAACTGGGGCTTGATCCTACGCTGCTTGTTCAGCATGCATTCGGACTGGGCCACCACCACCTTGGGGCCAAGATCAGTGGTCGTTAGGGCTTCACGCACCACCGCCATCATGTTCTTCAGGCGATAGGTATTCGACACCTTTCGGACCCACTTCACGCCCACCCCCCGGACTGCCGCTTCGATTGGCAATGCGGTTACGCGGTGCGCATTTTGGCCCTGCGAAGACAGAATGTCCTGGCCACCGGTGGCGGCCGAGTATCCGTTGTCGATGATGAGCGTGACGTTGTCGCTCTTGTTGAAGACGGCGTTGCCCACCCCGGAGGTGAGTCCGTTGTGCCAGAAGCCACCATCGCCCATGACGCTGATGGTTCGGCGACCGGCCTGCTGTACGTTCAGCGCGGCCGCACCAGCTGCGCCCAGACCATAGCCCATCGACGTGGCACCAAAGTCAAAGGGCGGCAACGCTGCAAACTGGTGGCAGCCAATATCAGCACTCACATAGTGTTTGCCAATCTCCCGCTCGACCAGCTTGATGGCCGTGAAGATGGGCCGCTCTGGGCAGCCGGTGCAAAACGAAGGCGGGCGCGGTAACACGCCTGGTGCGTCTTGCAAGGCCGCACCCGGCATCGAGGGAACCAGCGGTATCACCGGCGGCGCGATCATCTTGGCCACGCCGCTGGTCAGTGTCTGGCGCTCGAGCAGCGCTGGCGCATGGCGAGTTAGGAATTTGCGCAAACCCTTGAGTACGACCAGCGTTGTGTACTCTCCCGCCTTGGGCAGCATGTCCTTACCATGCAGGCGAGTGGCTACATCATTTCGGCTCAAGATAGATTGCAGGCTGTGCTCGATGAATTCCGGCTGACCCTCCTCAAGCACCAGCACGCCGTCCTTGTTATGGCAGAACGCCAGGATCTCTTCCTCGACCACGGGATAGACCACATTCATGACGTAAATGGGCACCTGCGACTCACCCCATACGTCGGCTAGACCCATCAACTCCATGGCCCGGATGAGTGTGTTGTAAAGCCCCCCCTGCACGATGATGCCAATGCGTGCATTGGGCCCATGGGCCTGCCCGATGAACTCATTGAGCTTATGCTCTAGAACAAAGCGGGTGGCCGCTGGCCATCGCTCGTGTACTTTCTCGTGCTCATGAAGAAACGTTGCCGGGGCCAGAGCCATTCTTTGCACGTCGCGGCGCGGGTGCTCGATGGCGTCTTGCAGCGTAAAGCAGGGGCGCTCGTTGTCCTCGGCCACAAAGCGGCCATGGGCATGGCAAGTGCGCACCCGCATGGTTAGCATGACTGGGGTGCGGCTGGCTTCGGACAGCTCAAACCCTTTCTGGACCGCCTTGACCAGACTTTGGTGCGCCGGCCTTGGATCGAGCAGCCACATTTGCGACTTCATGGCAAACGCGTGTGAGCGTTCCTGGATGATGGATGAGCCCTCGCCATAGTCCTCGCCAAGAATCACTAGGCAGCCGCCTGTGACTCCACCCGATGCCAGGTTGGACAGTGCATCTGAGGCGACATTGGTGCCCACCGTTGATTTGAAGGTAATTGCACCGCGTAGCGGGTAGTGAACGGACGCGCCAAACATGGCGGCCGCTGTGGCCTCGCTGGCGGAGCTCTCGAAATGCACCCCGAGTTCGTCCAGAATGTCCTGCGCATCGGCGAGCACATCCATTAGGTGTGACACCGGCGAGCCCTGGTAGCCCCCGACGTAGGCAACCCCCGACTGCAACAGCGCCTTGGTTACGGCCAGGATGCCTTCGCCTTCGAATTCCTCTCCCGCCCCTTTGCGGAGCTTGAGCACTTCTTGTTTGAATGATCTTTCTGCCATGTCCGGGACTATAGAAACGGTGCGGTCAGGTCACAACGCAGTTTCGTGCGTCTTGTCATGAATAAAATTCATCGTGAATGTGGCGTCCTAGCAATTATTTTTGTTTGGCTCGCCTGGTCTTATCATTGGTCATGCAGTGAACATGGCCAGCGACGGGGCATTGGTTCACCCACTCGCCCGGCGCTTGGCGCTGTGGTGGCCTTTTACTTGCATCTTGATCCATGGAAATTCGTCAACTCAGGGCCCTTGCGGCTATTGCAGATGCCGGCAGCTTTTGGGAGGCGGCCGACATGTTGGGCCTGACCCAATCGGCCCTGAGCCATCAACTGCGCCAACTAGAGCAGGAGCTGGGGGAGACACTTTTGGTGCGGGCTCGCCCGCGTGCCTACCCAACCCCTGCAGGTCGAGTGGTGCTGGAGGCTGCGAGCCGGATTGATCACGAGATCCGGTCACTTGAGCAGCGATTTGTTCAGTCCCGGCACGGGGCAGTGGTAGGCACCCTCCGCATTGCCGCCACCCCCATGTCCTTCACCCATTTGCTTGGGGATCTCTGCGAGTCCTTTCGCCGCCAGTTTCCGCAGGTTGAACTGGTGTTCACGGCCACTGAAAGCGCAGAGCAGGCCGTCCGTCGTGTGCTGACAGGGGCATCGGACATGGCTTTTGGTCCCTTGACCGGCCAACACGACTCTTTGCATGAAGTTCGGCTTGCTAGCGTGGAGCATGCCTTCATTGTCCGAGCGGGCCATCCCCTGGCAGAGTCGAGCCGAGTCAACCCCGACCAGTTGCGGCAATACCCCATCGCCTTGTTCCAGCCCAAAAGCGGAACCAGGCCCATGACCGACGCCATTTTTGAAGGTAAAGGTCTGCCCCCGGTGTTGACCGAGTCCAATGACGCGCAATTCATCAAACGCATGGTCTCAATCAGTGACGCCAGTGCATTGATGGTGGCTTTTGCTGTTCATGAGCGTGAGCCGGGACTGGCCTTGCTTCGGCTCGATGGCCCACCCCTAGTGCTGGATGTCGGCCTGATCCACAAGAAGAGCGTCAACATGAACGCCCTAGAGTTGTTCAAGGGTATGTGCTTGGACCTCCGTGGCCCAAAGCCCGCCCAGGTCTTGCTGGGCGATCCGCCCGGGAACTTTCTGAAAAATCGGCCTACCTAAGTCATCCTGCGAATGTTCGTAAAGGTATACTGAAATCGGGTGTTTCCCTAACTTTAAGCGCGATATGATTCGAAATAATCGAATTTCATATGGATAAATGGCCTATCCCGCGAAAAATCAATTGAATTTGGTATACTGAAAGTCCCGAAAATTGATATCGGCAACAAGCCGATGCTGGCTTTCCACATGAGTACTGTTTTCGAAAGATTTCGTTCGAGCGCCCACCGTTGGGGGGATGCCGACTTCCTGTACGTCGAAGAGGTGACTGCACAGACCTATGGCATTGCAGCTGGGCCGATTGCTTGGTCCAGTGCCTTGGCGCAAGTTGAAGAACTGCACCGGGCCTACGCAGTGGCTGGCTATGGACACGGTCACCGTGTAGGCTTGCTCATGGAAAACCGCCCTGCGTTTCTGTTGCACTGGCTTGCTCTCAACGGCTTGGGAGTGAGCGTTGTGCCCATCAACGTGGAAATGCGCGCAGCCGAACTTGCTTATCTCATTGACCACAGCGAGATCGCGCTGGCGGTGGTGCTGCCCCAGCGGGTGGAGGCCTTGCAAGCGGCCGTGATGGCCACCGGCACACAGACCCGGGTGGTTGACATGTACGTGCGCCAGTTCCCGCCCCCCGCCATGCCGGCGACGCAAGTCACGCCGCCAACCCGCGAGACGGAGTGTGCGTTGCTCTACACATCGGGCACTACGGGGCGCCCCAAGGGCTGTCGGCTCTCGAACGACTATTTCCTGCGCACAGGTGATTGGTACGCCAGCCTCGGCGGGCACTGTCCGGTTCGCACGGGGCAGGAGCGAATCCTGACCCCCTTGCCGCAAAACCATGTCAATGCGATGTGCTTTTCGGCCATGGCCATCATTACCGCCGGTGGCTGTCTGATTCAGCTGGACCGGTTCCATCCACGCACATGGTGGCAGTCGGTGCGTGACAGTGGGGCCACGATTGTTCACTACCTTGGGGTGATGCCAGCCATGCTTCTGGGGGCAGAGGCGACGCCCGAGGACCGTGCGCACCTCGTCCGCTGGGGCTTTGGGGCTGGGGTCGGGGCCAAGGACCATGCGCGATTTGAAGCGCGCTTTGGCTTTCCGCTGGTCGAGGGTTGGGCCATGACCGAAACTGGTGCAGGGGGTGCTATTCATTCCAACCTGGGGGAGCGTCGAATTGGCATGCATGCGATCGGCCGCCCTGATCCGCTGTTAGAAGTGCGTCTGGTCGACGATGAAGGCCAGGAGGTGGCTGCTGGACAAAATGGCGAGTTGCTGGTGCGCGCAAAGGGTGAAGATCCGCGTCGGCACTTTTTCTCGGGTTACCTCAAGGACGAGGCCGCCACCGATGAGGCCTGGGCAGGGGGATGGTTTCACACCGGTGACGTGGTGCGCGCCGACCCGGATGGCATGCTTTATTTTGTGGACCGCAAGAAGAACGTGATCCGCCGAAGCGGCGAGAACATTTCGGCCGTCGAGGTCGAGGCCGTTCTGGCACAACACGCCACGGTCAAAACCGCAGCGGTGGCGGCCACGCCCGATGAGATTCGCGGTGACGAGGTGTTGGCGTGTATCGTGCTGCGGGAGGGAACGGCAGTGACCGATCGGGTGGCCTTGGCGCAAGAAATTGTTCGCCATGCGCTTACGCAACTGGCGTATTACAAGGCGCCTGGTTATGTGGCCTTTGTTGATGCCGTTCCGCTTACGAGCTCGCAGAAAATCCAGCGCGGCGAGCTGCGGGTCTTGGCGGCCCAGCTGCCCGGTCAGGACGCTTGCGTTGACACGCGTGCCCTCAAGATCAGGCAGGAGTGAGCGTGCCTCGTCTTGCATATGACGGCGTGGCGGTGGCGGTGCCAGTGACGGTTCCGTATGTCCGCTACAGCCACCACAGTTCGCACCACTTCGCCGCACAGGCCATGCGATTGCTTCTGGCCCACTCTAAGCTCGACAAGTCGGCGGTGGATGGCATCATCGTGAGTAGTTTCATGCTGGCCCCCGACACGGTGGTCGGTCTGACCCAACAGATGGGCCTCGTTCCCCGCTGGATGGACCACATCCCGACGGGCGGCGCTTCAGGGGTCATGGCCCTGCGACGGGCTGCCCGGGCGGTGCAAAGCGGTGACGCCAATGTGGTCGCTTGCATTGGCGCCGATACCAACCATGTGGCCTCGTTCCGGCAGAGCCTACCCAACTTCAGCCAGTTTGCCCGTGATGCCACCTACCCCTACGGCGCCGGCGGGCCGAACGCCATGTTCGCCATGATCACTGACCACTATATGCGCCACGCAGGCGCCACGCGGGAGGATTTTGGCCGCATTGCGATTAGCCAGCGGGCCAACGCTGCTCGTAATCCGAATGCCCTTCTGCGCCGGCCGATCTCGATGGAGGAATACCTGACGGCCAGGGCAATTGCTGAGCCAATCCATTTGTTGGACTGCGTGATGCCCTGTGCGGGCGCAGAGGCGTTCCTGGTCATGCGAGAGGAGCTGGCCGTCTCAATGCAACTTCCCCATGCGCGCTTGCGCGCCGCTATTGAACGTCACAACGCCTATACAGAAGATGCTGTGATGGTTCGTGGGGGATGGCGCATGGACCAGCAGGAGCTGTATGCTCAGGCGGGCATAGCGCCCTGCGACATCGATGTTGTTCAGACCTATGACGATTACCCGGTCATTGTGATGATGCAGCTCGAAGGGCTGGGGTTTTGCGAGGTCGGCGAAGCGCCGGCCTTTGTGCGTGCCAATACCCTCACACACGATGGCAGCTTCCCGCACAACACCAGCGGGGGGCAACTCTCGGCAGGGCAGCCGGGCGCTGCGGGCGGCTTTCAGGGCTTGACCGAAACCTTACGCCAGCTTGGCGGAAAGGCCACCGGTCGGCAGGTACCAGACGCACGCTGGGGCCTGGCCAGCGGTTTTGGCATTGTCAATTACGACCGCTGCGTTTGCACCGGCGCTGTCATTCTGGAGGCTGCCGCATGACCCGCCCATCCACCACACAAACTGAGCGCAAGAACCCTGTGCTGCGCACTCCCCGCATGAACCTGCCGCCTGTAGGCAGGAGCCGTGTCTCCATGGGGTTGACTGCAGCTGCGGCCGAGGGCCTTGGCCTACACCTGCAGGTGTGTCGGGACTGCGGCACCCCCCAATATCCCCCCCGAGAGGCCTGTGGGCACTGCCTGTCTGACCGCTTGGTATGGCAAGCACAGTCGGGTGGCGGGGTCTTGCTCGCGCAGACCACCTTGCGCCACAGCCACGACCTGTATTTCAAAGAGCGACTGCCGTGGCGGATCGGCACCATCCAGCTTGACGTGGGACCCACGGTGGTGGCCTTTCTGAGCGACAGCGTGGCCGAATTGCCCTGCCGGGTTCGAGTGTCGCCCCGGCTCGACCGGGCGGGCGAGGCCGTGCTCATTGCACAACCAGACGACAACATCACTATGGACCCAAACGAACGAATTCAACTTGAAACCGGCTGCAACCCCGAGGGGCGCAATGTGCTGGTCAGCGATGGCAAAACAGCTGTGGGGCAGGCCTTGGTGCAAGCCCTGGTTAAGGCGGGCAGTACGACCATTTGGGTGGGCCATGCAGAACCCTGGAAGCAGGCGCCCGAATTGCTTGCGCTATCTTCGCTGCGGGGAGTTCACCTGGTGCCCTTGGATCTGACCGATTCACGATCGGTGGCGGAGCTGGGCGGGGAACTGGGCGGCAAGGTGGACATCCTCATCAGCAATGCCGAGGTGAACCGAACCCATTCGATTGCCTCGCGCCGTGGCTTGGATGTGGCGCGCGCCGAGATGGACATCAACTACTTTGGGCTGCTGCGCCTCGCGCAGGCATTTGCACCAGCGCTGCAGGCACGGGCCGCCGATGGTGCGCGGCATGCCGTGGCCTGGGTTAACCTGCTGTCGGTGTTCGCACTCAATCATTTGCCGGCGCAAGGGACGTTTAGCGCATCCAAGGCTGCGGCATGGTCGGTGGCGCAAGGACTGCGGGCGCAAATGCAGCACCAGGGCATTCGGGTTATGAACGTCTTTCCTGGACCAATGGATGACGATTGGAACCAGAACATGCCGTATCCCAAACTAAGTCCAACCACCTTAGCTAAGCAGATGGTCGACGGCCTGGTTCGTGGTGTAGAGGATCTGTATGTCGGTGAGTTCGCGCAGGAGTGGCATGCCCGCTGGCGGGACAACCCGAAAGCGCTTGAGCGCGAAACCGCCCAGGGAGGACTTTGACATGCGCACATCGCTTCTGACGGCCTTGACTGAGGCCTTGGTGTCGCAACAAGTGCGCATCATCGATCTGACGCAAACTCTGGCGCCATCGTTTCCCACGATTTCATTGCCACCCGAGATGGGGCAGTGCTGGCCGTTTCGGATCGAAGAGATCTCCAGGTACGACGAGCGTGGCCCTGGCTGGTACTGGAACAACTTCTCGTGTGGCGAACACACTGGGACACACTTTGACGCCCCTGTGCATTGGATTTCGGGCCGCTACCTCCCCCACAACACTGTGGACACGGTCGAGGTGCAAAAGTTGGTGGCGCCTGCCAGTGTGATCGATTGCTCACAAGCTGCCATGGCCGACCCCGACTACCTGATGAGCGTGGCGGACATTGAGCGCTTTGAGGCGATGCATGGACGGATCCCCGCTGGGGCGTGGGTGCTGATGCGAACCGATTGGAGCAAGCGCAGCGACCCGGTGCTATATCAGAACTACGATGAAACCGGCCAGCACACCCCAGGACCCTCGGCGGAGGCGGTACGCTTCCTAGTTGAGGAACGCGATGTGCTGGGTTTCGGTTCAGAGGCCATCGGGACAGACGCGGGGCAGGGTTATCACCTTGTGCCTCCTTATCCTTGTCACTCCCTTATGCATGGGGCTGGCAAATTGGGCTTGCAGTGCCTGACTAATCTGGACCTGCTGCCGCCAACAGGGGCCGTGCTGATCACCCCGCCGTTGAAGATTCTGAACGGATCGGGTAGCCCACTTAGGGTGCTTGCTCTGGTCGAGTCGCCCATCCCCGCCTAAAAGAGGAAGCCACCATGAGTCTTTTGTCCCAGCTTGCCCAAGCTCTGCGCGCTGGCGCGCTACATACCATCGACCTGACTCAAACTTTGAGCGAGGACTTTCCAGCGCTTCAACTGCCAGAGCAGTTTGGTCAGGTCAAGGGATTTCGTATCGAACGGATCTCGAAATACGACGATGCAGGCCCAGACTGGTACTGGAACAATTTCACTTGTGGCGAACACACCGGCACGCACTTTGACGCGCCAGCTCATTGGGTCACTGGCAAGGACCTGCCAGGCAACACCGTGGACACCATCGATCCGTCACGCTTCATGGCGCCTGCGGTGGTCGTCGATGCAAGCCACGAGGTGGCGAACAACCCCGACTGGCTCCTGACAGTGCCATATTTGGCACAGTGGGAAGAACAGCACGGTCGCATCCCAGCTGGCAGCTGGGTGCTTTTTCGGACCGATTGGTCTAAAAAAGTTTCGGACGCTGCCCGATTTCTCAACCTGCATCAGGACGGTGCCCACACACCGGGCCCCACGCAAGACGCAGTGGAATGGATGATCCATGAGCGCGATGTGCATGGGTTTGGGGTGGAGACCATCAACACCGATGCGGGACAATCCTACCAATGGCCGCTTGCCTATCCGTGCCATACCCTGATGCACGGTGCTGGAAAATACGGGCTACAGTGCCTAACTAACTTGGACTTGCTGCCGCCTACGGGTGCCTTCATTGTGTCGGCACCCTTGAAGATCGGGCAGGGGTCTGGGAGTCCGCTGCGCGTGCTGGCTATTGTTGAGGGCCAAGACGGCGGCACTGCAAGCCGTTAAGCTTCCAGTTTTACCTAGATCCAACGCCATGCAAAACAAAGATGACGCCCCAGCCAGCAACCCCGTCAGCTTGAGTGCCTTGGCATACGAGCATTTGCTTGTGCGCCTGCGTGGTGGCCATCTGGGTTTGGGTGAGCGACTGGTGGAGGCAGATATTGCCGCCCAGCTGGGCGTGTCGCGCGTGCCGGTTCGCCAGGCTCTGCTGCAACTTGTGGCCGAGGGCTACCTGGTTAGCACCCCCCGAGGTTACAAAGTACCCTCGTTCAGTGCGACCGATGTAGAAGAAGTCTTTGAGCTGCGCCTCTTGCTCGAACCACGGGCAGCCGCTTTGGCGGCGCGCGACATGGTGGCACGCCAATTGGCCCTGGTTAATCAGGCCTTGGCGGATGCTCGTGCAGCCGATCAGGTAAACGACCCGCCTGGCTTTTTCAATGCCGGCCGGCAATTTCGCGATGCCTGGCTCGGGGCTGTCAAAAATTCCCGACTTGCGGCCAGCATCACACGTTATGCCGATCAGGTAGCCTTTGTGCGACGTATGACTTTAAGCGAGCCGCAGCGTCGTAAAACCGTCATGGCAGGCTACCAAACCCTTCAGCAGGCGTTTTCGTGTCACGACAGCATCGCCGCCCATGACTGCATGGTGCAGATGGTGATTGCGGCTAAGCGCGATTTTATTGAAGTCGTTCAGCAATCCTAAAATTTTCTTAGCGCTTAACGAAAACTGGCCTGTTATTACATTTTTCTTTTCATGTAGCAATTGCAGTTTAGATGTAGATGATCCTAAATAAAACATCTCCGAAACTCGTTTTTATAAAACGATAAAAATCTATCGATTGATGTGGCGACGACGGATCGCATTCATAAAGCGGTCTTCTGAATGTTTCAAAATTATTCGTTTGTCGTCGCGCTCAATTCACCGTGTAATCCGTGTCATGGATTCACTGTTTGGCAACACGCTCTGCACAGATCGATCGGGCATCAACCGGTCAGTTGTCTTGCGTGACATGGCAGGGAGGCCGCGCGATCGAATCGCGTTCGCGGTACACCTCCCAGGCAAACTGAATCAAATGCTCATGCATGGCTTTGCTCGCTGCCGAGGGGGTTCGGTCCTTAAGCGTGGACAGGCTCACATGTCGCTCCACCACCGGGCCCACGAGCGGGATCGCACGCACCCGTGGGGCTTCCCCAAAACTCACCGAGTACGCGGGCAAGGCTGCAATCCCCATTCCGGCGGCCACCATCGCAATAGCTGTCGACACATGGTTGACTTCTTGCGCGGGCTTGAGATCATGCCCGACCGACTCCAGCACCTCCTCAGTGATCGCACGAAGACCGCTGCCCTTGCGAAGGGCGATAACGGGCTCTTGTGCCATCTCGGCCCACAACACCCCTGCTTGCTGTGCAAACCGATGGCGGCCTGGGCAGACCAAGACCATCGCATCGCTCAGCAGGACCGTCGAATGCAAGGCGGCGTTGTTCCCCTCCAAGGTTGTCACCAACAAGTCAATCTCTCCCTCGTGCAGACCATTGAGCAGCTGCGAGGGCGTGTCGTCAATTATTTGGACCTTTATGCCGGGGTACCGATCGCAGAACGACTGGACCGCCATTGTCATGAAGCTGGAGGCCAGCAGTGGGGTGGTGCCAATGCGCACCCGTCCACGTCGAAGGGCATTGATGTCGCGCAGGTCCAGCTTAATTTGGTCAAGATCGCGCAGCAGACGCTCCAGCGATTTCAGCAAGGCTTGACCTTCATCGGTCAATGCCAATCGGCGCGTGGTTCGGTCAAACAGTCGCAGCGACAACTCGGCCTCCAGGTTGCGTATCAGCGACGACAGCGCCGACTGGGTGATGTACAGCTGCTCGGCCGCACGCGTGAAGCTGCCGGCATGAGCAACGGTCACAAAGGCCCGCATCTGCTTGAGCGAGATGTTGCTGTGGTTGTTCATCATGGTGTGTGCTGCTCCTTCAGTACCTCTGAACGTTTTGCTGTCCTGTCCGACCTGTGGCCACTGCCTGCCCTTGTGCTCAGTGGTCGTCGCTGCACTGCAGCAAGGTCTGCCGGGTGTTTCTTTGTTTTAACCCGCCGATCCCTGAAATGGATTTTTCTCAATCCCACCTTTGAAAGAAAAACATGAAGACTGTTCATACCAAGCGTCATTTCCTGAGCCTTGCAGCGGTCACCGCATTGGCCATTGCAGCCGCCAGTCCCGCCGTCGTTAGCGCGCAAGGGGCCTACCCTAACAAGCCCATCCGTGTGGTGGTGCCGTTTCCGCCAGGTGGGGCCATCGACACCTTTGCCAGGTCCATCTCGCAAGAGCTGCAGGTACAGCTGGGCCAACCCATTGTTGTGATCAACAAGCCTGGCGGTGGGTCCCAGATTGCGGCTGGTGAAGTACTTGGATCGCCCGCTGACGGTTACACCATCTTCCTTGCGCAGACTGGCGACTTCAGTGTCAATCCCCACCTGTACAAGAACATCAACTACATTCCGGCGCGTGACTTTGACGGCATTGGCATGTTTGTACGTGCGCCACAGGTCATGCTGGCCAACAACACCGGCAAGGTCAACAGCGTCAGCACGCTCAAGAACGAGCTCAGCCGACAAGGTTCGGGGGTCATGTATGGTTCGTTTGGCCCCGGAACCGCCCCCCATTTGCTGGGTCATATCCTTGGCAACAGTACGCCAGGTGCCAAGGTGACCCATGTGCCCTACAAGGGATTTCCGCCCGCCATGCAAGCCATCATGACAAAGGAAATTGACCTCCTGTTTGATGCAGTGCCGGGCACCCTTAACATGACTCGATCGGGCAAGATCGTCCCGCTGGCCATTGCCGATGCGCATCGCAGCAGCCATTTGCCTAATGTACCCACTACGGCCGAAATTGGTTATCCCAATTTGGTGATGGAGTTCTGGATCGGTGCTGCGGTCAAAAAGGGTACTCCCCGCGCGATCGTCAATCGACTCAACGAGGTGTTTACCAAGGCGGTGGCTACTCCGGAGATCGCCAAGCGCTTTGAGGACCTGGGGTATAGCCGTGTCACGATGTCGGCCGACCAGTTCGATGCCTATGTGGCGGCCGAGTCTCTGCGCATGAAGCCGCTGATTCAGGAAGCCGGAGTCGTTGCCGAGTGATGACAGTGCGCAACAGGGTGGTGATGCACCGCCTTGTTGCGTGCGGCAAGGCCGCGGGTCGTGGGCCTTTAGCGCGCGTAAGCCTTGAAATGGCATGTGTCTCCCAGGCTTGGGGATGTCGCGCAGCAGGCCTCTTCTTCGACAACGCAACTTATCTTCCAGGCGTGTTCGCAGACTGCCCGCAACATGCCCATGATTGCAGCGCAAGCCGGTTCACGAGTTTGTGTGGCCGCTGCAAAGGGACTGTTGCGAACGGTCAATCGGCAAGTACGATTGCTCAGCTCAAACGTCCAGACCCCCCAGCCCAAGGAAGCGGCCCCTTGCGCCACCGAGGCAAAGAGTTGTTCTGAATGGGGGTCGTCAGGGTTAGCGTATGCCCGAACGCTGCCGCTTCCAAATTGAAACACCGATTCGGTCAGGGCGTGGAGCGCAGCTGCACGCAGTTCATCGGGCATCCGATCAAACAGACCCATGAAAACATCGGCGCGCATAAGCAGGTAACGTCGGTCCGCATCGCGGACCTGACCAAAGGCCGTCTCAAAGGCGAGACGCTCGTGCAATGGTGGCGTACTCATGGATCAGGGGAACAACTGGATCATGGGCAGACGACTGGATGCGTTGACCAGGTTTACCCGTTTTTGCAGGATCTGGATCCTGCCGTTGCCGCGAATCAAGGTGTGCACATAGTGGCCGTACAGGGTGATTACTTCGTCCCCACGGGATTCCGCATACATAAAAGGGGTGCGGAGCCGGGCCATGTTTGGGGCGTCGCTCTCTGTGGTGAGCTGCGTCGGGCGCTGTAAGACATGTTGCATCGCGCTCTTGGGCTGTTGGGAGTGCGCTAGACCCGCCTGCAGGCGTTCAATTCGTAGCTGCAACATCATCCTGTCCTCGTCTGCGATGGCGTTGTAGGTGCTGCCCTCTGCTTGGGCCGCACCCATCAAGGGCACCCAATACCTGCCGTTGTGTGAAAACAGGTCCAACCAATCCTTGAAGCGGCCCTCGTCAAGTAGCGCAGCCTCGTTGTACAAAAAATGCTCAAGATCATCCTTCATGCTCATACCACCTCTCCGTCTGCACTGGTATACCGGGCCCAGGCGCGGTACTGGTTTCGTAACAGGAGTTCGTTGGTCCCACTAATCTCGCGGGTGGTTTCCTGTAGTTCTTGCGGATCAAATTCGCGGTGGAGGCTGACCCACTGCGTGGCCTGGGACCGCAAACCGCTTTGTTGCGATTCAAAGAGGTGAACGTCGTCATGGGCCACCACCGACATGGGTGAGAACACTAGTCGGCTATAGGTGAGGGCACGATCAAACAAGAGATCTGGGGCATCCAGTGTCTTGAAGTTCCAGGCCTCGATCACAGTTTTGTCCACTGAGATCGGGCGGATGACGCGGATGGTTTGCGGTGATCCCTTGAGCGCTAGGCTTGGATACAGCACACAGTTTTGCGGCGATCGCTCCAGTATTTGCCGGGTGCGCTCTTCCCCCCGGGCAGCTTTGAGGGCGTCCACGTATTCGGGCATGTTGCCGTAACCCGAGTGAACGCTAAAGCGGGTGCCTGTGATGCTGTGCCCGTTGGGGAACACCTTGCCGCCAGTTTCTTCAAAGAACGCATATTTCTGACCAAACGGCAGGATTTGCTCGAAGGCAAGGGGCTTGGGCGCATCGGCCGGATGGTCACGGAGCACCGCCTGTGCAGCCCGTACTGCCGATTCATGTGTGGACACCGGGTGGACGGAGTCATTGATGTTTTCGAGGTACAGCTTCCAGTTGCAGTTGATCACGTTGCGCAAGACGCCGCCTTCAATCTGTAGTCTTCCGCTGGGTGAACGGTCGACCATGAGGTCGATGGTCTGCAGGATATCGCCAAAGTATTCGTCAAAGCCAATGCCTTCGGGGCTGAGTCGCCCGAAAACAAAGTCGCGATAAATGTGAAGGCCGCCAATGGCGCGTAAGCCCAGACCGGCTTCTGACTGGCGCATTTGTGTGCATTCATACCCGTCCTTGAGTGGGTACGACACCAACTCGCCGTTGATCCGGTAGGTCCAGGCGTGATATGGGCAACGCAAAAATCGCCCCTCCAAGTGCCCCGACTCGGCCGTGACCATCTTCGCGCCTTTGTGGGCGCATCGGTTATGTAGGGCGCGCACTTGTAGGTCCTGGTCGCGGATCACCAGCAACGGTTGGCCCGCCACATCCAGGGTGAAGAAGTCGCCTGCAGAAGGGATCTGGCTGGTGTGGCCTAAGTAGATCCAGGTGTTGGCAAACAGTGTGCGCTGCTCCCATTCGAACACCTCTTTGCTCAGGTACACGTCTCTGTGTACCTCGTCACACCCAATCAGTTGGGAGATCTCGTTAGGTCGATCGGCGTTGTGCATGCAATTACTTTCCAGTGGTTGAACACTGGTTTTCAGTATACTGCAGATGGCCGATATACGATCATTGGAGGGAAGGAATAGATTTTATTTGATATAAGTAGTCAAATGTAGCTCGTAAATTGATTTATATAGGTATACTGAATAGAGGTTTGTTGTGAGAATGGCTTGCGCCAGCTTAGGCAAGTCGACGCGGGCATCAGGACGAGACCAAGGTTTGTGCGGTCAATTTCCTAAAGCGATGGAGAAAGGTTTGCGCGGTGTCAGAAAGCGGTCGAGCAGGATCGATCAGAGCAACAACCTCACGTGTGACCTGGGGGTTGCGCAGCGGGCGTGCTACCACGCCTTGCACGCCCGTCTGAGCCAGGATGTAGGCGGGCAATATCGAAATGCCCAAACCGGCGCAGATGAGCCCCAAGGCGGTGTTGATGTTCGAGACCTCGTGTTCGATGCGAAACTGGCTGGCCCAGCGCTGCAGCGGTTTTTCGATCAGGTCACGCAGGCCCGTTCCGGTTCTGAGCAAGATGAGAGGTACATCGATCAGATCGGCCCAATCCACTTTGTCAATCGCGGCCAAGGGATGTGCCTGCGGGCAAAGAACGCACAGCGTATCTTGAAAAATGGGTTCTGTCTTGAGCTCATGCTGGTCGGGGGCCGATGTGCAAATACCCACATCGGCCTGCCCAGTCTTTACCATGTCTGCAACCAAGGCCACCGGAACGTCCAGCAGATCAAGACGAACGCCCGGAAAGTCCTGTTTGAAGGCGGCCATCAGGGGAGGCATCAGGCTCGAGGCAAGCAAGGGAGAGGTCGCGATCCGAATCTGCTCGCCTTGCTTAAGGTGGCCCGCTTGCAACTGCAGCACCGCACTGTCGAGCGCCTCCAAGGTTTTTTGGGCGCTGGGCAAGAACTCCGCTCCGGCATCGGTCAGCAAGACCTTGCGAGTGGTCCGCTGAAAGAGTCGAAGTCCGAGTTCCTCTTCAAGCCCCCGAACAAGCATGGACAGGGCCGAGGGTGTCAAAAACAGTTTTTGTGAAGCTCGCGTCATGCTTTGCTCTTGTGCAACCAGGCAAAAGGCGCGGAGTTGGCGAAGGGTCAGGTGTGGGGTCGACATGTAGGCGATTGTCAAACATTGCTGAAGAGTCGATCAAGTTTTTTCGATTGTTTGTGCGTTCGTTTCACGTTCCAATCCATTGCAGATAAACATGAGACCTGATTCCACTTCGTTTCCCGCCACCTCGAGCTACAAGGCTATACGCCGAGAGGACACGGCATTGCTCACCGGTCGCGGTTGCTTTGTGCACGATGTTCCGATGCAAGAGGCCGCACACGTGGTGTTTGTTCGCAGTAGCCAAGCGCACGCACGCATCATGCGAATTGACACCCATACTGCTGCCAAGATGCCAGGGGTTCTGGCGGTTTGGACGGGGCAGGATGTGTGCGAACTGCGAATGCCCGACGCCAATCCGCTTTTGCCACTGACCGATGGTTTGCACTTTGGGTTGATGCCCCTAACGGAGGTGGACCATGCGGGTCAGGTAGTGGCCATGGTGATTGCCACTACCCAAGCAGCGGCTCGTGCGGCCTGTGAGGCGGTGCATCTAGAGACCGAGGTCCTGGCGGTCACAACTGACTTTCAAGCCCTCGACCCCGTGACCCAGGTAGCTTTCCAGTCGGGCGAACGCGATCCGGCTGGAACGACGGTGGCACAGGTGTCCATGGTGTGTCCCCGTGTGGTGGCCATGTCCATGGAGCCTCGCGCGCTGGTGGTCGAGGTGATGCCCCAAGGCCAAGGCTTAAAGGTTTGGTGCGGCTCGCAGGCGCCCACCCGCATGCAATCGGACATCGCGATCATGCTGGGCCTGCGCGCGCAACAGGTACATGTTGTCACGCCCAATGTGGGCGGTGCATTTGGGGCAAAGTCCTCGGTCTATCCTGAGGAGCTGCTTGTCTGCTGGGCCGCCTGGCGCCTTCAACGTCCGCTACGCTGGGTCAGCACCCGTTCAGAGGAGTTTGCATCAGCCACGCACGGCCGGGGCGCGCAGCTGAACGGTTCCATGCAGTGTCGACCGGATGGTCAGATGTTGGGCGTGCAGGCCCAACTGAACTTTGCCCTCGGGGCTTGGTTACCGTTTTCTGCAGTGGTTCCTCTGCGCAATGCCGCGCGCATTCTTCCCGGACCTTACTGCGTGCCTCATGTGGACGTTCAGGGCCAGGCGGGTCTCGGGAACGCTGCGCCGGTTACTATTTACCGGGGTGCAGGGCGGCCCGAGGCAGCCTTGCTAATGGAGACCCTGGTCGACATGGCTGCCCGCAAGCTACGCATCGACCCGGTGGCCTTGCGTTTGCGCAACTTGATTGATCGCCGTGAGATGCCCTATACCACTCCGACGGGCGAGGTACTCGACAGCGGTGACTTTGCAGGCCTGCTGATCGATGCATGTGCCGCCTTCAGCTACGACGAAGAGCGTGCGGAGCAGGCCAGTCGACAGCAAGCTGGTGACTGTGTAGGCATTGGTATAGCCCTGTACATAGAGCCATGTGGCAAGGGCTGGGAGAGCGCGCGCGTGACCCTGCATGCCAATGGACGGGTCGAGATAGCCAGTGGTTCGCCGGCACAGGGTCAGGGGCATCTGACCACCTTCGCCTGTATCGCTGCGCAAGCCTTGGGCATCGAAGAGGCGCTTGTGGATGTGACTTGCGGGGATACCACAATATGCCCACCCGGCATTGGCGCCTTGGCCAGTCGTAGCGTGGCAATTGGTGGCAGCGCCATCGTCCAGGCTTGCCAGCAGGCACGTCAGCGCCTCGAAGCAGGGCACGCCTTGCCGATCGTGGTCGAGACCCGTTATGAATCCGAGGAAACCTGGAGTAGCGGTTGTGTGATGGTGCGCATGTCCATCGACACCGAAACTGGTCAGCCCACGCTTGAAAAAGCGGTCTGGATCGATGACGCAGGGCACATCGTTCATCCCACGCTGGCACATGGTCAGCTGGTGGGGGGCTTTGCCCAAGGCTTGGGCCAGGCCCTGTTCGAGGAAGTGGTGTACGACCAGGCCGGTCAGTTACTCACTGGCTCCCTCATGGACTATGCAGTCCCCCGTGCCGAGGACATGCCCGAGCTAACAATAGCCAGCCGCTGTACCCCCAGCGCCACCAACCTGTTGGGCAGCAAGGGGGTGGGCGAGGCTGGCTGTATTGGCGTGCCCGCTGCCATCATGAACGCCGCTCGCGATGCCCTGGCGCCCCGTCTGGGCGAAGTCCAACTCGATTTTCCGCTGCACCCACAACGCCTGTGGGCCCTGCTTCACACCTCCCCCAATGCACATCAACCATAAAGGAAAATAAATGCAGTACTCAAAAGCTGACGCCAAAGCTTATGCCAAGGCCCATTTCCGGGGCGTCTGGGCTGCAAACCTAACCCCATTCGACGAAGCTCTCCGATTTGACGAGCAGGCCTATCGCGAAAACCTGCGGCATTGGCTCGAAACGCTCCAGCTAGGCGGGCTGTTCATCGCGGGCAAGCAAGCCGAATATTTCTCGATGTCGATTCCTGAGCGCAAGCGCTTGATGGAACTGGCCGTTGAAGCAGCCAGCAATGCCGGGGACAGGGGCGGCATCGGCAAGGCAGGAATCGTGACCTCTTGCTCTGACACCAACCTCGATGTGGTTCTGGATCTGGCGCGATATTCGCAAAACATTGGGGCTGACTATGTGATCGTGCACAGCCCGGTTCTGCACTTTGGCGCCGACACCGACGAAACCATTTACGAATACTACCGCTATCTGTCGGAGCAACTGGACATTGGCATTGCGATGTGGAACCACCCCGACTGTGGTTACACCATGACCCCAGAGCTGTGTGCCCGCATCGCGGAGTTGCCCAATATCGTGGCGATCAAGTACAGCACCGATCGCGTGCGCTACACCCGCTTGACCGAGCTCGTGGGCGACAAGATCCAGGTTAGCAACCCCGACGAACACGACTGGCTTGACAACATCATTGAGCTGGGTTGGAGTCTGTATCTGTGCTCGACGCCGCCCTTTTTGCTGCAAAGCGCGGTCGATCAACGTATGAACGAATACACCCGACTCGCGTTTGACGGCAAGTACGACGAGGCCCGCAAAGTTTTCGATAGCTTGGCACCGGTTCGCAATGCCTTCAAGGCCTCTAAACCCAAGGGCAAGCCGCAGGCGCATGCCAAGGTGTGGCAGGAACTGCTGGGTCAGCATGGTGGCCCGGTTCGTCGTCCGCTGATCTCTATGACGGATAAGGAAATTGAAACGACCAAGCGTTGTTTTGCCGAGTCAGGCTTGCGCACGAAGTGACGAGCATGAACCCCTGCTCAATCAGCGTCAACAACCGCCAGCACCAAGTCGATCCCGCTCGCGGACAGCGCTTGGTCGACTTGTTGCGCGATGAATTGGGTTTGCGCGGAACGCATGAAGGATGTGACACGGCCCAATGCGGGGCCTGCACCGTGCTAGCCGACGGTCGCGCCGTCAAGTCCTGCAATGTGCTTGCGGCCCAGATGGCCGGCAAGCAAATCCAAACCATTGAATCGGTGGCGCCAAGCGACGACGCATTACATGTGATTCAGCGCGCCTTCAGCGAGCACCATGCCCTGCAGTGCGGGTATTGCACACCTGGCTTTGTGATGCGCACCTTGGCCATGTTGGAGGAGTCGGTGCCAGCCGAGCCCATGGCGGTACGGCGCGCGTTAAGTGGCAACCTTTGTCGCTGTACGGGGTATGAGGGCATTGTCCATGCCGTGGTGTCCAGTCTTCGCGCATTGCGCCCTCCGACGGAGATGCCATGACCGCACCATCGGTTTATCTGCGCGCATCGTCGATGGCACAAGCGCAGACATGGCTGGCGCAGCATCCCCAGGCCCGGTTGCTGGCCGGAGGACAAAGCCTGCTAGCAACACTGCGCATGGACTTGGGGGCTGCTTCGCACCTGATCGATTTGCAAGACTTGCAGGAGTTGCGGCAGATCGAGCATGTCGATGGGGGGCTGCTGCTGGGTGCCCTGTGTACCCATGCGAACGTTGCGCGTTCAGCGCTGGTCTTGGCCGTGCAGCCGTGGTTGTCGCATATGGCTGGCCACATCGCAGATCCTCAGGTGCGTGAAATGGGCACCTTGGGCGGCTCGCTCGCCAACGCTGACCCAGCCGCTTGCTGGCCTGCTGCGGTGCTGGCGGCCGGAGCGGTGATCCACACCACACATCGCCAAATACCCGCTGACGGGTTTTTCAAAGGCCTGTTTGCCACCGCCTTGCAAGCTGGCGAGATCGTGGTGGGCGTCTTTTTCCCCAAGGTTTCGCAGGCGGCGTATCAAAAAATCGAGCATGCTGCATCGCGCTTTGCGCACCCAGGCGTGGCCGTGGTGCGCCAGCCCAATGGACAGGTGCGCGTGGCGGTGACCGGTCTGGGCCAAGGAGTGGTGCGTTGGTCCGACGCCGAACAGGCACTGTCCCAGAACTTCTCGGCGGCTGCTCTGACCACGATTTCGTTGAGTCCCACTGTGGCCGAAGACGATCTGCACGCCACGGCCCGTTACAAAACCCACTTGGCGCATGTGTTGTGTCGGCGTATTGTGGCCGGACTCACGGGCGAGGCGTATGTACGCCTCGCGGGCCCAGCGATGGTCGAGCATCAGGCTAAGCCATTAGCCAGCACGGTGGACCCGGATGGCGGGCTGTCGGGTGAACGGGTGATCGCTGCCACACCGCTGACCTTGTGGCAGCTGGTGCTTGATCCTGAGGTGCTGCAGCGATGCTTGCCAGGCTGCGAAGCCATTCACCGCCGGGGCGATGCGCGCTATGAGGCGGTGGTGCTGGTGGGCATCGGACTGGTATCAGCGAGGTTCTCCACCACGGTGGACCTGACGCCGATACAGGTGCCGACGGATACGCAAGGCGGTCAGATGCGGCTGACGGTGGCAGGCAGCGCAGGGCCCATGGGGCGTGGCAGCGCCGAGGCCACGTTCTCGCTGGTGCTGCTGTCCGATGGATCGACAAAGTTGCGCTGGCATGCACGGCCTGTTCTGGAGGGCAAGCTAGCGCAGATCGGACAGCGTTTTGTGTTCGCGGCGGCTCGTCAACTAAGCGAGTCCTTTTTGGATCGATTGCAAAGCGAGGCTACGGGCCAGACCCCCGATCGTCCATATCTAGGTTGGCTGCGCCGCAGTATGCGGTGGATCCAATCCCTTTTTTCTAAGTTCAAACCCAGGAGATTCTGACAATGACAGCTTCCTCAACTTTTGATGCGCACCGCTTCAGTTCCCCAATGAATTTCGACGGCTGGATCCAGGCCAATCAGCAGCGCCTGCAACCGCCGGTCAACAACCAGCAGATTTGGCAAAGCGAGAGCCTGATCTGTACCGTGGTGGGTGGGCCCAATCAGCGGACCGATTTTCACGACGATCCGCTGGAGGAGTATTTTCATCAGGTCAAAGGCAATGCCTCGCTGATCGTGCTTGACCGCGGAAAATTCGAGCGTGTGCACCTGAAGGAAGGCGATATATTCCTACTGCCCGCGCACGTGCGCCATTCGCCGCAGCGTCCGGAGGAGGGCAGTCTGTGTACGGTGATCGAGATCGCCCGACCCCAAGGCTTGCTGGACGCCTTTGAATGGTATTGCGCCAGTTGCGCGGGCCAGGTCAAGCGCATTGAGTTGCAACTTAGCTCCATCGTTGAAGATCTGCCCAAGGTGTACCAGAGTTTTTACGAATCTTCGGATGCCGAGCGCACCTGCCAGCACTGCGGCACCGTGCACCCGGGGCGTGACTGGCAACGCTGGCACCAGCTGGCCCACGAAAAGTTTCCTGCACTGAAGAAATGAGTGCCACGAGCCAAGAACACCATGCAAATCCGTGATGTTGCATTGATCGGATTCGGCGCCATCGGGTCTGCCGTGTTTGAACGGATGTCCACGCACCCTGGCCTTCGGATCACGCATGTCGTGGTCTCGCAGGGCCAGTGCGAAGCCGTTCAGCAACGCCTGGGCGACCGTGCGCAAGCGGTCAGCGCAGTGCCGGCTTCGGCCTCCCTGGTGCTGGAATGTGCCGGCCATGGCGCACTGGAACAGCATGTGCTGCCAGCGTTGGCACGTGGCACCGAGTGCGCGATTCTTTCCATTGGCGCCCTGGCCACGGACGAGCTGCCGGCACGCCTGGAGGCTGCGGCGCGGCAGGGGGGCACGCAATTGCACTTGCTGTCGGGTGCGATCGGGGGCATCGATGCGATCGCCTCCGCGCGCCATGCGGGGCTGGAGGAAGTCATCTACACCGGACGCAAACCCCCCACCGGCTGGAGAAACTCGCCCGCTGAACAGCTGGTGGACTTGGACGCCCTGACGCAGCCGGCCGTCATTCTGGAGGCCAGCGCACGCGAAGCGGCCCGCCTCTACCCCAAGAACGCCAATGTGGCGGCCACCCTGTCCCTGGCAGGCGTGGGTCTGGACCAGACACGGGTGCGCCTTATCGCCGATCCGGGTGTGCGGGAAAACGTGCACGAAGTCGAGGTGCGTGGCGCTTTCGGCGAGATGAAAATTACCGTGCACGGCAAGCCGCTGGCCGACAACCCAAAGACCTCGGCCCTGACGGTGATGTCAGCCCTGCGCTTTCTGCACAACCGGGCAGCCGCGCTGATCATCTGAAGCGTTGAACATGGAAAACCTCGATCTGGTGGTCCTCAAGACCCTGCACTGCTGGCGGGCGCAAGGGCTGCGCGCCATGCTCGTCACCGTGGTGCAGACCTGGGGGTCTTCGCCCAGACCCGTGGGTTCGATCATGGCCCTGTGCGAGAACGGCGCTGTCAGCGGCTCAGTGTCAGGCGGCTGCATTGAGGACGACCTGGTCTTCCATTACACACGCGCTTGCCGCACTCCGGAAACTTCGAATGAAGGAGACGGCACCATCCGTTCGGGCGGGCTGCCGATGCGCCTGCGCTACGGCGTCAAGGCGGACGAAGCTCACCGCTTTGGCCTGCCATGTGGTGGCACGGTCGAACTGGTGCTGGAGTTCGACCCCGATCCCTTGCCATTGGCCAGCCTGATTGGCTTGCTGGAAGCGGGCGAGCTGGTTTGCCGCATCACCGATCTGCACAGCGGCCAGGTGAGCCTGCGGCGCCAGACCCAACCTTGCGCCCTGGATCTGGATGCGCAGCGCCTGGCCAACACCTTCGGCCCCGAGTACCGCATGCTCATCATCGGAGCGGGGCAGCTCAGCGAATACCTGGGCACCATGGCCATTTTCTCGGGCTTTTCCGTGACGGTGTGCGACCCCCGCGAGGAATACACAGCGTCGTGGTCCGTGCCGCACGCCCGGCTGGTGCGCGACATGCCGGACGATGCGGTGCGCGCGTTCGCACCGGATCGCCGCAGCTGCATCGTGGCCGTGACCCACGACCCGAAGTTGGACGATCTGGCTTTGCTCGAAGCCCTGCACGCACCGGCGTTTTATGTGGGGGCGATTGGCTCGCGCAAGAACAATGCCGCTCGGCGCCGGCGCATGGCTGAACACTTTGACATGCCTGCCATCTTGCTGGAGAGACTGCGTGGCCCGATCGGGATTTACATCGGCAGCAAGACGCCCCCTGAAATCGCCGTCAGCATCATGGCCGAAATCCTGGCAATCAAGAACGGCGTGGCCTTGACCTCAAGCAGTCAGGTGGGGGCAGCCAAGGATGCTTTGTGTATTCAGGAAGCCACCATTGCGGCCAGCAACTGTGAACTTGCCTGAGCCTCTGGCTGCCGTAGTGCTGGCTGCGGGCATAGGTTCTCGGATGGGGGGGGCGGTCAAACCTCTGATTCAGATTAACGGACGCACAATCGTACAAGGCTTGGTGCAAGGCCTTGCTGGGGCAGGCATCCAGCACATCGAGGTTGTGATTAGTTCACACACCCTAAGTGTGAGGCAAAAATTGATCGAAGCACATGGATCCTGGACGGCGGGTCTTGCTTTCACCGAAGTGACTGCTGGCTGTGACCAGATGGTTTCCCTGTACCAGGGACTGCGTAAACTGGTTAATTCTTTTGGGGCGGTTGTAATCTGCTTGGCTGATCAACCTAGGATTGACAGGCAAGCGATTTCTGAACTGATTGCTGCTTTCGCTACTCGCCCTCGACACACAGATATGCTAGTGCCTTGCGTTAATGGCCAACCTGGAAACCCTGTAATGCTGAGTTCCCAGTTGGTTCAGGAGTGGCTACGCCTGGAGGCGGGGCAAATCGGAAAAGTCTGGCGACAATCACACCCACAACGAGTTCACCACTGGCCCACCCGCTCGACTGCATACATTGACGACTTGGATACGCAACATGATCTGCAAGCATTTTGCAGTTCTGATCTTCGGCGTACATTGTGAAACTCAAGGCGTTACCATGTAACTGATTAACTGATAGAGAAGCCTTGGGCCAACTTCTCTCTCAAATAAGAGACCAAAGAGGACACCGCTCGAGGTACATGAGGGGAGTAGGGTCTTAGCGCGAATATGTGTCGACCAAATCCACCGTCTACACGCCAATCCGGTAAGACTCGCACTAACTGTCCTCTTGAAATTGCGTCATAAGCAGTGAAATCCGGGAGCAAGGCGACACCAGCACCGACTAGGGCGGATTCTCTAAGTGCTTCGCTATTGTTTGCTGTGAGTGAGCCTTGAACAGGAATCGTAATAACTTCTCTCGACTTGTGGCGAATCTGAGGCATAAAGCTCCAAATTGGCTGTTCATGTGCACGGGGATAGTGCAGGCAATTGTGATGCTGTAAGTCAGATGGCGCCTTGGGTATACCTGCGCGTCGTAAATACGCTTTGGATGCTACGAGAAGTGATTCTGAATTGCATATTTTCCAGGCAACATGTGTGTCCGGTGCACGTTCAGTGTGACGAATAGCCAAGTCATAGCCTTCTGTTGCTAACGAGCGAAGTCTGTCTGTCATATCAAGTTCAATGCGCACCTGAGGGTGGAGTCGCAGAAATTCAGTCAGCAAAGGCATAAGTTGCTGGCGTGCCAGAGCAACAGGAGCTGTCACCCGTAAAAGACCGCTGGGCTGATCTGCAAGATCGCGTACCTGATCAAAAGTTTGAGCGATTTTTTCAAAAGAAGTTCGAGTGTCGTCTACCAATCGCTGGCCGGCTTCAGTCAAACGAACGCTGCGAGTGGTCCGATGCACAAGAGGTATGCGAGCCGCACGTTCTAACTCTGCAATGCGAATACTCATTGCGGCTTTACTCACTCCAAGTCGCGCAGCCGCAGCGGTGTAGCTTCCTTGTTGTGCAAGAACACTGAGCCAGTGAAGGTGGCCCCAGAGGGATGAAATATTTTGAGAAACCATAACCATATTGTCGAATATTTTAAACAATAAATTCAACTTCTAAGACTTGATATCTTGCTATTGAGCACCTAGACTGATCTCGTTTTAGAAAAAATGCGACTTCAACAGGAAAACCATAAATGAGCATTCAGTCTATTGATCACTTTGTAGGTGGTAAAAAAATTCAAGGATTTTCAGGTCGTTCACAAGCTGTGACTAATCCTGCCACAGGCACCGTCACTGGCCATGTGGAATTAGCCAGCAGTGCAGAAGTTAATATGGC
>JACCDK011375737.1_pt1 | contig 29446 bp, 25 predicted proteins | sample 7445871 | NCBI WGS metagenome assembly JACCDK01 (sample SAMN15323436, study PRJNA562643) | freshwater metagenome | isolation source: river surface water | place: USA:Blue River Watershed | collected 2017-08-15 | reverse complement strand
TTGGACAACATCGAGTGCGTGATCAGATAAGCATCCTTTTGCAATCTGCAAAGAGTCGACAGGTAACTGCAGATCACATTTTGCTCTCTGGTCCTCCTGGTTTGGGAAAGACCACACTGGCTTTCATACTTGCTGAAGAGTTGAATGCGCCAATTAGGATCACCAGTGGACCAGCGATAACTCATGCAGGGGATTTAGCGGCTATTCTCTCATCACTAACCGAGGGTGAAATTTTATTTCTCGATGAGATTCACCGCTTAACTAGACCTGCGGAAGAGTTGCTGTATTTGGCAATGGAAGATTTCCGGGTTGATGTAGTGGTCGGTAAAGGTCCTGGTGCAACGGCAATTCCATTAGAGCTACCACGCTTCACTTTGGTTGGAGCTACGACTAGAGCAGGGCTATTACCGCCACCGTTACGTGATCGATTTGGATTTACCGCGCACATGGATTTCTATGATGATCACGAATTGGCAGAGATCATTAAACGTTCCGCTCAGTTATTAAATGTGAACATCGATACAGAGGCAATTATTGAAATATCAAAAAGATCAAGAGGCACTCCTAGAATCTCAAATCGTTTACTTAGGCGAGTACGAGATTACGCTCTGGTAAATGGCGCAAAAGATTTGATTAATCTAGAAGTCGCACAGCTGGCGCTGCAAATGTATGAGGTAGATCTACTCGGTTTAGATAGATTAGATCGTGCGGTACTAGAAGCACTTATCGATCGCTTTAATGGTGGACCAGTTGGTTTATCAACGCTTGCAATTGCGGTAGGTGAAGAGAGTGAAACTGTAGAAGCGGTAGCAGAACCTTTTCTGGTGCGCACCGGTTTAATGGCTCGAACTGCAAGAGGGCGAGTTGCGACTCCTCAAGGTTTTGCGCATTTAGGGCGGAAATCACCTCAAGGATGGTCGCTTTTTGATAGTAATTTCGACAGTGAGAACAAGTAACTTATAAACTCTCGCCCTATGTCTACGAACACACAGGGACCAAAAGGCAGTAAGCCCGGAAGAACTTTAGTAATCATTCTTCTAGTCTTGATTGCTGGCGCGGCATCGGCGGTAGTCACGGGTGCTACAAAAATAAATCTAGGACTTGATCTTCGAGGTGGCACTAGCGTTACCTTGCAGCCAAGAATCTCGGAAGGCACTACTGGCAAGGTGACCAGCGAAGCCATCGATGAAGCAGTCGGCATTATTCGCCAACGCGTTGATTCACTTGGTGTTGCAGAATCTGAAGTTTCGGCGCAAGGCACTGGTACCAATCGCCAAATCGTGATTGCAGTACCCGGAGAAACTGGTCGTCGGATTGTTGAATTGGTCGGTAATACTGCAGAGTTGCGTTTTCGTCAGGTACTTGCCGAATCAGCATCGGGAGCTTCTACAGGCGCAGGTGCAGCCACACCAGTTGCCGGTGTAAGTGCGGAATTAAATGCCAAGTTTGCAACCTTAGATTGTTCGACAAATGATGCGCGCCAAGGTTTAGGTGTAGATACGCCGGAAGAGACCATTGTTACTTGCGCTAGATCTTCAGCTACAAAATACATTTTGGGACCAGCAGAGGTTGTGGGTCGTCAAATTTCAAAAGCTTCCGCTGGTTTAGATAGTCAAGCTGGCAGCGCTTGGACAGTGTTACTTACATTTAATGGGGAAGGCACCACCAAATTTGGCATCCTGACTGCAAGAGTTACCTCCCTTCCTGCGCCACAGAATCAAGTGGCAATCGTGCTTGATGGTTTAGTGGTATCCGCACCAAGAATTACCGAAGCAATTCCTTCCGGAAATGCTCAGATCACCGGAGCTTTCTCGCAGCAAGAGGCAAACGATCTAGCTAATGTGCTTAAGTACGGTTCGTTGCCGTTGGCATTTGATCGTGGAGAGGTGCAACAAGTTTCTCCGACTCTAGGTGCAAATCAGTTAAGAGCTGGACTTCTAGCTGGAGGCCTTGGATTATTCCTAGTTCTGATCTATTTATTTGCTTTCTATCGCGGCCTGGGAATTGTCTCGGCTGGTTCGTTGGTGGTTGCAGGTGGCTTTACCTATATCGCTTTCTTGCTTTTAAGTAAGACGGTTGGTTTTACCTTGACTCTAGCTGGAATTGCCGGAGCAATCGTCTCTATTGGTGTCACTGCAGACTCATTCATTGTTTATTTCGAACGTATTCGCGATGAGATCCGTGAAGGACGATCAATTCGTTCTGCTGTCGAAAGTGGATGGGTTCGTGCTCGACGCACGATATTAGTAGCCGATTTCGTCTCGATTATTGCCGCAGTCTTGCTCTATTTCTTCGCTGTAGGTGGAGTACGTGGTTTCGCCTTCACATTAGGTCTTGCAACTCTTATAGATCTCTTAGTGGTCTTCTTCTTCACCAAACCATTGATGACACTACTTGGTAGATCAAAGTTCTTTAATTCCGGAAAACCAATTACCGGCATTTCACAGAAAAGCTTAGGTGTGAAGATGGGAGCGCAGGCTTAATATGTCAAAGTTAACAGGTTTAGGTAATCGTCTTTATACCGGAGAAACTTCCGTCAATGTAATCGGTCGTAAGAAAATTTGGTATGCCTTTTCGGGTTTTCTAGTGGCTCTATCTTTTGTTGCGCTAGCAACACAAGGGCTAAAACTAGGAATCGAATTCAAAGGTGGCGCTTCGTACACCGTCACCAAACCCGGTGGATCTCTAGAAACTGCCGAAGCATCTGTAAAGGAAGCAGGCATTCCGGGAGAGTCCATAGTTCAGACAATTGGTAGCGACAAAATCCGAATCCAAACCGGTTCTGTCACTAACGAACAATCAGCTGCGCTACAGGATGCTTTAGTGAAAAATTTCGGCGTCACAATCGATTCCATTGATACTCAGATCATTGGGCCCTCATGGGGTAAAGAGATCACCCGAAAGGCGATCTATGGATTGATTGGTTTCATCGTGGTGGTCATGCTCTATCTTGCAATGGCTTTCGAACCCAAGATGTCAATCTCTGCGATTATTGCGGTGATTCATGACGTTTTCATTACCGTCGGAATTTATGCGTTAGTTGGTTTTGATGTCACTCCGGCGACGATTATCGGCTTCTTGACCATTCTCGGTTATTCCCTCTATGACACAGTCGTTGTTTTCGACAAGATAAGAGAGAATACAAAATCTATTGCCGCTACCGGCAAAAGTACTTTCTCTCAGGCTACAAATTTGGCTGTCAATCAGACCATTGTCCGCTCGGCCAATACCTCGTTGATTGCACTCCTACCTGTTGGTTCCATTCTGTTCGTGGGTGCAGGGTTGCTAGGCGCTGGTACTTTGAAAGATCTCTCCTTGGCCTTGTTTATCGGTCTTGCCACCGGAACTTACTCTTCGATCTTTATCGCACCTCCAATCTTGGCTTCATTGCGCGAACGTGAACCAGCAATGCAGGCTCTATCAAAGCGTGTAAATGCTCGTCAAAGTTCAGCAACAACTCCAGTTGCAACAGTCCAAGCAGCGCAAATTTCAGAGATGCCGCGCGGACCTCGTAATCAACCGAAGCGTAAACACCGTCGCAAGTAGGTTCGTTAAATGCCAGAGCTGATCAATCCTGTTCTGGCCGAGTTTCGCCTGCATCATCCTGGGATAGATGTCGGTGAAATCGAGAAGGCGTATCAAACTTCTAAGAGCGCACATGAAGGTCAATTAAGAAAATCTGGTGATGCTTATATAACGCATCCAGTAGCGGTGGCCGGAATTTTGGCAAGTCTCGGTATGGATAAAGCCACAATCATTGCTGCGTTGTTACATGATACTGTCGAAGATACCCCTTACAACTTAGAAAAATTGCGAAAAGACTTCGGAGACGAGATTGCTAATCTGGTTGACGGTGTCACCAAGCTAGATAAGTTAACTTACGGTGAGAGTGCCGAAGCTGAAACTGTTCGAAAGATGGTCGTGGCCATGTCTCGGGATATTCGGGTATTGGTAGTCAAACTTGCGGATCGTCTTCATAATGCAAGAACTTGGCAATACGTGTCGCAGGATTCAGCCCAGCGTAAAGCGCGGGAAACGATTGATATTTATGCACCTCTTGCTCATCGCTTAGGTATGAACGCGGTTAAGTGGGAGCTGGAAGACCTTTCTTTTAAAACGTTGGAACCGAAGAAGTTTGAAGAGATAGGTCGACTAATAGCCGAGCGCAACCCCATGCGCGAAAAGATGACTCAGGAAGTAGTCACAACGCTTTCAAATGATTTACAGCGTGATGGAATTGTTGCCGAAGTAACTGGGCGCCAGAAACATTACTTTAGTGTTTATCAGAAGATGGTTGTTCGCGGTCGAGAATTCAATGACATTTATGATCTAGTTGGTGTTCGCGTTCTTGTAGACAATGTTCGCGACTGCTACGCGGTTCTTGGATCAATACATGCAAGATGGAGCCCAGTTCCAGGTCGATTTAAAGATTACATAGCGATGCCTAAGTTCAATCTTTACCAATCACTCCACACCACAGTAATTGGCCCAAGTGGAAAAGCACTTGAGATTCAAATTAGAACTAATGAGATGCATGCTCGCGCTGAGTTCGGTATTGCGGCGCATTGGAAGTACAAGCAAGGGGAGAAGAGCGCAGCAAGTACACCCGAGATGCTCTGGCTACAGCAACTTCATGCTTGGCAACAAGAAACTCAAGATCCTTCCGAATTTTTAGATGCCCTTAGGTTCGATCTGGGAAGTCCCGAAGTGTATGTATTTACACCCAAAGGCAAAGTTGTAGCGCTTCCTGGTGGCTCCACTCCAGTTGATTTTGCCTACACCGTGCACACGGAGATTGGAAATAAGACCGTTGGCGCAAAGGTAAATGGTCGGTTAGTACCACTAGATACTAAATTAACTAATGGCGATGTCATAGAAGTAGTAACTAACAAAAATCCCCAAGCTGGTCCCAGTAGAGATTGGTTAAATTTCGTAAAGAGCGCAAGAGCGCGTAACAAGATAAAAGCCTGGTTTACTAGAGAACGAAGGGAAGAGGCGATTGATGCCGGGCGCGAATCAATCGCACGCCAGATGCGCAAAGCTGGATTGCCGTTACAGAAGATTTTTGCTGGACAATCACTTTTAGAACTGGCTCACGATCTTCGATATCCAGATATTGATTCACTGTATGCAGCCGTTGGTGATGGCCATATCTCTGCAGCAGCAGTTATAGATAAGTTGCAAGCGCTTTTGGGTGTAGAAGATTCTCACCCTGAGCCGACCATGGACATTGGCGATCTGCCAACCAATGAGGTCGTTTCGCGGCGAACCTCTAGCGCTATCGAAGTCGAAGGCATCGAAGATGTGATTGTGAAATTGGCAAGATGCTGTACGCCAGTTCCTGGTGATGCCATTATGGGATTTGTAACTCGCGGCAATGGAGTCTCGGTACATCGAACAGATTGTGTCAATGCCGAAGATTTACAACGTCATCAAGGCGACCGCATCGTTCGGGTGAAGTGGCTTGAAGGCGCTTCTTCGATATTCCTAGTCAATATTCAAGTTGAAGCGCTCGATAGAGCGCGGCTGTTATCTGATGTCACCAGAGCGCTATCAGATGCACAAGTAAATATTTTGAATGCAGCGGTAAGCACTTCCAAGGATCGAATTGCTGTTTCTAGGTTCACCTTTGAAATGGCTGATGCCACTCACTTAGATTCGGTTTTAGCGGCGGTTCGCCAAGTTGAAGGTGTTTATGATGTTTATCGAATCACCAACAATTAATTGAATTCAGCAAGTCCTTTTTGAGCTTCAGTTAACCACGCACGTCTAGCTTCTGCAGCCGCACGCGCTTCCTCTGCTTTGCGCGTATTACCAGCTGCGGCCGCCTTGGTTGCAGCCTCTTCGTATGCAGTAATGGCCTTTGCCAATTGCTCCACTACATCGTTAGCTCGCGCTTTTGCGGCCGGATCACTGCGGCGCCATTTCTCTGCCTCGGCTTCTTTTATTGCAAGTGAGACTTTATCGACCCTTGAGTCGAGTTGCGCACGTTTGTTGCGATCAGTTAAACCGATCTTGCCCCATTCGTTCATTAGCTCACGGAATTCTTTTCGCGCTTTATCCAGATCAGTTATCGGTAGTAAGGCCTCAATACGTGGGATTAGAGCTTCACGTTTTGCTAGGTTTTCCACCATAGTACCTTCGCGCTTTTCTAAGTCAGCGTTCTTGGCCTCACGGAAAGTATCTTGAGCTTTCTTTATGCGCTCCCAAAGTTTGGCATCATCAGAAGGCTTGCCTCGACCTGCTGCCTTCCATTTATCCATTAACTGTTTGTAGGCGCGGGCAGTAGCAACCCAATCTGTGGAATTAGCTAAAGATTCTGCCTTTTCTACCAAATCTTTCTTGGTGGCAGAGACTTGTTTTTGAGTTGCATCCAGATTAGCAAAATGGGTGCGTCGCTTCTTGTCGAATTTGTTTCTTGCACTTGAGAAGCGCTTCCACAATTCGCCATCACTCTTCTTATCTAGTCTAGGCGCAGCCTTCCACTGTTCGAGCAGCTCTTTCAAGCGTTCACCAGTAGCTTTCCAACTCTCAGAGTCAGCAAGAGATTCAGCTTCATTAACAATATTCTCTTTTTGAATTAAGGCATCTGCGCGGCGAGCTTCTCGTTCTGCCTTCTCGAGCGCTTTCTTGGCTTCGTAGGAAGCGCGGTTGGATTCGATGATTTCGGGTAATTGATTTAGAGAGGTATGAAGCGCTTCAAGATCGCCGACTACATTGCTCTCAAAGATTTGTTCTCTTAATTTATTTACTGCTTCATGTGCATCGCTAGGTACCATGGCGTTGCTGCGGATACGGGCCCCAAGTATCGCTACCTCTGATGCCAACGCTTCGAACTTTCGTACAAAATATGCAAGCGCTTCTTCTGCACTCTTTCCCGGGTACGAACCGACCGCTTTATCGCCATTCGGAGTTCTTACGAAAACCGTCCCATCCTCTGCAACATATCCAAATTTCGCAGGATCACCGATCAGCGCGGTAGCAGCTGAAGGGTTGATGTGTGAAGCAACTTGGGATGGATTCTCGGTCATGATTTAACTCCTTGCACTTTTGTAACTGATGCACCTGCGACCTTTAAAGCCAAGAAGATCGGTTACTAGTTATGGTCGTTTTTAAGCGACGGCGTAAGAGCATAAAGGCTACCCTCCATCCATGCTCGTGACCAACTTTCAGGCTCAAGCATTCGGGACCAACTGCTGGATTCTGGCCACAGGCAAGGGGCGAGAGTGTGTGGTGATAGATCCCGGTATGCCCAATGTCCTTCCAGAACTGGAAAGTAAGTTAACTGAATTTTCGCTAAAGCCAGTTGCAATCATGGTGACTCATGGACATCTAGACCACACTTTTTCGGTGCAACCTATTTGCGATGGCTACGAAATCCCGGCCATGATTCACCCTTTAGATCGTGAACTCCTGTTACATCCAGAATTAGCACTAAGCAGTGAGTTTGTTTCTCAAGTTTCTGGAATAGCCTGGAAAGAACCCGAAAAGATTGTAGAGATCTCTGATGGGGAGGAATTCAATTTAGTTGGATTGAATTTTCAAGCATTGCATGCGCCTGGTCACACTAAAGGTTCCCTCATGTTCAGAGTTCATGATTCTTCAGACGAAGCGCTGATTTCAGGAGATGTGCTCTTTGCTGGTTCCATCGGTCGAACCGATCTACCAGGGGGATCTTGGAGCGAAATGCAAAAGAGTCTTAAAGAGAAGGTCTTGCCACTACCAGATTCGCTACCAGTATTACCTGGACACGGCCCAGAAACCAAAATTGGTCGTGAGAGAAAATACAATCAGTACCTCAATTCATTATGAGATCAAGTCGGTGAGGTTAGAGGAGAGATGAGTTTTCAAGCGCCCAAAGGTGTCAGCGAATATGTGACACCTCGAAGTGCCATCTTCGAGCTAGTGCGCGATCAGCTCTGTGCACCCGCAAAGTCGGCTGGCTATCAATACATGGAGTTACCAGTCTTTGAAGATACTGCGCTTTTTGCCAGAGGCGTCGGAGAATCTACTGACATTGTTACAAAGGAGATGTACACCTTCGAAGATCGTGGTGGCAGATCTATTACTTTAAGACCAGAAGGCACTGCCGGAGTAATGCGAGCTGTGATTGAACATGCATTAGATCGTGGTCACCTGCCAGTGAAAGTTTTTTATCAAGGTCCATATTTTCGGGCCGAACGCCCTCAGAAGGGCAGATACCGTCAGTTCTATCAAGTTGGTGTTGAAGCGATTGGCATAGAAGATCCATTGATTGATGCGGAAGTTATTTGGCTAGCCGATCAAGCCTTTAAAAATCTCGGATTAAAGAATTTTAAACTGGAACTAACTTCACTGGGCGATGCAGAATCTAGAGCCAAACATCGAGTCGAACTCTTAAAATTCTACGAAACATTGCAATTAGATGAGGCGACTGCTGCGAGGGCACATCTTAATCCACTTAGACTTTTTGATGATAAAAGACCAGAGATGGTTTCGGCCATGAGCAAGGCTCCCTTACTGATGGATTTTTTAAGCGAGAAATCTAAATCTCATTTTGCTCAAGTGAAGAAATATCTTGATGCGCTAGGTGTCAAATACGAACTGAATCCCAGATTGGTAAGAGGATTTGATTATTACACCGGGACTACATTTGAATTTATTCATCAAGGTCTCGGCGCTCAATCAGCAATCGGCGGTGGTGGGCGTTATGACAAATTGATGAGCGAGCTTGGCGGCGCTGACCTCTCAGGAATCGGTTGGGGCATTGGAATTGATCGAACAATTCTGGCTGCAGAGTCTGAAGCGGTGATTCCCGCAGATCTTGCAAGCCCTGATCTTTACATCATTCCATTAGGAGAGGATGCGAGCGCTAAAACCGAAGCGCTTAGAATTGCAAGCAATTTAAGAAATCTTGGAAAGGTCGTTGATATTTCTTTTGGAGATAGGGCGTTAAAGGGCGCTATGAAGAGCGCTGACAAGGCAAAGGCACGTTACGTAATTGTCTTGGGTGATAAAGAAATCACTTCTGGCGAAGTAGAGCTCAAAACTATGTCCACCGGAGTTACCAAGAGCATTAGAATTAGCGACTTGAAGAACCACATCTAGATGGCAGTTTAGGTGGCAGTTTAGGTTCCAGTTTAGGTTCCAGTTAGGGTCTTAATCTGTAACCGAAGTGCTACCCATAAACGCTAGAGAAATCTTGAGGATAACTGATGCTCCGTACTCATGAGGCAGGTCAACTGCGTCAAGGCCATGTTGGTCAAACAGTGGTGCTCACTGGATGGGTAGCAAGGCGTCGAGATCATGGTGGCGTTGCATTTATCGACCTTAGAGATGGTTCTGGCTGGTGCCAAGTTGTTATTAATGATGAATCAACTGCTGGTGCGCTGCGAGCAGAGTGGTGTCTAAAGATCACCGGGGAAGTTATCGCAAGACCAAAAGGTTCGGAAAACCCTAACACTCCAACTGGCGAGATTGAGGTAGTGGCTAAAACAGTTGAGGTCCTCTCTGAAGCTGCCGCGCTGCCATTTCCTGTTGATTCCGGAGACGAAGCAAATATCTCCGAGGAGGTGAGACTTCGTTACCGGTACTTAGATTTAAGACGTGAAGTACCTGCAGCAAACTTGAGACTTCGCTCCAAAGTAACATCAGTTATCAGACGGATCATGGAAGCGGAATCTTTTCATGAGATTGAAACTCCATATTTGACCCGTTCCACGCCAGAAGGCGCACGGGATTTTCTCGTGCCAGTTCGGCTACAACCGGGCTCTTGGTATGCGTTGCCACAATCTCCGCAATTATTTAAACAGCTATTGATGGTGGCAGGTCTCGAACGTTACTATCAAATTGCAAGGTGTTTTCGCGATGAAGATTTTAGGGCTGATCGCCAACCCGAATTCACGCAATTAGATATAGAGATGTCGTTCATTGATCAAGAGGATATTTTGGCTCTGATCGAGAAGTTGCTCTCACAAATTTGGAAAGAAGTTAAGAACTATCAGATCCCATTACCTATTCCTAGAATGACTTACAAAGAAGCTATGGATCGTTTTGGCTCAGACAAGCCAGATCTTCGTTTTTCCAATGAAATAACTGAGATGACTGAGTTCTTCAAGGAGACCAATTTCCGTGTTTTCCAAGCACCTTACGTGGGAAGCGTGGTTATGCCCGGAGGAGCTGATTCACCGCGACGTGAATTAGATGCTTGGCAAGATTGGGCCAAGGCCCGCGGCGCAAAGGGTCTTGCTTACATCTTGGTACAAGCAGACGGGACACTCGCTGGACCGGTTGCAAAAAATCTAAGCGAAGCGGAAACAGCAAATGTAGTGAGCGCAACCGGAGCTAAAAATGGCGATGCCATCTTCTTTGCCGCTGGCAAGCGAAGTGAATCGCAGGCGTTACTTGGGGCGGTGCGCTTAGAAATAGGGCGCCGTTGCAATTTGATTGATGAAGATAAATGGGAATTTCTCTGGGTGGTTGACGCTCCGATGTTTGAAGCAATCGAGGGCGGAGGCTGGACTGCAGTTCATCATCCATTCACAGGACCAAAGCCAGAATTTGCTAAGAGCTTCAAATCAAATCCGGCAGAGGCACTGGCATATGCATATGACATTGTTCTTAACGGAACAGAATTAGGTGGCGGATCTATCCGTATCCATGATCAACAAATGCAAAGAGATGTCTTCGAAGTGATTGGATTAAGTAAGTCGGAAGCGGAGAGCAAATTCGGTTTTCTACTCGAGGCTTTTCAGTATGGTCCACCACCACATGGCGGCTTAGCAATTGGTATAGATCGGCTCTGCGCACTACTTGCTGGTGCAGATTCGATTCGTGAAGTGATTGCCTTTCCAAAGACTGCTTCAGGTGGCGATCCTCTAACTGGAGCACCTACTCCAATCACACCGGCCCAGCGCAAAGAGGCGGCAATTGATGCCGTTCCTGAAAACAAGTAAATGATGCAACGTACTTGCAAAAAATTCATACAATTAATTCTGTTTACTTTGCTGGCCACGTTCTTACTAACTGGCTGTAGCGCTTCACAACAATATGCAGGTAGCAAGAAAGATGGTGCTTTCTTTGCAATTCCAAATGGTTGGTTTCAAATTACTAATGAGGAATTAAACAAAGAGGAGGCCAAAAGCACCAATCAAGATGACCTTGATCGACTCTCCTTGGTCACTTATCAAGTTGGTTTTAGCGCAGTAAAGAAAGTAACACCTGAGCAAGTTTTCTTGTTGGACCCAACCCCACATCCAGTGGTATTTGCCCGGTTCCGAGATCTCTTCCCTGAGGAGCGAAATTCGATCAGCTTGAACGCGTTACGTAACGTCATCTTGCCGGTTACCGACCTTCTTGATGGAACTATCGAAAATACCCGCAACTTCCAACTAATTGATGATCAAGAGGTAGTGGAAAAAGGTGCGACCGGTGTAAATCTCGTCTACAGTTTTGACTTCAAAGGAATCAACGAGACCATAAATCAAACGGCGCTGTATTCCAATGACAAGAGCAAGATCTTTCTCTTTATAGCAAGATGTACCACCAAGTGTTACAACAAGAACGTTGACCGAATAGAAAAAATAGTGAATTCTTTTACAGTTAGAGGAGCGCGATGACCCTAGAGAACTCTAGCCGCAAAAGAGATTCCGAACGTAAAACTCGTGTCCATCTCTCGTTCTTTGATCGCATCAAGTTCCTACTTCTGTTTGGCATTACCTACCTGGTACTCATCTGGGCTCAGATGTCAGATAACCCACTCTTTAGTTTCAATGATGCTGCAGTAGAAACTTCCAAGAAATATACCTGGATTTTCTATCTGGCTGCCATTGAATTAGCCAGACAATTTCATTTTTTGATCTCCGAATTCGTATCTCCATATCATCGTGTTTGGCAGTGGTATTTCAAGAGCGTTAATCGAGTCTTGAATTTATTCTCTGATTGGACAAGATTCAGATTATCAAGAGCAATTAAATTGTTGGTCTGGGTTGCAATTCTTGCAGTTATCCTCGGAGCGATCTATAAATTACCGCCTGCTCAAGCGCTATTTATGGCACCGCAGGCACTTTGGGCGGCGCTTCCGTTGATTGCGCAATTGCTCTTTGCGGTGGTTTTTATTCTCATTCAGTTTGTTGCGCTCTTTTGGTTCTTAAGTCGTGGCGGTATTGATACCTATTTTCCAGATGATATTAATACGCGCTTTAGCGATGTCTGGGGTCAAGACCATGTTTTAGATCGCATCCGCGAAAATTTACTTTTCTTAGAAGACCCTGAATCAATCGAGCGTCACGGTGGCTATGTACCTGGTGGAATCTTGCTTTGGGGACCTCCAGGCACCGGAAAGACACTTATGGCAGAGGCGATGGCTGGTGAGACCGGCAAGCCTTTCATCTTTGTTGATCCAGGCGCATTTAACAATATGTTCTTTGGCATCGGAGTACTTAAAGTTAAATCGCTCTTTAGAAAACTTCGAAAGCTAGCGCTTCGTTACGGCGGAGTTGTGGTCTTTTTTGATGAAGCAGATGCGCTCGGAAATCGAGGCATTGTTACCACTGGACAACGTATGCAAGCCGATCAATGTCATGGTGGTAATTATTTGTCTGAAGCAGCAATCAATGTACTTACCCGAGAAAAATTCGTCATGGGTGGAGCTGCTGGTGGTGGAGGTGGAATGGGCACCTTACAAGCGCTATTAACGGAACTTTCTGGTTTGAAGAAACCTCGGGGCTTCTTCAATCGAATTATCCGAAGAACTTTAGGCATGCGCCCAAAGAATCCGCCAAAGTATCGAATCTTGGTAGTGATGGCCACCAATATGCCCGAAGCACTAGATGAAGCTCTACTTCGTCCAGGTCGAATCGATCGAATGTATCGAGTTGGATATCCAAGTAAAAATGGTCGCGTAAGAACTTACCAAGGCTACTTGGATAAAGTTTCTCATTCATTAGAACCAGCCGAGATCGAAAAGTTAGCAGTTATGACTCCCTATTCGACAGGCGCAACAATCAAGGACATGATCAACGAAGCACTTATCATTGCAATCCGTGATGGTCGCACCTCAATTACCTGGCCTGATGTCATTCGAGCAAAACAACAGAAGGAGCTTGGCCCTTCAGAAGATGTTGAGTACATCGAACGCGAACGTCACGCAATTGCGGTACATGAAGCTTGTCATGCAGTTATTGCCCATCGAGTGCGACAACATATGAGTATCGATTTAGCGACCATCGAAAAAGGTAGCGATTATCTAGGTATGGTCGCGAGCATTCCACCAGATGATCAATTCACCAGATGGAAGAGCGAATACCAATCTGACATCTTGGTCTCGCTAGCATCTTTGGCCGGCGAACGAATGTTCTTTGACGGCGATAACTCATCAGGAGTTTCCGGAGATCTTGAATCGGCTACCACCATCGCTAGTTTGATGGAAGGACATTGGGGAATGGGTTCAACAATCTCGTCACACGCATCTAATCGACGTTTTGAAGTTGGCGCACCCGGTGGCGGTAAAGGTAGTGGAAAAGGTCGAGATGATAATGAGCGCGAGCTTCGCAGAGCGCTCTCGGATCGAATCGAAGATAACTTGACTCAATTGTTGGAAAAAGCAGAGGAACTTCTAAAGAAGAATCGTCGTGAAGTATTGGCGCTGGCGCATGCTTTAGAGACCCATAAAACCCTGCCTGGTGAAGATGTGCTTGCAGTCATCGAGGGTCAATTGGGGACTATCGCTGATGGACGACCTTATTTAGACAATAAATTCATGAAAGAGATCGAGGAGTATCACAGAGCTTGCGTTAGTGCACACAGGGAGCATCGCACTCCAGAAATCGCACTTCCGGTCTTTGTTGCATCCTAATCGAAGCGATAAATCAGGATAACCGAGCCATCTTGGTAAAGTACTGCCATGGGTCCAGGTGGAATTGCAACAATTATCGCGTCTTGTTCTTTACTAATCATTGCTACTGCAATTGGTTATGCAGTTTTGCGTTTAAGTCGTTTCATAGATGAAGCAAAGGTAACCCTAAAGACCTTAACCGATGAGACCACTCCGTTAATCAAAGAGTCAACCAGAACTGTGGAGTTGGTTAATGGTCCTCTAGAGAGTATTAATAGAATCACCAAGAATGTAGAAAATGTGACTGGCAAAGTTGCTGGGGCAGCAGATGAATTTGTTTCCAAAGGTGGCCCGGCGGTTACCGCGCTTGGATTGATAGCAGGAGCTGCCAAAAAGCGCGGAAAGAAAAAATAGTTGGAATCGGCAGATATCCGCGCACGATGGTTGCGCTTTTTCGAGTCGGGTAATCGCGAAAACCTGCCACACGTAGTAGTTCCGTCTGCATCGTTAATCGCCGATGACCCTAATTTGCTTTTAGTAAATGCGGGAATGGTCCCATTCAAACCTTTCTTTCTCGGCGAAGTTACCGCACCTTATAAACGCGCGACATCAGTTCAAAAATGCGTACGCACTTTAGATATTGATGAAGTGGGAAAGACCACCAGACATGCATCTTTCTTCCAGATGTGTGGCAACTTCTCATTCGGAGACTACTTCAAGGAAGGTGCTATTGCTCTGGCTTGGGATCTGCTCACTAGGCCAATCAATGATGGAGGCTACGGTTTTCCAGAGAGCCGACTATGGGTCACGGTTTATGAAGATGACGATGAAGCAGCCGATATCTGGCATCAGAAAATTGGAGTACCTAAGGAGCGAATACAACGTCGCGATATGAATGATAACTACTGGTCCATGGGAGTACCTGGACCATGTGGACCGTGCTCTGAAATTTATTTTGATCGGGGACCGGAATATGGAAAAGACGGCGGTCCGATTGCTGACGAAGAGCGCTATCTTGAAGTTTGGAACCTAGTTTTTATGCAATATGAAAGAGGAGCGGGTGCTGGAAAGACCGATTATCCGATTCTTGGAGAATTACCTAATAAAAACATAGATACCGGTCTTGGCCTAGAGAGAATGGCCGCCATTTTGCAAGGCGTGGAAAACATCTACGAGATTGACACCACCAAAATTATTTTAGATAAGGCAGTAGAACTTAGCGGTGTGAAGTATGGCAGTACTGAAAAGAGTGATGTTTCATTACGAGTCATTGCTGATCATGCCCGTACTGCAGCGATGTTGATTTGCGATGGGGTTACACCCGGAAACGAGGGGCGCGGTTATGTTCTGCGCCGAATGATGCGTCGAACCATTAGAAATATGCGCCTTTTGGGATCTCAAGACCCCGTCATCAAAGAATTAATTGGTTCTGCCATAACTGCGATGGGACCACAGTATCCAGAGTTGAATACCGACAAGGTACGAATCGAGAAGGTAGCTATCGCCGAAGAGGACTCCTTTCTTCAAACTTTGAAGAGTGGAACTCAGATCTTTGAAGTTTCGGTTGGAGAACTTAAGGCAAAGGGCGAGAAAGTTCTCTCCGGTGACTCTGCTTTTAAGTTACATGACACATATGGATTTCCAATTGATTTAACTCTAGAGATGGCCAACGAACAAGGTTTATCTGTAGATGCTGAAGGTTTTAGGCGGTTAATGAAGGAGCAGCGAGATCGCGCGAAAGCTGATTCCAAGGCTAAGAAAAGTGGCCATACTGATCTAACTGAATACCGGAAGATCGCAGATGAGATGGGAGCTTCAGAATTTATTGGTTATCAACATCTCCAAACTGAGGCCATCGTTCGAGGCCTTTTAGTCGATGGCAGGGGAGTAAACAGCGCTTCTGAGGGCGATGAACTCGAAATTATTCTTGACCGAACTCCTTTTTATGCAGAAGGCGGTGGGCAATTAGCCGATGGTGGATTTATCACTCTAAGCAATGGCACCAAGATTCAAATTGATGATGTGCAGACGCCAGTGCCTTCTTTAAATGTTCATCGCGGCAGGGTAATTGTTGGTTCAGTGGAACTAGGTAATCATGTTCATGCATTGATTGATATTGAACGTCGTAGGGCAATATCCAGAGCACATTCAGCTACGCATATGGTGCATAAAGCTTTTCGTGAAATTTTAGGCGAAACTGCCACACAAGCCGGATCAGAGAATTCTCCCGGTCGTTTCCGCTTTGATTTTCCGGCAACTGGCGCAGTTCCCGCATCAGTACTTAATGATGTTGAATCTCGAGTAAACACGCTCTTACTTGAAGATTGGGAAGTGACAGCCGAAGAGATGAGTCAGGAGCAAGCACGAGAAATTGGAGCAATGGCTCTCTTTGGCGAGAAGTACGGAGATCGAGTTCGAGTAGTTAGTGTCGGAGAATGGGCTAGAGAGTTATGTGGTGGCACTCATGTCGCCAGGACTGGCCAATTAGGAGTAGTTAAGTTGCTCTCGGAATCCTCCATTGGTGCGGGTGTGCGCCGAGTTGAGGCGTTGGTAGGCAGTGATGCATATAAATTTTTAGCTAGAGAACACATTCTAGTAAATCAATTAACTGAATTAGTTAAAGGAGCTAGGCCAGAGGAGTTACCTGAGCGGATCAACGATTTATTAACTAAGTTGAAAGATGTCGAAAAAGAGATCAATACAATCAAGTCAGCACAAGCCTTGTCTCAAGTTGGAGAATTGATTAAGCAGACAGAACAGCTAGATGGTTATAAGACTCTAACCGTGGCACTTGGTGACGGAATTTCTATTGAGGATCTTCGACACATGGCTCTAGATATAAAAAATCGCATCGGCGAGTCTGTCGTTGCCTTGACCTCCGTCATCGAAAATAAACCAGTTTTAGTAGTAGCGGTATCTGACCTTCCACGATCAAAAGGTGTTAAAGCCGGTGCGTTAGTGAAGTTGGCTTCTGGAGTGTTAGGTGGTGGCGGCGGCGGTAAAGATGACTTTGCACAGGGCGGAGGTCAAAAGACCGAACAGATCCCAAACGCACTTCTTGCGATAAAGAAGGAACTCAAGAACTGATGCCTTTCGGAAGGCGACTCGGCATTGATTACGGAGATGCTCGGGTCGGCATTGCCATATGTGATTCGGATGGGCTGGTAGCCACCCCTGTAGCTACTTTGAGAAATGATTCAAAGTTATTCTCTGAATTGGAGAAACTGATTAAGGAGAACTCGATTGCGGGAATTTATTTGGGTAAACCAATACATCTAAGCGGGGTAGAAGGCAGTACTCAAGAATTGGTAGCCGCGTTTTCACAGAGATTGCAAGAAGCATTCTCTATCCCTATTACCTACGTAGATGAAAGACTTACCACCACTTCGGCAAAACGTACTCTAAGAGAGATCAGTAAAAATTCAAAAGAAAGTAAAAGTGTCGTAGATCAGTTGGCAGCTCAATCAATTCTTCAGTTAGGCATAGAGATCGAGAAGAATGTCAAAAAATAACGCTACCGTTCAGTTCTTAAGGCGCAGTTGGCCCGCTTTTGCTGGCGTCGCTTTTGTTTTTGCATTAGCGTTTTCGATGTATTTAGTTAGAAGCAATTTATCAGAAGTGCCTGACTTCCCACCCAGAGAGATTGCGAAAAACGAAGCGGGGGTTATTGTTCATATAGACGATTCTGCATCAGGTCTAGACATCGCAAATGAACTTTACGATAAGAAAGTAATTGCTTCGATCACATCGTTTTACCAACTTGCAATAGCTGATGAGCGAGCTTTCAAAATTTCACCAGGCGAATATGAATTGAATCTTCAAATTTCAGCTCGCCAAGCACTAGAACAGTTGCTTGACAAAAGAAGAATTCGCGGATTAATCTCGATAATAGAAGGTGATTGGCGTAGCGAAGTCTTCGAGAAAATGGAAAAAGTCGGATTCAACGATACCTCTAAAGCTATAGCCCAAGTACAGGTGCCATCAGGTTTCAGTAAGTCTGAGGGAATCTTCTTTCCTGCACAATATTCTTTTGCGAAGGGGACGCAAACCAAAGATGCTCTGCAGAAGATGGTTGATCGGTTCACAGCTGAGGCCACCCGAATTGGTCTAATGAAAAGTAAAGCACCATACGAAAATTTGATAATCGCCTCTTTGATTCAAGCAGAGGGAGATCCATCCGATTTCGAGAAAGTATCTCGAGTGATACAGAATCGATTGAAGATTGGTATGCCGCTGCAATTAGATGCCACTGTGCAATATGCGCTTAAGAAACGTGGGTCGATCTGGGTAACCACTACTGCTACTAAAGTGAATTCTCCATACAACACTTACCAAAAATATGGGCTACCACCTGCACCGATCGGTTCTCCGGGAGTAGCCGCGATGAAAGCCGCCTTACAGCCCGCAGCCGGTGATTGGCTCTATTTCATCACAGTAAAGCCTAAAGATACTAGGTTTACCAAGTCGCACGATGAGTTTTTAAGGTGGAAAATTGAATACGAGAAGAATGTGAAAGCTGGTTTGTTCGGATGAGCAGTCAAATGAGAAAGCGTGCCGCTGTATTAGGTTCGCCCATTTCACATTCACTTTCGCCGGCGATCCACAATTCTGCGTACTTGGCATTAGGTATTGAAGGTAAATATGACGCGGTAGAGGTACGGTCCGGAGAGCTCGTGTCGTTTATGAAAGAGGTAAGACAAACACCTGCTAATTGGATTGGATTTTCTCTTACGATGCCTCTGAAAGAAGAGATATTAACAGTGGCTGATTTGGTCGATCCTTTGGCCAAACGGATTAATTCCGGTAATACCTTGATACCAACCAAAGAAGGTTGGCTTGCTACCACTACAGATGTAGCGGGATTCATTTGGGCATTAGCATTTAACAACGTCAATCAATTCGAGAAAATTCAGATTATTGGAGCTGGCGCAACCGCTCGGGCCGCGGCTGCCGCAGTTGATGCCCCAGGTAGAACCATTACGGTTATAAATCGTAACCCCAAAAGGATTTCAGATATGCGCTCGGTAGTTTTAGATGCGCATTTAGAATTTATGGATTGGATCGATGTGAAACTAGATTCAGATTTAGTAATTAATACCACTCCAAGAAATGTGGCAGACAACTTATCGCCTGGAGAGGGCGTTTATTTTGATGTTATCTACGATCCGTGGCCGACTGAACTTGCTAGAAATTGGAAGGGCAGAGTTATAGATGGTCTCGATCTACTAGTACACCAGGCAGTTGATCAGATTCAGCTGATGACTGGATTTGTGATTGATCGTCAAAAGTTAGCGCCAATACTAAGGATGGCAGCGGAGGCGGAGTTTAAAGATCGTAAATGAATCAGCTGGCTTTTTTGGCGATTTCCATAGCGCTAGTAGTTGCATCAATTATTGACATTCGTACTAGACGCGTGCCGAATTTTATTACCTATCCAGGAATCCTATACTCGCTAACATGGTTCAATTCCAAATCTGCAATTTACATATCAATTGCAATTGGCTTGCTAATACTTCCAGCAAATTTGATCGGGGCTGGTGATATAAAGTTGGGTTTATTTCTAGCTCTCTGGAGCGATCACTTTCAATGGTCTAGTCAGTGGTTGCTCTTCTCACTCATCTTTGGTGGAGTCGCTGCCATTTTCTTGCTCTTTTTAAAGAAAAACCAATCAATAGCCTTTGCACCATACTTGGCAATAGGATTTTTCATTGCGAATTTCGCAACTTAGGTCGAATAACCGAAATATCTGACCGCATCCTAAGTTCCTTTCTGCGATAATTAGAGGGTGCGTTGGCTAACTGCAGGCGAATCTCATGGTCAGGTTCTGACTGGAATCATTGAGGGCTTACCTGCCCACATCATGATCACCACTAGCGATATTGATAAAGAGCTTTCAAGACGGCGATTAGGTTTTGGCAGGGGAGCTCGACAGAACTTCGAAGCTGACCGTGTCCGAATCACCGGCGGTATTCGACTAGGTGAATCACAAGGTGGTCCAATCAGTATCGAAATTGCAAACAGCGAATGGCCTAAGTGGGAGAAAGTTATGTCGGCCGATCCAGTTGCTCCTGACGAGATCGCCAACTTGGCCCGTAATGCGAGCCTTACAAGGCCCCGACCTGGCCACGCAGACTTAGTTGGGATGCAGAAATATGGTTTCGATGATGCGCGCGCCATCTTAGAACGGGCATCTGCGCGGGAAACTGCCGCTCGAGTAGCACTCGGAGCAGTAGCGAAAGCTTTTTTAAAGCAGAGCGTAGGTGTCGAGATTCTTAGTCATGTGGTCGCCATAGGCAAAGTCGAGATTGCAGATAACACCCAATTGCCAGTTTTTGATGCACTTGAAAAAATTGATGCCAACCCTGTGCGTTGTGCGGATGAGAAATTTAGCGAGCTTATGATTAAAGAGATAGAAGCAGCTCATAAAGATGGCGATACTTTGGGCGGTGTTGTTGAAGTAATTGCTTATCAAGTGCCAGTCGGGCTCGGTTCGCATGTTCACTGGGACCGTAGATTAGATTCCAGGTTAGCTGGGGCCTTGATGGGTATTCAAGCAATTAAGGGCGTAGAGATCGGTGATGGTTTTAAGACCGCTGCCAAACGAGGTTCGATGGCGCACGATGAGATTGATTTGATCGATGGAAAAGTTGCTAGACGATCAAAGAGAGCTGGTGGCACCGAAGGTGGCATGAGCACTGGAGATATTTTGAGAGTGCGAGCTGCAATGAAGCCAATCTCTACGGTTCCAAAGGCATTGGACACCATCGATGTTGCAACTGGGCAGGCAGCGAAAGCGATTAATCAACGCTCTGATGTTTGCGCAGTTCCAGCTGCAGGAGTGGTGGCAGAGGCTATGGTCGCTCTAGTTCTAGCCGATGCAGTACTAGAGAAATTCGGAGGAGATTCAGTCAAAGAAACCAGACGTAATTTTGAAAGTTATGTCGATAATTTGAAAATAAATTGATGACTGTCGAATACCTTTTAATTGGACCGATGGGAGCTGGAAAGAGCACGGTCGGTGCCGCTCTAGCCGAGAAGTTAAATCTCTCCTTTGCAGATACAGATTTTTTGATTGAGTCAGATCAGAGCAAGAGTGTTTCGGATATCTTCATAGAAGATGGAGAGTCACACTTCCGTCTTGTTGAAGAAAGTATCGTGATTGATGCGCTTCGAGATGGTGATGGTGTTTTAGCCCTTGGCGGTGGTGCGGTCACGAGCCCGATTACACAAACCGCAATCAAAAATTCAACAGCCTTAAAGATTTTTTTAGATATCTCCCTCTCTGCAGTCTCCCCAAGAGTGGGTTTTGATAGCGCTAGACCACTCTTAATGGTTAACCCCAGACAAAAATGGTTAGAACTCATGGAGGCTAGGCGTCCGATTTATGAAGAATTAGCTGATGTCAAAATTGATGTAAGTGAACTCTCGATTGCGGAGATTGTCGAATCAATTATCTTAAAACGTAGAAATGCATCGGATATCAAATCATGAGAACCATTCCTGTTAATTCCGAACGCGCTTACCAAGTGGAAGTTGGCGTAGATTGGAAGTTAGCTCTCGATGATTGGGCGGAAGGTCGCAGTAAGGTTATCGTTATCTCCAGCGAAAAATTCCAAGTAGATACCGATTTTCAAACTATCCTGATTCCAGATGGTGAAGCTGGAAAAGATCTTGCAACGCTTCAGAAACTTTTCGACGAATTTTCCAAATTTAGTTTAGGCAGAGATGCTTTAGTTGTAGCAATTGGTGGTGGAGCAGTAACGGATGCCGTTGGGTTTGCAGCGGCCACCTGGCTCCGTGGGATTGATTGGTTAGCTATTCCCACCACCCTGGCTGGAATGGTTGATGCCTCAATTGGTGGGAAAACTGGAATAAACCACAGCTCCGGCAAGAATCTAATTGGAGCTTTTCATTCTCCGATTTCAGTTTTAGTTGATCTTTCGTGGTTACTCTCGTTAGATCCGCGAGATCTCTCCGCTGGCCTTGCAGAGGTGGTTAAATCTGGATTCATTAAAGACGAGAAGATATTAGAACTAGTAGAACTCATTCAGTTCGACAGTAGCTCCGTCAAATCTCAAGGTGATTTATGGCTGGAGCTAATTCATCGTTCTATTTCAGTTAAAGCCGAGGTTGTTAGCATAGATTTCAAAGAGAGTTTTGAGCGTGAAGTCCTGAACTATGGGCATACCTTGGGCCATGCGATCGAAAAACATAGCAATTTTCAATTAAGACATGGCGAGGCCGTGGCTATTGGCCTATGTTTCGCAGCAGAACTCTCTAGAGTTAAAAACAATCTACCTCAAGAAATCGTAGAAAAACACTATCAACTGCTTGGGAAAATCAATCTACCTGTTACATACGAAAAAAGCGCCTGGAACGAGTTGTATGAACTAATGAAAAGCGATAAAAAGAATCGGGCTAGCGCTCTTCGGTTTGTCGGGTTAGCGAAAATAGGACAATGCAATCGCATAGAAGATGCTGAAGAGCAGTTGCTGCGTTCTATCTATGAGAGAATTTGTTCATGAAGATTTTGGTCTTAAATGGCCCTAATTTAGGTCGATTAGATATTCGGGATTCGAAGTATTATGGAGATTTGAATTGGGATCAGTTACAAGACTTCATTAAAAAAATTGCAGCTGAGCTCAATTTGACTGTGGATATAAGACAAAGTGACGACGAAGCAACTTTGGTTAAATGGTTGCATGAAGCAGCAGATAATAATCTCCCAGTAATCATAAACCCAGCCGCCTTCACACATTACTCAATCGCGATTCATGATGCAGCCGAAATGGTTAAAGCACCGGTAATAGAGGTTCATCTGTCTAACCCAATGACACGTGAAGAGTTCCGACATACTTCAGTTATCAGCGGTGTCGCCCTCGGAACCATCTCTGGTTTTGGACCCAACTCTTATAGATTGGCGCTCATCGCCATGAAATCACTTCTTATCTAGTCTGATTACTCAGCAAGTGGTCAGTAACCGTCGTGAGACACGCTAAAATGCGACGTTATTTAAAACGACTGGAGACTTTGTGGCCACGACAAATGATTTGAAAAATGGAATGACCTTGGATTTGGATGGTTCCCTATGGACAGTTGTCGAATTCCAACATGTAAAGCCTGGAAAAGGTCCCGCGTTTGTTCGTACCAAGATGAAACAAGTACTTACAGGCAAAGTAGTCGAAAAGACCTTTAATGCCGGTGTAAAAGTAGAAGTCGCTGTGGTTGAAAAACGAGATATGCAATATCTTTACAAAGATGGCGCTGATTACGTCTTTATGGACACAAGTTCTTACGATCAGATTACTATCTCTGGCGCTACGGTTGGCGAAGCGGTTAATTACATGCTGGAAAATGCAGAGGTCATTGTCGCAATGCATGAAGGCAATCCGTTATATGTTGAATTGCCAGCTTCGGTAGCCTTAGAGATTACCTACACCGAACCAGGTATCCAAGGCGATCGTTCGTCTGGTGGTACTAAGCCGGCTACACTCGAAACCGGAATAGATATTCAGGTTCCATTATTTATCAAGCAGGGTGAGAAAGTCTTGGTAGATACCCGAGATGGTTCCTATCTGGGCCGCGCATAAACCTTGAGCGCTAGAACAAAGGCCAGAAAAGAGGCGTTGGATCTACTTTTTGAAGTTGACCTTCGTAATAAGTCGATAGCTACTGAGGTATCGCAAGGTGCAACATCCAATGCGCGAGATTACGCAAAGGAAATTTTGCAAGGTATCTCTATAAATCAATCAAGAATCGATGAATTAATTCGTAGTTATATCCAAGGTTGGGATTTTGATCGTATCCCAAATGTAGATCGCAATATCCTACGAATAGCGATATGGGAGTTACTCTGGGGTGGTTTGCCAGAAGCCATTGTCATTGATGAAGCGCTTAAATTGGCCACGGAACTATCAACTGAGAATTCGCCGACTTTTATACATGGTGTACTGAGTAAAATCGCCACAATCAAGAATCAGATAGCACTTTAGCCCTCAATCAGATACACTTCGGCCAATCCTTTAAAGACCCATCCAGAGAGGTGGGGAAGGTGGTTTAGATGAGTGATTTTGATATTGGGCGCGCTCTCGTTCGCATTTCCCATGAAATTCTTGAGCGTAACGCTGGTGCAAAAAATTTAGTTCTACTAGGAATTCCAACTGGTGGGGCGCACCTATGTAAACGTATTGCGAAACTAATTTCGGAGATAGAAGGCTCACCAGTCTTAGCTGGAACCTTGGATGTTACCCTCCATAGAGATGACCTCAGGTTGCGCGCACCCAAAGCGCTTATGCCAACGACTATTCCGAGCTCCGGAATCGAAGGCAAAGATGTGGTTTTAATTGATGATGTGCTCTTTTCTGGAAGGACCATTAGATCTGCACTAGATGCGTTAGGTGAGATTGGACGACCAAAGACAGTTCAGTTAGCGGTGCTAATAGATCGTGGCCACCGCGAACTACCAATAAAAGCTGATTTTGTTGGCAAGAATATCCCTACCAGCAAGCAGCAGTTGGTAAAAGTACTCCTGACTGAGGTTGATGGCCGCGACGAGGTGCTGATCCAACCATGAAGCACCTCTTATCTATAGATGATTTAACGCTCGCGGATTCCATAAAAATCTTGGATACCGCACAAGAGTTAGCAAGAGTTTCAGATGCTCCAATGAAGAAGTTGCCAACCTTGCGTGGTCGAACCATTGTCAATCTATTTTTCGAAGATTCGACTAGAACTCGAATCTCTTTTGAAGCTGCCGCAAAGCGTCTCTCAGCCGATGTCATCAATTTCAGCGCAAAAGGTTCATCAGTTTCTAAGGGAGAGTCTTTAAAAGATACCGCACTAACTTTGCAAGCGATGGGAGCGGATGCCGTAGTAATTCGTCACCATGCATCAGGCGCAGCTAAACGTTTAGCTGACGCACATTGGACGAATGGGGTGGTTATTAACGCAGGGGATGGAACACACGAACACCCCAGCCAAGCGTTATTGGATGCTTTCACTATTCGAAAACACCTAAAGCATGATGCAAGTGACCTAAAGGGAATTCACGTGGGAATCGTCGGTGATGTGCTCCATTCCAGAGTTGCACGGTCAAATGTGCTTTTGCTAAATAAATTAGGTGCCAAAGTGACATTGATTGCGCCACCTACACTTTTACCGGTCGGAGTCGAAACTTGGCCAGTGACAGTTTCATATTCGATAGACGATGCACTAGAGCAGTTTGATGCCTTGATGATGCTAAGAGTGCAACAGGAAAGAATGAATGGCTCTTTCTTTCCAAATGCGCGCGAGTATTCACATTATTTCGGACTGAATACTTCTAGAATCCAAACCTTAAAACCTACGGCAATTGTGATGCATCCAGGTCCTATGAATCGTGGTCTAGAGATCACGGCTGAAGCTGCGGATTCGGCGCGAAGTGTGATTGTAGAACAGGTAACAAACGGAATTAGCGTGCGGATGGCGATTCTATATCTCTTACTAGCAGGAGAGACAGTATGAAAGATCTAAAGACCCTTAAGAACTATTTGATAAAGAATGTGAATTTAGATAACTCGCATGTCGATATTGCAATCAGTGAAGGGGTTATTTCAGATATCGGTAATTCGTTAAGCGGTGAAGGTTATGAAGTAATTGATGCCAGTAACGCTCTTGCACTTCGCGGCTTAGTTGATCTTCATACCCATCTACGTGAACCTGGAAAAGAAGATTCCGAGACCATTCTCACGGGTACGAAAGCGGCAGCGAAAGGTGGGTACACCGCGGTTTCGGCGATGGCTAATACCAGCCCAGTCGCTGATAGCGCTGGTGTAGTTGAACAGGTTTATAGGTTAGGAATAGAAGCTAACCAAGCTGCAGTCTTCCCTATTGGTGCGGTGACCAAAAATCTAGAAGGCAAAGAGCTATCAGATATAGGCGCAATGGCTGACTCAATTGCCAAGGTAAGAATATTTAGCGATGACGGCAATTGTGTCAGCAATTCTCTAGTGATGCGTCGAGCATTGGAATACGTTAAGAAATTTGATGGGGTAATAGCACAACATGCTCAAGATCCTGTACTGACCGTAGATTCTCAAATGAACGAGAGCACACTTTCGTCGAAGTTAGGATTGAAAGGTTGGCCGGCAGTTGCAGAGGAAGCAATAATCGCTCGCGATGTCTTGTTAGCTGAACATGTGCAGTCACGGCTTCACATCTGTCACGTCACCACTGCAGGTGGTGTTGAAATTATCCGCTGGGCTAAAGCACGTGGAATTCAAGTTACTGCTGAAGTTACACCACACCACCTTCTGCTCACCGAAGAGGCAACAGCTAACTACGACCCTATTTTCAAAGTAAACCCACCGCTGCGATCGCAAGCGGATGTGATGGCGCTTCGCGAAGGTCTTGCCGACGGAACCATAGATGTTGTCGCAACTGATCATGCGCCACATTCTTTCGAATACAAAGACTGTGAATGGCAAGCAGCTGCCTTTGGAATGTTAGGCCTAGAAACTTCGCTCTCTGTAGTTTGGCAGACTATGATAGAAAGTAAATTATTGACTGTTCCGCAGCTAGAAGATCGCATGTCGACTAAAGCAGCGGAGATTGGTGGGTACAAGACACAGGGATTGAAGATACTAAAAGGAGCGCCTGCTAATCTGACGCTTTTCGCACCCGAACGTAGTTGGAAGGTAGATCGAGATCGATTAGCATCTAAAAGTAAAAATACACCGTTTCACGGCAGAGAATTCCAAGGCAGTGTAGTTGCTACTTTCTACAATGGATTCTTAACTTGGAGGGCAGAGTAATTGAATAGAGCCTTTTTAGTTTTAGATGACGGTACAGTCTTTGAAGGAAAACCGTGGGGAGCTGTCGGGAAAACTTTTGGCGAAGCGGTCTTTGCAACGGGAATGACTGGCTATCAAGAGACCCTTACTGATCCGTCTTATCACAAACAAGTAGTCATAATGACGGCACCACACATAGGAAATACTGGCTGGAATTTAGAAGATAATGAATCCAAGAAAATTTGGGTTGCCGGATTTGTAGTCAGAAATCCATCGCCAGTAGTCAGTAATTGGCGAGCATCAGGTTCCCTAGAAACCGAATTGAAGAGCCAAAACGTGGTAGGTATTCGAGGAGTAGACACCCGTGCGCTTACTCGGCATCTTCGCGATCGGGGCGCAATGCGAGTTGGGATTTTTAGTGGAGTAGATCTCTCTAGAGAAGAAATGGTCATCGAAGTCAGAAAAGTCGAACAAATGAGCGGTAGTTTTCTTTCGAAAGATGTATCGACCAGTTCGAATTATGTGGTTCAAAATGGCGCTAATGAACGTTTTCATGTGGTGGCGTTAGATCTAGGAATTAAAGCTGCTACTCCTAAAGCTCTTTCAGAAAAAGGGGTAAAGGTTACGGTAGTTCCTTTTGATATCTCAGCCGAAGAGATTGTGCAGCTAAAACCGGATGGAATTTTTATCTCTAATGGTCCAGGTGATCCGTCAACCATGGATGAAGTTGTAGAGACAGTACGCGCTCTATTGCTTAATGAGATTCCCATATTTGGAATTTGCTTTGGTCATCAAATATTGGGCAGAGCGCTGGGGTTTGAAACGTATAAATTGCAATTTGGCCATCGAGGCATAAATCAACCGGTCATGGATAAGTTAACGGGCAAAGTAGAGATTACCGCTCACAATCATGGGTTTGCGCTGAAAGCTCCTGTAGATGGAGTCTTCACTACAGTATTTGGACGCGGCGAAGTCACGCATGTTGGCCTTAACGATGGTGTGGTCGAAGGGCTTCGCTTGCTAGATCGTCCAGCGTTTAGCGTTCAATATCATCCAGAAGCGGCAGCAGGGCCACACGATGCGAGTTATCTCTTCGATAGGTTCATCGATTTAATGCAACAGTACAAATTGGTTAACCATGGCAACTGATAGCACGATTAAGAGCGTTTTGGTCATTGGCTCAGGACCGATAGTCATTGGGCAAGCATGCGAATTCGATTACTCCGGTACTCAAGCATGCCGTGTGCTTAAATCTGAAGGTATTAGAGTTATTTTAATAAATTCTAACCCCGCTACCATCATGACAGACCCAGAGTTTGCTGATGCCACTTATATAGAACCGATCACTCCAGAAGCTATCGAGCAAATTCTAATTAAAGAAAAACCTGATGCAGTGCTAGCGACTCTAGGTGGGCAGACTGCACTAAATGCAGCAATGGGTTTACACGAACGCGGAATCCTTCAGAAGCATGGCGTTCGTTTGATTGGAGCCGATGTTCAGGCAATCCAACGAGGCGAGAATCGCGAACTATTCCGAGCAATAGTTGAAAAGGTGGGTGGCGAATCTGCAAAATCAATCATCTGCCACACGATGGATGATTGCCTTAGTGCGGTAGCTGAATTGCACTATCCAGTCGTCGTTAGACCCTCTTTCACTATGGGCGGTCTTGGTTCCGGTGTCGCATACAACCAAGAAGAACTACAACTCATTGCAGGCGCAGGCTTAAGACATAGTCCGACGTCGGAAGTTCTTCTTGAAGAGTCGATCTTAGGTTGGAAAGAGTATGAATTAGAAGTAATGAGGGATCGAAAAGATAACGTTGTAATAGTTTGTTCAATAGAAAATTTAGATCCGATGGGCGTACATACCGGCGATTCGATCACCGTAGCTCCTGCGCTCACATTGACCGATGTCGAGTACCAAAAACTTAGAAATTTAAGTATCAATATCATCAGAGAGGTGGGGGTAGACACCGGCGGATGTAACATTCAATTCGCAGTTAATCCAAACAATGGTCGCATCATCGTGATTGAAATGAACCCACGCGTTTCTCGGTCTTCTGCTCTTGCCTCAAAAGCAACTGGTTTTCCAATTGCCAAAATCGCTACCAAATTAGCCATCGGTTACACGCTTGATGAGATCCAGAATGATATTACGCGTGTTACTCCAGCTTCATTTGAGCCAACACTAGATTACATAGTTGTGAAAGCACCACGTTTCGCTTTCGAAAAATTTGCGGATGCCGATCCAAGATTGACAACTACTATGAAATCTGTGGGTGAAGCAATGGCCATCGGACGTTCATTCCCAGAAGCATTGCAAAAGGCCCTTAGGTCACTAGAACGAAAAGAAGCGATTTTTCAATTCCCATTAGATACGAGCAAGTTAGATGTAAATTCTTTACTAGATCAGATGCGCACTCCGACCGAATATCGCCTTCAACAGGTTCAAAGCGCACTTTGGGCTGGTGCTTCGATAGAAGAAGTTTTTGAGGCAACCAAAATTGATCCCTGGTATCTGCAACAGATAGTTGCAATCAATCATAAGGCAGAGGAGTTAGCGCTACCCGGGCAACTGGATAAAGATTTACTCTTCAGTGCAAAACAAATGGGTTTCTCAGATGACCAGATCGCGCGAATCAGAGGAGTTCAACCATCGGAGATCCGAGCTCAAAGAAATCATCTAGAAATTCATCCAGTTTATAAAACTGTAGATACCTGTGCTGCAGAATTCGAAGCCTTCACTCCATATCATTATTCGTCCTATGAGCAAGAGAGCGAAGTTGCACCGCGGACTAAACCAGCAGTCATAATCTTGGGATCAGGCCCCAATCGCATTGGTCAAGGAATAGAATTTGATTAT
>JACCDK010637756.1_pt1 | contig 29452 bp, 28 predicted proteins | sample 7445871 | NCBI WGS metagenome assembly JACCDK01 (sample SAMN15323436, study PRJNA562643) | freshwater metagenome | isolation source: river surface water | place: USA:Blue River Watershed | collected 2017-08-15 | reverse complement strand
TGGCCCCAATTTCACCATCACGGGCAGAAATGGCGCTCAAGCCGGCTCCGGTGGAAGTGGAGCGCTGTTTAGTAACACCAACGATTTGCTGGGCGGCGGGATGGCCATACATTTTGCTAAAGGTCAAAACCAAAATGCCTTGGCTGTTGGCGAAATTCTGATCACCAAAAATACAGGGGACATGTACAGCTTGAGTTTCCAGTACACAGATCTGCAATTTGGTGCCAAAACAATCAAGCTGTATGCGGCTGACGGTTCGGTGGTCAACACTTTCACCCTTGCAGAGGGTGCTGGCACATTCAGTACGGGACTTCAAACCCAGCCTTTTACCAGCATTGGCATCTCCGGGGGGAATCAAGACTTCTGGATCATGGATAACTTCAGCTTTGCTGTGCCGTCGGTCACTGCGGGTGGTCAAGTCAGTTTGGCGGCCAACAGCACGTTCCTGGACACAACACCCGTCCTGCAGGGGACGACTGGACGTGCGTTGGCAGCTGGCGAAACCATTCGCATCTTTGATGGTGCAACCGACTTGGGTGCTGCCACGGTCACGGGGACAAACTGGACATTCAACACCACCCTTCCTACAGGCAGTACAAAAACCTATACCGCGAGCATCGTTTCTGCATCGGGTCAAGTGTTACAAACCTCCGCTGGTTTTACGGCAACGCAAAGTGGATCTGCATCCCTGACACCGACAAGCAATCTGCCCACTTCAGCAGCAGAGACTGTGGCTTACACAGGCAGCACCCTGGACGCGTTGGGCGGCAATGACACGATCACAGCAGGCACAAATGTGCAGACCTTGTTGGCCGCAGGCGGCATGATTGACGGCGACACGGGTGTGGACACCCTCAAGTTGGCCGCTGGCACCACGCTGGACGTCACGGCACTGACCAACAACCAGACGGTCAAGTCCATTCAGCAGGTCGAGGTCTTCGAGCTGCAGGGCTCGTCCACGCTGACGCTGTCGGCCAACAACGTGCTGAGTCTGGGTCAGACCAACGCCTTTGGTACGGCCAGCACCAAAGTCCAGCTGATGGTCAATGGCCTCAGTGGCGATACCGTGGTGCTCAAGAACCTGACATCCGACGGCGTGGGCGGCAACGCCGGGCTGACGGGCATGTGGTCCGCTGCAGGCACGACCACGGTCAACAGCGTGACTTACAACGTTTACAACCACAGCACCACGAATGCGCAGGTGCTGATCAAGTCCTCTATCACCGCAGTGACGCTGGAGACCTCTCCGCTGGTGCTCGACCTGGACGGCGATGGCATCGAGACGACCACGTTGGCCGCCGGTGCAGTGTTTGATCTGGACGCCAATGGCCAGCTCGAACGCGCGGCCTGGGTGGCCGGTGGCGACGGTCTGCTGGTGCGCGACCTGGACGGTAACGGCCTGATTGACAACGGCGCAGAACTGTTTGGCTCGGGCACCACGCTGGCCAACGGCCATAAAGCCCTCGACGGCTTTGCTGCGCTCGCCGGCCTGGACAGCAATGGCGACGGTGTGATCAACAGTCAGGACGGCGCTTTTGCACAGCTGCAGGTCTGGGTGGACGCCAATGGCGACGGCCAGACCGACGCCGGCGAGCTGCGTTCGCTGGCCTCGTTGGGCATCGCCTCGCTGGGCCTGCACGCGCAAGCCTCGGACCTGCAGAACAATGGCAATAGCGTGGGCCTGCTGGGCAGCTACACCACCACCGACGGTAGCCAGCACACCCTGGCCGACGTCTGGCTGCAAAACCAGAGCCTGCCCACGCTGGACCTGAGCGCGGTCTTGTCGTCCTCGAACTCCAGTGGTTTGTCATCCTCGGACTCGATCCGAGGATCCACCTGGATGCCCGGGTCAAGCCCGAGCATGACAGAGGAGGGGGCGAGCATGACGGAGGCCCCATCCCTCGCCAATATGGCCAACGGCACGGCCGAGGTGCTGCGCCTGAACGTGAGCGACGTACTGCAGCTGCCCACCAACGCCAGCGGCCAGCATGTGCTGCAGGTGCAGGGTGATGCAAACGATCTGGTCAGCCTCAGCAACCTGCTGGCCGACGGCCATGCCACAGGCACCTGGGGCCAGAGCGGCACCGTCACGCAGAACGGGCACACCTACAACGTGTACCAGTACTCGGGCGACGCGTCCCTGCAGGTGCTGATCGACCAGCACATCGCCCAGACCAATGTGCATGTGGGCTGATGCATGGATGCCCGATCAAACCAGGTCCACACCCCACAAGGGTGTGGATCTTTGATGAAAGAGCTATAAGGAATTAAATTAACATCGAGGCTGTTCCTTTTACGGCGTGGTTTCGAATCGCCTTCATCAGGCAGACACAGGAAACGCCCCCCAAAGAACTTGCATGGGTGCAAAGGCGCTTGAAGGAGGCGCGAAATGGCAGATGACAGTGGCAAGCCGGTTCGTCTTGATCTCAAGAAGGCCATCGAAAAGGCCAAAACACGCCCGGACTTTCCTCAGGCGTGGGATGAGTTGAGTGACATGGGCCAAGAGCTGGGATTGGATGATTGATGGCAGGCTCGGCCAGTGATACCGCGTTGCTTGATATGTTTCCCATTATTGACAAAACAATAGTTTTGAAAATAATGAGAAACACTATGCCCAAATCTTCTCCGTTCATGACCGAGCAGTCCGCCACCCGCCTCCAGGCTCTTGGCGAGGTGCTGCGTGCCCGACGCAAGGCCTTGCGTCTGAATGCCACCACCGTGGCCGAGGCGGCTGGCCTGTCGCGTGTGACTTTGCACCGCATCGAGAAGGGCGAGCCCTCTGTCACGGTGGGCGCCTGGAGCAATGTGGTGGTGGCGCTGGGCATGTTCATGCAGATTCAGGCGCCAGAACAGGTCGCCACGACGGCTGCCCCCGCAGATCGCACCGCGTGGTTGCCTGTGCGCATTGCCCTGGCCGATTACCCGCAGCTCAGGTCACTGGCCTGGCAGGTGCATGGCACCGACACGCTGACGCCAGTGGAAGCCTTCGACATTTATGAGCGCAATGTGCGCCATCTGGACATGCAGGCGATGTCGGCCCACGAGCGCGATTTGTGGCGGGCCTTGCAGCAGGCGTTTTTGAAAAGCGGTGCCCATGTTTGAGCGTCCGCACCATCAACGCATTGCCCATGTGCTGGCCGCACTCGATGGCGATGTGTTGCGTGCGCATGGTTGCCTGTTCGGGGGTGGGACTTGCATTGCCCTGCGTTACGGCGAATACCGCGAGTCGGTAGATATGGACTTTCTGGTGTCAGACCCGGCAGGCTACCGTGAACTTCGTCAGATGGTGACGGGGCTTTCAGGACTGGCGCCGATCACAAAGGCGGGGGCCTTGCCTTTGACGCTGGTGCGTGAGGTGCGCGCCGACCAGTACGGTGTTCGCACGCAGGTCATGATGGATGGACAGCCCTTCAAGTTCGAGATCGTGCGGGAAGCGCGCATTGAGCTGGAGGCACCACGGTCCGCGGACGACTTGCTGGGCATCAGCTGCCTGACGGCACTGGATCTGGCGGCGAGCAAGTTGCTGGCCAATGCCGATCGCCAGGCTGACGACGGGGTCTTCAGTCGCGATGTGATCGACCTGGCCATGATGGACTTGCCATTGACCCTGCTGCGTGAGGCCATGCACAAGGCCGAGCAGGCCTATGGTGCGGCAGTGGCCAGGGATCTGGCCAAAGCCATTGAGCGCATGCAAAACCGTCAGGGTTGGCTTGAACGGTGCATGCAGGCCATGGGCATCACCCTGCCCAAGGCTGTGCTTTGGTCAAAAATTCGCGCGCTCAGGCGGGCTTTGCCGCCAGAGGGTGACGCATGAGCATGGCAAATATCCTGACTTTGGCCATCGGCGTGCTGGCGTACGTGGTGCTGTGGGCTTTCACACTTGGAGCCTTCCGGCCCATGAGTGTGGAGCGCTCGGGCATCTACATCCTGTGCACCGGTCTGGGTGCCGGGCTGGTGTTCGGGGCGCACCGTTTTGTGGGCGAGGGCCCTGTGCTCAGCTCGCTGGGGCTGATGCTGGCCGAGTCGGCCTACCTGGCGCTCACGCTGTTCTTGCGTTCGGTGCGTCTGCAGCTCTCGCGCCGCTCGGAGGTGCGCGGTTCCGTCATTGTGCTGGTGCTGACCATGGTGCACCTCACGCTCAACCTGAACCTGCAGGGCCTGCTCCAATATCTGGTGATGGCGGTCCAGATTCTGGTGCTGTTCAGTCTGGCCACCCGCGAGGCGGTGCTGCTTTATCGGTCGCAGCCCGGTGGCATCACGCGGATGCTGGTCATTTTGCTGGTGTTGCACCTGACCCTGGAGACCCTGGGGCGGGGCTATATGGGCTACCAGTTCTTCGTTTACCCCTCGGGCACAGGCAACGAATGGCTGCAGGTGCGTGACTCCTGGACCTGGATCACCTTCTCGCTGGGTTATGTGGTGCTCACGGCCACGGCCAGCGTGCTGATGGACGCTTACCGCTCGGACAAATTCCGGCTTGAGCAGCTGGTGCACAAGGTCGAAGGCCGCTTGAAGGAGCGCGAGACCGCCCTGATGTCGATGCTGGTGGCGCATGCCGAGCGCGACAAGGACCCGGTGGTGGCCAGCCTGGCCCACGAGCTGCGCCAGCCCCTGCATTCGATCCGGCTCAACGCCGAATACCTGAGCAGCGGCAAAACGGTCAGCCGCCAAGAGGAAGCCGACATCCTGCGTTCGATCCTGGACGAGAACCGCCGCGCCGCCGATCTGCTGCAGGGCCTGCGCAACATTTTCGTCAACAAGGTGCCCGAGTCCTTGGCCGCAATCAACCTCTCGCAATGGCTGACAGACTGGGTGCAGGCCAAGGCGCCTGTGCTGCTGCGCGACCACGGCATCGCTTTGCAGTTGCACGCGCAGTCCGATGTCCATGTGCATGTCCATGCAGCGCAGGTGGAGGTGATCGTGCAGAACCTGGTCACCAACGCCGTTCAGGCACTGCACGGGCAGCCACGGGGCAGCATCCACCTGTCTTTGGTGGCGCAGCAGCCATGGGCCTGTCTGGACGTGGTGGACAACGGCCCCGGATTGCCCGAGGGCTGGAGCGAGAAGGTCTACGACATGGGCGTGAGCACCAAAGCGGACGGCATGGGCATGGGCCTGTGGCTCAGCCGCCGCATCGCCGAGACGCATGGTGGCACCCTGAGCAGCCAGCCATCCACTTCCGGGGCGCACATGCGACTGCACCTGCCTTTGCTGGGCATCGGCTCCAAATAATCAACGACAACACATTCACATGGAAACGACTTCGCCAATGGCCTCGCCCGATCTCTCGCCCAAGGGGCATGTCTTCATCGTGGAGGACGATGCCGCTTCGCTCGAGAGCATGCGACGCGAACTCCAGAGCGAGGGCTTCCGTGTTTACCCCTTCAACGATCCGGAGATGTTTTTGCAGTTTGTGACGCCGGTGACCCCGGCGGTGCTGCTGCTGGACATGCGCCTGCAAAGGATGACTGGCCTGGAGGTGCAGGAGCGGCTCAAATCCATGGGCATGGACATGCCCGTGGTGTTTGTGTCCGGCCAGAGCATGGTGGAGGAGGCGGTGGCGGCGCTGCAGTCGGGCGCGCTGCAGTTTCTGGTCAAGCCTTTCGGGCGCAAGGCCTTGCTGGAGGCGGTGGTCAAAGCCATCGCGCACGATCTGAAGACCAAAAGCGACAAGGAAAAAGAGATGGCTCGCCACGGCCGACTGGCACGGCTGTCGCCGCGCGAACGCGAGGCGCTGACGCTGCTGCTGCAGGGCTACGGCATCCAGGACATCAGCCGCAAGCTCGACATTGCCTACGCCACCGCCGCCCAGTACAAGGCCACCATCCTCCTCAAACTCGACGTGCGCAACATGATCGAGCTCATTGCTCTGATGGACGACCTGTCCTGATCATCCCCTCAGGGGCCCTCTGTACGTCATCCGGCCCCTCTGCATGTCACCCCGGACTTGATCCGGGGTCCATGCCTTCATTAATCGGGGTCAGATCCCGATTGTTCTGTCCTCTCCCATCTGTGTGCGGCAGTGCAGGCCGCGTGAAAGTTGATGGCAAGCCAAAGCACAGACACGAACTCACAACGGCCCCATCCTGAAAGTGCAGAGATATTCCTGTGTGCTTGCAGGCCTTTGGGGTCTATTTTTTTTGATGATTTTATGTACCCCATGGGGTATATTGTAGAATCCATGGCGAGGAGTAATTCATGCGTGCATTCCCCCGTCTGTTGTGGTTTTCTGGTTTGGCGCTGGCGGCTGTGGCCGCATTGGCAGTGCCGCAGGTGCCTGTGGTGACCCTGGGCGCGCAAAAGGTGAGCACCGGCTACGAAATCGACGGCGTGGTCGAGGCAGTGCGTCAGGCCACCGTCTCGGCGCAGGCCACAGGCCGTGTGGCCACCTTGCAGGTCAAGGTAGGTGACAAGGTGCGCGCCGGGCAAGTGCTGGCCACGATCGACGACCGAGACACACAGACTGGCGTGGCCCGCAGCCAGGCCCAAGTAGCCCAGTCCGAAGCCGAGCTGGCCAACGCACACGCGAATGTGCAACGCGCACGCGATTTGCGGCAGCAGGGTTTTGTGAGCCAGGCCGCGCTGGATGCGGCCGAGTCGCAGTTCAAGGCAGCGCAGGCAGTGCGTGCAGGTGCTGGCGCTGGAGTGCAGCAGGCGCGTCTGGCGCAGTCGTTCACGCAAGTCACGGCGCCGTTTGACGGGTATGTGCTGGAGACGCTGGTCCAGGCCGGTGATCTGGCTGTGCCGGGCAAACCGGTGGCGACGGTGTACGCGCCGCAACCCTTGCGCGTGATGGTTCAGGTGCCCGCCTCGATGGCACAGATGGCGCGCACCGCCAAAAGCATCGAACTGCAGGTGGGCGATGCCTGGGTGCAACCGGCTGCACAACAGGGCGTGACGGCAGCCGACCCGGTCAGTCAGACCCTGACCTGGAAGATGGATGTGCCGACCCGTGCAGCTGCGCAGATGATGCCGGGCCAGCAAACGCGTGTGCGTTTTGTGGGCGGCTCTGCCCAGCGCATGCTGGTGCCGCAGGCGGCGGTGCTGCGGCGAGGTGAACTCACGGGCGTCTATGTGGCCAATGACAAAGGCTTTGTGCTCAAGGCCGTGCGTGCAGGCGCCCAGCACGGCGACAGTGTGGAAGTGCTCGCCGGCCTGAAGGCGGGCGATGCGGTGGCAGTGAACGCGATCCAGGCCGGTCTGGCCGGGGCGCAGCCGTCCAAGTGAGGTGAGCATGCCATCCACTGAACAGAAGATGGGCGTCTCCGGCCGCCTGGCGGCGGCCTTCCAGGCCAACGAGATCACGCCCTTGCTGGCGCTGGTGGCGCTGCTGCTGGGCTTGTTTGCGGTGCTGGTCACGCCGCGCGAGGAGGAGCCGCAGATCAACGTGACCATGGCCAACGTGCTGATCCCCTTTCCGGGGGCCAGCAGCCAGACGGTGCAGAACATGGTGGCGCGCCCGGCCGAGCAAGTGCTCAGCCAGATCCAGGGCATCGAGCACACCTATTCGGTGGCGCGACCCGGTGTGGCCGTGCTCACGGTGCAGTTCAAGGTGGGGGTGCCTCGCACTGAAGCGCTGGTGCGTCTGTACGATGTACTCAATGCCAATCAGGACTGGCTGCCGCGAGACCTCGGCACGCTGCCGCCCATCGTCAAACCCAAGGGCATCGACGACGTGCCGGTGCTGGGCGTGACGCTTTGGAGCCCCGAGACGACTTCCGCGCTGGAGCTGGAGCGCGTGGCCCGCACGCTGGAGATGGAGCTCAAGCAGGTCAAGGGCGCACGAGAGGTCCAGACCATCGGCGGCCCGGGACGTGCGGTGCAGGTGGCGATCGACCCGACGCGCCTGCGCGAGCGAGGCATCGATCTGCTGACCCTCAAGGTGACCATCGCTGCGGCCAACTTTGGCATGCCTTCGGGGGCTGTGGTGCAGCCCGAAGGGGGGCAGATGCTCACGGTCGAGACCGGCGAGTTCCTGACCTCGGCTGAAGATGTGGCCGGTCTGGTGGTGGGCGTGCACAACGGCAAGCCGGTGTATCTGCGAGAAGTGGCCAATGTGGAAGCCGGCGCGATGCAGCCTCAGCGCTATGTGTGGTTCACGCCCGGTGTGGCCGATGCGCAGGCCGCGGGTGTGCAGGCAGGCCAGGTGTACCCGGCCGTCACGCTGACGGTGACCAAGAAACCAGGCGAGAACGCGGTCGATGTGGCCGCCGCTGCGCGTGCACGAATCGATGTGCTGCGCAACACGGTGATCCCGGCTGACATCCGCACCACCGTGACGCGCGACTATGGCGAAACCGCTGCCGAAAAAGCCAACAAGCTGATCCAGAAACTCGCCTTTGCCACCGGCTCGGTGATCCTGCTGGTGGGGCTGGCGCTCGGAAGGCGCGAGGCGGTGATCGTGGGCGGCGCAGTGATCCTGACGCTGACGGCCACGCTGTTCGCCAGCTGGGCCTGGGGCTTCACGCTCAACCGGGTCAGCCTGTTTGCGCTGATCTTCTCGATCGGCATCCTGGTGGACGACGCGATCGTGGTGGTGGAGAACATCCACCGCCACCAGCAACTGTTCCCGGGCAAGCCTTTGCACGAGATCATTCCTGCGGCGGTCGATGAAGTCGGTGGCCCGACGATTCTGGCCACGCTGACGGTGATCGCGGCCCTGCTGCCCATGGCTTTTGTGAGTGGCCTGATGGGGCCATACATGAGCCCGATCCCGATCAACTCCAGCCTCGGCATGGCGATCTCGCTGGCCATCGCGTTCACCGTCACGCCCTGGCTGGCGCTCAAGCTGATGAAGACACACGGTAGTGCCCACACCGAAGCCGCGCACGTGGGTCTGGCCGGCAAGCTGCAGACGGTGTTTGCGCGCATCCTCACGCCCTTCCTGAACAGTGCCCGCAAACGCTGGCAGTTGCTGGCGGGCATTGTGATGGCGCTGATGCTCTCGGTCGGCTTGACGGTGGTGCAGTGGGTGGTGCTCAAGATGCTGCCCTTCGACAACAAGAGCGAATTCCAGGTGGTGCTGGAAATGCCGGCCGGCACGCCGCTGGAGAACACCGCCGCGGCACTGCACGAAATGGGCGCCTACCTGTCGCAGCAACAGGAAGTGCGTGACCTGCAAGGCTATGCCGGCACGGCCAGCCCGATCACCTTCAACGGCCTGGTGCGCCAGTACTACCTGCGCGCCGATGCCGAGCAGGGCGACCTGCAGGTGAACCTGGTGGACAAGCACCACCGCAGCGAAAAGAGCCATGCGATTGCACAGCGCCTGCGCCCCGAGCTGGAGAAGATCGGCGCGCGCTACAACGCCCGTGTGAAAGTGGTCGAGGTGCCACCCGGCCCGCCCGTCATGAGCCCGCTGGTGGCCGAGGTTTATGGCCCGGATGAAGCAGGTCGCCAGCAACTCGCCACTCGCGTCCTCAAAGCCTTTGACGACACGCCCGACATCGTGGCGCTCGACAGCACGCTCAAGATCGACGCACCGCGCGCGCACCTGACCGTGCGGCGCCAGCGTGCCGAGTCGCTGGGGATTCCGGTGGCGGCCATTGCACAGACGGTGCACGGTGCGCTCTCGGGCATGGATGCGGCGTATCTGCACGATGCGCAATCCAGGCTGCCGGTGCCGGTGCGCCTGCAGCTGCCGCAGGTTTCGCAGGTGGGGCTCGACCAGATCCTGGCGCTGCCCATGCGCGCTGCCAATGGCAGGCTGGTGCCCCTGTCCGAGCTGGTGCAGGTGGAGCAGGGTGTGATCGACAAGCCGCTGTTCACCAAGGACCTGATGCCCGTCAGCTATGTATTCGGGGACATGGCCGGCAAGCTCGACTCGCCGCTGTACGGCCTGTTCGCGATCCGCCCGCACCTGAAAGACGCACAGCTGCCCAATGCCGGCGAGCTGGGTGAATACTGGATCCGCCAGCCCGAAGACGCCTACCGCCAGTACGCCATCAAGTGGGATGGCGAGTGGCAGATCACCTATGAGACCTTCCGCGACATGGGGGCCGCCTACGGTGTGGGTCTGATCCTGATTTACCTGCTGGTGGTGGCGCAGTTCAGGAGCTACCTGACACCACTGGTGATCATGGCGCCGATCCCGCTGACCCTCATCGGCGTGATGCCGGGCCACGCGCTGCTGCAGTCGCAGTTCACCGCGACCAGCATGATCGGCATGATCGCGCTGGCCGGCATCATCGTGCGCAACTCCATCTTGCTGGTGGACTTCATCGAGCTGCAGGTCAAAACCGGTATGGCCTTCAAGGACGCCGTGGTGCAGTCCGCCGCTGTACGCGCACAGCCCATCGCCCTGACTGGACTGGCCGCCATGATCGGCGCCTTCTTCATCCTCGACGACCCGATCTTCAACGGTCTGGCCATCTCGCTCATCTTCGGCATCCTGGTCTCCACCCTGCTCACGCTGGTGGTGATCCCGGTGCTCTATTACGCGCTCTACCGCAAGCGTTTTGAACATGCCTGAAGCCGCGCTTTTCGCATGTCAGCCCCTGCGCCCGCTCATGTCACCCCGTGCGCCCGCTCATGTCACCCCATGCACCCGTTCATGTCATCCCGTGCGCCCGCTCATGTCATCCCCTGCGCCCCCCCCTCATGTCACCCCGGGCTTGACCCGGGGTCCATGGATTCCCGCCTTCGCGGGAATGACCCTGTTCCATTTTCAGGAGAATTGAAATGACCGTAGAACGTTACATCCGCGTGATCGCCGGCTTGTTCATCATGACCTCGCTGGCGCTGGGCGTCGAAGGCTCGCCACTGTTTGTGAGCCCATGGTTTCTGGCCTTCACCGCCTTCGTGGGTTTGAACCTTTTTCAGTTCGGCTTCACCAACTTCTGCCCGATGGGCACCATCCTGCGCAAGCTGGGTGTGAAGGACGGCAAGGCCTGCGGCACCGGCTGCTGCTGAGCAGACATCGCTGGGGCTGAACACGGGCATGGACGCCCCGCCCGGCTGCGGTGACAATGCAGCCATGAACGAACTCGACTCCCGCGTCCTGCCGCCTGACGATCCACTGCGGCGCGAGCTGCACAACGAGGTGCATGCCCGTCCATCGGCGCGGGTGCGTCTGCCGGCCCTGATCACCTATGTGGCCGTGCTGAATGCGGGCATTGGCCGCGAGCAGGAATGTGAATTGCTCAGGCGACTGCCTGGCCACGACGACTTGACCCCGTCACAGCTGCAGGGCAATTTCCTGCGTTTGCGTTGCGAGGGCTACACCGTCAAGTGGGAGCGACACACCGAGTTCACCCGCTATTCCATCGTCCAGCCTCTGCCGGCCCACGCGGGGTGGGGCAGCACGCTGCCCGAGCTGCTCAGCCATGTGGCCACTGGCATCGACTGGTTGCGCAGCATCCCGGGTCAGACGGTGGCGGCCATCCAGCTGGCCATGTTGCCCGAGGGCATGGGCGAGCCGGACATGCTAAGCAAGGCCCAGCAATGGCTGGGCGAGGGCATGGTGATCGGCTCGCACATGGGCAACACGGTGCAGGGCGAGTCGCACTCCTGCCTGCTGACCCACTTCCGGATCGGTGAGGACGGTTTCGAGCGCATGCTGGTGGTCACCGGCGGCGACACCCCCGAGGGCCGCGCCGGACGCATTTCCCAGCGGGTGCTGGAGCTCGAAACTTACCGCCTCATGGCGCTGCGCGGCTTGCCGGTGGCCAAGCAGCTCTCGCCCGAGCTGGCGCAGGCCGAGATCCGGCTGGCTGGCATCGCCGCACGCCTCGAAGGCAAACAGGACAGCGACCAGGAGCTGCTGGACGATCTGGTGGCGCTGGCCGCCCGCGTCGAGCGGGCCACCGCCGAACACGGCTACCGTTTTTCGGCCACACGGGCTTACGACGCCGTGGTGCGCGAGCGCATCCTCGAGCTGCGCGAGCGCCCGGTGTATGGCACGCAGACCGTTGGCGAATTCATGCAACGCCGGATGGGCCCGGCCATGGCCACGGTGGCGGCCACGGCGCAGCGCCTAGCGGCACTGTCCGACCGCATCACCCGCGCCAGCGCGCTGCTGCGCACGCGGGTGGACATCGCCACCGAAACTCAAAACCAGCTGTTGCTTGAAAAGCTCACCCGTGGCCAGGCCTTGCAGCTGCGCCTGCAAAGCACGGTGGAAGGCCTGTCGATCGCGGCCATCAGCTATTACGTGGTGAGCCTGGTGCTCTATGCTGCCAAGGCACTCGGACAGCTGGGGGTGCCTGTGCACCCTGAAACGGCGGCCGGACTGTCGATCCCGCTGGTGCTGTGGGGGGTGTGGAAAGTCACCCGGCGCATCCATGCGCGCATCTACCGCCAGGATTGATGCGGCTGGAGATACCCAGCAGCATGCGGGACGTGCGATTGTGCAACCCGTTGTCGAGCTGGACCTCGCGCATCAAACCTGCGGGATCGCCGCGTTGATCACGCCACCGCCCAGGCACACCTCGCCGTCGTACAGCACCGCGCTCTGGCCAGGCGTGACGGCCCATTGGGCCTCGGGGAAGTGCAGGCCGAATTCGGGCATGGTCTGCCCGTCTGCGCAGGCACTCAGCGTGCAGGGTGCGTCCGTCTGCCGGTAACGCGTCTTGGCGGCGTATTGGCCGGGTGCGGGCGGCACGCCGGCGCACCAGCTGGCGTCACCGGCCTGCAGGCCTTGCGAGAGCAGCCAGGGGTGGTCGTGTCCCTGCACCACCCAGAGGGTGTTCTTGTCGATGTCCTTGCGGGCCACGAACCAGGGCTGGTGTTCGCCTTGTCCCTTTTGCGCCCCCTTGGCCTTGATGCCGCCAATGCCCAGGCCCTGGCGTTGACCGAGGGTGTAGAAACTCAGGCCCACATGCTTGCCGATGGTGCGGCCACTGGGGTCCTTGATCGGACCGGGTTCCTTGCTGATGTAGCGGTTGAGAAACTCGCGGAACGGCCGCTCGCCAATGAAGCAGATGCCGGTCGAGTCCTTCTTTTTCGCATTCGGCAGGCCGATCTCTTCGGCGATGCGGCGCACCTCGGTCTTATGCAGCTCGCCCACCGGGAAAAGGGTCTTGGCCAGTTGGGCCTGGTTGAGCCGGTGGAGGAAGTAGCTCTGGTCCTTGGACGGGTCCAGGCCCTTGAGCAATTCGTGGCGGCCGGTGGCTTCGTTCAGCCGCACACGGGCATAGTGGCCTGTGGCGATCTTCTCCGCGCCCAGGCGCATGGCGTGGTCAAGAAAGGACTTGAACTTGATCTCGGCGTTGCACAGGATGTCGGGGTTGGGCGTGCGTCCGGCCTGGTACTCACGCAGGAATTCGGCAAACACCCGGTCCTTGTAATCGGCTGCGAAGTTCACGTGCTCGATCTCGATACCGATCACATCGGCCACGGCCGCTGCGTCCACAAAGTCGATGTTGGAGGAGCAATATTCGCTGTCGTCGTCATCTTCCCAGTTCTTCATGAAGATGCCGACCACCTCGTAGCCTTGCTGTTTGAGCAAGTGGGCGCTCACGGCGGAATCAACGCCGCCGGACAGGCCGACGACCACACGGGTTCTGGAAGACATGCCCCGATTATCCCCGCCGCACCGGGCGCATGGACCAGACGGGTCGGGACAGCCACGGGCTTTGGGGATAATGTCCCGACCATGGGAGAAATCAGCATCTGGCGCCGCCAACTGAACGTGCTCCTGTCCGACATCGGGCGAGGCCTGTTTCTGGTGACCCACAGCAGCCTTGCGATGCTGGGCCTGGCTGCGGCCGCGCTGGTGCTGGCTCTGTGGTGGCATCCCGCCTGGCTGCACGCGACCGAGAGCGCGGTCTTCAACTGGCTGCGCGAGCGCAATGTGCTGGTGTCCTGGCTGCCCGACAACACGGCCGGCCGCGCGCCTGCTCTCAACCCTTCCGAGTTGCCTCCCGCCCAGGCGGCCGTGGCGGTCTGGCTGGCCGAGAAGTACCGGGTGGCCCCGGAGCCTGTGGCGGCTCTGGTGGCCGAAGCCCATGACCTGGCGCCCAGGGTCAAGCTGCCCGCCCACCTCATCCTGGCGGTCATGGCCATCGAGTCGAGTTTTCATCCTTACATCCAAAGCCATGCCGGCGCCCAGGGGCTGATGCAGGTGATGGGCAACATCCATGCCCGGCGTTTCGAGGCCCATGGTGGCCGTGACAGCGCCTTCGATCCGCTGGTCAACCTGAGGGTTGGCGCCGAAGTGCTGGCCGATGCGGTCCGCGCCAAAGGTTCGATGGAGGCCGGTCTGCGCTTTTACCTGGGCGGCGATGCGGTGGCCGAAGGCGCCGATGGTGGCTATGTGGCCAAGGTGCTGGCCGAGCGCGCCCGGCTCGACCAGGTGGCCGCAGGCGTCAAGGTGCCCATTCAGTAAATCGGACGCCGCGCTCAGCTGCGACCGAAGAACACGGAACTCATCACCAGGCCGGTGGCGATCACCAGCAGCCGCACCCAGCGCGTGGGCAATTGGCGAGCCAGACGGGCGCCCGCCCAGCCACCTGCGGTGGCCCAGAGCATCATCCACACGGCCTGCGGCCAGACGATGGCATCCGCTGCGGCAAAAGCCACCACCGACAGCAGCGACAGCACGAAGGAATTGAGGTTCTTGAGTGCGTTGACCGTGTTCAGGCGCGACTCGCCCGTCAGGGTGTAGAGCGCCATGAGCAGGATGCCCAGCCCCCCATTGAAGTAGCCGCCATAAACGGAGACGGCCAGCAGGCCCGGAAGACGCCAGCGTGGCTGGCCGGCGCCACCACTCAGGCGCGCGATGCGTGGCCCCAGGGCGAACAGCACCGTGGCCAGCAAGAGCAGCCAGGGCACGATGCCTGCAAACACTTTGGCCGGGGTGATCAGCAGCAGCCCCGCGCCCAGCAGGCCGCCCAGGGCCGCGATGCCGACCTCGCGCCGCAGCAGGGCGGCGGGCAGGCTGCGCAATTCGGGCCGGAAGCCCAGCGTGCTGCCCAGGTAGCCTGGGCTCACCGCCATGGCACTGGTGGCGTTGGCAGCCACCGGTGGCACACCCGCGAACACCAGGGCCGGAAAGGTCAGGAAGCTGCCTCCCCCGGCGATGGCGTTGAGCACGCCTGCGGCGAAGGCGGCCGCTCCGGTGAGGGCGGGCAGATCGGGCAGCACATTCATGAGCGCACCGGACCCAGCGCGGACACGGCCGCATCGGTGTAGATCAGGTCCAGCGGGTGGCGCTGGCCGGCGAGGTGGTCCTCGATGCAGCGCAGCACCAACGGGCTGCGGTGGCGATCCCGGCTGGCGCGCACCTCTTCGGGTGTCATCCAGACGGTGCGCACGATGCCACTGTCCAGGCTGCGCCCCGCTTGCGCCTCGCCCAGCTCGCCACCAAAGGCCAGGCGCAGGTAGGTCACGTCTTCCCCGGTGCTCTCGCGCTGAAAGCGCGACAGGTAGACCCCGACCAGGTGGGTGGGTTCAAAGAGGTGGGTGGTTTCTTCCAGGGCTTCACGGGCGCAGGCCTGCGCCGGCGACTCGGCCGGGTCGAGGTGGCCGGCGGGGTTGTTCAGGCGGAGCCCTTCCAGGGTGTGTTCCTCGACGAGCAGGTAGCGGCCTTCGCGCTCGATGATGGCGGCCACGGTGACATTGGGTTTCCAGCGGGTGTCCATGGGGCGATTATCGGCAAGGCCGCAGGGCCTGGCCCAGGTGAGCGGGGCTCGGTTGTCAGGAAACAGTCAAGATCGGTTAAGCTGGCATATTCCCCATTTTTGAGCATTGAGCCAGGAGACCTTCATGCAGACAGGCGAAACCACGCCCGTGGCGCAACGCATTGGCGTGCCACGAGAGACATTCCCCGGTGAAAAACGGGTGGCTACCGTGCCCGATGTGGTGAGCAAGCTCATCAAGCTGGGTTTTGCGGTGGTGGTGGAAAAAGGCGCTGGTGAACTGGCCGACTTGTCCGACCAGGCCTATGCCGAAGCTGGCGCGAGCATCGCGCCTGATGCAGCGGCCCTGTGGAATGCCAGCGACATCGTTTTCAAGGTGCGCCCGCCGACCGCCGATGAAGTGGCGCTCATGCACCCCGGGCAAACGCTGATCGGTTTTGTCTGGCCGGCCCAGAACCCCGATCTGATGCAGCAGCTCGCCGCCAAGAAGGTCACCGTGCTGGCCATCGACTGTCTGCCGCGCACGCTCAGCCGTGCTCAGAAAATGGATGCACTGACCTCGATGGCCGGTGTGAGCGGCTACCGCGCGGTGGTGGAGGCCGCCAACGCCTTTGGCCGTTTCTTCAATGGCCAGATCACCGCCGCGGGCAAGGTGCCCCCGGCCAAGGTCTTCATCGCCGGTGCCGGTGTGGCCGGTCTGGCCGCGATTGGCGCAGCCGCCAGCCTCGGCGCCATCGTGCGTGCCAACGACACCCGTGCCGAAGTGGCCGACCAGGTGGTCTCGCTCGGCGGTGAGTTCGTCAAGGTCGATTACGAAGAAGAAGGCTCGGGCGGTGGCGGTTATGCCAAGGTCATGAGCGAAGGCTTCCAGGCCGCGCAGCGCGAGATGTACGCGCAGCAGGCCAAGGAGTGCGACATCATCATCACCACCGCGCTGATTCCGGGCAAACCCGCGCCGCGCCTGATCACGGCCGAGATGGTCAAGAGCATGAAGCCCGGCAGCGTGATCGTCGACATGGCGGCCGAGCAGGGGGGCAACTGCGAACTGACCGAGCCTGGAAAGGCCGTCGTCAAGCACGGGGTGACCATCGTCGGCTACACCGATCTGGCCTCGCGCATGGCGCGCCAGTCGTCCACGCTGTATGGCACCAACCTGTTCCGCCTGACCGAAGAGCTGTGCAAGACCAAGGACGGCGTGATCAACGTCAACATGGGCGACGACGCCATCCGTGGCCTCACGGTCATCAAGGACGGCGAGATCACCTGGCCCGCGCCTCCGCTGGCCCCTGCGGCCCCCAAGCCTGCCGCCAAGCCGGTGGCGGCTGCAGCCGAGAAAAAGGGCGGCCATGGCCACGGCAGCAGCGGCCCCATGCCCGCCAAGACACTGGCCATCGTGTTCGGTCTGGGCGCACTGGCCTTCTGGGCCATTGGCGCTTACGCGCCGGCGGCTTTCCTGGGCCACTTCACCGTGTTCGTGCTGGCCTGCTTCATCGGCTACATGGTGGTCTGGAATGTGACGCCCGCGCTGCACACGCCGCTCATGAGCGTGACCAACGCGATCTCCAGCATCATCGTGATCGGTGCGCTGGTGCAGATCCTGCCGCCTGAAGCGGGCACCAACGGCCGCCCCGACGGCTTGATCCAGTGGCTGGCCTTTGCGGCCATCGTGCTCACGGCCATCAACATGTTCGGCGGCTTTGCGGTGACGCGCCGCATGCTGGACATGTTCCGCAAATAAATGACTTCGGGGACAGATCTTCAGCTCTGTCCCCGACCGATTAGGACGAGGGAACAGATCTTCAGCTCTGTCCCCGACTGATCAAGACAAGAACAAGGAACAAAAACCATGAGTCAAAGTCTCATTTCCTCCAGCCTGGCCACCGTCGCTTACCTTGGCGCGGCCATCCTGTTCATCCTCAGTCTGGGTGGCCTGTCCAACCCCGAAACCTCACGCCGCGGCAACCTCTACGGCATCGTTGGCATGACGTTGGCGGTGCTGGCCACCATCGTGGGTCCCCGGGTGGCAGCGGCCGGCATCCCCTGGATCATCGGCGCGCTGGTCATTGGCGGGGGCATTGGCCTGTACGCTGCCAAAACCGTCAAGATGACGCAGATGCCCGAACTGGTGGCCCTGATGCACAGCCTGGTCGGTCTGGCCGCATGCCTGGTGGGTTTTGCCAGCTACGTCGACACCTCGATCCAGTTCACTGGCGCCGAGAAGGCCATCCACGAAGTGGAGATCTACGTCGGCATCCTGATCGGTGCGGTCACCTTCTCGGGTTCGCTCATCGCCTTTGGCAAGCTCAACGGCAAGATCGGCGGCAAGCCGCTCTTGCTGCCCGCACGCCACTGGCTCAACCTGGCAGCCCTGCTGGTGGTGATCTGGTTTGGTGGGGAGTTCCTGAACGCTCATGACGTGCAAACCGGCATGACCCCGCTGATCGTGATGACCGTGATCGCCTTGCTCTTTGGCATCCACATGGTGATGGCCATTGGCGGCGCCGACATGCCGGTGGTGGTGTCCATGCTCAACAGCTACTTGGGCTGGGCGGCAGCCGCCACTGGCTTCATGCTGAGCAACGACCTGCTGATCGTGACCGGTGCGCTGGTGGGTTCCTCGGGCGCCATCCTGTCCTACATCATGTGCAACGCGATGAACCGCAACTTCATCAGCGTGATCGCGGGCGGCTTCGGTGGTGGTGCGCCTGCGGCGCCCAAGGCCGACGGCGCCGCCGCCGAGCCGCAAGGCGAGGTGGTGCCGGTGAGCGCCACCGAGACGGCCGAACTGTTGCGCGACGCCAAGAGCGTGATCATCGTGCCGGGCTACGGCATGGCGGTGGCGCAGGCCCAGCACACCGTCAACGAGATCGTCAAAACCCTGCGCGACAAGGGCGTCACCGTGCGCTTTGGCATCCATCCGGTGGCCGGTCGCATGCCGGGTCACATGAACGTGCTGCTGGCCGAGGCCAAGGTGCCGTATGACATCGTTCTGGAGATGGACGAGATCAACGACGACTTTGGCGATACCGACGTGGCCATGGTGATCGGCGCCAACGACATCGTGAACCCGGCCGCCCAGGACGACCCGACCAGCCCGATCGCCGGCATGCCGGTGCTCGAAGTGTGGAAGGCCCGCACCAGCATCGTGATGAAGCGCTCCATGGCCAGCGGCTACGCCGGGGTGGACAACCCGCTGTTCTACAAAGAGAACAACCGCATGCTGTTTGGCGACGCCAAGAAGATGCTCGACGAGGTGCTGGTGGCGCTCAAGGGCTGAAGCGGGTTTTGTCCATACATACAAAGGGGCCTTCGGGGCCCCTTTGTGTTTGGCGAAAACCCTGATCCCTGGTCGTCAGTTTTCAGTCAGTTGTGGGGTAGACTGCGCCGCATGCAGACACTCTCAAATTCCCCTGACCGCGTCTGGCTGGGCAGTTACCCTGCGGGCGTTCCTGCCGACATCGATCCCGACCAGTACAGCTCGCTGGTCGCCTTGATGGAAGAAAGTTTTGCCCGTTACGCGGACCGCACGGCCTACAGCTTCATGGGCAAGAGCATCAGCTACCGTCAGACCGATGAGGAGAGCCTGGCGCTGGCGGCGTACCTCCAATCCCTGGGCCTGGCCAAGGGCGATCGTGTCGCGATCATGATGCCCAATGTGCCGCAGTACCCGGTCACGGTGGCCGCCGTGCTGCGCGCAGGTTTTGTGGTGGTCAACGTCAACCCGCTCTACACCCCGCGCGAGCTCGAACATCAGCTCAAGGATTCGGGTGCCAAGGCGATCGTGATCGTCGAGAATTTTGCGGCGACCCTGGAGAAGTGCATCGCCGCCACGCCGGTGCAGCATGTGGTGCTGGCCAGCATGGGCGACCGACTCGGTCTGCTCAAAGGCGCGTTGGTCAACCATGTGGTGCGCAAAGTCAAAAAGCTGGTGCCCGCCTTCGACCTGCCACAGGCGGTGCGTTTCAACGATGCGCTGGCGCGGGGCCGCAAGTTGCCCGTGAGCAAGCCGACACTGGGGCCACAGGACATTGCCCTGCTGCAGTACACCGGGGGCACCACGGGCATTTCCAAGGGCGCTGTGCTGCTGCACCGCAATGTGCTGGCCAACGTCCTGCAGTCCGAGGCCTGGAACGAGCCGGTGATGAAGCGCATCCCCGCAGGCGAACAGCCGACCTCGGTGTGTGCCCTGCCGCTCTACCATATCTTCGCCTTCACGGTGAACATGATGCTGTCCATGCGCACCGGTGGCAAAACGATCCTGATCCCCAATCCGCGCGATCTGCCGGCGGTGATCAAGGAGCTGTCCAAACACACCTTCCACAGTTTCCCTGCGGTCAACACCCTGTTCAATGGTCTGGCCAACCACCCCGATTTTGGCAAGGTCAACTGGTCCAACCTCAAGGTGTCGGTGGGCGGCGGCATGGCGGTCACCGGCAGCGTGGCCAAGCTGTGGCTCGAGAAGACCGGCTGCCCCATCTGCGAGGGCTATGGCCTGTCCGAAACCAGCCCCTCGGCCAGCTGCAACCCGGTGACGGCCAGCGAGTTCACCGGCACGATCGGCGTGCCGATCCCCGGCACCTGGATGAAGATCGTCGACGACGAGGGCAACGATGTGCCTCAGGGTCAGACCGGCGAAATCGCCATCAAGGGCCCGCAGGTCATGGCCGGTTACTGGCAGCGTCCCGATGAAACCGCCAAGGTCATGACCACCGATGGCTACTTCAAGTCCGGCGATGTGGGTTACATGGACGAACGCGGCTTCTTCAAGATTGTCGACCGCAAGAAGGACATGATCCTGGTCAGTGGCTTCAACGTCTACCCCAATGAGGTGGAGGAAGTCGCTTCGGCCTGCCCCGGCGTGCTTGAATGTGCAGCCATTGGCGTGCCCGACGAGAAAACCGGCGAGGCGGTCAAGCTGGTGGTGGTGCGCAAGGACGCCAACCTCACGCCTGAGCAGGTTCAGGATTTCTGCCGCGACAAGCTCACGGCCTACAAGCTGCCGCGCATCATCGAATTCCGTGACGAGCTGCCCAAGACGCCGGTGGGCAAGATCCTGCGACGCGAACTGCGTCAGGCTGCCTGAGTCCAGCGCCTCTACACTTTTGGGCGGCCCCTGTGGCCGCCTTTGTTTTTCCGGAGAAGTTGGTGAGCGTCACATCCCAAGCCCCGATCGGTCTGATGAGCGCGATGCACGAAGAACTCGCGCTGCTGCTGCAGGCTCTGCCCGACGAGCAGCGCGTGACGGTGGCCGGCCGCGATTTCTGGCAAGGCCACTGGCATGGCCGGCCGGTGGTGGCGGTGCTCTCGCGCATTGGCAAGGTGGCGGCGGCCACCACGGCCACGGCCCTGATCGAACGCTTTGGCGTGGACCGCATGGTCTTTACCGGCGTGGCCGGTGGCATCGGCCCCGGTGTGCGGGTGGGCGACGTGGTGCTGGCCGACAGTCTGGTGCAGCATGACATGGACGCGTCGCCCCTTTTCCCGCGCCACGAAGTGCCTCTTTACGGTCGCAGCCGCTTTGCCACCGACACCGCCTTGTCGGCAGGTCTGGCCCGCGCGGCGCAAGCGGTGCTGGCGCAGGTGGGCACCCATGTGGGCGCGGCGGCCGTGGCCGAATTCGGCTTGCACACGCCCCGTCTGCACACCGGCCTGATCGCCAGCGGCGACCGTTTTGTCTCGACCACCGCCGAATGCCGTGCGTTGCAGCGGGCGCTGCCCGAAGCGCTGGCCGTTGAGATGGAAGGCGCGGCCGTGGCCCAGGTCTGCGCCGACTACGACGTACCGTTTGCCGCTTTGCGAACGATTTCCGACCGGGCCGACGACGACGCGCATGCCGACTTCAGCCGCTTTATCGGCGAGGTGGCCAGCCGCTACAGCCTCGCCATGCTGTCGGCGTGGCTGACAAACGCCGGATGAAATGAACCACTGAGGCTCGCGTCTGTTGCCTGAGGGCGGTGCCGGGCGACGATGTGGAGCCTGCGTCTGAGGAGTCCGGTATCGCCCTCAGGCAACAGACCCCTGCAAGCTCAACGGTCGATTACTTCAGCCACCCGCGCCGACGGAAGTACCACATCGGCACCACCGCACTGGCCACCATCAGCACGATCGCCATCGGATAACCCCAAGTCTGGCCGAGCTCGGGCATGTACTGGAAGTTCATGCCGTAAATGCTCGCGATCAGCGTGGGCGGCAGCAAGGCCACGCTCGCCACCGAGAAGATCTTGATGATCTTGTTCTGGTTGATGTTGATGAAACCTACCGTCGCATCCATCAGGAAGTTGATCTTGTCGAACAGGAAGGCCGTGTGCGAATCGAGCGAATCGATGTCGCGCAGGATCTGGCGAGCCTCCTCAAACTGCTCTGCGTTGAGCATCTTGCTGCGCATCATGAAGCTCAGGGCGCGGCGCGTGTCCATCACATTGCGGCGGATGCGCCCGTTCAGGTCTTCCTGGCGCGCGATCGCGCCCAGTACCTCGCTGGCCAGCTCGTCGGTCACATCGCCCGCGAGCACGAGCTTGCTGGCCTTTTCCAGTTCGTCGTAAATGCCCTCGAGCGTGTCGGCCGAATACTCGGCGTCGGCGTCAAAAAGCTTGAGCAGCACTTCCTTGGCGTCCTCGATCAGACCGGGGGCGCGGCGCGCGCGCATGCGCAGCAGGCGAAACACCGGGATGTCTTCGTCGTGGATCGAAAACAGCACCCCTCGGCTCCTGAGGTTGGTGTTGTGCTGGTTCAGGATGAAAGCGCAGCGCACCGTGCGGGGCTCGTCTTCGTCGGCGATCAGGAAGTCCGAGCGGATGTGCAGCTCGCCGTTGTCTTCTTCGTAGAAGCGGGCAGACTCCTCGATGTCCTCGTCCATCGCGTCTTCGGGGATGGACAGACCGTAATACTGCTTGATCCAGCGCTTTTCCTCGATCGTGGGCGATTCGAGGTCGACCCAGACAGGCTGGAAGCGGGAGAGCTCCTCCAGGGATTCGATTTCTTCCTGGAAGAGGCGGCCGTTGACGAGGGTGAAGATGTTGAGCATGTCAGGGCTCCAAAGAGGCCGAAAGCCGGATGTTCAAAAGGGGCGGCAGGGGGGTGTGCGGGTGCTTTCGAACGTCGGGCAGATGCTCATGCGTCCGAAAGCTACCGACTCGGGTAGCTTTCCATGTCGTGTTCTCCGTGTGAGGAATGAGCGGATTATCGCATTGCGCCGGCGGGCTGCCGATCGGCCAAGCTGTTAGATTCAGACGTTGCCCAGGACCCTTTATGAACCCCACCTTGACGCCTCGCCGCGAGCGCTGGCTGTTGCTGACCCTTGCCGGGATCCAGTTCACCCACATCCTCGATTTCATGATCATGATGCCGCTGGGGCCGCAGTTCACGCGGATCTTCGGCATCAGCAACGCCCAGTTTGGACTGCTGGTGTCGGCCTACACCCTGTCTGCAGGGCTCTCGGGTCTGCTGGCTTCCACCGCCATCGATCGTTTCAGCCGCAAGCGGCTGCTGCTCTGGCTGTATGGTTTGTTTGGCTTGGCCACCCTGGCCTGTGGCCTGGCGCCGACCTACGCCTGGCTGATGGCCGCCCGCATCGCGGCCGGGGTGTTCGGTGGTGTGCTGTCTGCGCTGTCGCAGACCGTGGTGGCCGATGCAGTGCCTTTCGAGCGCCGGGGTGTGGCGATGGGGGTGGTGATGACTTCGTTTTCAGTCTCCACTGTGGCCGGCGTACCGCTGGGACTGTTCCTGGCCGCGCACTGGAGCTGGCACATGCCCTTTTTTGCGATCGCCGCGGTGGTCGCCGTGCTGTGGCTGCTCATCTGGCAGACCTTTCCTCTGCTCGATGCCCATGTGCACCACCACCAGGGGCGCAGCGCCTGGGCGGGCATTGCCCAGGTGCTGGCCGACGGTGGCCACCTGCGCGCCTTTGCCCTGACCGGCACGATGATGCTGGCGGGCTTCCTGGTCATCCCCTACATCACCATTTACCTGCAGTCCAACAGCGGCATGCGGGCCGACCAGGTGCCCTGGGTCTACCTGTGCGGTGGCGTGGCCACCTTGCTGACCGGGCGCTGGATCGGTCAGCTGTCTGATCGCCTGGGCAAGGCGCGGATGTTCCGGCGCATGGCCTGGCTGCTGCCGGTGCCCTTGATGGCGAGCACCCTGTCCGAGGGTTTGCCGCTGTGGGCCTTGTTGCTGATTTCAACCAGCCTGTTCACGGTGATGAGTGGGCGCATGATCCCCGGCATGGCCTTGATCTCGTCTGCGGCCCAACCCCGGCTGCGTGGCACTTTCATGTCACTCAATTCGGCGGTGCAGTCGGCTGCCATGGGGGTGGCCGCGCTGGTGGGCGGTCTGATCATCGGAAGGGATGCACAAGGACATCTGACCCATTACTGGGTGGCGGGACTGCTGGGTTCCCTGCTGAGCCTGGCGACCTTGTGGCTGGTGTCGCGGGTGCGGGTGCACAGTGCTGCGACTCCGCCACGATAGCAGCCCCCTTGGGGCTTGCCAAGCAAGCCCCGGGGTTTTCCTGGGTATGTGACAGAAAAGCTTGCACTGCCCGCCGCACGGGCGCATAGTGGTCCGCAGCAGCACCGCTTTGAAGACAGCGGACTGCACGAGCCCTGCCCTCAGCGGCAGGACATGCGAACAGACATTCACAGGAGGACTATTCATGAATCTGACAATCAGTGGTCACCATCTCGAAGTCACCCCCGCCCTGCGCAGTTACGTGACCGGCAAGCTCGACCGGATCACCCGACACTTTGACCAGGTGGTGGACGTCAAGGTGCTCTTGACGGTGGAAAAGCAAAAGGAAAAGGAAAAGCGCCAGCGCGCCGAATGCAACATCCATGTCAAGGGCAATGACCTGTTTGCCGAAAGTGCCCATGAGGACCTCTATGCGGCGGTGGACGAGCTGATCGACAAGCTTGACCGCCAGGTGGTCAAGCACAAGAACCGCCTGACCGACCACCACCACGAAGCCCCCAAACGCATGATGTAAAGGGCTTGCGTGAACTGCCCAGGCTGCTTTGGCAGCCTTTTTTGTTTCATTTCATCCCAAACCAGGCTGTATTGCTTTTAAAACAAATTTTCTGACGTGGCAGGTCTGCGGGTGCATAATCCGCCCTCGACCATGAATCGTCTCGCGTCCATCCTGCCCGTTGCCCAGGTTCTTGTGGGGGTTGAAGCCACCAGCAAGAAAAGGGCGTTCGAAGAAGCCGGCCTGCTTTTCGAGAACCTGCACGGCCTCTCCCGTGCTTTGGTGACGGACAGCCTGTTCGCCCGTGAACGGCTGGGCTCGACTGGTCTGGGCCATGGCGTGGCCATTCCGCATGGCCGCATCAAGGGGCTGAAGTCGCCCATGGCGGCTGTTTTTCTGTTGGCCCAGCCGATTGGCTTTGACGCTCCGGACGAGCAGCCGGTCAGCCTGCTGATCTTCCTGCTGGTGCCCGAGGCGGCCACCCAGAAGCATCTGGAAATCCTGTCCGAGATTGCCGAATTGCTCAGCGACAGTGCCTTGCGCGAAGGCATCAAGACCAGCGCCTCGCAAGAAAATCTGCACCAGCTGATCGCCCAATGGCGTTCGGCACAGACCGTCTGAACCCTGACCGAAAGCCCCGGGCCACATGAAACCCACCGTGGTCAGCGCCGATGTCCTTTTCGAAGACCATCGTGCCCAGCTCAAATGGCAATGGGTGGCGGGTCTGGGGGCTTCGGAGCGTCGATTCGATGAAGTGGCGGTGCGGGAGGCGACCTCGGGCGCCGATCTGGTGGGATACCTGAACTACATCCATCCCTACCGCGTGCAAATCCTGGGGCTGCGTGAAGTGGCCTACCTCACCAACTCCACCCCTGAGGACTGCGCTCGCCGCATCGCACGGATCGTGACGCTGGAGCCGCCGGTGCTGGTGCTCTCCGATGGACAGGTGGCCCCCGATGCGCTGTTGTCCATGTGCGAGCGCGCCCAGATCCCGATGTTCGCCACCCAGGAGTCGTCGGCCTTCGTGATCGACGTGCTGCGTGCCTACCTGTCCAAGCACTTTGCCGACCGCACCACCATGCACGGCGTCTTCATGGACATTCTGGGCCTGGGTGTCTTGATCACCGGCGAGTCTGGCCTGGGCAAAAGCGAGCTGGGCCTGGAGCTGATTTCTCGCGGCAACGGTCTGGTGGCTGACGATGCGGTGGACCTCTACCGCATCAATCAGACCACCATCGAGGGCCGTTGCCCCGATTTGCTGCAGAACCTGCTCGAAGTGCGAGGCATCGGCCTGCTCGACATCCGCGCCATCTTTGGCGAGACGGCCGTGCGTCGCAAGATGCGCCTGAAGCTGATCGTGCATCTGGTGCGCAAGGAAACGCTCGAGCGGGAGTACGAGCGCCTGCCTGCGGAGCCGCTGACCCAGGACGTGCTGGGCATCCCGGTGCGCAAGGCGGTCATCCAGGTGGTGGCCGGCCGCAACATCGCCGTGCTGGTGGAGGCGGCGGTGCGCAACACCATCCTTCAGATGCGTGGCATCGACACCTTTCAGGAATTCATGGAGCGCCAGCGTCGCGCCATGGAGTGACCGGTCTGACGCTCAGCCTTGCCGGTGGGGACAGGGCTTGCGCGTGCAGTGGGCGTACAGGCTCAGGGCGTGGTCGGCGATCTCGAAACCCTTGGCTTTGGCCACCGCCTGCTGGCGGGCCTCGATTTCAGGGTCATAAAACTCTTCTACACGGCCGCAATCGAGGCAAACCATGTGGTCATGGTGCTGGCCCTCGTTGAGTTCATAGACCGCTTTGCCGCTTTCAAAGTGATTGCGGTGCAGGATGCCGGCCTGCTCGAACTGGGTCAGCACCCGGTACACCGTGGCCAGGCCGATGTCGGCACCGTTTTGCAGCAGATGGCGGAACACGTCTTCGGCGGTCATGTGGCGCTGCACGCCGCGCTGGAAAACCTCCAGGATTTTCAGTCGAGGGACGGTGGCTTTGAGGCCGGTGCTCTTGAGGTCTTCAATCTGCATGGGGCTCCTGGCGAGGGGCGGTCAAGCGGCAAGCTGGCCGCTACAATGCCCCGATGATATCGGTCTGCCTTTAACCATGACAGCTTCGAAGACGATTCGCCTGCCCCTGGTGGTCCTTGCCCTGGTCCTGGTGACGGGACTGTCGGGTTGCGGCATCACGCGCGGGGTCAGCAGCGACACTTTCAAGCCCTATGTGCCCGATGTCGTTCAGGGCAATTTCGTGTCCCGCGAGCAGCGACAGTACCTGCGTCCCGGCATGACCCGTGCTCAGGTGCGCGATGTGCTGGGCACGCCGCTGGTGGCCAGCGTCTTCCATGCTGACCGCTGGGACTATGCCTTCTCCATCCGCCGCCAGGGTGTGCCGCCCCAGCAGTTCCACCTGACGCTGCATTTCCGCAACGATGTGCTGACCCTCATCGAGGGCGATGACCTGCCCAGCGAGGTCGAATTCGTGCAACGCCTGACCCGCAAAGCCCCGACGGGCAAGGCCCCCGCGCTGGAGGCGACCGAGGAGCAGCTGCGCAAATTCCCCGCCAGCTCGGCCGCACCCTCTGCGCCTGCCCCCCAGGCCCCGCTGCCTGCCGCCTACCCGCCGCTGGACGCGGCACCCCGTTGATCCCTCACGCCCGGGCCTTTGCCCTGAAATGACCGCCATGACCGCTACCAACGCTTCCCTGCCCATCGCCGTGGCCGGTGCCACCGGCCGCATGGGCCACATGCTGATCGAGGCCATCCTGGCCACCGACGACTGTCGCCTGGCTGGCGCGCTGGACATCGCCGCCAGCCCCGCACTGGGGCAGGATGCGGCTGCCTGGCTGGGCAAGTCCTGCGGCGTGGCTGTGACCAGCGACCTGCATGCAGGGCTGAAAGGATCACAGTTCCTGATCGACTTCACCCGGCCCGAAGGCACCATGGCGCACCTGAAGGTCTGTCGTGAACTGGGCGTCAAGGCCGTGATCGGCACCACCGGTTTTTCGGAAGCACAAAAGGCCGAGATTGCCGAGATCGCCAAGGACATCGCCATCGTCATGGCGCCCAACATGAGCGTGGGCGTGAACGTCACGCTCAAGCTGCTGCAGATGGCCGCGCAGGCGCTGGCCACCGGCTACGACATCGAGATCATCGAAGCCCACCACCGCCACAAGGTGGATGCGCCCAGCGGCACCGCGCTCAAGATGGGCGAGGTGATCGCCGAAGCCATTGGCCGCGACCTCAAGGATTGCGCCGTGTACGAGCGCTACGGCCACACGGGCGAACGCGACCCTTCGACCATCGGTTTTTCCACCATCCGCGGTGGCGACATCGTGGGCGACCACACCGTGCTGTTTGCCGGGACGGGCGAGCGCATCGAGGTGACGCACAAATCGTCGAGCCGCGCCACCTACGCCCAGGGCAGCCTGCGCGCGGTGCGCTTTTTGGCCGGGCAGCCGCGCGGCCTGTTCGACATGTTCGACGTCCTGAACCTGCGCTGAAACCATGAGCCTGGCCGATTTCTGGCTGCACAGCGATGCCTTCAGCCTGTTTCTGGCGCTGGTGCTGCTGGCGCTGTCGGTGGCCAGCTGGGTGGTGATCGTCTGGAAATGGCGCCTGCTGCGCCGCGTCCAGCAGGACGTGCCGCGCAGCATCGCCGCCTTCTGGCAGGCGCCGCACCTGAGCGCTGCCCGTGAGCAGCTGCCGGCTTTTGACCGCGACGGCAGCCTGTTGCCGCTGATCGAGGCGACCGAACAGCCCCTGAACGGAACGCTGGCCGGTGCCGGCCTGCGCCACGAACAACTCACCCGCACCCTGCGCGACGCGCTCCACGCGGTGCTGCGTCGCCTGCAGTGGGGCCAGACGGTGCTGGCCACGGCCGGTTCGATTGCGCCTTTTGTCGGCCTGCTGGGCACGGTGTGGGGCATCTTCAACGCCCTGACGGGCATGGCCGAAGCCGGTCAGCTCACGGTGGACAAGATCGCCGGCCCGGTGGGCGAGGCCCTGGTCATGACGGCCTTTGGCCTGGGCGTGGCGATTCCGGCGGTGCTGGGCTACAACCTGCTGGGCCGCCGCATCGGGCAGATCGAGGCCGAGCTCGAAGGCTTTGCCCACGACCTGCGCGGCCTGCTGGCCGGCAAGGACTGACATGGCCTTCGGTCGTCTGGAGCGCCGCGCCGAAGCCCCGCCGATGAGCGAGATCAACGTCACGCCCTTGGTGGACGTGATGCTCGTGCTGCTGGTGATCTTCATGCTCACTGCCCCGCTTTTGACCAGCGCGATCCGGCTCGACCTCCCGCAGGCCGAGGGCCTGCAGTCGGGCGAAGCCCCGCAGTCGGTGACGGTGGCCCTGGACGCCAAGGGCCAGCTGTTTTTCAACGACAAGCCTGTGGACGCCGCTGCCCTGGCGCAGCAGTTCGAGGTCACCGCCCGCCGCAACCGAGATACCGAGGTGCAATTGCGGGTGGATGAATCCATTCCCTACGGACAGGTGGTTTCGTTGATGGGGTCGGCCCAGAAGGCGGGGCTGACGCGCATCGGTTTTGTGGCGCAGTCTCCGCGCTGACTTTTTTGGGGCCTCGGTGGGTAGGCCGTGCCTGGGGAGGGGCGAGGTTCCTCAGACGCAAGCTTCACATCGTCACCTCGCCCCGCCCCACGCACGGCCATGGTGGCCGGGAAAAATGTCCGCAACGCCTTCAGCATGAGGCTGGTCACCGTATTCACGTCGCAGCCAGTGCCGTTTGCAGCGCGGAGTCGGGGGACGCCGGCCGACGATGTGGAGCTTGCGTCTGAGGAGGCCGGCGTCCCCCGACTCCGCGCCACCAACAAGGCGAAACGCCCCTGAAGCCCCCCAGGCCCGCCCTCTACAATCGCAGCCATCATGCAAGACAAGTACACCCACCTCGACGTCGAAGC
>JACCDK010773679.1_pt1 | contig 29495 bp, 26 predicted proteins | sample 7445871 | NCBI WGS metagenome assembly JACCDK01 (sample SAMN15323436, study PRJNA562643) | freshwater metagenome | isolation source: river surface water | place: USA:Blue River Watershed | collected 2017-08-15 | reverse complement strand
ACTTCCTTGCACGGGATTGCGTTTCTTTACGGTATATGGACCTTGGGGTAGGCCTGATATGGCCTTGTTCCTGTTTGCCGATGCTATTATAAACGATAGACCCATAGATGTATTTAATCACGGCAATATGGTTAGGGATTTCACGTATGTAGATGACATTGTGGAATCTATTTCGCGTTTATTGCCGAAACCAGCACCACTGAATGACGACCAAGTTCCTTTCCAGGTGTTTAATATTGGTAATTCCTCTCCGGTAAAGTTGATGGAATATATAGAAGCCTTGGAACAGGCATTGGGAAAAACCGCTCAAAAGAACTTTATGGATATTCAAGCGGGCGATGTCCCTGCTACTAATGCAAATGTGACAGAGTTAGAAAATTATATTCAATTTAGTCCTAAAACGACAATTCAAGATGGTGTGAAAAGATTTGTAAATTGGTATAATATATATAAAAATGACTGAGAATAGAATTAATAATGAAAACTGGGACTTGACAGTAAATGTAAATCATTCACTTTTTGACTTAAAGCTAAAAGATTTATGGAGGTATAGAGATTTGTTATTTCTTTTTGTTAAACGTGATTTTATTTCTACTTACAAGCAAACGATTTTTGGTCCGATATGGTTTTTTATTCAACCTTTGTTAACAACGCTCACTTTTACAATAATTTTTGGAAATTTAGCAGGAATAAGTTCAGATGGTATACCCAAACCTCTATTTTACATTGTTGGTATAACGGCATGGAATTATTTTTCTGATTGCTTATCAAAAACAAGCACCGTATTTTCGACGAATGCTGGAATTTTTGGGAAAGTTTATTTTCCAAGATTGATAATGCCATTAAGTATAGTTGTTAGTAATTTGTTACGCTTTGGGGTTCAATTGTTAATGTTGTTAACTTTAATGGGATACTATTATTTTAATTATGGCTTTAATGGGTTAAATTCCACTATATTGATTTTTCCAATGTTGGTGATTTTAATGGCCATGTTGGGTTTGGGTCTAGGAATGATAGTTACATCATTAACCACGAAATATAAGGATTTGCAATTTTTAGTACAGTTCGGGGTCTCTTTATTGATGTATGGAACAACGGTTATTTATCCTTTGAGTGCCGCGCCTGAAAAATATAAATTTTTCATTGTACTGAATCCAATGACAAGTATTATAGAGGCATTTAGATATTCATTGTTAGGAAAAGGTAACTTTGATGCAGGTAGTCTGTTTTATTCAACAACAGTTACATTGATAATATTAATTATAGGAATAATAATTTTTAATAAAACAGAAAAGTCATTTATAGATACCATTTAATATGAGTAATATAGCAATTAAAGTAGAAAAATTATCAAAAGCATATCAATTGGGTCAAATAGGAACTGGTACCATTTCTAGAGACATAGAACGATGGTGGTTAACAAAAATTAGGGGTAAGGAAGATCCTTTTTTGAAAATAGGCGAAGTCAATGACAGGGCTTCCAAGGGCAAATCAGATATTATTTGGAGTCTAAAAGATATTAATTTTGAGATAAATCAGGGCGACGCAGTAGGAATAATTGGTAGAAATGGTGCCGGTAAAAGTACCTTATTGAAGTTGTTAAGTAGAGTAACGTCTCCGACTATCGGAACTATAAAAGCTAAGGGTAGGATTGCTTCGTTGTTGGAGGTGGGTACTGGATTCCACCCAGAATTATCTGGAAGGGAAAATATTTATCTGAATGGTACTATTTTAGGAATGCGTAAAAAAGAAATAGATAAGAAATTTGATGAAATTGTAGATTTTAGTGGTGTTGAACGTTACATAGATACGCCTGTAAAGCGATATTCTTCTGGAATGTATGTTCGTTTAGCTTTTGCAGTTGCTGCACATTTAGAATCTGAAATTTTAATTGTAGATGAAGTATTAGCGGTTGGGGATGCAGAGTTTCAGAAGAAGTGTTTAGGAAAGATGAATGATGTTAGCAAAGGTGAAGGTAGAACAGTTCTATTCGTTAGTCATAATCTAGCAAGTGTAAAAAAATTGTGCAAAACTGCGATAATGCTTTCGAATGGAAACCTAGATAAAATAGGGAAAGTCACTGAAATAGTGGATTATTATTATAATTCTATTGCCAATTTAAACAAAATACTTAAAATAGATTATGATATTAAAAATCTCCCGATGCAAATTTTATCAGTTGAATTATTAACAGATAATAAGTCATTCTTTTTCACTGATGATGACTTGATATTTGAATTTAGAGTTAATATTATTAATAACATTGAAGGAGCATATATTACGATTGATATTTTTGATATAAATGATGAATTAATCTATTGGACTGCAGACTATGAGAGTGAAAGATTCAAAAATAATTTGATTGGTGAAAATAAACTTCGCTGTGTTCTAGCAAAGTCTTTGTTAACCGTTGGTAAGTATAAGGCTAATTTTGGAATCACATCAATTGTAAATGGGACTATTCATTATGATAATGAATTTTATATAATGTTTGATATAGCTGAAAGTTTAAATTCTTATTTGAATCAATTTGGATTAAATTATCCTGGGAAAACGGCGGTCAAAAGTAATTGGATTACAATGTAGAACAATAAAAATATAAAAAATACAATATGAAAATTTTAGTAACTGGCTCTAAAGGAGTTGTTGGTCAAAAATTAGTAAAGGAATTAATTAAAAAGGGGCATTTTGTTTTTGGCGTCGATTTATATCACGCATCTGGAGAAATAGGTTTTGCTCAGAGAATGAGCGGGGAAGATTGGGTTTACAGTCGTTGTGATATAGCAGATTATCGCCAATTAGAAAGAATTTTCAACCAAGCAGGCCCATTTGATATGGTCTATAATTGTGCTGCTGAATTTGGAAGATGGAACGGAGAAGATTATTTCGAACAAGTTTGGAGAACTAATGCTATCGGTGTTAAGAATTTGATTAGACTTCAAGAAGAATTAGATTTTAAATTAGTACATTTTTCAAGTAGTGAAGTTTATGGTGATTTTGAAGGGATTATGAATGAGAGTGTTATGAATCGTTTTGAGATTAAACAAATGAATGATTATGCAATTTCGAAATGGGCTAATGAAATGCAATTATTAAACTCTAGAATAATGTATAATACTCAATCAGTTGTGGTAAGATTATTTAATACTTATGGACCTGGTGAATTTTATCATCCATATCGATCTGTAAATTGTAAATTTTGTTATCATGCATTATTTGGTAAACCGATAACTGTTTTTAAAGGACATTTTCGCTCATCTACTTATATTGATGATTGTGTAAGAACTATATCTAATATTAGTGATAATTTTATTAATGGTAAAGTTTATAATATTGGGAGTAATCAGTTTCATAATATAGAGGAATTGGCAACATTAATTTGGGATTACACAAATGCAGATTCTAATTTAATAACTTATTCAGATTCAGAGGTTCTAACTACCAAAACGAAAAAATTGGACAATACGGAATCAATTAATGATTTAAAACATGTTGAAACCGTAAGCTTGGAAGTGGGTGTTAAGTTAACAATTGATTGGATGAAAGAATATTATAAGTTATTATGATTTCTATAGTTACTGCCTATTATAATAGAAAATATTTATTTGAAAGAACCTTAAAAAGTTTATTGGTTTATTATGGAAAAATTGAATTCGAGGTAATTGCGGTTGATGATGGAAGTAGAAAAAGTGAAAGATTAGAAGGTTTAATAAAAGATTTTCCTTTTTTACGGATAATTCGAATTGAGATGATTGATAAGTGGTATAATAATTCCTGTATACCATTTAATTTAGGTTTTACTGCAATAAAAGGTGATAAAGTGATAATACAAAATCCAGAATGTTATCATTTAGGAAAGATTCTTGAGTTTGTAGATAAAAATCTGACAATGAATGACTATATAAGTTTTGCTTGTTTTTCACTCGATAACAAGAATACATTTAGTGATGATTTGTTTTTTGATAAATTAAATATAAATTATTTAATAAATAACAACCTTATAAGTGTTAAAAAAGATGGTGATTTGGGATGGTATAATCATTCCAAATATAGGCCTGTTGCCTTTCATTTTTGCTCCGCAATAATGAAAGATGATTTGTATGAATTAGGTGGTTTTGATATTAGATTTGCTTTTGGAATAGGCTATGATGATAATGAGTTTGTTGAAAGAATACGGATGAAAGGAATGAACATTAAATTTGTAGACGATGAGATTGTTTTACATCAAAATCATTACAATTACATGAAAAATAATAAAAAATCAATTAATAATAAGGCAAAACTCATTCAAAGAAACGAACAATTATTTAATGAATTATATAGATCGGATAAAAATTACAAAGCGGGTGTCATTTTGGATAATGATTATAAAAACTATTTAACAAGAAAAAGGGAACAGATAAGTTTGCGGGATGTATACAATTATATTTATAAAGTGATTAAAAAATAATTCTATACCTATTTTGAAATTTAATGTAATCTTGCATTTTCCTGGATGGTTCCCTAATAACAATTCATTAAATGGAATCTTTATAAAAAGACTAATTGAATTACTTCGTACTAGCGACAAATTTAACCACTTTATAGTAATAAAAAATGAAGTTAGTGCTTTTCGTTATCTTCTTCTTTGGTTTCGTCCTAAGATAACAAAAGATAATTATATTATTCTCCCTGAGAATTCTGGAAGAGTTCTTAAAATAATAAACTCTATTCTTAAGGACTATTTTTCTCCAATAAATTATCACAAAAGAATTTTTAAATTTTTACGTCCTTCTTTGTTACACATACATATAACACCCATATATGGTCCACAAATTATACCTCTAGCAAATGAATTTAGGATACCCACAATCATATCAGAACATATGGGTCCATTTCCATTTGAAATGTACAAGGAAAAGTTAAAGTATTTTATTATCGATCCTATTGCTATGTCCGATGTGATTGTTTCTGTTAGTCGAGCACAAGCTGAACAAATTTTTGAAATAACCAATAAAAGGGCAGTGGTTATTCCAAATGTAGTTGATAACGAAATATTTTTAGTACCTAAGTTGAATTTTAGTGAAAAAGTCGACAGTAAAGTTATAAAATTAATAAACATTGGAATTTATGATGAGGTGAAGGGAACAGAAAGATTAATTGAGGTTTTCTCAGAGGTTTTGAAGTCAGTATCTAATGTTGAACTACATTTTGTAGGTACATGTAACAATGAGAGATTTTCGAAAATTACAAAGCAATTACTGAAACATGGAGTAACTGAAAAAACAGTTTTTCATGGGCAATTGGATACAATTTCTATAGCTGAATTATTGAATATTTGTGATTTATATATTTGCTCAAGTTATTGGGAATCTTTTGGTATAAGTATATTAGAAGCGCTATATTCAGGATTACCGGTGTTTAGTTCTGATTGTGGCGGTCCGTTAGATATGTTAAATGAAGATAATAGTGTTATTTTTAAAAATGAATTAAGTGTTATTGAAATTTCGAATTTATTAAGAGATATGATTTCAAATTTAAATTATTTTGATAATCGAAAAATAAGTATGAAAGCGAGAAAATATTTTGACAAAAACGCTATAAAAGAAAAATACGAATCAATTTACGAGGAAATAACCATAAAATGTTAATAATTAGATGTGTGGAATATCTGGAATACTGAATTTTAATGACTCAATAATAAATAGTTCCGAGTTATTGGCATTTACCAAATCTGTTTCTCATCGAGGACCCGATGGACTAGGAGTATGGATTCATGAGAAATCATTTCTGGGATTAGGTCATACCAGGCTTTCAATTTTAGATTTAAGTGATTTTGGAAATCAACCAATGAGTTTTTCGAACAATAGATTTCGAATTACGTTTAATGGAGAGATTTTCAATTTTTTAGAGATCCGAGAATATTTAGTTAAGCAAGGTTTTGATTTTATTTCCGATGCGGATACAGAGGTCATTTTAGCTGCGTATCAGTTTTGGGGAAAAGATTGCTTGAATCAATTTAATGGCATGTGGGCTTTTGCGATATGGGACGATTTAGAGCGAGAGTTATTTTTAGCAAGAGATCATTTTGGTATTAAGCCGCTATATTATTTGCATCAGAACGGAGAACGAATTGTATTTGGTTCAGAAACTTTACAATTTAAATACTTAGATAATTATACAAGAACAATAGACAATGAGCACTTGTCTCATTGTATAAAAAATCCGTTTAGTTTAGAAGCTATAGGAGAAACAATTTTTTCAAATATTAAATCAGTATTACCTGGACATTATATATCTATAAAAAATAACGAATTAAAAGAAGTAAAATGGTGGAATACAATGGATTTTAATATTGATATTCCGTCAAATTATTTAGACCAAGTTGAGTGTTTTAAAGAATTATTTTTTGATAGTTGTAAATTAAGATTAAGAAGTGATGTTCCAATTGCTTCTGCTCTCAGTGGAGGGTTAGACTCATCCTCTGTTTATTCGACTTTGCATACATTAAATAAGGATAATTTGGGAATAATCCGCAAACCTAGAGATTGGCAAAAAGCTTTTGTTGCATCTTTTCCAAATACAGAACAAGATGAAACAGAATTTGCTAAATCGGTGATAGATAATGTTAGTGGTGATGGGGTTTTTTGGCAGCAAAATGAAGAGGATTTAATCTCAGATATTATAAATTATACAAAAAAATTTGATGCTGTTTATTCGACCCCAATTCACGTTGTTTCTAAGATATATGAAGAAATGAGACAAATGGGAATTTTAGTTTCAATGGATGGCCATGGAGTTGACGAAATGTTATTTGGATATCCTGGTCTACAACTAGAAGCTGCAAAAGAGTCAATAAATAGAGGAGATTTTAAATATGCGGGAGAACTAATGGAGATTTATGTTAACATGTTTCCGGAAAATCAAAGAGAACAAATAAGAGGTGAATTAATTAAATTAGCATCTAAAGGAAATAATTTAACAATAAAGAATTTAATATCAATTAAATATAAAAAATCTATTAATAAGATATTAAAATACAACAATAGAAAATGGCTGAATCCAAGCCAAGGAATTGAAAAGAGTTTTCATGTAAATAATTTTTTTGAAAGTCCAACAGAAAGTAAATTATTCCAACAGTTTCACTTTTCGCCTCTTCCAACAATTTTGAGAAATTTCGATAAAGCTTCTATGATGTCAGGTGTTGAAATCCGTATGCCATTTATGGATCATCGTTTAGTCAGTTATGTATTTAAACTACCATTAAAAAGCAAACTAAATAATGGTTATACAAAATTAATTTTGCGCGATGCCATGAAAGGAATAATACCGGAAAATGTAAGGACGAGGACAATAAAAACCGGATTTAATGCACCATTAAATAACTGGATGAGAACAATTTTAAAGCCATATATTTTAGAAACATTAAATCAACCGAATTTTAAACAACAACCTTATTGGAATTATAAAATAATAACTAAAGATGTAGAGGACTTTTATAAATATAATAAGAAAATTGATATAATTTTACTCTGGAGAATATTAAATACTCATATAATTCTTAATGACAAATAAATGATAAATATTGTAATCGTAGGATGCGGTAGAATTGGAGCGCGTCATGCAGAACATATTAACAAAACGGACGGATTAAATCTTTATGCTGTTTGTGATATAGACATTAGTAAGGCTAAGGATTTAGCTAACAAATATGATTCAAAGTTTTTTTTAGAAATAAAGGATGCGATAATAGAAAGTGCGGTAGATGTTGTTAGTATATGTACACCTAATGGATTACACTCAGAACACGCAATTTTGGCTTTGAATGCTGGGAAAAATGTTTTGTGCGAAAAGCCTATGGCTATAACCGTTCATGATTGTGGTGAAATGATACATGCTGCCGAAAAAAATAATAAGAGGTTATTTGTTATTAAACAGAATCGGTTTAATCCTCCTGTACAAATTGTAAAAAATTGGATTGAAGTAGGTACGTTAGGTAAAATAAATTCAGTGCAATTAAGTTGTTTTTGGAACAGAAATGAGCAATATTACGCAAACAGTTGGAAAGGTACCCACGATCTAGATGGGGGCACATTATATACTCAATTCAGTCATTTCATCGATTTACTATATTTTTTGGTCGGAGACATAGAAAATGTCGAAGCATTTGGTCGCAACTATTTACATAAAGATATTATAGAATTTGAGGATACCGGCGTAGCAATAATGGAATTCTATAATGGTGCGATAGGTACGATGAATTATACGGTAAATTCATATCAAAAAAACATGGAGGGATCCATTACTATGTTTGCAGACCATGGAACCGTGAAAATTGGCGGTCAATATCTTAATGAATTAGAATATGTTAAAATTAGGGGTGTTGATGAAACGAAATTAAAAATTCCTGAAGGTAATAAATCAAATAATTACGGGGACTATCAAGGTTCTATGTCGAATCATGACAGGGTCTATGAGAACTTAGTAGAAGTTTTGAGAGATGGTGGAACAATTAATACAAACATGTTTGATGGATTAAAAACAGTTGAGATAATTGATAAAATTTATAAAAAAATAAATAAAAATTTTAAATGAAAATACCATTTGTAGATTTAGCAACTCAGTATAATTCTATCAAAAATGAGGTTGATAATGCAATTAAACGAGTTATTTCAAACTCCAGTTACATTGGTGGAGAAGAAGTTTCAACATTTGAGAATAATTTTAAAGACTGGTTAGGTACGGATTATTTTGTTTCGTGTGGGAATGGAACAGATTCTATTGAAATACTATTAAAGGCTTTGGGAATAGGAATAGGCGATGAAGTTATTGTGCCGGCAATGTCATGGATTTCCACATCAGAAGCAGTTAGTACTATAGGTGCAACGCCTATTTTTGTTGACATACACCCGGAATTTTATACGATTGATGAAAGTCTCATTGAAAACGCAATAACAATAAGAACTAAGGCAATCATACCAGTTCATCTCTATGGGCAACCATGTGATATGTCTGCCATCATGCAAATTGCTCAAAAGTATGGATTAAAAGTTATTGAAGATTGTGCACAAGCACATGGTACTAAATGGAATGGAAAACGTGTTGGTACATTTGGAGATTGTGCTAGTTTTAGTTTTTTCCCAGGTAAGAATTTAGGAGCCTATGGCGATGCAGGTGGCATGGCAACAAATGACGCGGAAATAGCCAAGACAATTCGAATGATTGCAAATCACGGCCAAATTAAAAAACACGAACATTTAATAGAGGGCAGGAACAGTCGGTTAGATGGATTACAAGCTGCTATTTTAAATGTTAAACTTAAACATTTGGATAATTGGATTGAAAAAAGAATTGAACATGCTAAACACTATACCGAACTTTTAGGAGAGAATATTATAACTCCTAAAATAAGAAAGAATGGAACACACTCGTTTCATTTATATGTAATACAAGTGCAATATAGAGATGAAATGAAAGTACGATTGCAAGAAAACAATATCGAATGTGCTATTCATTACCCAACTCCTTTACCTTTATTGCCTTGTTATAGAAATAATTTAATCGAAATAAAACAGTATCAAATTTCATATGAAATATCCAACTCAATACTGAGTATCCCGATTTATCCAGAATTAGAAAAAGAAAAACTGACAAAAATTTCTAAACTTATAAATGCAATAAAAGTTGATTAATAATTCTGATAAAAAAACTGTATTATACTTAGATAATGCCTTTCCAAAAGAATGGTTAGAGTCAAGAATGAAACTATTAAATGCTGAAAGTTTAGATTTTCAGGATTACAGAACATTAGCAAATAAACAAAGAGCTTATTTATCTGATTATATTCCATATGCTTTAGAGAAAAAAGGCTTTGATACGTTTAATATAATTTGTGATAATCAATTGTTTCTTAAAAAAGCAAATAACTTTTTTAAGTTTAAAAATATTAATGATAAATTAAAATTTGCTATAAAAGAATTAGTTATTCTCATAAGTTCCTTTTGTACTGGAAGTTTTAGTAAAGAATATTATTATGGAAGACGTAAACTTATCATTGAAAAAATAATTCGAATTACTGAACCACAAATTATTATAGTAAGAGAACCATTGTCAATTGATACAAATTTCTGGAAAAGATTTAAAAATAAATCAAAAATATTAGTTTACATAGGAGTCAATACTAAGCAAATTAAAAATTGGAATCCATTTATTTATGATGGAGTAATTACTATAATTCCAATATTTTATGAGTTTTTTAAAACTCAAGGTATTTCAACAACACTCTTTCAAATAGGTATTGATAGGCGGGTTTTTGAGGAATTTAAATTAAACAAAGTCGATAAAAAATATGATGTAATTTTCATTGGATATTTAGGAAATAGATATAATGAGTTAAAATCGAGTATTTTAGAATATGTTGCATCAAAGAATGAGATAGATTTTAAATGGTGGGGCCCCGAGAATACAAATCCCAAGGTATATCCCAATTTATATGAATCATATATGGGACTAACAGGTGGACAAGACATGTTAGAAATTATGAAAGAGAGCAAAATTGTTTTAAATCTGTATGTGGATACTGCAAATGGTGTAGCTGTAAATATGAGAACATCGGAAATTATTAGTGTTGGTACTTTTCCTTTGTTTATGTACGCAGACAATTTGAAATATATTTTTCCTGAAGAATATCTTAATATGTTTGTAGATAAAGAAGATTGTGTAAATAAAATTAAGTATTGGTTAGATAATAGCAACGAACAGAATAGAGAAAAAATAGCCTCAGAATTGGCACAATTTGCAATATCGGAATTTAGCTATGAAAAGACAGTAGATAAAATAATTGACCTAATTGAAACTATTTGAATGCAGATCCCTTCAATTTTAATTATAACATGGAAGAGAGAGGCTTCTGTTTTAAAAATCATATCTATTTTAAGGGAGTTACAAATAAGAAATTTATATATTTACTCAGATGGTTATAGGGAGTGGAAAGAGGGAGAGAGAGAAATTGTTGAAAATACAAGGAAAAGCATTCAAATGTCAATTGATTGGATGTGCAATGTAAAATATAAGTTCTGTGAAGTCAATCAAGGTTGCGCACTTGCAATTAATAATGCAATTGATTGGTTTTTTAACAATGTAGATGAGGGTATAATATTAGAGGATGACTGTATTCCAAATAGTATGTTTTTTAGTTTTTGTACAGAAATGTTGATTAAATATAGACATAATTCAAAAATAATGCATATCAATGCAGTTAGTTATTTTAGTAAAGAAGAAAATAAATCAGGAAAGTACTTTCATTCAAAATATGCACATGTTTGGGGTTGGGCTACATGGAAAAGAGCTTGGCTCAAGAACAATTTAGTTATAACCGATAATAATGAGCAGATTCAATCCAATATTTCACACCTTTGTACTAGAAATGAGCAACAATACTGGTTAAATATTTTTAGAAATCAACGAGACAATCCAATAGATACATGGGATTATTCTTGGGTATATAGTATATGGAAAGAAAGAGGAATCTGTATTTATCCATTATTTACAATGGTAGAAAATGTGGGTTTTGATATTTATGCGACACATACAACTACAAGAAAATCCGTACCAGTTATAAATATTAATGTAATTGCTAAAAATGATATTTATCGAAGAGTATGTATAAATTTAATTGAAAATTATTATGATTATATTTCATTTAATAATGCATTTAAAAGAAAAAATATGAAAATTTGGAAAATGAGATATTTTTTATCATTTATCAAACAATATAATAAAATTATAAGCTGAAATTGAAAGGGAACTTTAACTCTTCAATTTATTTTTTGTTAAAAAATTAATAAATATTATAATATAATCCATAATTTTAAGATTGAATCATAGAATAATGATAATGAAAAATGAATTTGTTTTTTAATTTTCGTACTTTAATTAAAAGGTATTATTATTCTAGTAAATTATACTCAAGTCAAAAAGATTTTAGTCAAGTAAATACAAGTAAAGAACAGCTTTCTGCACTAATAAGTAAATATATACGGGAATCCAAGCCTTTTATTGTTTCTAGATTTGGAAATATTGAGTTGGAATGGTATTTTCAATTAACAATTGCACAGTTAAATTTTTGGAAAAGAGTTTATTACTATATAACGTGTAGAACTGATTTTTGGAGAAAAAATAATAATATAATTAGGCATTCTTATTTTCATCCGGAAGATTATTTAAATTCTCTGTTGTTTAAACAAAAAATGGATAACGTTATTCCAGAAATTGACATTTTAGGTAGTTGGTTAAAAGGTGAAAATTCACATTTTATCAGGTTACATCAAGATGTTAAAAGAGCGAAAATTCAGGACTTAGAACCATTTTTTAATCAAAGGCCTTGGACTCTAGAATTAGAAGGTAAAAAAGTTTTAATTGTAAACCCCATGGTTCATCTTTTCATAGAACAAATGAAGAATAGAGAAAAATTATTTTCCAGACCTATGTTACCTGATTTTGAAATTGTACCCTTGAAAGCTTTGTTTTTTGGTGATCCTAATTATCCAGAATGGAAGGATGTTTATAATTATTACGAGGAAAGAATCAGATCGTTAGATTATGATATTGCTATAATTGGTTGTGGTACTTGGGGGATGCCAATTTGTAGTATTGTTAAGTCAATGGGAAAAGGAGCTATTCATTTGGGGGGTGCCACTCAATTATTATTTGGTGTAATGGGAAAGCGTTGGAAGGATTGGCCAGAATATGCGGCTATGGTTAATGAATATTGGATAACTGAACACAAAGAAAAACCTTCGGTAGCAAATCAAATAGAAGGTGGGTGTTATTGGTAAATAGAAATGTGATTGCAATTGTTGGTGCAAAAGGTTTTTTGGGTAATTTTTTTTATAAAAAATTTGAATCGTTAAACTATTTGGTGATTGCCATTAATAATGACGATGACTTAGGACAATTAAAAAATAATGAATCAATAAAGCTAGTTATTAATTGCGCGGGCTCTTCCAATGTTCCAAAATCTTTAGAATCACCCATCGTTGATTTTGAAAAAAACTCTTTACTCGTTATACGTATATTAGACAATTTAAGGCAGAATAAACGAAAAGATATTCGATTTGTAAATTTAAGTAGTGCAGCGGTTTATGGTAATCCAGTATCTTTACCTATAAGTGAAGTTCAGAGACCTAATCCTATTTCACCCTACGGTTATCATAAATTAATTTCTGAGATAATATGCAAAGAATACTCACAGATTTATGGTTTAGAAAATATTTCATTACGCATATTTTCTGCTTATGGGGTACCTCAGCGGAAAATGTTGTTTTGGGATATATGCGAAAAAGCGAATACTAATAATAAAGAAATTTCACTATTAGGCACCGGTAGGGAAAGCCGCGATTTTATACATGTTGAAGATATATTCATGCAATTATTAATTGTACTTAACAATGCTGTTTTTAGCGGTGAAGTAATTAATATCGCGAATGGTGAGGCCGTAGAAATAAAAAGGGTAGCTGATTTATTTTGTGAATTTTGGCCAAGTAGTTTGAAAATTAATTTTAGCCAAGAAAAGCGTTCGACGGATCCCGTTAATTGGTGTGCGGATATTACTTTATTAATGGAATGGGGATACTCGAAATCAATTTCAATTGAAAAAGGAATTCACGATTACATCAAATGGTATTTATCGCTACAACATAAATGAAACAAATTATTCAGAAAATTCTAATACAATTTGGTTACGTATTAGTAAAGAACACGTTGTATAATCAGCAAAAAAAGTATTATAGAGACAGGGAACGACATTTGAACTTGTTGAATCTTCTAAATTTCGAAACTATTATTGATGTTGGGGGACATGAAGGTGGATTTGCTGAAAGTATGTTTAAAATGGGATTTTTAGGCAGGATGGTTTCCATAGAACCGGTTGACGAAAGTTATAATAAGTTAAATGCCAAAAGTAGGTACAATAATAATTGGGATACCTATAAACTTGCAATTGGAAATAACAATGAAATAACGACGATAAATATCAGTGAGAATTTTGTAAGTAGTTCATTGTTGGATGTAAATATGGACCATGTAAATGCGGAACAAAGTTCTCAATATATCAAGTCTGAAGAAGTTCAGGTTAAACGATTGGATACTTTTTTGGAGGAAGTTAGCATAAATTGCTCTACGACGTTGTTGAAAATAGACACCCAGGGATACGAAATGCAAGTGCTGGAGGGATTAGGTGAAAAAATCAAATCACTGAAAGCAATAAAACTGGAGTTATCAAATAAACATCTGTATAAGAATTCGAAGTTATTTTTTGAAATTTCACAGTTTCTTTATTCTAATAACTATGAACTCATTTCCATTGAAAATGGTTTTTACGATAAGAAGAATTATCGGCTATTACAATTTGATGGGTTATTTCTAAATAAAGTATATGACCCAAATTAGAGTTGGATTTTTTCATTTAAATGATGAAAATTGGGCCGGTGGTACTTACTATTTGGAAAGTCTTATTCGAATGTCTCAATATGTCAAATTTGCCTCTGTAGAAATTTACCTACTTGCAGATTTTGCTGAGAACCGCTCTATATCAACGGTAATAAAAAACTTTGAATTTAAGATTAAAAAATATTTAATTTTTAGAAATACTAGGAACAAATTTCAAGTCTTATTCAATAAGGTATTGTTTAATATTATACTAAAAGATGTTAAATTTTATCTTTTTAATGGACATCGAATTCATACTTTGATTAAACCGTGCAATAAATTTTTTTGGTTGGGTGATTTACAAAATAAGGTATTACCGAATTTTTTCGATACTAAAACACTCACAAAGCGCAATGAATTTCAGTCTTTCATATTAAATTCCGCTGAAAGGGTAGTGGCTACGAGTAATACAATGAAAGCAGAAGCGGAGTATTATTTTCCTAACCTTTCAGCAAACCTTAAGGTGGCTTCATTTGTGAGTTTTATTAATCGTTTTACCAATAAACCTGAAATTGACACATTGGAATATTCCTCATTTTTTTATGTGCCCAATCAGTTTTGGGCTCACAAAAACCATATTGTAATATTACAAGCTGTTTATGAAATTAAGTCAAATAGAAACAAGTCTATTACGGTGATATTTACAGGAAAAGAATATGACTTTCGTTTTCCCAAATACACGGAAGATTTAAAAACTTATGTCAAGGAACATGGTTTAGAGAATGAGGTTAAATTTTTAGGTTTCGTGAGTAGAGAATTTCAAATTAGCCTTTTCAAAAATGCTATATGTATAATACAGCCTTCTTGTTATGAAGGCTGGAGTACTGTAGTGGAAGACTCAAAATGTTTGGGAAAGGAAATAGTAGTTTCTGACATACCAATTCATAGAGAACAATTGGGAAAAAATGGTGAGTATTTTGAACCGAATGATTACTTGCAATTAGCAGATTTAATGGAATATAAATTAAACGTCCATGAACAAACAGGATTAATAAATACGGTAGATTATAGATATAAAGAACAAATTACAGAGACTTCCGAAAGTTTCTATTCTATATTTCAATAAACATTGAAATTTAATATTTATACAACATTTGCTGAATTTTCTCATTTGGAGAGGAAAGACGAAATTTTATATTGTTTAACTAAGAATTGTGAAAATCATTTGATCGATAAAATTTATATTCTTTACGAAAGTTCGATGCCATTTGACTTTCTGAATGAAAAACTAACAATAATAAATGTTACATACAGACCAAAGTTTAGTGATTTAATAAAGTTAGCGGATCAACATGGCGATGCTAATGTAATTAAAATATTATGTAATGCTGACATATTTTTCAATGAAACTTTATTATCCGTTACCAAAAATATAGGTAATAATGATGTTTATGCATTAACCAGATGGGATCTAAAGAAAGATGGTTCTATTAAATATTATTCTAATTTTAAAAGTCAGGATGCATGGATATTCAAATCTAAGTTAGGAGATTCGATAGGAGATTTTTACACAGGATTGCCGGGTTGTGATAATCGATTGGCATATGAGTTTAATAAGTTAAGTTTTCGAGTGTCTAATCCAAGTATTACTGTCAAGGCAATTCATGTACACAATACGGGAATTAGAACCTACAATAAACAAATAGATAAAATATCGACGCCCTATTATTATCCGTTGCCAAGTTTTTTTCCTGAAAGTAAGAATAAGAATAATTATTTAATCAAATTAGATTCTAAGATAAAATATATAAATTTTTTAAAGAACAATGAGTTAGAAGGGTTTAATGTATCCATTTTTCAAAGAAAAATTTATTTATACTATTGGAAATATTTAAAATTAATTAGATGGATAATCCATTAATTTCGATCGTAATTCCATTGTTTAATCGCTTTGAGCATGTTCATCGAGCAATTAATTCTGTAATAAGTCAATCGTATACAAATTGGGAATTGTTTATTGTTGATGATTGTAGTAAAGATGAGTTTAAATTGGGATCGCAACTAAATTTAAGTCAATTCAAAATACAATTAATAAGAAATCAGAAAAATTTGGGTCCGGGTCTAAGTCGCCAAGTGGGATTAAATTTATCAAATGGATATTATATTAGTTTTCTTGATAGTGATGATTATTGGAAACCGGATTTTTTACAAAAGAGTTTGGAAGTTCATTTAGCCTCCCCAGAGTTGTGTGCTACCTATACGCAAAGTGAGATGATAGATGGAACATTGAGAAGAAGAAATATGAGTCATGAGGCGGTGGATGATATATTTTATGGGGTGGTTTCTGGGGTTCGTCCTTGGGCTACGTGTTCGATTTTATGGAAAAAGAAATTTTTAGGAAGTTGGAGATCCATAAGAACAAACCAAGATGCATTGTTTGAATTAGAAACCTCTGTAAAAAACAGTAAAATTCAAATGATACCCGAAATATTATGTGTTATTGATAAAAATACCGGATCAAATGCAGAGGATTTAGTGGGAAAGAAAAAAGGTAATATTAATCGTGCTAAAGTACTATTAATAGCTGTACAATTATTGCATGAATATAATGGTGAATATAAGGAAATCAATAAAAGCGCATTGTGGTTGTCTTTATACGAACAATCTAAGAAACTTGTAAAACAAGGAGAATATAGACTTTCAATTCGTATTTTAATTCTTCTAATGAGATATTTAACTTGGAGATAAAAAACATAAAAAAAATAGGTGTTGTCTTATCTGATTCTCCAAAAGATTCAGAGACATTTTTAATTTCCTTCCTATCAATTTTGGTTAAACACTATCATGTAACTGTATTTTTATCGCGTAAATCAAAAAACATTCCCGATGGTATTAAACAAAAATATTACATTATAACTGATGTAACTGGAATTCTGAGAATGCCTTTGGCTCTTATTAAATTACTATTAAATATAGGTCGATTTAAATTTTTATTAAATAAAAAATATTCCCTAAAGCAGTTAATTTCGGATGTAGAAATATGGACCTCAAAAAATCTTGATTATATACATTATTCGTTTGGTAATTTAATAATCGGCAGGGAATATTATGGCGAAATAATTGGATCAAAAACTACTATTAGTTTTCGAGGTTCGGATGCTAATGTATACCCTATTTGGCATAAAATTTCTTATTTTACAGCAATTCAAATTGCACATAAAATTCATTTAAATTCAGAGAACTTAAAACAGAAACTAAAAGTTCATAATGAAGAAGTTTTGAAAAAAGGAGAGATTATTTATCCTGGTGTACGTACAGCTTTTTTAATTGAAGACAGCACATTAGAAAAGTGGTGTAGTTTAAGAAATCAAAATAAGACTTTACAATTGATCTCTGTAGGGAGATTACATTGGATTAAGGGATACGAGACAATCTTTGTTGCGCTTGAAAAGTTAAAGCGGCAAGGTATTTTATTCAACTATACAATCATAGGATCTGGCCCGGAACATGAAAAATTTAGTTTTCTCTTAGACTTTTTTCAGATTAAAGAATTTGTCAGTTTCAAATCTATATCGAATACTGAATCCTTAAAAATGGAATTACAAAAATCAAACTTGTTTCTTCAAACGTCCTGGGCAGAAGGATTTTCTAATTCAACATTAGAAGCCCAAGCATTAGGGTTGCCTGTTGTAGTAACACCTGTTAGTGGTATGCATAAAATTATAGAGCATAGGAAAAATGGCTATATTTTGGAGGACTTTTCTTCTGATGCATTAATAAATGGGATTAATTGGTATCTCGGCTTGCAAGTATCGCAAATTGATGAATTGGCGAAGATGGCTACAAACAGAATCCGTAATAATTTTAATTATGAATTATTAAGTAAAAAGTGGGTTGATTTTTTTAACTAATGTTTGATTTTCTAAAATATATTCAGCCGGGAAATTATTATCGTTTAATTAATACAATGCAACATGCTGTATTAATTAATAAGAATATTAAGGGCGAATTTTATAATCCATACAATAGTCAGGAAGCAATAGAGTTAGACTATCTATACCGTTGTTTACAACTTGGTAATATTCCAGGACCCTCTCAATCAATAAATAAAATTCAATTAAATACTGTAAAATCAGTTAGAGAAAATTATATTTTTATAAGGAGATATTTTTCAACAATACAGTTAGTTTATGTGTATGTTATTAGGATATTAAGTCTGAAAAATCCGATTAGGGAGAGTGTTGGATTTTTTAGAGCTTTGTTTAATGTAAAAAAGATTGATTTGGTTGATTTTGAGGAAGAAACAATCAAAAAGGTTGATGAACAAGTATTGTTACATAAACCTTTAATTTCAATAATAATTCCTACGTTAAATCGATATGAGTATTTAAAAGATGCGTTACAAGATTTAGAAAATCAGAGCTATAAAAACTTTGAGGTAATCGTTGTTGATCAAAGTGATCCATTTGATGAGGAGTTTTACAGAAATTGGAAAAGTGATATCAAATATATTTACCAGAAAGAAAAAGCATTATGGCTTGCTAGAAATACAGCGATAAGACATTCAAAGGGGGAATTTATTTTATTATTTGACGATGATTCGCGGGTAGGGGCTGATTGGATAGAAAATCATTTAAAGTGTATTGAATATTTTAAAATTAGTATATCTGCTGGTGTAACACGTACCAAAGTGGGAGGTGGTATGGGTAAAAAAGACAAAATTTATCATTTAAGTGAGGTTTTTGATACGGGAAATGCGCTTGTGAAAAGAGCAGTTTTTACAAAGGTGGGTTTGTTTGATAGGCAATTCGAAAGACAGAGAATGGGTGATTCTGAGTTTGGACTTCGTTGTTTATTAAATGGTTTTAATATTGTGGCAAACCCGAAGGCTGAACGCGTACATTTAAAGGTTGAAACAGGAGGATTGCGTCAAATGGGTAGTTGGGATGCATTGAGACCTAAATCACTGTTTGAGCCTAGGCCGGTACCAAGTGTTTTATATTTAATTCGTAAATATTTTGGAAATAAGGAAGCAATTTATTATTTGGTAAAAAATATTCCACAATCCTTTATGTCTTACAAGTTCAAGAAAAACAAAGCGATGAGAGTTATTTCAGTATTAATTTTTCCATTTATAATTCCGATAGCAGTAATTGTTGTATTGAAATCATGGAACGAAGCTTCTGAGAAATTAAATTTTGGTAATAAAATAAGTAAATTATAAAAGACCATAAGAATGCGAGTGTTAATGGTTATTGATAAAATGATGATAGGAGGAGCAGAACAAGTATTTGAGGATCTCGTTTTATTATTAAAATCAAAAATTGATTTAACAGCGCTATTTATAAATAATTCAGAATTAGAACAGGCAACCAGAATAAATTCGCATATTCCAGTAATTGAATTAAATCGAAAAAATAAATATTCGATTTTAAAAATGATTAAATGTGCAATTGTTTTGCGAAAATACGATGTTGTTCATGTGCATATGAGACATACTTACAGATATGTCGCCCTCATAAACAAATTATTTAATTTACGAAAAAATCTTATTTTACATGATCATTATGGATTAATTGAAATTGATCAAAGAGCGCCTTTTTCATTTGCGAAATATTTTGCCCCTTATTATTATATAGGTGTATCTGAAAGTTTAAAAAATTGGTCAATTGATGCATTTGATATGAGTTTAGATATGACATCAACTTTAGTTAATCTGCCGCCGAAAAGTATCAAATTTAAGGATAATATAGAAATTGAAAAATCATCAAATTCTCTAGTTATTGTTGGAAATATAAAGGAGGTGAAAAATCAGAGGTTTGCTATTGAATTTGCAGAAAGGATTGGTCAAAAAATAGATGTTATAGGTAAAATTAAAGATAATAAATATTTTTCCTCATTAAATATTTCTGATGGTAATTTTATTCATGACATGGATGATGTAACCGAAAATTTAGTTGTTTATAAATTTGGACTATGTACTTCAATTTCTGAATCAGGCCCATTAGTGTTATTAGAATATTTAGTTGCCGGATTACCTTTTATTGCTTATAGAACTGGAGGAATTGCGGAAATATTGGCAAGGTATTTTCCAGAGTATTTTATTGATTCCTTTGAATTGAAAGACTGGGTAAAATGTTATGAAAATTTGAAAGAAAATTATTCGAGAATAGACAAAAATCAAATAGATTATATTATTAATAAGGAGTTTAATAAAAGTGTTTACGAAGAAAAACTATTAGCTATTTACCAGAAATGTCTAATAAAAAATTGATTATAATTTCTGATACAAGAATCCAAAATATTAATGGTACAATTTATGGTTTCCCATCTGTTGTTTTGGAATTGAATATATTCGTTAACTTATTCGAACAAATACATTGGATAGTGGTTGATGATTCATTAAGTTCTGTTAACGAATCATTTTTACCTATCCCTAAAAATATAAGTTTACATCATATTCCAGATTTAACCTTAAAAGGCAGAAAATCGAAATTCAAATTATTATTAGAAATAATAAAAACTTTTTTTAAAGTTTCTAAACTCATTCAGGGTTTTGATGTAATTCATGTACGGGGTCCAAATCCTATTATGTTAATTTCATTGGTAATATCGAGAATTAATAGAAAGAAATTATGGTGGTTTAAATATGCTAATAATTGGGTAGATACTACAGGTAGACCATTTTGGAAAGTACAGAAATTTTTACTGCAAAATTCCCCCTATTCTATTGTAACGTTGAATGGAACTTGGCCAAATGAACCCAAGTATATTAAGAGTTTTGAAAATCCGTGCCTTTCAGAAGCAGAGGTAAATGATGGTAGATTAATAATTAAATCTAAGTCTTATAAAAAATCGATAAACTTATTATTTGTAGGAAGATTAGAATTTCAAAAGGGAGTTGGTAAATTATTAGAATGGTTAGAAAATAATGATAATTCAAAAATTGGCCAGCTATATATTGTTGGTGGTGGAAAGAACCAAGATTATTTTTTACATATAATAAAAAACAACAGTCAATTAAGGAATAGAGTTGTTTTTGTTGGTACTGTAAACAGAGTAAAACTTATTGAATATTATAAAATGTGTCATTTTTTAATATTACCAACATATGCCTCTGAAGGTTTTCCAAAAGTAATTGCAGAAGCTTCTGCATATGGTTGTATTCCAGTTTCAACTTCAGTTTCATGTATTCAACAATATATAAAACATGGTATAAATGGGTACGATTGGGAAACTTGGAGAAGAGATTCTGGAGATATATTGGAAAATGATGATTTGAATAAAATTGGTTTGGTAGCCAATAATATGTCTGGACTGTTTACATACGAAAGATATCAAATTAAATTGAAAGAGATTTTATTCAATGGTAATTGAAGGAATGATTTCTGGTCGTAATAATTTTATTTGGTCCATTATCCATGTTATTTTAGGGGTTTTATGTACTATTACACCTGTTGTTTTAATATGTTGGTTTTACTTTATCCTTTTTTCAAATTTCTCCAAAAGCACTAACCTTTTATCAAAGAATAAACCAGTATTTTTTATAGCGTTATTTTCATATCTAATTTCCTTTGAATTATTGGATAGAATGGCAAAAACGTCACCGTTTATTCCATATGAATTGGGAAAATATTTTTTAGTTTTAGTTGGTATATTAGGGATTCTTTATTTAGGTATTCGTTCTCATAAGGGTATTTGGTTAGTTGTTTTAATTACACCGGCCTTGTTTTATGACTTTAGTGGTGAACGAAAAATTGTAGATGTAATAAACAATTACATAGGACCTCTAGCAATCGGTTTGGGAATAGCATTTGCAGATAAATTGTTAATTACAAAGAATTCGCTCCATCAAATTTTAAAAATGATTTTTTGGGGATGCTTATCAAGTCTTATTTTTACCTATATAAAAACTCCTGATTTTGAGGATATTGAATTTAGTTTGACGGCTCAATTTGATACAACTGGTGGCCATTCATCTAATCAAGTTTCAACTATATTAGGTTTAGGAATGTTTCTATCTTTTTATTCTTTAGTAAATAATTTAAAGTTCTCAGGTTTTAAAATTTTAGATATTTTAATATTAACTGGATTTACATTTCAAGGTTTATTAACTTTTTCTAGAGGAGGAATGATGGTTGGTGCGGTAGCTATATTATTATTATTGATTCTCCCTAAAGTTAAACTCATGAATGATTCTTCGAGTTTTCGTAATAGCACCAAAAGATCAATTTCAATGGTTGTTATAATCGGATTTTCAATTTATGGAGTTTTTGAAGTCGCAAATGGTATAACTGGGGGTAATTTATTACTTAGATATCAGGGAGAAACTCAAGGAACGTTATTAGGTAGTAAAGAAAAGACAGCAAACAATATAACAACAGGAAGAATTGACATACTCGAGAAAGATTTTCTTTTGTTTTTTAAATATCCACTAACTGGGGTCGGATGTGGTATCTCACAATATCTTAGAGACAAACAACGAGGTAAAGTGGCTTCGCACTTAGAACTGTCCCGATTATTTGCAGATCATGGAATACTTGGAGCGATCGCAGCATATCTGCTATTTATTTATATTCCATTTAGAATATGGACTGTAAATCGACTTTCTCAATCTCGAAATATTCTGTTTGTTTTATTAATACTTGCATTATTGACTACTTTTCATGCAGCGATGCGGACGTATTTGACACCGCTTTTCATTATACTTGGGATTTTAAAAGTGCGAGATTAATTTTGTTTATTGAAAATAAAATACTTTTTATTGGTGCTGTAAATGCAAATAATTTACCTTTAGGGGGGGAAGAGTATAAAAATCAGCTAATAGTTTCATATTTTGATGAAAAATTCAAAAAATTAAATGTTATAGACACGTTTCACTGGAAAAAATCAATTAGAGTTAAAGTTGAATTAATTTATAATGTATTTCTAAAAAATTATACAACTATTGTTATTTCTGCTTCTTCTGTATCTACCTATAAACTTTTAGTACTAATTACTAAATTCAAACCTAATTTAAAAAAGAAAGTTGTCTATCTTGTAATTGGTGGTTATTTGCCCGAAGCAATTGATAATGGGATATTTAAGAAAAATATTTATAGGGGATTAAAATCGATAATAATAGAGGGTCAACTACTTAAAGATAAATTAACAAAGTGTGGTATAATAACCCCCATTCATGTTTTGCCAAATTTTAAAAGTTTCCCTAAACTACCGTATCCTAAAAAATCAAATAATAGAATTTTTAAGTTTGTTTATGTTGGAAGAATAAGTTTAACCAAGGGGGTAAATGAAATACTTCTAGTAGCGGAGAAGATAAAGTTGAGTCATGAAGATTTGAAGTTTGAAATAGATTTTTATGGACCTATGGAAGATAGTTTTGATTTCCAGGGAGTTTGTAAATATAAAGGCTATTTGAATTTTATCACAGATTCTGAAAAATCGTATTTGATATTACATGAATATGATTGTATATTGTTTCCAACTACATGGCAAGGTGAAGGATTCCCAGGAGTACTAATAGATGCATTTGCCTCCGCATTGCCGGTTATTGCAACCGATTGGAATATTAATTCGGAAATAGTTTGTAATGAAAAAAATGGTTTTTTGATCTCAGTGAATCGTCTATCAGAAGAATTAGAAGAAAGGATGGTTTATGCAATTCAAAACAGAGATCTTTTATATGAAATAGGAGAGTTCAATTTGACGCAATCGTTGAATTACCACACAGATGTTGTTTTACCAGAATTATTAGATTGTGTTATACAGTAGGTTTCTTTGGCACATAGTTTTACCGGTAGGAGACTTTCTATTTAAAAGTAAATATCGCAAGTATTTATTAGAAGTTAATAAAACTCTCCATCAAGATAGACAAAGGATAAATGATATACAACAGGATAGCTTAAAATCGATGCTTGACTATACTGTCAATAGCAGTTCATACTATAAAAATTTAAACATAGTTAGAGAAGAGGATTCAATTCAGTGGTTGAAAAAATTTCCTATTTTAACTAAGGATATCATTCGACAACAAGGAATAAGAATTTTAACGCAAAAAAATGGACTAATTAAAAATAGTACCAGTGGATCGACAGGAATACAAACAGAGATTTTTATTAACAAGAATGAACAAAGTTTGATTAGAGCTATTCAGACAACTTGGTGGAGATGGGCTGGGTATGAAGTTGGTAATCCAATGTTACAAACGGGTTTGTCTACCAAACGTACAATTGAAAAGAGATTAAAAGACATTTTTTTTAAAGTTTATTATCTGTTTGCTTTTGGATTAACTAAGGAGAATACTGAACAAGGTTTGAAGTGGGCAAGGAGGAAAAAGCCATTCTTAGGAGGATATGCATCTAGTTTATATGTTTTAGCCAACATTGCTGAGAGTGAAAGTATTCAAATGAAATCTGCCATTTCTTGGGGTGATAAGCTGTTTGACCACTATAAGGATAAAATTAAGGAGGTTTTTAACTGTGAGATTTTTGAAACCTACGGAACGGGGGAAGGGTTGATGCTCGGCGCACAAAAGGATTTGAATTATTTATACGTTATGGACCCTTATTTCATAGTTGAAATTTTAGATGCAGAGGGAAACGAAGTTTCGGACGGTGAAATTGGACATGTTGTTGTTACAAGTTTGATACATAGAGTCATGCCGTTGATTAGATATCGAGTGGGTGATTTAGCTATTAAATTGCCTAAAAATGAGTATCCTTCGAACCCTCAACTATCACTTTCATTATTTAAAAAAATCATTGGCAGGGAAACAGACATAGTGAATACCCCTCTTGGTAAAAAATTAATTGTTCATTCTTTTACAGGGGTTTTTGAGTATTATTCTGAAATAAAGCAATTTCAAGTTTGCCAACATAATGGTCAAACGGATTTATTGATTGAATATATTCCCGGTAATAATTTTAATCTACAAATTTTAATCGAAATTCACAGTAGATTAAATCAACTTGCACAGGAGGAATTACCAATTAAATTTCAAGAAGTTGATTTAATTCCAGATACTAACTCAGGGAAACCTCAGATTGTAAGAATTCTACCATGAGGATTATTTATGTATACCAGTATTTTGGTACTCCTATCGGATCTTGGTCAACAAGGGTTTACGAATTTACAAGACGTTGGGTGGAGAATGGACATCATGTCACAGTAATAACATCTCCTTACGATAAATCAGATATTACAGCAAGTAAATTGATTTCTTATCAAGAAGTTGAAGGAATTAATCTAATAGTTGTTAATGCAGGGGATAGTAATCGATATCCGAAATTTAAACGAATAATTAGAGCATTAACTTTTTCTATAATAAGTAGTTTTTTTGTTATTTACAGAAAGGCAGATGTGGTGATTGCGAGTTCTGGACCGATAACTGTAGGCTTACCGGGAATTTTGGCAAAATGGTTTGGATCAAAGAAATTAGTTTTTGAAGTTAGAGATCTGTGGCCAATGGGTGCTATTGAACTTGGCCTAGTTTCAAAAAATATCGGGAAATTAGGTATACGCCTTGAAAAATTTATTTATAGGCAATCTGATTTAATTATTACCTGCTCTGAAGGAATGCAAGATAATTTGAATTCTCGGTTTAATAATTTAAATATTTTAACAGTTCCTAATGTAGCTAATGAGAATTTAATTTATACTGCCAATGTCAATTTTCAATATCCTAGTTGGTTAGATTTAACAAGGCATCATGTGTTATTATATGCTGGATCATTGGGATTAATGGATGCGGTGGATGAGGTCATAGAAGGGTTTATTTTTAAGGAAATAGATAAAAACATCAAATTAGTTGTTATCGGTGAGGGGACAGAAAGGTCAAAATTGGAACAAATTGTTGAAAACAATGCTTTATCTAATCAAATTCACTTTATGGGGTTGTTGCCTAAAAGGGATGTAGTTCAGTGGTATAAAATAGCCCGATATTCATTTGTGTTGTTTAAAAATTTTCCAGTTTTAGGTACTTCTTCGCCAAATAAACTGTTTGATTCAATAGCATATTCAGTCCCAATCATTCAAAATACTAATGGTTGGATAAGCAAATTAATCAGTGATTATGATATCGGTTATAATGTTGAATGCAATAATCCGAAACACATGTTTGATGTAATATTGAAAACTCAGGAACTTAATAAACATTTACAGCAGAGATCAAACATGTTAAAGGTAAAAGAGGCTTATAAAATGGAGAGAATCAGCCAAAAATATATAATGGCACTTGAGAAGTTGCATGAAAGAGTTATTATCTAGAAAAACTTCTTCCAATAGTTTTATACCCGAAATCGATGGTTTACGATTTTTTGCGATAATAACGGTTGTATTGTTTCATTTAAATACTGCTTTATCCAAGGAAGTAGGCATAGGATTGTCAGGTGCTTTTGAGGCAATGGGTGGTGAAAAGAATTTATTTTCAATGGCTTGGTGGTGGGTGCGTTTGGATTTGGGGGTTAAGGTGTTTTTTGCCATCAGTGGTTTTGTGTTGGCATTGCCGTTTTTGAGGTATTATTTGGGAAGTAGCAATAAGAAAGTTGATATCAAAGCGTATTTTATCCGAAGACTTATTCGGTTAGAACCTCCGTTCATTATATCACTGTTGGTATTTTACTTGGTTCATGTTATTATCCTCCACAAAGAGTGGTTTTCCTATTTAAAACATTTGGCGGCTGGATTGATTTATGGACATGTATTTATATACGGTGAAGCCAATCCTATCAATCCCGTTTCGTGGAGTTTAGAGACGGAGGCTCAGTTTTATTTGATAGTTCCTTTGTTGTTTACTCTAATATTTAGATGGGACAGAAATTGGATGCGTGTGATCGTATTTGCTAGTTTAATTGGGATAAGTATACTTGCTAAGCACGAATTAATTTGGAATGCACATTGGAATCGATCAATATTGTCTTATTTCGTTAATTTTTCGGTGGGTATCATTGTGGCATGGTTATTTGTCAATTACAATGATTGGATAAAATCTAAAAATATTTGGTTCGATTTTTTGGGAATATTAAGCATGATGTTGATGTTTTATTTCTATAAGCCACAATATAAATACCTGCAAATTTTTGGATTTAATGTTGCAATATGTATTTTTATGATAGCCGCTTTTAAAGGGGAATATTTAAACTGGGTACTTACTCGAAGTTGGATTTATTTGATAGGTGGAATGTGTTATAGCATTTATTTGTTGCATTATGCATTATTACATTTAACTGTAATTTTTACAAAGAAAATATGGATAGTGAAATGGAATTATAATTATAATTTAATTATTCAAATAATTGTAAATATTATTATAATCTTTATAATTTCTATCTGTTATTTTATTTTATTTGAGAAGCCCTTTATGCAAAAATTTAAGACAAGTAAAAAGTGAAAATTAAACCATGAATTCCGCAAAGTATAAATCAATCATCAATATATTAATACTTTTACAGTTTCTACTATATATTGGTATGGCCCTTATCGGTCCGGTAAAACAAATAAGTGACAGTGCGGCATATTTAAAAATATTAAACGAATTATATCAAGGAGATGGTTATTATCCAAGTTATAGGATGATATTTGATAATTATATAAATAACCCTGGTGCTGTAAATATTTATGAATTTATATGGAAATTATATAAAACTGATAATATTAGAGTCTTGTTTATTGCAAATGCATTTTTTATATCAATTGGTAATTATTTGATATATAAATCATTATTGTTAATCAAAATACATCCAAGTAGGAATATTTTTTTTTACATATTATCTACATTGTATTTATCTAATTTTGGTTTAATTAGTTCTATTGCTAGTGAAGTTCCTGCTTATTTTTTAATGTGTTTATTGATATATATAACATTTAGACATAAGGTCATTTTGATGACTAGAATATCTTTATTTTATTTAATTTTATTTGGTTTATTATCAGCATTTTTTGACTATATCAGACCAGTTGGTGTTTTATGCTGTTTAAGCGCAATTTTGAGTTTTTTTCTTTTTAGAAAAAAATTAATGTTAAATTTAAGTTATTGTTTAACTTATATTCTTATTATTATGTGTACTTATTCAATTGGTAAACTTTCTATTTCGCAGCTTAGCGGAAGTCTTTCAAGTATGTCAATTAATGGTTCAATAGCTTTAGGTTATAATATGTTAATGGGTAATGGGACTGATGCAGATGGTTCTTGGATAGGTGGTGTTTACAATGAAGGTGGAAAAGGATATTTTAATCAGATTAAAAAAACTACGGCTGTGGAAAAAGATAAAAGATGGATAAAACAATCTATAGATTCAATTATCTGTAATCCTAGATTTTTTTTTTACTTAGGATGTAGGAAAGTTCTGTTAACTGTTAGTTATGATGTACTGGCTTTGGAGAGAGTTTTGTTAACAAAAGATATACAAATTTATTTTTTAAGAGATATTGGCAATTGGAAAAATTTTGGTTTAATTAATTATTTTATTATTATAATAAATAATATAGTATATTGGTTTTTACTAATAGGTTTTCTATTATTTTCTTATCATTTAATTAGAAGTAAGAAATTCAATAAATTAACTTTTAACTTTTATCTATTTCTGTTGTTTGTTTTATTATATCTCTCAATAATTTTTATTGTTCTTGGTGGGTCTAGGTATCATCATATACTGATGCCGATTTTTTTTCTATTTACAGCGTGTAATTACTCAAAATTACATTTTAAAACAATTCATGGGCAAGTATAGTAATGCAGTATTAATCGTTGATTTTGATAAGACTTTAATTACAGTTGATTTATTTAAAAATCAATTTTGTTATTTATTTTTTCATAAACCATTTAAATTATATCGTCTTTTGAGTTGTTCTGAGGATTGGATAGATTTTAAATCTAAAGTGTTATATACGATTAATAATAATATAACCTTCGATAGTATTGTGAATAGGGAATTAATGACTCATTTGAACATAGTACAAGATGAATTTAACTCAATTGTAGTTGTAAGTGCAAGTCCACAGAACTTTTTAAATGATTTTATTCCAAATCATTTATTTCATGCAATTCATGGCTCTACTGATATTAATTTAAAAGGGGAAAAAAAATTAATGTT